>Ga0180223_1002415_pt1 | contig 11320 bp, 13 predicted proteins | sample eDN5th30CKraftOP_FD_151337 | JGI IMG/M metagenome (GOLD analysis project Ga0180223, IMG submission 151337) | Enriched Organic Plus compost microbial communities from Emeryville, California, USA - eDNA 5th pass 30_C Kraft OP (version 2) (version 2) ...
ATCGCGGCGAAGCCAACATTCTCGGCGAAACCTATCTCACCGTCTATCAGCCGATTATGAGCGGCAACGACGTGCTCGGCATCGCCTATGTCGGCGTCAAAAAGGCCGAGTTCTTCACCGTGCTCGAACAGCTGATGTGGACCAGTCTGATCGGCGGCCTGACGGTGATCGTTCTCGCCGGCGCCGCCATGTTCTTCCTGGTGCGGCGCATCTTCGCCCCGGTCGGCACCATTTGCCGCGACCTGGTGGCGATGGCGATGGAAGCGTCCGGACGCACGATCGACGCCAAACATCTCAGTCAGATCGAGGAGATGCACGAGGCGGTGGTCATGCTCGGCGAAGCGACGCGGGCCAAGCAGGCGGCCGAAGCGGAAGCCGCCGCCTTGCGCGACCGGGTCGACGCCCAGCGCCGCCGGCGCGCCGAGCAAGCCGCGGCCGCTTCCGAGGAGCGTTCGCGCGCCGTGCAGGAGCGCGTTCGCGCCATGGACGAGATTTCGTCCACCGTGAAGAAAAATGCCGGCGAAGCGGCCGAAGCCGATCGCGTCGCGACCTCGACCTGCGACGTCGCCGACCGCAGCGGCCAGATCGTCTCGCAGGCGATCGAGGCGATGTCGCGCATCGAGGAATCGTCGAACAAGATTTCCGACATCATCTCGGTGATCGACGAGATCGCGCGCCAGACCAACCTGCTGGCGCTCAACGCCGCGGTGGAGGCGGCGCGCGCCGGCGAGGCGGGCCGCGGCTTCGCCGTGGTCGCCACCGAGGTGCGCAGCCTTGCGCAGCGTTCGTCGCAGGCGGCCAAGGACATCAAGCAGCTCATCGTGTCGTCGTCGGACCGGGTCAAGGAAGGCGTCGGGCTGGTCAACAGCGCCGGCTCGTCGCTCGCCGAGATCGTCGATCAGATCCGCAAGGTGGCGACCATCGTCTCCGGCATCGCGGTCGCGAATAACGAGCAGGCGGCCGGCCTCGAGCAGATCAATCGCACCCTGACGCAACTCGACGAGGCGTCGGGCACCATCGCGCTGGACGGCGACGAGGAGGCGATGGCCGCCTGAGCGGCCGTCTGGCGATCAGCGGACCCGTGCGGTGCCCTTTAGCGCCGCCTTGCACAGCGGCGCGAGGCTTGCCTCATTGGCCTGCAGGCAGGCGATCTTCTGGCCGTCGCCGACGCCGGTGTCACGGCAGCGCCGGACCAGATCGCGCAAGCAGGCGCGCCCGATCACCGCCGTCATCACCACCGGCGCGTTCGGCCGCTGGGTAACCGGTGCCGTGGGTGCGGCCGGCGCGGCGGTGTCCGCGATATCGGCGAGCGAGGTCTTGCAGTTCGGCGACAGTTTCGCGGCGTTGGCCTGCAGGCAGGCGATGGCCTCTGGGCCGCCGGGCGGCACACCCTTGCAGTTGCGAGAGAAGTCTCCGCGGCAGGTGTTCTTGATGGCGCTCATCTGCGCTGCTGTCGGCGGCGGCGGCGCATCGGCCGCGGGGGCCGGCGGCATGGCGGCCTGCTGCGGCGCTTGAGCGGGCTTAGCCGGAGTGGGTGGCGTGGCCACCCGGGCCGAGGGCATCGCAACCACAGGCTTGGCGGCGGGCATGGTGGCGGCCGGCGGCTTCGCCGTCTGGATGGTCGGGGCTGACGCGGCTGGCGGCGGCGCGGCGGGCACCGCTGCGGCCGGAGCCGGCGCGGGTGGAGGCGGCGCTGCGGCGGCCGCAGGGGCGGGCTTCGGTAAAGTGGCGCTGACCGCGGTCTGGCAGGAGGACGACAGCGAAGCGACGTTCTTCTGCAGGCACTGCAGCGCCTCGGCGCCGCCGGGACGCACGCCCGAGCATTTCGACATGAAATCGGAACGGCAGGAGGACTTGATGGCCGATTGCTGCTCCGGAGTAACCTGCGCTGCCGCACCCTGGCTCAGCACCAGTGCCAGCAGGCCGCCCCAAACCGTCGAACGAAAGCCCTTGCTGCTGCCCGCGATCGCCATCGTCCGGCCCTCCCTGCGCGACAATTTACACAACTATAACACCCGCGGCCGGTGACGCGAGTTCGACATTTTTTGCGTGCAAACAGGTTAGTGAGGGCTGCCGCAGGCGCGGGTGTCGCGTAGTGTGGCGGTGAAGGAGTTCTGGCAATGGCGATGGATGCGGGTGAAATCGAGCGGCTAATCAAGGAAGGGATTCCGGACGCGCAGGTCACGATTCGCGACCTCGCTGGCGACGGCAATCACTATGCGGCCACCGTGCTGGCGCCGTCCTTCGCCGGCAAGACTCGGGTCCAGCAGCACCAGCTGGTCTACAACGCCCTCAAGGGCAATATGGGCGGCGTCCTGCACGCGCTCGCGCTGCAGACCGGCACGCCGTGAGCCCGAATCTTCCAAAAAACGCGAATTAACAATCATTTCGTTCCCTTGTCGCCGACCCTCTTGGGGTGGCGGGGCGAACTGGGCTACATATATCGCCGGTATGGGCCGGTGGCCGCGACCGCTCCGGGCGCGCCAGAAGCCGGCCTGAAAGCTCAACGAAGGGATCGTGCCGCCATGGGCATCGAGCAGTTCATCGACAACGAAGTGAAGTCCAACGACGTGGTGCTGTTCATGAAGGGCACGCCGCAGTTTCCGCAGTGCGGCTTTTCCGGCCAGGTGGTGCAGATCCTCGACCACCTCGGCGTGCCGTACAAAGGCCTGAACGTGCTGGAGTCGATGGACCTGCGCGAAGGCATCAAGGCCTATTCGAACTGGCCGACCATTCCGCAGCTCTACATCAAGGGCGAATTCGTCGGCGGCTGCGACATCATCCGCGAGATGTTCCAGGCGGGCGAATTGCAGCAGGCGCTCAAGGACGCCGGCGTCGCCACCACCGCGCGCGCCTGATCGCGTAAGCGCTTATCTGAAAGCCGCTCATGACTCGCTGTGGTCGTGAGCGGCTTTGTCATGCCGCGACGAAGCGGTAGGCGTTGTCTTTCTTTTCGACACGACCTGTGCCCGGATAGGGCAGGTGGAAGCCGATGAGCTTTGCCTTGTCGGTGGCAAGGCGGTCGAGCAATTTGGCGCGCGTCGCCGCGCCGAGATCGGGAATGTGATCGGCGGTGGTTCGCCATTCGGGGTGGGCGAACGAAATCGTCGGATGCGCCACGGCATCGCCGGTAATAATCAGATCCTCGCTGCCCTTGAGCGCGATCGACACATGGCCCTGGGTGTGGCCGGGCGTCGACACGATCTGCAGGCCGGGCACGATTTCGTTGCCGTCCTTCATCATGACGACGCGGTCCTTGATCGCCGCGTAATTGCGCCGCGCGCCGGTGACGAAGCCGGCGCGCTCGGCCGGCAAGCCGTAAGTGGCGTTGCTACCGTGCCAGAAGTCCCATTCCGCCGCACCGACATAAAACGCCGCGGCCGGCAGCATCGGCTCGTCGAACTCGTCGACCGCGCCCCAGAGGTGGTCGGGATGGCCGTGCGTGAAGATCACCTTGGTAATTTTGGCCTTGTCGATGCCGGCGGCCTTGAGATTTTCCCACAGCTTGCCGGCGGTCGGCATGAACCGGTCGCCGGAGCCCATATCGACGAGGATGAGGTCGTTGCCGCGCCGAAGGAGCGTGACGTTGGTCGGCGAATTGTAGCTTTCGCCGGTCTGGCCCGCGGCTTGGAGCAGTGTGGCACGCTCGTCCGCCTTGGCGTCGGGCGCGAGGAAGCTGGTCGGAAGGACGAGATGACCATCGCTGACGACCGTGACCTCGAAGTCACCGTGCTTGAAACTATGCGGTGTCGCGGCAAGGGCGGGCAGGGCACGCATGGCGACGCCGGCGGCGGCGCCGGCGAGCAACGTGCGGCGGGTCAGAGAGTTCATGGTAGAGGTCCCGGATATATATTCAGGACTATGAATAACAAATCCCCCGCCTTTTGGGCAGGGGATTTGGCAGGCTTGTCGCTAATGCGAAGCGCTTAGCGCGAATAGTATTCCACGACCAGATGCGGCTGCATCTGAACCGGGAACGGCACGTCCGACGGCGAGGGCACGCGCGCGATCCGCGCGGTCATCTTGCCGGTATCGACGGCGATGTAGTCCGGCACGTCGCGCTCGGCCAGGGCCTGCGCTTCGAGCACCAGGTTCATCTGCTTGGACTTCTCGCGGATTTCCACGACATCGCCGACCTTGAGACGGTAGCTGGCGATGTTGACGCGGCGGCCGTTCACCTTGACGTGGCCGTGGCTGATGAACTGGCGCGCAGCGAACACGGTCGGCACGAACTTGGCGCGGTAGACGACGGCGTCGAGACGGCGCTCGAGGAGGCCGATCATGTTGGCGCCCGAGTCACCCTTCATGCGGATGGCTTCGTCGTAGATGGCGCGGAACTGGCGCTCCGAGATGTTGCCGTAGTAGCCGCGCAGCTTCTGCTTGGCCTTGAGCTGCACACCGAAGTCGGAGAGCTTGCCCTTGCGGCGCTGGCCGTGCTGGCCAGGGCCGTATTCGCGGCGGTTCACCGGGGACTTCGGACGGCCCCAGATGTTCTCGCCCATGCGGCGGTCGATTTTGTACTTGGATTCCAAACGCTTGGTCATCGCGTCCTCATAAAGACAGTGATTTAAGGGTTGAGGAAACGCGCCCTCCTTTGTCCCGGGTCACCCCGGAACCGACAGGCAAGTCCTTGAAGCGTAAGGGCTTGTCGCGGGTCGCGAAACGCCAAACGGGCCGCAACCGGCCCGTGAGGTGGGCGCCTTTTAGGCGGGGGCGGAGGCGATGTCAAATGGCGGCTGCGGCGGCCTGCCGCAGGGAACAGGGCCAGTTCAGGCGGGAGCAGGTGCGTTTTTCGCTTGCGACACCGCGGCATCCGCACCATTTTGTCGCGGTCAGGCCGGGCCCCTCTGGCAGTCGTCACGACTGCGATGTCGGACTGAAAACTCCGCGTGGGTCCGATGCGCCAGCACAAATCATACCGCCGAACTCATTCAGGTTCACCAATCCAGGCCGGCCCCTATTCCGCGCGGGTGGTGGGCATCCGGCTGTCACCGCGGCTCGCGTCGCTCAAACCGGGCAACGGCCGGGACCCCACCGGGGTGCTGAGGCCGGGCGGCTGCGCCGCGGCGATGCTCTGCGAGATCGAACGCGTCATCGCATACCTCAAACTTCTATCCGAACGGAGCCCATCGCGTGGATTTCACTCAACTGCTTTCGCCTGAATCCCTGAGCGCCTTTGCTCAGGTCATCATGATCGACCTTGTCCTCGCCGGCGACAACGCCGTCGTTATCGGTCTGGCCGCCGCCGGCCTGCCGCCCGACCAGCGCCGCAAGGCCATCATCGTCGGCATCGTCGCCGCGACCGTGCTGCGCATCGGCTTTGCCGGCGTCGCCATCCAGCTTCTGCAGATTGTCGGTCTGCTGCTCGCCGGCGGCGTGCTGCTGCTCTGGGTGTGCTGGAAGATGTGGCGCGAATTGCGTACGTCGCACCAGGAAGAACAGGATGCGAGGGAAGCTCTCGAAGAAGCCGACCTCAACGCCGACGGCACTATCGCCGGCGTGGCGCCGCGCAAGACCTTCGCCCAGGCCGCTTGGCAGATTCTCATCGCCGACGTGTCGATGTCGCTCGACAACGTTCTTGCGGTCGCCGGCGCCGCGCGCGACCATCCTATCGCGCTGGCCTTCGGCCTGGTGCTGTCGATCCTGTTGATGGGTGTCGCGGCGAACTTTATCGCCGGTCTGCTCGTCAAGCACCGTTGGATCGCCTATGTCGGTCTCGCCATCATTCTTTATGTCGCGATCGACATGATCTGGCGCGGCGCGATCGACGTGCAGGCCGCAGTGGCGATGATCAACTAAAGCCAAAGCCTCTGAGCGCCGCGGCGAGCGGCGCCGGGGGTACGCGGCCTGATGTGAAGAAGATCTGCGGCGGCGCGCTTTGCGCCGCCGTTTTCCATTCATGGAGCAGATCGGCGACGCGGCGCGCGATGGCCGGCGCCGGATCGATCCAGTCCACCGGCCACGGCGCCAGCTTCCGGAAGCGCGCGGTGAGCAGGGGATAGTGCGTGCAGGCCAGCACCACCGTGTCGGTGCGGCGGTTGTCGGTGTCGACGAAGCAGGGCGCGATCTCGGCGGCGATATCGGCGTCCGCCACAGGCATGCCTGACAACTCGAGTTCGGCAATGCTCGCGAGCTTCGGCGAACCGACGAGAATGACGTCGCAGCCGGAGGCAAATTCGCGGATCAGCGCGCGGGTGTATTCGCGCGACACCGTTGCCTGCGTGCCGAGCACGGCGATGCGCTTCGTCCGCGACTGGGCGCAGGCCGGCTTGATCGCCGGCACCGTGCCGACGAAGGGCATCGCGAACCGCGCACGCAGCTCGGCCAGTGCCAGTGTCGAGGCGGTGTTGCAGGCGACGACGACGAGATCCGGCGCATGACGCGCGATGGCTTCGCCGATCACGGCAACGATGCGCGCGATCAGTCTGTCTTCCGGTTGATTGCCGTAAGGAAAGCCGGCGTCGTCGGCGACATAGACATAGCGCGCATCGGGCCGCGCCGCGGCGACTTCGCGGAACACGGTGAGCCCGCCGACGCCGGAATCGAAAATCAGCACCAACGGGCTGTCTTTTTCTGAACGTTTATTAAGGTTCGGCATGACGGCAATCGGTAGCAGACTCGGGATTACAGCGCAGGGAACGGCTCAGTCAGCCGTTCATTACCTGAGGAGACTAGGGGGCGAGGGTTTAGGATTCGATACCAACGATTGGGATGAAACCATGAAACTCAAAACATTCGCCATCGCCGCCGGTGCATTCCTGTTGTCGGGCGGCATCGCCGCCGCGGCGACCGTGACCAACGATCTCAACCTGCGTTCCGGGCCTGGCACCGGCTATCGCGTCATCGGTACCATGCCGGCCGGCACCTATGTTGATGTGATCGGCTGCAGCGGCAGTTGGTGCCGCGTGAACTGGGGCGGCGCGGTCGGCTATGCCAGCGCCAGCTATCTCGCGGGTGGCGGCGGTGGTGGCTATTATGCGGCCGCGCCGGTCTATGTCGCGCCGCCGCCGGTGGTCAGCTTCGGCTTTGGCTTCGGTAACGCCCCGCGCTGGCAGCGGCATCACTGGCACGGCCACCGCGGCGGTTGGCATCGCGGCGGTCGGCATCACCGGTAACGATCAAACGCCGGCGCGCGATCCCGCGTGCCGGCGACTACACGGGCATGAGCGGCCGATGCGGTCCGCCGGGCACTTCGACGCGGATGCCATCACCGGGCCTGACGCCGCCTCCGACCAGGACGATGCTCATCACTCCGGCCTTGCGCACCAGTTCACCGGCCGGTGACCGGTCGAGCGTGGCCTTGAGCAGTCCCGGCTGAAAGTCATCGATCTGATGGCACGGATTGCGCAAGCCCGTGACCTCGACGACGGCTTGATCGCCGAGATGAAGCCGGGTGCCGGTCGACAAACTGAGCAGATCAATGCCGGCGGTGGTGATGTTCTCGCCAAGGTCGCCGGGTTCGATGGCGAAGCCCTTGCTGCGGAGTTCGTCGAACAATTCGGCGTGCATCAAGTGCACCTGACGCAGGTTTGGTGCGTCGGGATTCTTGCGCACGCGCGAGCGGTGCTTGACCTTCTCACCCTGATGGGCGTCGCCTTCGACACCAAGCCCCGCCAGCAACCGAATGCTCGAACGGGCCGGCTTGCTGAAGTTGTGGCCTTCGGCGGCGCAGACGGTGACGACCCGCCCGGTGGACGCTTCGGTCATCCGGTTCAGCTTTCGCCGAACACGCGCTTGAAGATCGTATCGACCTGGGCGAGATGATAATCGAGGTTGAAATTGGCCTCGAGTTCCTTGTCGCTCAGCGCCTTTTTCACGTCCGGATCGGCCTTGAGCAGAGCGAGGAAGTCGCTGCTCTCGCCGCCCCACACCTTCATCGCATTGCGCTGGACGAGGCGGTAGGCGTCCTCGCGGGCGACGCCGGCCTTGGTCAGCGCGATGAGGATGCGCTGCGAGTGGATCAGGCCGCCGAGCTTGTTGAGGTTCTTTTCCATGTTGACCGGATAGACCAGCAGCTTGTCGATCAGGCCGGTCAGGCGCGCGAGCGCAAAGTCGAGCGTCACGGTGGCGTCGGGGCCGATCATGCGCTCGACCGAGGAGTGTGAAATATCGCGCTCGTGCCACAGCGCGACGTTCTCCATCGCTGGCAGGGCGTAGGCGCGCACCATGCGGGCAAGGCCGGTAATGTTTTCCGACAACACCGGGTTGCGCTTGTGCGGCATCGCCGACGAGCCCTTCTGCTTCTCGGAGAAGAACTCCTCGGCTTCCAGCACTTCGGTGCGCTGCAGGTGGCGCACCTCGACGGCCAGGCGCTCCATGGAGGAGGCGATGACGCCGAGCGTAGCGAAGAACATGGCGTGGCGGTCGCGCGGGATCACTTGCGTAGACACCGGCTCGATCGCAAGGCCCATCGCCTTGGCGACATAGGCTTCGACGCGCGGATCGACCTGCGCGAAGGTGCCGACGGCGCCGGAGATGGCGCAGGTTGCAACCTCTTTGCGCGCCGCGACAAGGCGCTCGCGGCCGCGCGCAAATTCGGCATAGGCCTGTGCCATCTTGAGGCCGAATGTGGTTGGCTCGGCATGGATGCCGTGCGAGCGGCCGACGGTCGGCGTCAGCTTGTGCTCGAAGGCGCGGCGCTTGAGTGCGGCGAGCAGGGCGTCGAGGTCTTTCAGCAGAAGATCGGCCGCGCGCACGAGCTGCACGTTCAGGCAGGTGTCGAGCACGTCCGACGAGGTCATTCCAGAATGCATGTAGCGCGCTTCCGGGCCGACGATCTCGGCGACATGGGTCAGGAAAGCGATGACGTCGTGCTTGACCTCGGCCTCGATGGCGTCGATGCGGGCGACGTCGAACTTCGCGTCCTTGCCTTTGGCCCAGATGATCTTGGCCGCGTCCTTCGGGATGACGCCGAGCTCGGCCATGGCGGAGGCAGCATGCGCCTCGATCTCGAACCAGATGCGGTACTTGGTTTCCGGCGACCAGATCGCGGTCATCTCGGGGCGGGAGTAGCGGGGGATCATGTTCTCGTCTTTCTGAAGGCGCGGCTTACGCCGCTTCGCCGCGGGCCAGGCTGCCGGCCTGGCGGATCGCGGCGATGTTCTCTTTGTACTGACCGCCCTTGAACACGGCTGAGCCGGCGACCAGCACATTGGCGCCGGCGCGCACCACGTCGGCGGCGTTGGCGGCGGTGACGCCGCCGTCGACTTCGAGATCGATCGGCCGGCCGCCGATCATGGCGCGGATGGCGCGGATCTTGTCGAGTTGCGACGGGATGAAAGCCTGGCCGCCGAAGCCGGGATTGACCGACATGACCAGAACGAGATCGATCATGTCGACGACGTTCTCGATCGAGGCGGCGGGCGTGCCGGGGTTCATCACCACGCCGGCTTTCTTGCCCAGCGCGCGGATCGCCTGAAGCGACCGATGCAGATGCAGGCCGGCCTCGACATGGACGGTGATGATATCGGCGCCGGCTTTGGCGAAGGCCTCGAGATAGGGATCGGCCGGCGAAATCATCAGGTGGACGTCGAAGGGCTTCTTCGAGGCACCGCGCACCGATTTCATGACATCGGGGCCGAAGGAGATGTTCGGCACGAAGTGGCCGTCCATGATGTCGACATGGATCCAGTCGGCGCCGGCGGCGTCGATGGCGCGGACCTCGTCGCCCAGTTTGGCGAAATCGGCGGCCAGGATCGACGGCGCGATGAGGAGCGGACGGGTCATGCGGAATCTCCGGGATCACGGTCCGCGTAACACGGCGAATTGGCCGCGGCAACGCCGGGAAATGCCGCAAAACCCGGGTGTTAACGGTTTTTCCGCAGCCGTTTCGCCAAGGGTTTGAGCAGCGCCGGGAAGATGTAGATCGGAAACTGGACCAGCGCGAAATAGAACCAGGCGAGGTCGGGCAGCGCCGACCCGAGCGCGCCGATGACGGCGCCGAGATTGCGAAAGCCGGCGAGAAAGCCGACGACCATGGCGCGGTCGAGGCCGGCGCGCGCGAACAGGATCGCGGTGAGGCCGATCACGGCGGTGGCGATGGCGACGATGATCCCCAGCAGCTTGAGCGCGAACAGCGGGTCTGCGGCGACGTGGCGCGTCACCGGCTCCATCGCCGCGATGGCGAAGACGAACACGGCGATGACGTTCAGGCCGTCGAGCACCTCCATCTTCTCCTCGATCCGCCGCCGGCCTACGGCGCGGCGGACAATGACGGCAAGGAGACCGGAGGCGAAGAACAGGACGAACAGCTTGCTGCCGAGCTCGAACGGCGTGAACAGCGAGGTGCCGAGAAACAGGTAGCTGAAGGCAACCGTAGTGAGCGGCGACAACGCGCAGCAGGCAATCAGCGCCACCAGCGAGAAGCCGATATTGAGCCCCATCAGCGCGGCGAAGGCGACCGTCGAGGTGATCGGCGCGATAGCCGATTGAAGGACCATGATCGGGAAGAGGTCCGGCGCCATCTCGCGCAGGCCAACCACCGTATAGAGCGAGCCGAGCAGGAGCGGCACCGCGACCATCACCCAGAGTGCGGCGAGGATGACGAGGCGCGGCGAGCGCAGCACCGGCCGCAGCGCCTCCGGGTCGGTGCGGAGGTAGGAAAACAGGAGCAGCACGAACACCGTCGTGCCGAGATACGGCTTCACATAGGCGGCAAGCTGGGGCACTGCGATGCCGAGGAAAATGGACAGGGCAAGCGCCGTCGTTCCCTGCCGGCCGAGCCAGGCGAGTGCGGCCAGCGGCCAGCGTGAAAGTGACATCTGTACCGAACTCCCGGCGAACCCGGTTGTGATACCGCGCCCGGGCGCTCCGATCCATATTGGTGGCGAAGGTTGCCTCTGCAAAAGACGGGGTTGAACCCCGGCTGCGAAAGCGCCAAAAGAAGCAAAAGGCGGGCGAAATTCCATGGCACGTACAGACGTCATCGTTCTCGGGGCCGGCATTGTCGGCACCTCGATCGCGCTGCAGTTCGCGAAGCGCAACATGAGCGTGGCGCTGATCGAGCGCGCCGGGCTGGGCGAACAGACCTCCTACGGCAATTCGGGCGTCATCGAGGGCTCGACCATCATGCCGCCGGCCTTCCCGAACGATTTCGGCGCGCTGCTGCGGGTCGCCTTCAAGCAGGCCAGCGACGCCAATTATCACTTCAGCTTTCTGCCCTGGGCGGCGCCGTGGCTGCTGGCCTTCCGCGCCGCTTCGGCGCCGAAAGCCATCGAGGAGACGGCGCGCATCAACCGGCCGCTGTTTGCCCGCGCGGTGGCGGAGCATGAGCAGCTTATGCTGGAATCCGGCGCCACGCAGTATCTGCGCCGTACCGGCT
>Ga0180223_1002416_pt1 | contig 11319 bp, 11 predicted proteins | sample eDN5th30CKraftOP_FD_151337 | JGI IMG/M metagenome (GOLD analysis project Ga0180223, IMG submission 151337) | Enriched Organic Plus compost microbial communities from Emeryville, California, USA - eDNA 5th pass 30_C Kraft OP (version 2) (version 2) ...
CCCGGCCGCCGTTTCGTCACCACCGACGCGGTCACCCACGACATGCATCCGCAAGGGCCGTTCATGATCGGCATCTGGGAGGTCGCGCCGCAGGGCGAGGGCACGCTCTACCGCGCGAGCGCGCGGCACTGGACGGACGACGCCCGCCGGACCCACGCCGAAATGGGCTTTGCCGAGGGTTGGGCCGCCTGTGCTCGACAGCTGAAGCAACTGGTCGAAACCGGGGCGGTGTCCGACGCCGGGGCATGACCCGCGTGAAATAATGCTCGACAGCGCCGGAACCCGCCGCCATGGTGCGCCGCGAACAAACGGGGTACAGGGCGGCGGGGGACGAGCCAAGTGATCGCAACGGTGGCGACGGTCGCCTATCTGGGGCTGGAGGCGCGCGCGGTGGAGGTGCAGTGCCAGCTGGTCGCGGGACTGCCGAACTTCATCATCGTCGGCCTTGCCGACAAGGCGGTCACCGAAAGCCGGGAACGGGTGCGCAACGCCCTCGCGGCCATCGGCCTCGCGCTGCCGCCCAAGCGCATCACCGTCAACATGTCGCCCGCCGACCTGCCCAAGGAAGGGTCGCATTATGACCTTCCCATCGCACTCGCGGTGCTGGGGGCGATGGGCGTGGCCGATGCCGAGGCGCTCGCCCATTATGTGGTGGTCGGCGAACTGGGCCTCGACGGGCGCGTCGCCGCCAGCCCCGGCGTGCTGCTCGCCGCGCTGCATGCGGGCGGGCGCGACATGGGGCTGATCTGCCCCGCCGCGCAAGGAAGCGAGGCGGCCTGGGCGGGCAATGTCGAGGTCGTCGCCGCGCCGGCCCTGTCGGGGCTGCTCAACCATCTGAAGGGCAGTGGCGTGCTGCCGCCGCCGCAGCCCGGCGGGGTGGAGGAAAGCGTGTCCGGCCCGGACCTGCGGCAGGTCAAGGGGCAGGAGAGCGCCAAGCGCGCGCTGGAGATCGCGGCGGCGGGCGCGCATAATCTGCTCATATTATATGGTATTAAATTTTACTGGTTATGGGCAAATTAAGGAATTTTCGGATTTCCACTCTGTCCCTCGGTCGATGGAATAATACATAGATCGGCAGCCAGTCTGAGCTTGGGCACTGCTTACAACTACATACCCTGCATATTCACCGTCTTCCCACCGTACAGATGAACCCTCTTTCATCGCCTGTTGCACGGCATGGGACAATGCATCAGAAGTTTCGGGTGAGATTGGTGGACTAGAGTTGGAATTTTCATTGGAAGCCGTTGTTTCTGACGGGAGTGGAGGTTGCAAATCTCTATTTTCCTCCTCCTCTTCCACAGTTTTCTTCTCTTGGTTTCCATCCGCTAGTGGAGAAGAAGAGCTAACCATTTCCGGATAAATTATATCAGCCGCTGAATCTTCATGACTTGTAGGGCGACTGCCTTCCTGAGATTCGTATATTTCAGGATTGCTAAAAAAAGCTAGGCTCGCTGAACCAATTATAGAAATTCCTAAAAACTGTTTAAATCTTCGACGGCGAAGGCACCTTGGACAATATTTTGAAACTCTATATTTGTAATGTTGTGTCTCTCTACCACCGGCTCCTCGTCTATTACCATTGCTATCTAATGAGTATGAACGAGATGATCCAGAGGATATCTTGTCATAGACTTTTGTTATTTCATTGCCTGGAACAATAGCGAAGCACTTTGAGCATGTGACGTTGGCATATTTCTGCATCGGTCAATCTCTTACAGCTATCCCCAAAATGAGGACATCGACTAGTCCCTATAAAAGTCCCTGCTCGAATTCAAGCAGGGCGGATCGATGCAACGGGATTGGGTGGTTTCGCCTGCGTACCGAACGGCAATAGCGGCGATAAAGTCCGCTAAGACGGTGAAAGGGTTGTCGCAAAGGGAACTCGCTCGTCGTTTGGGGAAGCCGCCATCATTCGTGAATAAGATTGAGTTGCTGGAACGACGGCTGGACATTTTGGAATTTATCCGGCTGGCCGAAGCGATGGACTTATCCCCTCGGGAATTGCTCGATATAGTGACTCTCGCTGTGCAACAGGGCAATGAGCCAATGCCGGACTAGCAATTCACCACCTGCCGCATGGCTTCGGAATCCACCTCCACATATCGTTGGGTCATAGCTAACGATTGATGTCTGGCTAGCGCCTGCACATCTCTCATGCTGCCGCCATATCTCCCGATGTTTCGAGCCATCCGGGTAATGAAGGTGCGGCGTCCGCTATGACTGGAGCAACCGATAAAACCGAGATCGGCATACCAATGCCGAAACAGGTTTACGATCATTTGGGGGGAGGTTTGGCTGGACCTGCTGGTTTGAATAACTCGGTCGTCGAGATGGCTGGGCTTAGATGCGATGTGAAGCGCTCTCAAAGCGATTTTTAGATCGGCGGCCATAGGTATAACGCCCCCGCTTTTCCCCTTTGAGGCGTTATCTGTGAGGCGGATGCAGTCATCAATCTCCCCTGATGCATCTGTCACCATCGCCCAAGTTAGAAGGGCAATCTCCTTTGCCCTTAGACCCGCTTTCAAGGACAGGAAGAAAATTGCCTGATTGCGGGTGGCCCGTCTGGTTTGGGCGAGATAATTCAGAACACCTTTGATCTGCTGGGCCGAGAGTGTCTTGGCTTGCCTACTTAGCATAAGTTCCTCATAAAATTACAAATATTAGTAATTTTATAATAATAAGCTAAGTGACTAAATTCAAATGCAGTATTTTTATATTAAAAATCAAATGGATATGCCGGATCATTATAATCCTATAATTCTATAATAATCAGACAGCAGGCTAAGCAGGTTTGCCTTTCGCCCTTGATGTTATTTTTCAGATTCATCATCCTTTTTTGGCCAACAAGGAAGGACAGATGAATCTGAAATGATTGTAGAAATTTACAAGGACTGGATTAATGACAATATCAATCCCAACGTGTATGCGGTGCTGACGCTGCGGGATAAGATTATAGTCGATCATGGCTCGGCTCGATCAATTGCGTTCGGCAGTTTCGATCGATACCGAAATTGCGCAGATTGCTTGATGAAGCGGCTGAGCAAGGAAATATACGGCAAAAAAGCATATCGGCGGTTCAAAACAAGAGTGCCGTCGGTCGTCACTCTTGAAGGGAACGGGGATGGAATTTTCCTCGATCCTCATCATGCCGACTTTAAAAAATTTTCCGATTCCGGCAAAAATCCGGTTCGATATCATCTAAATATAATAATGGAGCGGCCTGACTGGATCCCATTCGATGGGTTCAGATCCAAGCTGGTCGAACTCTGGAAAAAGGACGTTTGGGCTATGCCCGATGTCTACGTCGAAGAGGTGACAGGCGACTGCGTCGGCTACGCCTTAAAAGAAGGTCCTGAAACACTGCTCGCAAGCTCAACGAGTTTTCCGCTGCGTTTCTGAAACTGATGGGCGTCATTATATGCCCCCGTGTAAAAACTGGATCCGACATATTCCGGCTTGGCCTAAATCCTAGTGATTCAGGGCTTAGCTGGAATTGTATCTAAAAAAGATGAGATCAATCAATTTTAGAAATTGATGTTCGATGAATCAATAGATTCATTTTATCACTGGATTCGAAAAAGATAGATTTATCCAACATGGAATCATAGGTTTGAACAGAGGATGTGCGATAGGCTATAACAGCTTGAAAGAACGTCTTTCCCTTAGGAAAATCATCATCGATTTCTAAATTTTCCTCTGCAAAGTCAAATGGATCAAATACTCTGGGACCGATAGCAATATGAGAAACGATCTTTTTGATCTCATCATTGATTTTGCGCCTTAAAGCTACTTGATCGGTATCGTCTTTAGCAGTCTCAAGCCTCTTGATCAGTTCTTGATAAGCCGTTGGACGAGAAACGGAAAGCTCAGACAGTTTTTCAATAATTTCAGTATTCTCCTGCGCCAAAACGCTCTGTCGTGTTTCTAATTCCGCTATCTTGTCCATCAGAATTTTTGCTGGGCTGCCCTGCGCAATAGCAGTCACCAAATTTTCTAGCTGGAAAACGTTTTCCGAAATCTGTTGATCAATTTCTAAACGCCTTCGTTTCAAGTCGGATGTCTTTTCAACCCATTCTGGACCATTCAAAATGGCCTCAACATTCAAATTATTGATGAATTTAAGCAAACCTCGCTCAACGTCCTCGTATCGGAAGGGAGGAGCATCACATCCCTTGCTGACAAGTGTTTTGCTGCAACGGAGATATTGCCCTCCTTTGGGGGGAGCACCCTTATCAAGGTATCTCATACCGCTATGACAATTGCGACAGCGCAATAAACCCGTGAACAAATTGGAAAAATTCTTACCTTTTCGGCCTTTTCCTGATGTCCGGCGACGGGCACTCGCTTCCTGCGCTTCAGCAAAGAGAACGGGATCAATCACCGCTGGGAAATAATCTGGAATGGATTTCCCTTCAGGCTGTCGTTTGGCCGAATTCGCTCCCTTCTTCGTATAGGGTTGAAACTCACCCAAAACGGCCCTGTTGGTCAGCAGTTTTCGTATATAGGATTCTTGCCAAAATTTAGCTCTGCCCCAAGTTTTGACGCCAGAATGATTCAGATTTTTAGCAATTGAGTATGTGCCCCAGCCGGCACAGCACAGCTCAAATACCTCCTTGATGACTTTAGCTCTTTCGGGAAGCACAATGATTTTGGATCGATCGGGAGTGAAATCCAGCCAGTGAGGCAACCGCTGAACTGTGACTTTACCCGTTCTGGCGAGATTCCTCTTATTGCTCCAAGCGGCGGACAGGCGTTCAGACTTTGTTTTGGATTCTTCGTGGGCACGAAGAAGGGTCATTACAGCCATCACGCTGTCATAAGGATTTTGCGAAATTGAATGCTTCGAATATTCCTGACGATCCATCAATGTGACGATGGTGACGCCACATTCGATAATCTGATTAAAAAGTGCCATCGCATTAAGGAGATTTTGGCGACTGATCCGGTCCAGGGATTCCACGATGAGGACACTACCGGGTTCGATGTCACCGCTTTTGGCCCGTTCCAGAAAATAAGCCAGTTTTCCATCAACGGCGTTTTTCCCCTCGAAAGCTGAAACGCCCTGATCGTCTATTAGCTCAACCAGTTCGAGGCCATTTTCCAGAGCATATTGCCGGGTCGCTTTATCCTGACGACGTAGGGAATCTCCTTTCATCTGATCTGTCGTGGACATGCGGATGTAGGAATAGGCTTTGGTCATCCAGTCATTTTAAAGCCCTTCACATTTTTTTCAATTTAATACCATATAATAGGCTGATGATCGGCCCACCCGGCGCGGGCAAGTCGCTGATGGCGAGCTGTCTGCCCGGCATATTGCCGGAGCTGACGCCCGCCGAGGCGCTGGAGGTGTCGATGGTCGCCAGCGTCGCGGGTACGCTGGAGGGCGGGCGGATGACGCGGCGGCGGCCTTTCCGCGCGCCGCATCACAGCGCGTCGATGGCGGCGCTGACCGGCGGCGGGCTGCGGGTGCGGCCCGGCGAGATCAGCCTGGCCCATCGCGGCGTGCTGTTCCTCGACGAACTGCCGGAATTCCAGCGGGCGGTGCTCGATTCGCTGCGCCAGCCGCTCGAAACCGGCGAGGTGACGGTGGCGCGCGCCAATGCGCATCTGACCTTTCCGGCGCGGGTCCAGCCCGCAATGCACGTATGCGATTTTCTAACGATTAGATCGCTAGAAGAAGCATATGCCGCAAACCGCAATCATCTATATCCGTGTTAGCTCTGCTGAGCAAAAGGACGGACTGGGTTTAGAACGTCAGAAAACCAAGGCTTTTGAGTTCGCGGCAGAGCATAGCTGGCATGTTGAGAAGATAATCAGCGATGAGGGCAAGTCTGCCTTCCATGGCGCTAACATGCTTGAGGGCGCTGCGCTCCACCAGTTCGAGGTAGAAGCACGGCAGGGCCTTCACAAAGGCAAGGTGCTTGTTGTCGAGCATATTAACCGCTTGAGCCGCCAAGGTGCGAAACAAGCAGCTCAGTTGATTTGGTCGCTCAATGGGTTTGGCGTTGATGTAGCCACATTCAGTGCCAGCGATCGCCATATCTACCGCGCTGGTGACGGCGGCGACATGATCGACATTTTCAAGGTCGTCATACTCGCTGACCAAGCCCACCAAGAGAGCAAGGTGAAAAGCGGCTACACCAAGGCCACTTGGGAAAAGCGCTTTGCTGCGATGGCGGATGGAACTCAGACCAAGCCAATCCCCCATACCCCAACATGGATTGACCGTATCGACGGCAAGCTCGTGCTGAACGCACATCGAACCGCCGTGCTGAACGAAATTTACGATTTGTATATCAATGGTGTGGGTATCCACCGCATTGTTACGATCCTGAATGACCGTGGTGAGGCTGGATGGTCCACAGCCGTCAACAGGTCCAAGAATGGTTGGTTCTACAGCTACGTGTGGCGCTTGCTCACGAAACGGGCCGTCTTAGGTGAATATGTAACAGGTGATGGCAAGACCATCGCCGCTGATTTCTACCCGCAAGCGATCACGGCAGAGAAATTCAATCGCGCGCAGGTTGCGCTTTCTATGCGAAAGAGCAACAGGAAGGTGCCTGCTACGCGGAACAATAGCCTCCTTACCAAGCTGGTGTATTGTTCGGAATGCGGGGGCGGTGCTCACTATGAGGAAACAGGGCACCGCGATCAGACTTACAAGCGCAAGAATGGCGAGATAGCCCACTACCGCCGTCAACGTTATCGCCGTCTCCGCTGTGATCGTGCCCGCCGCAAACACAATTGCGACAACCCCACGATCCTCAAATATGACGTGATCGAGAAGACCGTGTTAGACGAGTTATTGCCCCGTCTGGTGGATCGCCCACAGGAGGACAGGGCCGTCAAGGAACTGCGAGCCAGTGCCGCTGAGCTTGCCCGCCAGATTGCGGTCAAACAGCAGCAGCAATCTAACCTCTTGGATGCTCTGGGGGATAGCGCGAGCAAAGCGGTAATGGCCAGATTGGCGGCGCTTGAAGCTGAGACGGAAGCTCAACAGAATGAGCTTGAGGCCAAAAACAAGCAATTGGACGTTCTGTTAGCAGCGCCCAGCGACAAGGACGACACCGCCCTGATTGCAGGATTACGCGCGGAGCTTGAGAGTCAGGACGACGAGGTTCGGACTTATGCTCGCGGTCGCGTGAATATGGCCTTGAGGCGATTGCTTCACCGCATTGAAATCACCCCATATGACACGTTCATCATATGGCCCGACGAGGACACGTGGTGGCGATTTGATGAGAACGGGACGCTTTTGGACGGGGAGCAGATTTGGCGCGCGGCGTAGTTGCCCTGTCGTGCGCTCTCCTGCCCGACGAAGGCAATCTGCACCTGCCCAGCAGCCTGACAGCAGCGCCCACGTTCCCTGCGCTCAGAAGCTCAGACAGCGCAATCCCACTAGTAGTGAGAGCCGTTTGAAGCTATAACGTGACCAACTCGGTGACCAGAAATATTTATCTGGATGTTCCGCGCGAAGGGAAAGCGCCTAGCGTCTCAGATACTGGAAGGCACTGGCTTTTTAGGCCGCAATAGGGCTTATACGATCACTATACCGATGCTTCGCCGACGCAAAAAATCCACCACAATCACCTTTCATGATGCACCCTTCGCATTCCGGCATATATTCCTGCTTCCAATCGCTGATCGAACGCTTGGCAAAGCGCCAGATCCTTTGGTCTGTCAGGCAGAGTTGAGCATTGTAGAGAGAAACCCGCATACGGGCGCGGTCGAGAATGCCAATCGCTTCGGTTAGCTCACTCCGGTAGTCATCGGGGTCAATCCATAGGGCGTCGAGATTGGCACGGGTGAACCCCATCATCTCCAAGCCCATCAGGGCGACGTGATCCACAAACAGGAGATTGCGCGCGAGAAATGCGGCCAGCGCAGGCAGGCGTGTCACCGTTTGTTTGTGCAGGACAACCCTGACTTCCACCCGCACCCCATGACGTTTCAGGTTCAAGATGCCGCGAATAGTCTCGTCAAACGCACCGTCCGCCTGCACGATATAGTCATGGACGTGGGGGAGATCGGCATAAATCGGAATGCCGAGCATCAGGTCGTGATGCTGCAATGACCCAAGTGTCCGCGCGAATGCGTCATCGCTAAAGGTGCGCCCGTTGGTCAGAATATGGAGAGCGGTGCGCGGCAGGTATGATTTGCACGCCTGCACCAGTTCGAAGAACCGACCGCCCAGAAGGGTCGGCTCGCCACCCGTAAAGCCAATCTCTCCTGTGTCAGGGTCGATTAGCGGAATCGTTGCAAGGATTTCGTCCACGATCCAGCCATCGTTCACATCGCGCGGGGGCTGCGAACACATGAGGCAATAGTTGTTGCAGCGTTCCGTCAGCAGAAAGCTGTTATGGGGCGATGACCGCCGATAGAGTGTGCGGATTTCTCCGCGCTCCGGCACCAATCGCACCACATCGCCATCGTCCAGATATTCAAACTCTGGCGGGAGATGGACGCGCCGCTGCGCGGCCACATTATCGGGGCACCGGCCATTGGGGAGCACGAGATACGAAGCAAACCCAGCGGGGGCATCGTCGCCCCGAACAAGGAATGCCTCACGAGCGCGCAGCGGCAGCGGGCGGTGGTAATCGGTCGAGACGCGAACGATCGCGCGCGGGTCGATTTCTTGCCCCGCCGCAAAATCAATTTTTCTGGAACCGAGCGTAATCATCTGATGTTCGCCCACCGTTCAAATACTTCGCGCACCTGCGGACGATCATTGAGGCGTTGCAGCAGCCCTTTGAAGATCATCATGTTGCGTCCGCAGAAAGCAGACAGCGGCTTTTTCCCTACGAAATCGCCTTGTGTGGCATGGTGGAAAACCGGATCAGAGCCGCACCACGGCTCGAAAGCGCACCACGAACACATCGGGACACTAGCCGCAAATGACTGTTCCAAGGGATCGAGCAAAGCGTCCCCGAGAAAAATCTCCTCATAGGTGTTCGCGTGGACGTTCCCAATACGAAAACGGGTATCGCCCATTTCCGCCAGCATTCGGGCTTCATCGGACGCATACACGTCGCCATCGTAATTATAGACCACCGCTCCGATGCCAATACCGGCCGGACTCATGAGATCAACGTAGCCCGGCTGAAAGGGGGTAAGCATCTTCTGCAAGATCATCGCCGCGTAGTGCTCGACGAACGGGAAGCCGCCAAGGTTCAGATCGATGATGTAGTCCAGACCCTCGAAATAGAAATCGAGCCATTTGGTTTCGTTGTATGCGGCATAGGATTTCGTCTTGACCGCAAATCCATACGGGCTGAGCGGCCGCAAGAAGATGCCATCAAAATCCTGCGTAATGTATTCGTCGATTATATCGCGCACACGCGACAGACTGGCCGCCGTGGTCGTCATCAACGCGCCCACTTGGTCACGGCCCAACGCCATCCGCGCGCGATGAATGCCTGCGATGGCACGGGCATGAGAGTCACCACCTGGACGCGGCCGGTTTTTATTGTGCAGATCGGCGGGGCCATCAAGTGACGTAGAAATCAGAACTTGATGGCGGGCCGCCAGCGCCAGCACCCGGTCATCTAAGACGGCAAGGTTGGTTGCCAACACGAATGCCAGATCACGCTGTTCGTGTTCATTCCGCCGTTTGGCTTCCTCAATGATAAACTCAACCAGATCAAGGTTCAGCAACGACTCACCGCCCTGAAACTCAATCTTGATGGCAGGCGATGGCGAACGGAACACGAGATCAAGGCTCCTGAGCGCCGTTTCCCGTGTCATATCGAACTCGCGGCGATCATCGTTGGCGCGAGACACTTGGCAGTATGGGCAGGAGTGTTCGCAGCGAAGCGTCACCACAAAGATATGCAGGCCGGTAAAGTTGGCCAGCGGGCTTAGCTTGGTGCGAACTTTGATGGCCAAGAGATCAAGCGCAACGTCGGAGTCGCCATCTATCAGGAAATGCTTGGACTTTAATTCGCTGTATAATTCGTCCTGATACGAAAGCTGCCCATCGGCAAAGACGCGCAGGGACTCGCGTTCCGTGATGACGAACTCGCCAACGAGATTGGTCAACACATAGCGATCACCGGAAAGCGGCATAAACCTATAGGGCAACGGCCGGTAGCCACCAGCCGCCATCGGTTTCTCATATTCGGCAAGGGCAAGGAACTTAGCCATTTTGGGATAGATGCGAGAAGGCCAACCCAAGGATCATATTGCGCAGAGGCTCGGTCTTGGCTTCGACATCAAGCCGCAAGTCTTGGTCGAGCACTTCGCGCTGAAAGTCGCGTACAAGCTGCGCCACGTCCTCACCGGACGCAGGCTCAATCGTGCAGCGCACTTCGGCATCACTCGGATCAATGGAAATAGTCGCTCGCGCCATGAGGGCGTAGGCAGCCCGCTTAATCGCTTCAAGCGAGTATAGACCGGCCGCGAACGCGACCATTGCACCCCCAACCTGACTCACATTTCCCCCCTAACCGGCGGACGAACCGCCGTTGTTAATACGAACTAGAGTAATGTGACCGATGGCTCGAATGGGACGAGTGCGAACTATGCGACGAGTGCGAGCGATGAGAAGAATGGGCTGCAAAATGAACAGCCGCGTCGCTGGCCCGATCAATCGTCAGGTCGGCACCGGCAAGCGGTTCGGCAGACGCAATGCTGGCCGCCGTCTTATCCGAGACAAGCTCAGGAAGTGCGGCCTGCGCCTGCGCGGAACCGAGCAGCGCCGCTACGGATACAGCTAACGGTTTGAGAAACTTACGATTCATCTGATTCCCCTGTTACTCAGTAGCCTTTCGCGCCCCTTGTTCACACGCCAGATCAATCCGACACCGCCTAACAATCGCTCGAAAAGGTTACGAAGCCGTATCAGAAGGGCGTCCAAGAGTCCATGCTTGCAGTGGTGCAGATGCTACGCCATGGTGAATAACATATAGTAAAGATGGAATTATCCGAGAGGCATCACGCAGTGGCCTTCTTCGCCTTGGGCTTGAAGTTAGCGCGACGGGCATCGCGGGCGGCATTAAGCTGGGGATCGAGTTCGCCCGCGTTGATTGCCTCGATGATCGAGCCGATGATGACCGGCACATCGGCAAGGTTTTCGACCTCGACCGCGTTCATGCCCTTGGCAAATTCCAGCGGCTTACTCCCATAGCGGATTTGGAAGAACATCTTGCCGGTGGCGTCGGTGAACCAGCCCTTGCGAACCTTGCGGGGCGCTTCGACACGGACCTTCTCGCCCGCCTCATTGGTGCGCGTCACCGTCCGCATAGCATTGAACGGCGTTCCAGCGATTTCCGCATCGGCCATCGCCTTCTGTTCGGCCAGCCAGTTCAGCACCTTGGCGCG
>Ga0180223_1002422_pt1 | contig 11306 bp, 9 predicted proteins | sample eDN5th30CKraftOP_FD_151337 | JGI IMG/M metagenome (GOLD analysis project Ga0180223, IMG submission 151337) | Enriched Organic Plus compost microbial communities from Emeryville, California, USA - eDNA 5th pass 30_C Kraft OP (version 2) (version 2) ...
AGGCGCGATCACCACGACGATGAGCAGCAAGAGGGCTCCAGCGATCTGGTTCACCGTGGGCGAGACGTCGAGGTATAGCGGAGCGACGACGACGACCAGCACGCCGACGAGCACGGCGTATGTCGCGCGTCGTCCGCCGATGGCCACCGCCGCCAGCGGGATGACGATGAAGTACAAGCCGAACACGTCGGGACTGACGAAGCGGCTCATCTGCGCGTAGATCACGCCGGCGAAGCCGGCCATGGCGCCGGAGATGAGGGTGGCGATGACTCGGACCCGGCCGTGCGCGATGGCCAGCGAGCCCGCGAGCCGGGCATCCGCTCGCACGATCTCGATGAAGTGTCCCAGCCGGGAGGCGCGCAGCACCGCGAACGCGACGAGGAGCACCACGAGAGCGCCGGCTGTGTAGAGGACCTGCGAATAGTTGACCGCGAGATCGCCGAGCGACGGGAAGGCGGGCACGCCCCCGATCCCCTCCTCGCGCCCGAGGAAGGTCACGCCGAGCACGACCGACGCCGCAACGAAGTTGATGGCGTACGTGACGACCGAGAAGTAGACGCCGCTGAGGCGGGCTGTCAGCTGGGAGATGAGGTAACCGAGCAGCGCGCCGGTGGCGACGCCGATGATGCTCGCGACGGCGGGCGGCAGAGAGGCCTGCGACGTCATAAAGGCGTAGGCGTAAGCGGCCGAGCCGAAGAAGGCGGTGTGCCCGAGGCTCAACTCCCCCAGCAGACCGTAGACCACCTGGAAGCCGACCGCGAGGGCCGCGACGACGAACGCCAGACTCCAGATGGGTGCCGACGCGGGCGGGGCGACATAGGCGATGACGAGCGCGACGACGACGATCGCGACGTTGACGATGGCGTGGCGCAGCCAGCCGAGGCGCGGCGATCGTTCGTGGGACCGCAGGGAGGCGTTACTCACCGGAGAACAGTCCTTTCGGGAAGAACAACAGGGCGACGACCAGCAGCCCGTAGACGAAGGCCGAGACGTAGGCGGGAGCGATGATCATTGTCGCGAGGCTCTCGAGGATGCCGATGGCGAATCCCACCGCAACAGCGCCCCAGATCTTGCCCATCCCTGCGAGCGCGGCGACGGTGAAGGCCGTGAGCAGGATGTTGTCGCCCATGAAGACGGAGATGACGCCCGTGGGGCTGACGATGACACCTCCGATCGCCGCGATGACGGTTCCGATACACACAGCGACGAGGAAGATGCGCTTGACGCTGATGCCGCTCGCCTCGGCGAGCACCGGGTTGCCGGCCACGGCTCGAATGCGGGTGCCGAACGCAGTGCGCCGCAGATACAGCGTCAGGACCGTCGCGATGACCAGAGCGCAGACCAGGCTGAGGATCTGCTGCAACGACACCGTCGCCTGGTCGACGGTGAACTTGACGGAGGTGAAGGGCGATTCGATGTACGTCACCTGGCCGCCGAACAGTTGCAGCGCCACGTTGGTGGCGATGATGCTCACCGCCAGCGTGGAGATGAGCACATTGTCGTCCGCCCGTCTGATGACGGGCAGGACGGCGAGCTGGGTCAGCGGCCAGCTGAGCAGCGCCACGCCGGCGACCGAGATCAGCGCCGCGACGAGGTATGGCACGTGGAAGGCCGAGAGCACGGTCGCTGTGCCGAACGCGGCCACCATGTAGAACGCGCCGTATGCGAAGTTCACCACTCGGGCGACGCCGAGCATGAACGACAGTCCAATGGCGGCCAGGGAGTACTGTCCTCCGATGAGGACGCCGTTCACGAGCTGAGCGATCATGTTTTCCTTCGGTGCAGCGGGAGTCGGGCCCGCGCCGAGGCGCGGGCCCGACCCTCGTCACTTGGCGGGGACGAGCTTTCCGTCCTCCGCGGTGTACTGGGTGTACTTGACCTGCGCCTGCCCGGAGTCGTCGAAGGTGACCGTGCCCTGCGGCAGGTCCCAGCTGTTGCTGACGACGGTCTGCCGGACGATGGCCGGGTCAGTGGATCCGGACTTCTCGATGGCGGCGGCGAGCAGGGCCAGCTGGGAGTAGCTGAGGGCGACCTGCTTGTCGAGCGGCTTGCCCTGGCACTCCGGGTGCTTCGGGCCGTACTTCGCGAACTGCTGCGCAAGCGCGGTGTTGGCATCGTTCTGTGTCGTCGGGCTCCAGACCTCGAAGCCGACCACGCCGTCGGCCGCGGAGCCGGCCGCCTGGGCGACGCTGCCGCTGAGCAGCCCCGCTCCGGGCACGTCCTGGCCGCGCACGTCCTGCTGCTTGAGTTCGCGGATGATGGCCACTGGGCCGGCGGTGCCCGACAGGCCCCAGACGATCGCGTCCGGGTCGTCGGTCTTCAGCTGGGTGACGGCAGAGGTGAGGTCGGTCTCGCCGATCGGCACCGTGACCGTATCGACGACCTGGATGCTCGACGGCAGCAGCGCGCTGATTCCCGAGGAGACACCGGAGCCGAACGTTCCCTCCTCCACGAGGAAGGCAACCGTCTTGACGCCCAACTGCTTGAGGTAGTCCGCGATCGTCTGCGAGTCCTGTCCGGTGTCGCCGTTCAGTCGGAAGCCGTTCTTCGCCTCGGAAAGGATCTGCGTCGATTTGGTGACTCCGCCCGTGGTCAGGCCGTCGACGGAATTGATGATCGGGATCTGAGCGAGCAGGGTGTTCGTCCCGGTGCCTCCGACGAACAGCTTGATTCCCTGGCCCGTGAGCTTGGTGGCGGCTTGGGCCGCCACCGCCGGCGTGGTCTGGGAGTCCTCGACGTGGAGTGTGACGGGCGAGCCCGCCAGCTCTCCAGCGGCCAGAGCGTCGTTCGCGATCTCGATGCCGCAGACGTTCTCCTGGCCCGCCGTGGCTGCGGTGCCCGTCTGGTCTTCGATGACGCCGACGTCGACCGAAGCGCCTTGTGCGGAGCCGGAGCTCGACCCGGAGGAGGAATCGCCTCGTGAGCAGGCGGTGAGCCCGACGAGTGTCAGGACCCCTATGGCGCAGGCGGCGATGCCCTTGTGGAATGCGTTCATGATTGCCCTTCTTCGGTGAAGCACAACGACAGATGTCACGCCGTTGTGACAACTCGGGCGCCCTGCGGATCGCCTTCAGGCAGGCGATCCGGGCGCGGTGACTACTTGATTGCGAGGGGATTGACCGGCGAGCCGACGGCGCCCGTGAAGGGCAGCGGCGGCGCCGCGAAGAAGAAGTCGTACTGGCCGTCGGCGGCGCAGTCCTCGCCTAGCTCTTCGAGATCGAACATCTCCCCGATATACAGCCCCATATGGACCAGGAGGATGATGTGCAGGGGCTGGAAGACGTCGGAAGTCTGGTTCGGCAGCACCTCCATCCCCCAGGTGTCTGTGGCGAGGCCGGCGATCTCGTGCTCCGCGATCCACGAGACGGACTCGAGCCCGAGGCCGGGGGCCGCCCCGCCGGCGTAGTCGCCCCAGGCCCCGCGCCGCTCGCCGAGCTGGCCCGTGCGCACGAGCACGAAGTCGCCGCGTCGGATGGTCACGTTCGCCGCGGCGACAGCCTCGTCCAGATCCGTGTCGGTGATGGCGTAGCCGGGCTGCAGCGCTGCGACGCCCTTCGTGCGGGCGACATCGAGGAGGACGCCGCGACCCGCGATGCTGTCCCGTGCCTGCGCGATGTCGTTCACTCGCGCGCCGAAGCTGGAGACGTCCTCCGGGCCGTGCCCGTTGTACATCTTCCCGTCGAAGAAGATGTGTCCGAGCGCGTCCCACTGCGTTCCGGCCTGTAGGGGCATGATGACGATGTCGTCTGTCCCTCGAATGTGCCGGTCGCGTCCTCCGTAGAAGTCGCGTACGACGCTTCCCGTCGCGATGTCCCCGCCGTCGCGGATCATGAGGTGCAGCGGGTTGAACCGGCCGAAGCCCTGTGTCTGAGGACCGGCAGTGTCGAACGGGAACGCCAGCGAGATCCTCTTACCCGATCGGATGGAGGCGGCGGCGGCCCGCACCTCCTCCGGTCCCGCGAGGTTCAGGGTGCCAATCTGATCGTCCGCTCCCCAGCGTCCCCAGTTGGAGAACTGGCGCGCCAGCTCCCGGACAGTCTCGACATTCGGCTCGCCCTTGATGACCGTCATCCCGCCCCACTTCGTCGTCTCGAACTCGATGTGATACGAGACTCGCGGTGCGTGTGAACAACCTCAAGACGCTGTCGCGCGACGTGAGACAGCATTTTCCGGTCTGTTACGGACAGGTGGCACCTGATCTGTGGTGCCGTGAGGCGCCGCTGGGAACACGTCACTATGCCAAAGCCTTATACGGCGCGAGTTCCGGGATGACATCGTGGAGGCCGCGCGCTGCCTGAGGAAGGCGTCTCGTGAAGCAGGTCGCGGCCCGACTGCGCTGCGCCGCGTCGCACGGGTCGCAGCGCCGGGCGCGAGCGCTGAGCGCGGCAGCGCCGGGCGCCCCCGTCGGCGTGAGGCGCTAGTGTCGAGCCGAGGCGGCGAGGAGGGGGCCTGCATGACGAGCGACGGGGTCGGGCAGATCGTCCTGGTGCGGCACGGCGAGACCGAGTGGAGCGCCAGCGGACGCCACACCGGCGTGACCGACCTCCCGCTCACGCGTGCGGGGGAGGATCGCGCGCTCGGGCTCGCGGCGGTGCTCGGGCGCGAGCATTTCGACGCCGTGCTCTGCAGTCCGCGGCAGCGGGCCAGGCAGACCGCCGCGCTCGCCGGCTTCCCCGACGCGCAGCCCATCCCCGAGCTCGCCGAATGGGACTACGGCGCCTATGAGGGGCTGACCTCGCCGCAGATCCACGCCGAGCGCCCCGGCTGGCTGCTCTGGCGGGACGGAACGCCTGCCGGCCAGACCCCGGGGGAGAGCCCCGAGCAGGTGCGGGAACGCGCTCGGAAGGTGCTGCGCACCGTCGCGGAGCGCACCCCGGCAGGGGGACGCGCGCTGCTGTTCGCGCACGGGCACTTCCTCCGCGCGGTCGCCGTCACCTGGACGGGCCAGCCCATCGCCGACGGCGCGCGGCTCGCGCTGTCGCCCGCCACGATCAGCGTCCTGGGCCACGAGCACGAGCTGCCGGTGATCCAGCAGTGGAACGCCCCGGCAGGCTAGTCGGCCGGGGCGGGCGCCCCGTCCCCGGCGCAGCGCGGCTAGACCAGTTCCCGCTCGTGCGCAAGCCCCGCGCGGCCAGCCTCCGCGCACCCTAGCCTCGCACCATGAGCGTCGCCATCCGGGGGCTGAGCGTGAGCGTGCCCCCCACCGTCCTGATGCAGGAGGAGGTGGCGAGTGTGTTCGCCGCGCAGCCCGGCCTCACCCGGCTCGGCCAGCGCCTGGTCTCCACGGCGTTCGGCGTCTCGGGCATCGAACGCCGTCACACCGTGCTGGAGGAGCTGGACTGGCACGGCCCCGATCCTGCCGAGCCGCCCGTGTTCGCCGACCGGAGCAGCGGGGAGCTGCTGCTGCCGGGCACGCGGGAACGCAACGAGATCTACGCCGTGCAGGCCGCCCGGCTGTACGTGCAGGCCGCCCGCGCCGCTCTCGAGGCCACCCCGGGCATCGAGGCTGCCGACGTCACCCATGTCATCACCGTCTCCTGCACCGGGTTCTACGCTCCCGGCCCCGACTTCGGTGTCGCCCGCGACCTCGGTCTTCCGGCCGGGGTGCAGCGCTACCATCTCGGGTTCATGGGCTGCTACGCGGCCATGCCCGCGCTGCGCCTGGCCAAGCAGTGCTGCGAGGCGGACCCGGACGCCGTCGTCCTCGTGGTGAGCGTGGAGCTGTGCACGCTGCACCTGCGCACCTCCAACGACCCGGACACCATCGTCGCGACCTCGCTGTTCGCCGACGGGGCCGGCGCGGCCGTCGTCACGGCACGGCCGCCGGAGAACGGCGAGCGCCACCTGGAGCTCGACCGCTTCGCCACCCGGATCACCCCGGAGGGCGAGGCCGACATGGCGTGGCGCATCGGCGACCACGGCTTCGAGATGACCCTCTCCAACGCCGTGCCGACGATCATCGGCGAGCATGTGGTCGGCGCGCTGGAGCCCCTGTTCGCGCAGGAGCAGCCGCTGCGCGACGCGCTGGAGGCGGGGACCAGCGCGCACGCGGTCGAGCACTGGGCGGTGCACCCCGGCGGCCGGAGCATCCTGGACCGGGTCCAGTCCGCGCTCGCGCTCACCGAGGAGCAGCTCGGGCCTGCGCGCGCCGTCCTGCGCGACTATGGGAACATGTCCAGCGCCACGGTGCTCTTCGTGCTGCGTCACCTGCTCGACTCCGCCGCGGCGGAGGGCGAGCGGGTCGTCGCGATGGCCTTCGGCCCCGGCCTGACCGTGGAGTCGGCGCTGCTGACGGTGCGGGGATGAGCCGCGCCGGCGCCGCGCCCGCCGGCTCGTCCGCCGCGACGCCGGCGATCCGCTCGCTGCGCCGGCGCGAGACGCAGCTGCGGGAGCTGATGGACGAGCCGGACTGCGACCCCGTCACCCTCCAGCGCACCTACGCACGGTTCGCGCTCGTGAACGCGGTGGTCTCCGGCCAGCGGACCGTCTACCGCCGCTGGCTGCGGCCGCGGCTGAGCCCGCATCGGCTCACCCGGCTGCTGGACGTGGGCACCGGCGGTGCCGACTTCCCGCGGCGCGTCCTGCGCTGGGCTCAGCGAGACGGGCTGCGCCTGGAGGCCGTCGCGATCGACCCCGACCCGCGCTCGATCGCCTTCGCCCGCTCGCTGCCGCCGATGCCCTCCCTGCGGCTGCTGCAGTGCACCTCGGCGGAGCTCGCCGAGCAGGGCGAGCGCTTCGAGCTGGTGGTCTCCAACCATGTGCTGCACCATCTGCGGCCGGAGGAGCTGCAGCGCCTGCTCGCGGACAGCGAGCGCCTCGTCGCCCCCGGCGGCGTCGCCGTGCACGGGGACATCGAGCGCTCCCGACGCGCCTACGCGGCCTTCGCCGCGATGACCTGGCCGTTCCAGGGCAGTCTGCTGCGCGACACCTTCATCCGTGCCGACGGTCTCGTCTCGATCCGTCGCAGCCGCACGCGCGGGGAGCTCGCGGCCGCGCTGCCGCCGGGGTGGCGCGCGCTGCGCGCCTTCCCCTGCCGTGTGGAGGCGGTGTGGCAGCCGCGATGAGCAGGGCGGCGGCGACAGGCCGTCGCACCCCAGCCCTGATGAGCGCCGGGCGGCGTCGATGAGCCGGACCGGCGGGACGGGCGCCGCCTCCTGCACCGTGGCCGTCGTCGGAGCCGGCGCCGTGGGACTGCTGCTGGCGTGTCTGCTCGCGCAGCGCGGCATCCCCGTGCTCGTCTTCGAGCGGCGCTCGGAACGGGCGCCGCGTGCGCGCGCCTTCGGCATCCACCCGCCCGGCCTGGCGGCGCTGGACTCGGCCGGCGTCGGCCCGGCGGTCCGGCAGGCGGCCGCGTTCATCCGGCTCGGCGTGGCCAGCAGCGGCGGGCGTGAGCTGGGCACGGTGTCCTTCGGCTCACGGCCGATCCTGTCCCTGCCGCAGGACCGGACCGAGGCGATCCTGCAGGAGCGGCTGGAGCAGCTCGCGCCCGGGGCCCTGCGCCGCGGCGTGGAGGTGACCGGCCTGCGCGACGACGGCGACCGGGTGCAGCTGCTCGCCGGGGACGGAGCGGCGCAGCCGCTGTGCACGGCCGTCTTCGCGGTCGGCGCGGACGGCGTGCGCAGCACCGTCCGGGGGCTTCTGGGCGCCGGGTGGGTTCGCCGCTGGGGCAGCGGCGAGTATGCGATGGCGGACACGCGCCTGCCGCACGATCCGGGGGAGGTCGCCGTGCTGCGCCTGGAGCGGGACGGGATCGTCGAGTCCTTCCCGCTTCCGGGCGGCGTGCGGCGCTGGGCGGTGCGGCTGCCGGCTCGTCCGGAGAGCCTGGCGTCGGCGGAGTTCGCCTCGATCGTGGAGCAGCGCACCGCGGTCCGCCTGGATCTCGGCCTCCTGTCGGCGCCGAGCGTCTTCAGCGCTCGCCAGCATCTCGCGCGGCCCTTCGCCCGGGGGCGGGTCGCGCTGGCCGGCGACGCCGCGCACGAGATCAGCCCCATCGGCGGGCAGGGCATGAACCTCGGCTGGCTGGACGCCCTCAGCCTCGACAAGGCCATCGCGGAGGCGCTGGCCGGGCCGGAGCACAGCGCGGAGCCCTTCGCCCGCTATGCGGCGCAGCGCACCGCGGCGGCGGCGCGTGCCACACGGCGTGCCGCCTTCAACATGGCGATGGGGGCGCCCCTGTCACGTGCCGGGCTGCTCGCGCGGAACGCCCTGGCGCATGCGCTCGCCGTGCCCGGGGTGCGCGGCGCCCTCGCCTCCGCGTTCACCATGCGGGGCCTGTGAACGCCGGCCTCGCATCATCGGCGCCAAGGCGCCGGTGATGCGTCGCAGGCGCACCGAGGCGGCCTCGACCCGGTCGCCGGCCATGAGCAGCAGCCAGTGCGCCGCCCGGGCCTCGCTGTAGCGCGCGTAGGCGCTGCGGCGGATCGCGCCGGACAGTCCGCGCAGGGGCAGCGCCGTCCCGTACACGGGCGGCAGCTGCGTGTGCTCGATCGAGCGCTCGCGCTCGCCGTTGCCGCGCTGCGGGACGGGCACGTCCCAGTGCGCTCCGGTCGCCGCGGGGTCGAAACGCTCCCGCGGGACGGAAGGACGGTCGGCCGGGTCGCTGTCCGCGCCCCAGCCGGGGATGCGGCTGCGCAGCGCCTCCGCGTCGAATGCGGGGCGCTCGGTGCCTGCGGTGTACGGGTCCATGGTCGTTCCTCCTCGGACTGGCGACCGGGGGCTGCTCGCACGGCCCCCGCCGTCGCTGCGGTCATCGGGTCAGGGGGTCACGCGGCGTCGAGCGTGACCAGGGTCTTGATGCAGCCGTCCTGCTTGCGCGAGAACACCTCGTAGGCGTCCCCGATCTCCTCCAGCGGCACGCGGTGGGTGACGATGTCGCTCGGCTTGAAGTAGCCGTTGCGCAGATGCTCGAGCAGCCGCGGCCATTGGCGCTTCACCGGGCACTGGTTCATCCGGAGCGTGAGCCCCTTGTTCATCGCGTCGCCGAACTTGACGGCGCTGAAGATCGGGCCGTATGCGCCGAGCACCGCCACCGTGCCGCCCTTGCGCACGCCGTCGATCGCCCAGTTCAGGGCGATGGGCGAGCCGCCCTGCAGCTTCAGCTTCGTGGCGGTGAAGTGCTGCGTGCGGTTGCCGTCCGCCTCGGCGCCCACCGCCTCGATGACGACGTCCGCGCCCAGCCCGTCGGTGGTGCGCTTCAGCTCCAGCACGAGGTCGTCGACCGTCTCGAAGTTGATCGTCTCCGCCAAGGCGAAATCGCGCGCCTTCTGCAGGCGGTACTCCAGCCGGTCCACCACGATGACGCGCCCCGCGCCCATCAGCCACGCCGAGCGGGCGGCGAACAGGCCGACCGGCCCCGCCCCGAGCACCACCACCGTGTCGCCCTCGACGATGTCCCCCAGCTGCGCGCCGAAATAGCCCGTCGGCAGGGCGTCGGTGAGCAGCACGGCGTCCTCGTCGTCGAGCCACTCGGGGATGCGCATCGGGCCCACATCGGCGAAGGGGACCCGCACGTACTCGGCCTGGCCGCCCTCATAGCCGCCGCAGCTGTGCGAGTACCCGTAGATCCCGCCGATCGCCGTCGCGTTCGGGTTCACGTTGTGGCAGTTCGAGTACAGCCCGCGGGCGCAGAAGTAGCAGGAGCCGCAGTAGACGTTGAACGGCACCATCACCCGATCGCCCGGCGACAGGCTCTGCACGGACGGCCCGAGCTGCTCCACCACCCCGATGAACTCGTGGCCGAAGGTGGTGCCGGAGCGGGTGTCCGGCATCATCCCGTGGTAGAGATGCAGGTCCGAGCCGCAGATGGACGCGAGCGTCACGCGCACGATCGCGTCGTTGGGGTGCTCGATGACCGGCATGGCCTTCTGCTCGACCGCGATGTGATACGGGCTGCGATACACCATCGCCTTCATCTCTCGTCTCCGTCCTGCTCGCCGTCTGCGTGCACGGGCGCGAACGGCCCGTGCCGGCCAGTGTCGGACGGGCAGGGCGCACGCCACAGGGGCTTGCGCGCAGAGGGCAGCTCGTGCTGGTGTCCGCCGCGGCGTCAGTCCAGGACCTGCGCGAGGAAGGCGTTGCGCTCGGCCTGCCGCTCGTAGTCGGCCGGATCGCGGACGCAGACGGGACACCAGTGGCCGCCGTGCAGGACGAGCCGGGGGCTGGCGCTGAAGCGATGCCCGTCCGCGCAAGCCCACTCCACGGGCACGGACACCTCGCCCTGCGGCACCTCCTCGGACAGCAGGCGGCCTCCGCGGAAGGCTGCGGCGCCGGTGTAGTCGGCGCGGCGCCAGGCCGAAGAGGGGATGTCCTCGTCGTAGCCGTGGTCCAGTCTGCTCGGCACGCGCGAGGGCTGCGGCGGCTCGAAGGTGGACCAGTCGCCGATCGCCCGCCAGGCCTCCAGCGAGCCGAAATGCGCCGCGATCGCCCGCGCGTCGCCGGCGCGGATCGCGGCGAGAGTGCCCCGGGGGCGGCGCAGGTACGGCTCCATGCCCAGCCGCCGCACCGCCCACGCCGGCAGCCGCGCCGCGCTCCGGACCGCGGGCGAGAGGGCGGCCGCCGCGCGATCGAGCGCAGCGTCCACGCTGTCCGCACGGTACGGCACCAGCTGCTGCAAGGCGTCGCTGTCGGTGTACCAGTGCCCGTGGAAGTTCCGCAGCGCGAACCAGTCCCGCCGGTACCAGTCGCGGATGTCCCGTGCGCCCAGAGCCCGGCCCACCCGGTCGAGCAGCTCCCAGTTGGTCAGGCGCCAGGGCTCGCCGCCGCCGATGTTCCAGATGCCGCCCCAGACCTCTTCCGGCACGGTCTGGTCGCAGAGCCGGACGAGCAGCCGAGCCGAGTCCACGTCGGAGACCCACTCCATGACCCCGTCCAGCGGCGGGTGCGTCATGATCGGGTCGCGGATCTGCACCATGCCGGGGTGGAGGATCCCCGTCTGCCGCAGCCAGGTCCACCGAGGCAGCCCGGAGTCGACGAGCTCACGCTCGGCGATGACCTTGCTCTGCCCGTACTCGTCGAACACGGAGACCCGCAGGGGGTCGCCCACCCGGCCCCAGTGCACCGGCGGGTTGCGGCTGCCGGTCTCGGCGACCGAGCCGATCCCCACGACGGCGACGCGGGACGGGTCCGGCAGGGCGCGCACGGCGGCCACGATGTTGCGGATCCCGCCGACGTTCACAGCGTGGGTGAGCTCGGGATCCCTGTCGGCGAGCGGCGACACCACGGCGCCCACGTGCAGGACGACATCCGCGCGCGACACGCCCTGCGCGACGACGACCGGATCGCGCAGATCCCCGCGCAGCAGCTCCAGC
>Ga0180223_1002424_pt1 | contig 11304 bp, 11 predicted proteins | sample eDN5th30CKraftOP_FD_151337 | JGI IMG/M metagenome (GOLD analysis project Ga0180223, IMG submission 151337) | Enriched Organic Plus compost microbial communities from Emeryville, California, USA - eDNA 5th pass 30_C Kraft OP (version 2) (version 2) ...
AGCTCCTTCGCCCGCTTGAGCTTCTCGTCGCTCGACGACGTCGCGATCACGCGCGCGCCGAACATTTTTGCGAACTGCAGCGCAAAGATCGACACGCCGCCGGTACCCTGCACCAGCACGGTATCGCCAGCGATGATGTGGCCATGTTCGACCAGCGCATGCCATGCCGTGACGCCGGCGCAGGGCAGCGTCGCACCCTCCTCATAGGAAAGATTGTCCGGCAGCTTCACCGTGCCGTCTTCCTCCAGCACGACATATTCGGCGAGCATGCCATCGATGCCGCCGCCCAGCGCATAGCCGCCGCCATCGGTCGGCGAAAGACCCGCCGTCCAGCGCTGATTGAAATTCCCGGCGACGCGATCGCCGACTTTCACGCGCGCGACACCCGGCCCTACTTCGACGACTTCGCCCGCGCCGTCCGACAACGGAATGAGATCGGGCTTGGTGCCGGCGCGATAACGGCCCAGCGCAATGGCGTAGTCGCGGTAATTCAGCGAGCAGGCCACGACCTTGACCAGCACCTGCCGGTGCCCGGGCTTCGGCTTCGGCAGGTCAACCTCGGTGAGATCGTCAATGGATGTCGTCTGTTTGAACTGATAAGCGCGCATAGGCCTCCCCTCGCGATTGTCTTCTGCAAGGGCTCGATGACGCGCTCGCCCTTCCGGTTCCAGGCCGGCCAGCACGGTCCATCAGGTCGTGATGCCGTGGCGGTCGTGGTTGTTGGTATGATGATCGCCGGCGAGCCAGCGCGCCAGCTCGGAATGACAGTCCTTCAGCCGCATGGCGTTGATCTGCTCGACATCGGGATGGTCGATAGTGAATTCCACCTTCAGCCCGTCCGGGCTCTGGGTATAGATCGACTGGCAATAGCCATGGTCGGTCTCGCGCAGCGGCAGGCCCGACGCCTGAAGCCGCCGGGTGATGTCGTCATAGGTCGGCTTGTCCACCAGCATGGCGAAGTGCTGGCCCATCTCCGGCCGCAGCGCCTTCAACGCCTCATAGGCGTCTTCGTCGGCATACTGGAAGAAGGCGAGCGCCCCACCATCCGCCAGCGCATAGAAGGTGTGGCAATAGTCGATCTCGCGGCCGACCGAGGCATTGTAGGCGCGCTCGCACCATGTCGCCGTCAGCGGGATGCCGATGACATCCTCCCAGAACTTGCGGTTCGCCTCCTGGTCCTTGACCACGAAGGCATAGTGATGGAGCCGCTGCGGCAGCGTGCTGAGAGGCCTGATCCCAGCCGGACTGCCCGGCTGCTTCTGGTGCACGTTCATCGTTGTCCTCCAAGCGTCCGGCGCTTATGCGCGCGCCCGTTCCAGCCGATGCCCCTCAGTCTAGGCCGATTTTGCGGCGTCTCCAACCGCGCCTGCAGCCCTCTGAAACCCGTCAGGCCGTCAGCAGGATTTTGCCGAAATGCTGGTTGGCCCTCATATAGGTCTGCGCCTCGACGGCCTCGTCCAGCTTGAAGGTGCGGTCGATCGGCAGCTTGAGCTCGCCGCCGCTGATCCCGTCCCACAGGTCCGCATAGGCGCGGCGGCCGATCTCGCGCACCTCGTCGAGGCTGCGGGTGCGGAAGGTGACGCCGATATAGTCGATCCGCCGTGCCGCATGCAGGTCGAAATTGAACTCGCCGGTCTGCCCGCCCAGGCGGCCGACATTGACGATGCGGCCGAGGATTGCCGTCGCCTTCATCGCCGGCACCACTGTCGCGCCCGACACCATGTCGACAATCAGGTTGACGCCCTTGCCGTCGGTCGCCTTCAGCACCTCGTCGGACCAGCCGGCATCCTTGGTATCGATCGTCAGGTCGGCGCCGAACTCCTTCAGCTTGGCGCGACGCTCCGCATTGGTGGAGGAGCCGATCACCAGTTTCGCGCCCATGTATTTGGCGATCTGCAAGCCCATCAGGCCGACGCCGGAGCTCGCGCCCTGGATCAGCACGCTCTCGCCTTTCTGCAACCGGCCCGCGGTGACGACAGCGTTGTGCATGGTGTAGAGCGCGATCGGGAAGGTCGCGGCGGTGCCGAAGTCCATATTGCCCGGGATCTTGATGACGCGGCCATAGTCCGTCACCGCGTATTCCGCATAGCCGCCGCCACCGGAGCAGGCGACGCGGTCGCCCGGCTTCACATGGGTGACTTCGCTGCCGGTCTCCACCACCTCGCCCGACCATTCGAGGCCGACCGTCGCGCCGACCGCGCCGTGGCCACCTGTGCCACGCGCCGCGTTGAGGTCCGCGCGATTGAGCCCTGCGGCTCGCACGCGCACCAGCACCTCGTTCGGCTTCGGCTTCGGTTGCGGCACGTCGTCACGCACTTCGAGGCCGTTGGGGGTGGCGACCGCAGCTTTCATGGACCGTCTCCTCATCTGATTGTCGAGAAGACGTAGCACGACGGATCATGCGCTCGCCAGATGATCCGCCTCGCGGAAGAACGGCGGCATCGGCGTGCTGAACCGACGGTACCCAGCCCGGCTATGCATGATGCATCATCCCGTGCCAGGATCACCGCCCACTGACCTGCCAGCGTCAAACACCCAATCTGGATTCTTTGATCGGCCGCGCGATGTTCCCGCTTTATTACAAAGACTATGGATCAGGCTCACCCGCGCTGCTGTTGCTGCATGGCCTCGGCGTGAATGGCGCGGCGTGGGACGCCGTCGTGAAAGGGCTTGCCGATTGGCCCGGCCGCATCATCGTTCCGGATTTCCGCGGCCATGGCCGTTCGCCGCACACGCGGCACTACAGCCTCGCCCACCACGCCGCCGACATTGCTGAACTGGTCGAGCCCGGCGAGAACATTCACGTGGTTGGGCACTCGATGGGCGGCGCCGTCGGTCTGATCCTCGGCAGCGGGATGTTCGGGGTGACGGTGGCGAAGCTCACCACATTCGGAACGAAGACGAATTTCACCGATGACGAACTGGCGCGCATCGCCAAGGTGGTGAACGCGCCCGCGCGCTGGTTCGACACACGGGACGCTGCGGTGGAGCGGTTTCTGCTGGTCGCGGGCTTGACCGGGCTGGCGGCGGCGGACTCGCCAGTCGTGAACGCCGGCCTCGTGGAAGAGGGCGGCCGCTGGCGGCTCGCCGCGGACAATGCCGCGTCACGGGTGGCCGGCCCACCCGATCTCGTCGATCTCGTGAAACTCTGCCGCGCGCCGTTCCGCCTCGGCTGTGGATCAAATGATCCTGCCGTCACGATCGACGCCTTGCGCGTATACGACCCTGAGGTTGTCGTGTTCGACGGCTGTGCCCACAGTGCCCATGTCGAAGCGCCGGACCAGGTGATCGCCCTGATCCGCGAGCGGCATTTTGGCTGAGTTAAGGTTCTGCGCCCAGCCAATCACTCGGCGCCAAACCTCCCCTTGAAAAGGGGAGGTCGATCGCAAAGCGATCGGGAGGGGATCAATCCGGAGTCTCTACATTCTCATCGGTATTGAATGGACCCCCACCCCGACCCTCCCCCTTCCAGGGGGAGGGAGCGGAGAGGCAGAGCAAGTTTTCCGCAGCGCTTCACCCGCCCACCTTCTCGCGGGCGATCTTCGTGCCTTCGACCATCGCCTTCATCTTGCCGTAGGCGATCTCGCGCGGCAGGTATTTGAGGCCGCAGTCCGGCGCGACGACGATGCGTTCTTTCGCCACATGCGGGACAGCGCGCAAGACCCGGTCGGCAACTGTCTTCGGCGTCTCGATATCCATCTGCGAGAGGTCGATCACGCCGATGATGATGTCCTTGGACGGCATCTTCTCCAGCACCGACAGATCGAACTTCGGCTGCGCGGTCTCGATCGACACCTGATCGACCTTGGAATTCTCAAGCTCGGTCAGAAACGAATACTCATTCGGCTTGTTCTTCACGATATAAGCATAGCCGAAGCAGAGGTGGATCGCGGTCTTGCCTGTGACGCCCTCCAGCGCGCGGTTCACCGCGGCGATGCCGAACGCCCGCGCCTGATCCGGCCGCGCCTGCATATAGGGTTCGTCAAGCTGAACGATATCAGCGCCGGCCGCGAACAGGTCCTTCACCTCCTCGTTGACGGCTGCCGCATAGTCCATCGCGACGGCCTCTTCGTCATTGTAGAACTCATCCTTCGCCTGCTGGCCCATCGTGAACGGACCAGGCACAGTGATCTTGATGGTCCGGCTGGTGTTGGCGCGCAGGAATTTCAGATCGCGCACCTCGACCGGGTGCTTGCGGCGGATCTTGCCGACGATGCGCGGCACCATGTCAGGCCGCCCGCTGCGGCTCGGCACGATGCCGGGATTTTCGATGTCGACGCCTTCAAGCGCGGTCGCAAAGCGGTTGGAATAACTCTCGCGGCGGATTTCACCATCGGTGATGATGTCGAGCCCGGCGCGTTCCTGTTCGCGAATGGCGACGATCGTCGCATCGTCCTGCGCCTGCTCCAGATAGTCGGGATCGACCCGCCAGAGATCGGTCCGGCGCACACGCGGCGGGCCCTTCTCCGCAAGCTTGGCGCGATCGATCAGCCATTCGGGCTGCGAATAGGAACCGACAAGCGTGGTAGGAAACAACATGCACAATCCTCATGAGATAATGAGCGACGACCGTGTTCCAGCACTGTGCTGAGCGCGTGTGTGATACACCGTACAACGGCAGGTGTACACGCTCGCGGCTGGCTTGACCCGGCGAGGTCCCAAACGATAGCGTATCAGCAAGCTGGTTTGTCAAATCGACGCCAACAACAATCTTGAGGGAGGCACGCGGTCCGCATGGCCAAGCTGCTCGAATTCCAGGCCAAGCGGTTGCTGCGATCCTCAGGCATCAGCATTCCGAAAGGCAGGACGGCATCCTCGCCCCACGCCGCCGCCGAAGTTGCGGGCGAATTGGGCGGCGCCGTCGCGCTGAAAGCGCAGATTGCCGCGGGCAAGCGCGGCAAGGCCGGGGCGATCCTGTTTGCTGCGACGCCGCAGGACGCCGCGGACAAGGCTGGCCAGTTGCTGGGCCGCAATGTGCTTGGCCACACCGTTGAGGACATTCTCGTCGAAGAGAAGCTCGATATCCTGCAGGAACATTACCTCGCGGTGATGTCGAACCCCGAAACCCAGACGCCCACCGTCATCTTCGCCCTGCAGGGCGGCATCGATGTCGAAGAACACGCGGCGTCCGGCGGTGTCGGCATCGCAACCTTCAACGTCGATCTCACCGACGGCTTTCGCACCTATCACGCACTCGAATTGTTGGGCCGCGCGGGAGTCACCGGCCGCGCCCTGCCCGCGCTGGCGCAGATGGCGGTGCGGCTGTTCGAGGTCTATCGCAAATACGACTGCATGCTCGCCGAGATCAATCCGGTGGCGCTGACCGCGCGCGGCCCTGTCGCCGCCGATGCGCGCATCAATCTCGATGACGATGCGCTGTTCCGTCATCCGGAGCTCGGCGTCGAAGAGGCCGGTGAAGTGGGCGAGCGCTCCCGCACGCCGCTGGAAACAATCGCCGCCGGCATCGACGCCCACGACCACCGCGGCTCGGCGCATTTCGTTCAGATCGATCCGGACGGCTCGCTCGCTGCGAGCGAGGGAAAAATCTCGATTGGGTTCGATGGCGTGGGTACGGGCGTCAGTCTCACCACGCTGGATGAACTGGTGCCGCGCGGCTTCCTGCCGCGGAACTTCTGCGACACGTCCGGCAATCCCACCGCATCCAAGCTCTATCGCATCACCCGGGTGATCCTCGCGCAGCCGGAGATCGAGGGCTATGTGTTCGTGTCCTGCCTCTCCAGCCAGCAGCTCGACAACACCGCGCGCGGTATCGTGAAGGCGTTCAAGGAGATCTATCCCGGCGGGCAGCCGAACATCCCTTGCGTGTTCTGCTTCCGCGGCGCATGGGACGAGACCGCACTCGAGATGTTCGAACAGCACGGCATCAGCAAGAGCCCGCTGGTGCGGCTGCTCGGGCGCGATGCAACCGAACGCGACGTCGCAGTGGCATTCGGCGAACTTCACTCCGGCTGGCGGGCTTCCCGCATGGAGGCTGCGCAATGAGCCGCGGCACGCTTGAATTCAACGTCTTCTCCGGCGGCTTCGTCCGCTTCGATCTCGACGTCTGCACGCGCTGCGGCAGCAAGGCCTGCGTCACCGCCTGCAATGCGCCGAACCTCGCCTGCGTGCTGAAACTCGACAATGACGTGCCCGGCCTGCGCATGACGCCCGCGGAGGCGGCCAGGGGCGGCTGCATCGAATGCCTCGCCTGCGAACTGGCCTGCGACACCGACGGCATTGGCGGCATCACCTTCGCGCTGCCGATGCCGGAGCTCGATAGCTACCTGCACGACATGGAAGCGCGTGGCGAAACGCCCGGCTTCAAGCGGACCTGAGCGATGGCGATCCTGCTCGACCAGAACACCGAGATCGTCGTGCAAGGCATCACCGGCCGCGAGGGCCGTCTGCGCGCCAACCTGATGATCGACGGCGGCTCGAAGGTGGTCGCGGGCGTGACACCCGGCCGCGGCGGCGAGATGTTCCGCGAAGGCGTGCCGATCTACGACACCGTGGCGGCGGCGAAGCGCGCCCATCCGAAGCTGTCGGCCAGCCTCGTCATCGTGCCGCCCGTGGCGGCCAGGGACGCCTGCCTCGAAGCCATCGCCAGCGGCATGAAGCTGATCCACCTGATGCCGGAACGGCTGCCGCACCACGACACGCTGGACGTCATCGCCCATGCCCGCCGGGCCGGGGCCCATGTGATCGGGCCGAACAGCCCGGGCGTCCTCAGTCCCGGCAAGGCCTCGCTCGGCGGGCTGGGCGGGCGGCTGGACATGATGCGCACCGCGTTCCGCCCGGGCCGGATCGGCATCATCTCCCGCAGCGGCGGGAACACCATGACGCTGGCCTATTATCTGATGAAATCCCGCTTCGGCGTCAGCACGGCGATCGGCGTCGGCGGCGATGCCTTCATCGGCACGTCCTGGCGGACGCTGCTGGAATTGTTTGAAAAGGATGATGAGACCGACGCGGTCGTCGCCTATGGCGAGATCGGCGGCGTCAACGAGGAAGGCGCGGCGGAGGCGATCCGCGACGGCGCCTATACCAAGCCGCTGGTGGCGCTGATCGGCGGCCAGCATGCGCGCCAGGGGATGCGTTTTGGCCACGCCGGCGCTATCGTATCCGCGCATTCCGGCAGCGCTGAAAGCAAGATCAAGGCGTTGCGGCAGGCTGGCGCGACTGTGCTCGACCATCTGGACGAGGTTGGGCCAACACTTGCAAAAATGCTCGGATCGTCATCGCGCCTTGCAGATGATGGCTGACAACATTCTGCTGGGAGGGACTGAGAGAGCAGCACGTTGACTGGACATCGCCGTATCCGTCGTCCCCGCGCAGTCGGGGGCCCCGGTAAACGCAGGCATTCGCGAAGAGATACCGGCGGTCGTCTCCGGGACTCTTCGCAACGACACGGATTACTGGATGCCCGCCTTCGCGGGCAAGACGCCGGAGTGAATGGAAAGCCCCTCCCAGACAAAAGGGGTGCGGTTCCTTGATAAGGGAGCCACTCTAAAATCGGGAAGGAAGCGCACGGATGGCCGAGGCCAGAGCAACCGCGGTTATGTCATCGCCCCAATCGGCGGCGGTGTCGGTCGCGGGCGTTTCGCATCATTACGTCCGCCCGGACCAGAGCATCGTCTCGACCCTCAACAACGTCTCGCTGGAGGTGCGGCGCGGCGAGTTGCTCTGCTTCCTCGGGCCGAGCGGCTGCGGCAAGACAACACTGCTCAACATCATCGGCGGTCTGGTGAAGCCAACCTCCGGCGAGGTGAAGGTCAACGGCAAGACCGTCAACGGCCCATCGCCACAGGACATCGCTTTCGTGTTTCAGGAGAACACGCTGTTCCCCTGGGACACGGTGCTCGGCAACATCAAGGTCGCGCTCGAATTCCAGGGCGTGCCGGCAGCAGACCGGCAGGCGCGCGCCGAGGAGGCGATCGAAGCCGTCGGCCTCAACGACTTCGCCAACAATTATCCGCATCAGTTGTCCGGCGGCATGAAGCAGCGCGCCTCGCTGGCGCGCGCGCTCGCGCTCAAGACCGACATCCTGCTGATGGACGAACCATTCGCGGCGCTCGACGAACAGACCCGCATGTATCTGGGCGAAGAGCTTTCCGCGCTGCTCGCCGCCACCAACAAGACCATCATTCTGGTGACGCACAGCCTGTCGGAAGCCGTGTTCCTCTCCGACCGCATCGCGGTGATGACGGCGCGGCCGGCCGAGATCAAGGCAATGATCGACGTGAACGAGGCGCATCCGCGCGATCCCGCCTTCATGGCGTCGGTTCGCTTCGCCGACCAGCGCAACGAGCTCTACGCCCTGCTGCGGGCCGAGATCGAGAAGACCGTCGGCGGCTTCGTCGGCAAGGCCGCAGCGCGCGCCCGCGAACGCCGCGCCGCGCTCGGTGTGGTGGAGACGGAGGCGAAGCTGTGAGCGAGTCCCACCCACTGAGCTCGTGTCCCGGGCGCGGTGCGGGACGCAGTCCTGCACCGCAGAACCGGGACCCACACTCTCCTTCTTTGCAATCCTTGAGAATGGGTCCCGGCTCTGCGTCGCACCGTTACACGGTGCACCGCGTCCGGGACACGAGGCCTCGACAAGACGCGAGGCTGCCATGACCAAACCCGGCGGCTTCAACTGGGTGGCGCTGATCGTCCGTGTCGGCTTCGTGCTCGGCGTGCTGGCGGTGTGGGACTATGTCACCCAGAACGACATCGTCAGCCCGATCTTCCTGCCCCCGATCCGGCTGGTGGCGGTGAAGTTCGTCCAGATCATCCAGAGCAGCACGCTCTACGCCAATCTCTGGGTCACCGTCGTCGAGGTGATCAGCGCCTTCGCCATCGCCTCCACGGTCGGACTAACGCTCGGATATCTCATCGGCCGCTCGCGCTACGCAACCACCGTGCTCGAGCCGCTGATTGCCGGGCTGTTCGCCATTCCGGTCATCATCTTCCTGCCGATCTTCATTCTGTTCTTCGGCATCGATATCCCCTCAAAGATCGCATTCGGCGCGACCTACGCCTTCTTCCCGATCGTGCTGAACACCATCGGTGCCGTCGCCAATGTCGATCAGCGCCTCGTCACCGTGGCGCGCGCCATGGGCGCGAACGAGCAGCAACTGTTCCGCCGCGTGCTGTTTCCCGCAGCGCTGCCGGTGATCGTCACCGGCCTGCGCATGGGTGCGATCGTCGCCTTCCTCTCGATCCTCGCCAGCGAGCAGATCGCCGGCCTGCGCGGCCTCGGCACCCGCATCGTGCGGCTGGGTGAGGGCATGAACATGGCGGAGATGTTCGCCTATATCGTCTTCGTCATCATCATCGCCGGCCTGCTCAACGTCAGCCTCACGCGGCTGCAGCGCCACTTCACGCCGGTGGAGGCGCGGCAATGACCAGCGTCAGCACATCGATGCCGGAGGTGCCCTCGCTGTCGCCGATGACGCGGCTGCGTGACTATTTCCTGCTGCGGCCGGGCGCGGCGCGGCTCGTGATCTGCATTGCGCTCGTCGCGCTGTGGGAAATCTCCGGCCATACCATCATGGACCCGGATTTCCTCAGTCCGCCCTCGGCCATCATCCAGGCCATTCCACGCGTGCTGGGCAATCCCGGCGTGCTCGGCGCATTGTGGGATACCTTTTACGAACTGGTGCTCGCCTTCGCCATCTCGGTCGTGCTGGGCGTGCTGATCGCCATCCCGATCGGCATGCACAAATTCACATTGCGCAGCGCGCTGCCGCTAGTGCTGCTGCTCTATTCCATTCCGCAGGTGACGATCCTGCCGCTATTCGTGCTTTACTTCGGCGTGGGTGCCGGTTCGAAAATCGCCTTCGGCGTCACCCACGGCATCTTTCCGATCATCCTCAATGTGATTGCCGGGCTGCAGACGCTTGAGGCCGCGCATCTCACCGCCGCGCATTCCATGGGCGCCAACCGGCGGCAGATCTTCCGTCGCGTCGTGCTGCCGCATCTCACGCCCAGCCTGTTTGCCGGCCTGCGGCTGGCGATGTCCGGCACGCTGCTCGGCGTGCTGCTGGCAGAGTTGTATGTGTCAGCTGGCGGCATCGGCTATTACACAAAACTGTTTTCGGAGAGTTTCGACCCGTCCGCGACCTTCACGCTGGTCGGCGCGCTGGCGCTGATGGCCGTCTTTCTCAATGAAGTGGTGCGGCGTGCGGAGAAGCGCGCCTCGTTCTGGCGCACGCAACAACAGTAAACATCAAGGGTTGGGAATGAGTGTACGCGTCGCGATCGATATCGGCGGGACTTTCACTGATCTCGTCTCTCTCCACGGCGATGGCCGGATCTCCTATACCAAGAGCCTGACCACCTATGACAACCTCGCCCGCGGCGTGCTCGACTGCGTGCGCAAGGCGCAGGTGAATCTGCCGGAGTTCGAGTTCTTCATCCACGGCTCGACCATCGCCATCAACACGGTGATCCAGAAGAGCGGCGCGGTGACCGGGCTGATCACCACCCAGGGCTTCCGCGACGTCTACGAGATCGGCCGCAGCAACCGCCCGGATGCCTACAACCTCGCCTATCAGCGGCCGGTGCCGCTGATCCCGCGCGACTTCCGCTACGAGGTGAACGAACGGCTGGGCGCGGACGGCGCGGTGCGCGCGCCGCTGGACGAGGATGCCGTGCGCGCGGCAGTGCGGGCGCTGAAGGCCAAGGGCGCTGAAGGCCAAGGGCGCTGTCTCGATCGCCGTCGTTTATCTGCACGCCTATGCGAACCCGGCGCACGAGATCCGCACCGGCGAAATCATCCGCGAGGAATTCCCGAACTGCTTCGTCTCGCTCTCGCATCAGATCCTGCGCGAATTCCGTGAATACGAACGCACCTCGACCACGGCGCTGAACGCCTATGTCGCGCCGGTGGTGTCGCGCTATATCGGCCATATCGAACATGCGCTGGGCGATGCCGGCTTCGGCGGCCACTTCATGATCATGCAGTCGAACGGCGGCACTATGTCGTCGGCTGTCGCCAAGACGCGCCCGGTGGCGATGATGGAGTCCGGCCCCGTTGCCGGCGTGATCGGCAGCGGGCGGCTCGGCCGCTTCCTTGGCACGCCGGACGTGATCTCGTTCGACATGGGCGGCACCACGGCGAAGACCAGCCTGGTCACCGATGGCGAGACCCGCGTCGTCACCGGCTATCACATCGGCGGCTATGACCAGGGCCATCCGATGCTGCTGCCGGTGGTCGATATCGTCGAGGTCGGCGCCGGTGGCGGCAGCATCGCCTGGATCGATGCGGCGGGCGGGCTGAAAGTCGGCCCGATCAGCGCCGGCTCGACTCCCGGCCCGGCC
>Ga0180223_1002425_pt1 | contig 11297 bp, 10 predicted proteins | sample eDN5th30CKraftOP_FD_151337 | JGI IMG/M metagenome (GOLD analysis project Ga0180223, IMG submission 151337) | Enriched Organic Plus compost microbial communities from Emeryville, California, USA - eDNA 5th pass 30_C Kraft OP (version 2) (version 2) ...
GCCGGTGACGATCGTGGGTCGGTTGAACTGGTAGTCGTAGTACAGCTCGGGATCGACCGACGAGATCTCGACGAGCGCGAGTCGCTCGGCGAGCATGCTGGCCGCACCGGATGCGGCCTCACCGGCGTCGTTCCACCCTTCGAAGGCGACGACGAGGAGCCTGCCGCTGCCGAGTCCGCTGGGTCGTTGCACGAGTGGTCGCTTCCGCCTCCTGCCCCGGAGTCTCCGGGATCTCCTCTCCACAATAGGCGCTGCCCGTAGACTTGCCGGTTGTGACTGCCCCGCTTCCTGCCGCCGTCCTCTGGGACATGGATGGCACGCTCGTCGACACCGAACCGTACTGGATGACCGCCGAGGTCGAGCTCTTCTCCTCGCACGGCCTCACCTGGACCCATGAAGACGCTCTGCAGGTCGTCGGCCTGGGTCTCTGGGAGTCCGCGGCGCTGTTCCGCCGACACGGCGTCGACCTCGAACCCGACGACATCGTGAACGGGCTCACCGACCGGGTGCGCGAGCTCGTGGTCGAGCGCGGTGTGCCGTGGCGACCCGGTGCACGCGAGTTCCTGCGCGCACTGCGCGAGGCATCCGTCCCCACCGCGCTCGTGACCATGTCGGTGCGCCGGATGGCCGAGGACATCGCCGCGGCCATCCCGTTCGAGGCCTTCGACCTGATCGTCCCCGGCGACGAGGTGACCGAGCCGAAGCCGCATCCCGAGCCGTACCTGAGGGCCGCCGAGCTGCTGGGGGTGGAGATCACCGATTGCGTCGCGCTCGAGGACTCCCGGGCCGGAGTGACCTCGGCCGCGGCATCCGGTGCCATCACGATCGGCCTGCCGAACCTGCAGGATCTGTCGGGCACCGCGGCCGACCTGCTCTGGGACGGGCTCGAGGGTCGCACGGCGGCCGATGTCGCCGACGCGGTCGCGCAGGTCAGGCGCGGCGGCGGGCGCACGGCGCGGGCGACGGATGCCTCGGCGGTCACGCCATGACCGCCGCGCAGCCGACCGGCCGCACCGAGCAGAGCGGCCCGTTCCGGGTCGGCGACCGCGTGCAGCTCACGGGCCCGAAGGGCCGCCTGCACACGATCACGCTCGAGCCCGGCAAGATCTTCCACTCGCACAAGGGCGGCATCCCGCACGACGAGCTCATCGGGCTCCCCGATGGATCGGTCGTGACGAATCAGGTCGGGGTCGAGTATCTGGCCCTGCGGCCGCTGCTCCGCGACTTCGTCATGTCGATGCCGCGCGGCGCCGCGATCGTGTACCCGAAGGATGCCGCGCAGATCCTCGCGCACGCCGACATCTTCCCGGGCGCGACCGTCGTCGAGGCGGGCGTCGGCTCCGGCGCGCTGTCGCTCTGGCTGCTGCGCGGGATCGGGCCGAGCGGGCGACTGCTCTCCTTCGAACGACGCGAGGAGTTCGCCGACGTGGCGCGCGGCAACGTGGCGACGTTCCACGGCTCCGTCCCCGAGAACTGGTCGATCACCCTCGGAGACCTCGCCGACGCCTTGCCCGAGACCGCCGACGAGGCATCCGTGGACCGTGTCGTGCTCGACATGCTCGCACCCTGGGAGGTGCTCGACGCGGTGTCCGCCGCGCTCAAGCCCGGGGGAGTGCTGCTCTGCTACGTCGCGACGGTGACCCAGCTCTCCCGGGTCGCCGAGGCGATCCGCGCCACCGGCTCGTACACCGAGCCGTCGGCCGACGAGACCATGGTGCGCGGCTGGCACGTGCAGGGACTCGCCGTGCGACCCGATCATCGGATGATCGCGCACACCGGCTTCCTGCTGACCGCGAGACGGCTCGCGCCCGACACGGTGCTGCCCGAGCTCAAGCGCCGGCCGTCGAAGACCGAGTTCAGCGATGAGGATGTCGAGGCGTGGACGCCCGGCGCGCTCGGCGAGCGTCAGGTCAGCGCCAAGAGCCTGCGGAAGCGGGTCCGTGCGGCCGGTGCGGCCGCATCGCTTGCGAGCACCTCGCTCCCCGGTGAGGCCGAGTCACCCGATCGCGGCATGCCGTCGGCAGCAGGCCCTGAAACCGACCAGGTCGATCAGGCCGACGAGGCGCCGGACGAAGCCCGGTAGGCTTTCATCGCCCGTTCCGGCCCCTCGGAGGAATCCCATTGAAGAATCGAGGATCAGTGCGCTCGTCTCTCGCGCTCATCGCCACCGCCGGTCTCGCCGCCGTCGCGCTCACCGGCTGCGCCGCAGCATCCGAGCCGGGCACCGGTTCGGGGAACTCGTCGTCCGTGATCGAGGTCCGTGGTGAGTTCGGCGCGACGCCGCGCGTGACGTTCCCGACGCCGCTCAACCCGTCGGACACGCAGTGCACCGAGGTCATCGCAGGCGAGGGCCCCTACCTCCAAGAGGGCCAGATGGCGCTTGTGGGTGCGGCCATCTACAACGGAACGACCGGTGACGAGGTGCAGGTCGTGGGCTTCGGCGACGAAGAGCCCGCGAACCTCGTCCTGGGCGACGCCGTCATGCCGGCGTTCGCCAAGGCACTCGGTTGCGCGCGCGAGGGCTCGCGCGTCGCGGTCGCGGCATCCGCCGAGGACGCGTTCGGCGAGCAGGGCAATCCGTCGGCCGGCTTCGAGCCCGGCGACAGTCTCGTCGTCGTCATGGACGTGCAGCGGGCATTCCCCGCCAGGGCCGACGGGGCGCCGCGGCTCAGCCGCGACGGCTTCCCCGCCGTCGTGCTCGCGCCGAACGGCCGTCCCGGTGTCACCGTGCCGAAGGGCGATCCGTCGGGCACGACCGAGGTCGAGGTCCTGCGGCAGGGATCCGGGCCGACGGTCGAGAGCGGCGATCAGGTCGTCGTCCACTACACGGGCGTGCTCTGGGAGGACGGCAAGGTCTTCGATTCCTCGTGGGAGCGCGGACAGCCGGCGACATTCACGGTCGCCGAGGGCGAGGGGTCGCAGGTCATCCCCGGGTTCTCCAAGGCGATCATCGGCCAGGAGGTCGGCTCGCAGGTGGGCGTCATCGTGAGCCCCGACGACGGCTACGGCGCCGAGGGTGCCCCGCAGGGCGGGATCCCTGCGAACGCGACGCTGTTCTTCGTGATCGACATTCTGGGCGTGCTCTGACGGCCCCGGCCCGGCTGGTGCGTACCGGACGCGCACTATGATCACTGCTGTGGAGGGGGAACAGGCAGGGCGCCGTACGCCCCAGGTGGCCGCAGTCGACCGCCAGTTCAGCCTCGTGCTCGCACTGCTCGCGACGGAGTCCGGGCTCCTGAAGAGCGAGATCCTGTCGACGGTGCGCGGCTACGCCGAGAAGTATGTCGATCAGGGTCCCAACGCGAACCTCGAGCGACAGTTCGAGCGTGACAAGGACGCGATCCGCGACCGTGGCATCCCGCTCGAGACGATCGAGTCGCCCGACCGTCCCGGCGACAATCAGTCGCTGCGATACCGCATCCCCAAGGGCCGATATGAACTGCCCGAGTCGGTCCGGTTCACGCCCGACGAGGTCGCCCTCCTGGGTTTGGCCGCGGAGGTGTGGCGCGAGGCGTCGCTCTCGGAAGACTCGCAGCGTGCATTGACGAAGCTGCGCGCGCTCGGAATCGAACCGCGCGAGCCGGTCATCGGGTACGCACCCCGACTCCGGGTGCGAGAGTCAGCGTTCGAGCCGCTTCGGCGCGCGCTCGACCGGCGGCAGACGGTTCGCTTCCGGTATTTCAAGCCGGGGTCGGCGGAGCCGCGGCTGCGTACAGTCGACCCGCTCGCCCTCGTCTTCCACGACGGTCGGTGGCACGTCCACGGGTACGACCATGGGGTGGATGCCCCTCGAACCTTCCTGCTCTCGCGCATCACCGGCTCGGTCGATGCGGTGCCCGGCACGACCTTCGAGGCCGCTGAGCCGGGTGTGCAGGACCGCATCCTCGTTGAACTCGACGCCCTGCGGCGACGCAACGTCGCCGACCTTGCGGTGAGCGCGGGCAGCGACGCCGAGGTCAGGCTCGGCCGGCGTGCGGTAGAGCGCGACGACGATGCGGGCGTCATCCGCCTGCACTACACCGATGCCGCGGTCTTCGCCGACGAGCTCGCCGGGTACGGACCCGAGGTGCGTGTGCTGTCGCCCACGCCGCTCGCCGTCGCCGTGCGCGAGCGGCTTCAGCGCGTGCTCGCCGCGCACCGTGATCAGGGTAGGGGAGCGGACTGATGGTACAGGCGAGGGGCGGTCAGAAGGCGCCCGACCAGCTCGTGTTCCTGCTGTCGCTCGTGCCCTATCTCCTCGAGCAGCGCGTCGTCGACGTCGCGACCGCGGCGAGACACTTCGGGGTGGCCGAGCGCGATCTGCGCGACGCCGTCCGGCTGATCGCGACGTCCGGGCTCCCGGGTGCGACCGGCACCTACCAGGCGAACGACCTGTTCGACATCGACTGGGATGCCTTCGAAGACGACGACGTGATCGTGATCGTGCACCACGTCGCGATCGACGAGGCTCCGCGGCTGTCGGCGCGTGAGGCCGCGGCGCTCATCGCGGGCCTGCAGTACCTTTCGGCGCTGCCCGAGAATGCGGGCAGCACGCGGCTGGCCGCCCTGCTTGCGAAGCTCACCGCCGGCGCGTCGGCCGAGCCGACGCGGCTGGCGGTCGCCGAGACCGAGGCGGACGCGGCCCTCGCGCTTGCGCGGCGGGCCGTGACCGAGGGCCGCCAGCTCGAGTTCGATTACCGCAACGCGTTGGGCGAGCAGCGCCGGCGCACGGTCGATCCGCTCCGTATCGCCTCGCTGGGCCCTGACTGGTATCTGCAGGCGTACTGCCACACGCGGGAAGACGTGCGGAACTTCCGGATCGACCGCATGAGCGGGCTGTTGCTCAGCGACGAGCCGATCGGCGATCACGCCGGACTCGAGGTCTCCGAGGCGCTGTACCACGGGTCCGACACCGACCTCGAGGTGGTGGTCGACATCGTTCCCGACGCGCTGCCCTTGATCGCCGACTACCTCGCCGATGCGAGTGCCGAGGAGGTCGGGGACCGCTCCCGGGTCACGCTCCGCCTCGCGCATCACCACGGGCTGAAGCGACTCGTGACCGGCCTCCCCGGTCTCGTGACGGTCGTCGCCCCCGCTGAGGCCAGAGCCGCCGTGGCCGAGTGGGCGGCCGCTGGCATCGCGGCGGCCGATGCGGGAGCTGAGGCGTCGCCCCGCTCCTGAGGAGGGCGTCGCCTGCCCAAACCGGTAGACTGGCGAGCACGTTCTTCCCGAGCATTGGACGACACCTATGTGGCAAGGCTTCACCGGTTGGCACGCGCTGATCATCCTCGTGGTCATCCTGCTGCTGTTCGGCGCGCCGAAACTGCCGGCGCTCGCGCGGAGCCTCGGCCAGTCGATGAAGATCCTGAAGAGCGAGGTCCGGTCAGACCAGCACGACGAGGGCACCGACGAGGCCGCCGGCGGCGCGGGGCGCGCCAACTCGACCGACGACCCGGGTCGCGGCACCCGTCCGTCGAAGCCGGCTGACGGAACCGAGCCCGGTTCCACTCCCTGACGTCAGTGACCACCGTGAAGGGTCGCGGTGAGCGGAACCGCGAACGGCGGATGTCGCTGGCCGCGCACCTGATCGAACTGCGCCGCCGCTTGTTCATCTCGGCGGCGGCGGTCATCGTCGGAACGGTCGTCGGCTGGGTGCTCACCGACTGGTTCGTGTGGGACGCTATCCAGGAGCCGGTGACGCGTGTCGCTGAGGCGCGCGCGGCCGCGGGTGAAGACATCGAGACGGCGTTGACGTTCCCGCGCATCGCGAGCGCGTTCGATCTGCGGTTGCAGATCGCGTTCACCCTCGGCATCGTCGTCTCGGCCCCGGTGTGGCTCTACCAGATCTTCGCGTTCCTGGTGCCCGGCCTGAACCAACGCGAGCGGCGATTCACCCTGGGGTTCTTCCTGTCGGCGATCCCGCTGTTCTTCGCCGGCTGCGCGGCCGGATGGTTCGTGCTGCCGAACATCGTCAAGCTGCTCACGGGGTTCGTGCCCGACGGCTCCATGTCGTTGCTCACCGCACCCGAGTACATCGACTTCGTGCTGAAGCTCGTCCTCGCGATCGGCATCGCCTTCGTGGTGCCCGTCTTCATCGTGCTGCTGAACTTCGCCGGCATCCTGTCGGCCGCCGGCATCATCAAGGCCTGGCGCATCGCGATTCTGGTCATCGTGCTGTTCACGGCCATCGCGACGCCGTCCGCCGATGTCATCTCGATGTTCCTGCTCGCCATACCGATGATCGCGCTGTACTTCCTCGCCTGGTTCATCGCGCACCTTCACGATCGCCGCGTGGAGCGCAAGCGGCGCGAGGAGTTCGGCACCGCTGTCTAGGCTTGGGGCATGAGCCTTTCCCCGGCCGAGCGGTACGCTCGCTCTCGTCAGCAGCGACGGCAACCGAGGGTGGGGGACTTCGCCGCCGAGCAGCGATTCGACCTCGACCCGTTCCAGCTGGCCGCGTGCGCCGCGCTCGACGAAGGGCGGAGCGTCCTCGTCGCGGCTCCCACCGGCGCGGGCAAGACCGTCGTCGCCGAGTTCGCGGTCTACCTCGCCATGCAGAGCGCGCGCGACAAGGTCTTCTACACGACACCGATCAAGGCACTGTCGAACCAGAAGTACCAGGAGTTCGCCGACCGCTGGGGCGCCGACCAGGTGGGCCTGCTCACCGGGGACACGAACGTGAACTCCGGCGCCCGCATCGTCGTCATGACGACCGAGGTGCTGCGGAACATGCTCTATGCCGACTCGCCACTGCTCGACCGGCTCGCGTACGTCGTGATGGATGAGGTGCATTACCTCGCCGACCGCTTCCGGGGAGCGGTCTGGGAGGAGGTCATCATCCACCTCCCCGAACCCGTCCGACTCGTCTCGCTCAGCGCGACCGTGTCGAACGCCGAGGAGTTCGGCGACTGGCTGCAAGCGGTGCGCGGCGACACCGACGTCATCGTCTCGGAGGAACGACCGGTTCCGCTCGAGCAGCATGTGATCGTGCGACAGAAGCTCGTCGACCTCTTCGACTCGAGCGGCCAGGCGGCGACGCATCGCGTGAACCCGGAGCTGCAGCAGCTGGCGCGCGCGGGCGGCCGGTCGCTCGGCGCGCGGTCCCAGCGCGGGCGACGGGGCGGCGACCGGGGTCGGTTCCACCAGCAGAGTCAGGGCACACGGCTCGACCGGCCAGAGGTGGTCGCGTTGCTGCAGGGCAAGCACCTGCTGCCCGCGATCGTCTTCATCTTCTCCCGCGCGGGGTGCGACCAAGCGGTCCGCCAGGTGCTGCGCAGCGGGATTCGGCTCACCGACACCGCCGAGCGCGAGCAGATCCGGCAGATCGTCGAGGCACGCGCACGGATGCTCCGAGACGAGGACCTCGCCGTGCTGGGCTACTGGGAGTGGCTCGAAGGGCTCGAGCGGGGTGTGGCGGCGCATCACGCCGGCATGCTGCCCGCGTTCAAAGAGATCGTCGAAGAGCTCTTCCAGGAGAAGCTGCTGAAGGTCGTCTTCGCGACGGAGACCCTCGCGCTCGGGGTGAACATGCCCGCCCGGTCGGTGGTCCTCGAGAAGCTCGAGAAGTTCAACGGTGAGGCGCGCGTGCCGATCACTCCGGGGGAGTACACCCAGCTCACCGGCCGAGCGGGCCGCCGAGGTATCGACGTGGAGGGGCACTCGGTCATCCAGTGGGTCGACGGACTCGACCCTGAGGCCGTCGCGTCGCTCGCATCGCGGCGCAGCTACCCGCTGAACTCGAGCTTCAAGCCCACCTACAACATGGCCGTGAACCTCGTCGACCAGTTCGGGCGGGAGCGAGCCCGACACATCCTCGAGCTGTCGTTCGCCCAGTTCCAGGCCGATCGTGCCGTCGTCGACCTCGCGCGCACCCTGCGGAAGCAGGAGGAGTCGATGGCCGGCTACGCGCAGGCGATGCAGTGCCACCTCGGTGACTTCGGCGAGTACGCGGGTCTTCGGCGGCGCATCGCAGAACTCGAACGACAGGCCGCCAAAGGCAATCCCACCCACGCGCAGCGCGAGAAGATCCAGCGCGAGATCGCGGCGACCCGCAAGTCGATGCGGGCGCATCCCTGTCACGGCTGCGCGGAGCGGGAAGCGCACGCCCGGTGGGCGGAACGGTGGTGGCGGCTGAAGCGCGAGCACGATCAGTTGCAGTCCCAGATCCGATCGCGGACGGGGCAGGTGGCCAAGCGCTTCGATCGGGTGAGCGAGGTGCTGTTGCAGCTGGGTTACCTCGAACGGGACGGCCACGGCGAGCTCGTCTCCACCACGGCCGGCCGGACCCTCAAACGGATCTACGGCGAACGCGATCTCCTGGTGGCCGAATGTCTGCGCCGCGGGATCTGGGCGGAGCTGGACACCGCGGCCATCGCGGCCATGGCCGCCGCGCTCGTCTACGAGCCGCGTCGAGACGACCGCGGTGTGGAGTTCCAGCTGCCGCGAGGCCCGTTCCGTGCCGCGTTCGACCGCACTGGGGACATCTGGGCGCGCCTCGACGATCTCGAACGCGACCATCGCCTCGCGGGCAGCGAGGCGCCGTCGCCGGCGTTGTCGTCCGCGATGTGGCTGTGGGCGCGGGGTGCGAGCCTCGGCACGGTCCTCGAATCGATCGAGCTGGCCGCAGGTGACTTCGTCCGGCTGACGAAGCAGGCCATCGACCTGCTCGACCAGATCTCTATCGTCGCCGACGCCGAGCTCGGGGCGACGGCTCGGGCCGCCATCGACGCCGTCCGGCGCGGCGTGGTGGCCGACGGCGCTCCGGTCTGACCCGCCGACGCGCGCCGCGGCTCCCCGCTGCCGACCGGCGCGGCCGTGCCGCTGCGGGCCCCCGCGGTCAGCACCGGCCCGCGGCTCGCTTAGGCTGATCTGCATGCCCGATCGTGTGCGCCCGCTGCTGCCGTGGTGGGCCGCGATCCCGGTCGCGGCTGCCGCGGGTGCCGTGTACGACCTCGGCTTCCCCGAGATCGGGCTCTGGCCGCTCGCGTTCGTGGGAATCGGTCTCGCGCTGCTCACGCTCATCGGGCGGTCGGCCGGCGGCGCACTGCTTGCCGGGTACGTGTTCGGAGCGACGTTCTACCTGCTCCACGTCGACTGGACGAGCCGTTACCTCGGCCCCCTGCCCTGGCTCGCACTGTCGCTCTTCGAAGCCGTCTTCGTGGCGGTCGGCGCGCTGGCGATCACGCTCGCCTACCGGTGGGTGCCCCGCGCCTGGCCCGGGCGTTGGGTCCGTCTCCTGGCGCTGCCGGCGATCGTCGCCGGGCTGTGGGTCGCCCGGGAGGTGGCGGTCGGCACGGTGCCGTACGGCGGGTTCCCCTGGGCGCGGGCCGCACACAGCCAGTCGCTCAGCCCGTTCGCCGAGGTCGTCTCGTGGATCGGCCAGACCGGGCTCAGCGCCGTCATGGTCTTCATTGTCGCGGCCGTGATCGAGTGGGTCCGGCTGGCCGGCTGGCGAGACATCCGCACCGTGCTGCCCGCGGCCCTCGCGATCGCGATCGCGGTCGCGGTGCCGGCGTGGTCGACCGATGCCTCGGGCGAGCTACGCGTCGCGAGCGTGCAGGGCAACGGGCCGGCGGGCTACTTCGACGAGCGCGAACGCGGCGATCTGCTGGCGAGCCAGGTGGATGCCACCGAGGCGCTGTTCGACGACCCGGAGGTCGACGAGACCTCGATCGACGTCCTGGTGTGGCCGGAGGGTTCGGTCGACATCGACCCGACGCGCGACCGCGCGACCGCGCGCGTGCTCGACGGACTCTCGGCGGCGATCGACGGCCCGATCATCGTGAACACGGTGACGACCGAGGCCGACCCCGACGAGCTGGGCGGTGCGCGATTCTTCAACACGTCGTTGAACTGGCTCGCCGGGGAGGGCGCCGTGCAGGCGTATTCGAAGCGGCATCCGGTGCCGTTCGGCGAGTACATTCCCGACCGTGACTTCTACATGTTCTTCGCGCCCGATCTGATCTCGCTCGTGCAGCGCGGGTACTCGCCGGGCACGCAGCCGCCGGTCTTCGACGTGGCAGCCACGCGCGCCGGACTCGCGATCTGCTTCGACGTCATCTACGACGACGTCATCTGGGAGGGTGCGCGCGACGGCGCCGAGGTGTACTTCCTCCAGACGAACAACGCCGACTTCCGCGGTACCGACGAGAATCTGCAGCAGCTCGCCATCGCCAGGCTACGGGCGATCGAGACCGGACGCTCGGTCGTCAATATCTCGACGGTGGGCACGAGCCAGGTGATGACCGCGGACGGCCGGACGATCGACGCGCTCCCCGCGGATGAGCCCGGGGCGATGGTGACGGATGTCCCACTCCGCACCGGCCTCACGCCGGCCGTGGTCCTCGGCCCCTGGGTGCCTGGCTCGGTGACGGCCCTCGCCCTCGCCGCACTCGTGGCGGCCGGCCTCGTGTCGCGACGCCGACGCGGCGACGAGCACGAGCGCGAGGTCGCAGAGCCGGCGCCGGGTCGGGGCTGACCCGACACACCACGACGCCGGCTCGGTGAACCGAGCCGGCGTCGATGTCTGGTCGACCGCGAAGCGGTCAGGCGCTCTTCTGCTGCCCCCGACGGGCGCGCAGCCACTGCAGGCGCTCCTCGAGCAGTTCCTCCAGCTCGGCGCGGGTGCGGCGCTCGAGCAGCATGTCCCAGTGCGTGCGCGCCACCTTCTCGCCCGACCGGTCGATCTCGACCGGCTTGGAGTCGACGAGCAGCGTCGCGGCGTGACCGCAGAACCGGCACTCCCAGCTGTCGGGAAGCTCGGCCTCGGTCGAGAATGTCATCACGGTGTCCCTGCTGCAATGCTCACAGCGGTACGTGTACTCCGCGCGGTCGGCGAACACCACCCCGTCTTCGCTCTGCAGGCTCTGCGAACCGATGCGCATGCCCCGAAGGCTCCGATCTGCCATGGCGTCTCCTCTCGATCGTCTTCAGGTATAAACGACCAAGCTGGAGATTCCCTTTCCGGGGCCTGGGCTTTTCCGGGAGATTCTCAGATTCGCTCGGCCACGACCGCGACGGCGAGGTCACAGCGGTCCGTGATCAGCCCGTCGACGCCGAGGTCGAGCTGCCGCCGCATGATCGCCGGATCGTTGACCGTCCAGGCGTGCACCTCGGCGCCCGCGGCGTGGACCGCGCGCACGACGTGGCGCGTGACGAGCCGCGACGGCGCCTGGAGGGCGACCGCGCCGGCGAGTGCCACGCGCATCGCCGCTGCGCTCGGGATCGCCGCCGCCATGAGCACCCGGATGACGCCGTTCCGTCCCGGTGAGGTGGCCACTCCCGGCAGCTCGCGCGCGAGCCGGCGCCGCCTCGCCTCC
>Ga0180223_1002432_pt1 | contig 11250 bp, 10 predicted proteins | sample eDN5th30CKraftOP_FD_151337 | JGI IMG/M metagenome (GOLD analysis project Ga0180223, IMG submission 151337) | Enriched Organic Plus compost microbial communities from Emeryville, California, USA - eDNA 5th pass 30_C Kraft OP (version 2) (version 2) ...
CCGCGCCGAGGGGATGTTGTCGACGCCGATGACCGCGAGATCGCGTCCCGCCTCGAGCCCGCGCGCGCGCATCGCGCTCACGAGCATGAGGCCGATGTCGTCGTTGTGGGTCGCGACCGCCGTGAGACCCTCGGACGCGAGGAAGACGTCGAGCGCCGCCGTCACCGACTCAGGGTCAGCGGGATCCACCGTGCACACGACCGGCTGAGGGATACCGAGCTGCGCGCACTCCTCCTGGAGCCCTCGCAAGCGCTCGGTCGCGATGAGCTGGAGGCTCGGCTCGCTCGGCAGCACATAGCCGAGCACGCGGTGACCCTTCGTCGTGAGGTGGTCAGCCTGCATCCGTCCGATGCGCGCGTTGGGCATCGTGCCGTGCACACGCAGCACGCGCGTGGCCGTGAGCTCGAGGCCCTCTTGCTCGGAGATCGTGAGTCCGCCCATGACGACGACGAGGCTCGGCGAGACGAGCTGCCACAACTCCTGCACGGACCGCAACGACTCGTCGTAGCGGTGGATGAGCAGCACGAAGCCGCGCTCGGCGAGCGCGACGTCGAGCTTGCGCAGGAGGGCGTTCGAGATGTAGCCGGGCGAGAAGTCGCGCACGAGGGCGAGGACGACGTCGCTGCGACCGAGGCGCAGCATCCGCGCGGGCGCGTAGGGAACGTGGCCGAGCTCGCGCGCCGTGCGCAGCACGAGCTCGCGCGTCGCCTCGGAGATGACGCGACCGGGCACGTCGTTGAGCACATAGCTGACAGTCGCGCGCGACACGCCGCATGCACGCGCGATGTCGGCGTGCGTGACCCGCCTGGGGCGACGCGGGCCGGCTCCGGCCTCCGCGGTCATCGCTCCCCCTTCCGGGCCGTGTGGACGCACGAACATCGACGTCCGCTCGGATACTACCTATCCGTGAGCAAGCGACGTTTGCGCGTGACAGTCACGGCCTCGCACGTGCGCGCCAACCCTCGGCTCTTGCGGGCGTGCGCCAGCCCCTTGCGCCCCGTCGCCATCCTCGTCGGCCGGCGGCGCGCGGCGCCTAGCATGGCGCCATGGCGCTACCGACAACGCTGCCCGACCCCGTGCTCCCCCGTCTCGTCGGCGGTCCCCGCGTGCGCTGGGGCGTGCTCGCGCCGGGCTTCATCGCGGGCGTCTTCGCGGGCACGCTGCATGCCAACACCGACCAGCGGATCGTCGCTGTCGCCTCGCGCGATCGCGCGCGCGGCGAGGCGTTCGCGCGCGAGCACGGCATCGAGCACGTCGCGCACGACTACCGCGCGCTCGTCGACGACCCGGGCGTCGACATCGTCTACATCGCCGCGCCGCACACCCAGCACCTCGCACTCGCGACTCTCGCGCTCGAAGCGGGAAAGCACGTCCTCGTCGAGAAGCCCCTCGCGGCGAGCGCCGCCGAGGCGCGCGAGCTCGCGGCGGTCGCCGATCGCGCGGGGCGCTTCGTGATGGAGGCGATGCACACGCGCTTCCACCCGCGCATGACGGTCGTCGAGCGCCTCCTCGCCGATGGCGCGCTCGGCGAGCTGCGGCTCGTGCAGGCCGAGCTGGGCCTCGGCGGCGTGCCCGTCGATCCCACGAGCCGCCTCTACAACCCGGCGCTCGGCGGCGGAGCCGCGCTCGACCTCGGCGTCTATCCGATGTGGTTCCACGACTTCGTGCTCGGGCCCGCTTCGCGCATCGAGGTGAGCGGCACCTTGGCCGCCACGGGCGTCGACGAACAATGGAACGCGACACTGCACCACGACGGCGGCGCCATGGGCGAGGTCGCGGCCACGATGCGTACGTGGACGCCGAGCCACGCGGCCATCGGGGGAAGCGAGGGCCGCATCCATCTCGACTCGCGGCATCCGCAGCCCGGCGGCTTCACGCTCTACGACGCGGCGAACCGTCCTGTCCTGCGTTTCGATGACGACTCCGGCATCGTCGGCCCGCAGGGGCTCTGTCGTCAAGCGGCATGGGCGGCTCAGCACATCGCCGACGGCCTGCTCGAGTCTCCCCTGCATCCGCTCGACGTCTCGATCCGCGTGCTCGAGGCCGTCGATGTCGTGCGCAGGGACCTCGGGGTCACCCCGATCGCGGGAGCGGCCGCGTGATCGCCGCGCGGTACGCGCGCTATGGCGGCCCGGAGGTCGTCGAACTCGTCGAGGTGCCGGAGCCCGAGCCGGGGCCGGGCGAGTACCTCGTGGCCTTGCGCGCGGCAGGTCTCAATCCCGCCGACGTCAAGGTGCGCCGCGGCGCGACGCCCGTCGCTCCCCTGCCGTCGGGCATCGGACGCGAGTTCGCCGGCATCGTGGTCGCGGCCGGCGAAGGCGCGGAACGCTTCCGCATCGGAGATGAAGTCATCGGCACGGGTGAGTGGGTCATCGGCGAGCGCGTCGTCGCACGCGAGGAGCTGCTCGCGGCCAAGCCCGCGGCCCTGCCGTGGACCTGGGCCGCGAGCATACCCGTCGCCATCCAGACGGCGGCCGTCGCCGTCGCCTCGCAGGATCCGCAGCCGGGCGACACGGTTCTCGTGAGCGCTGCGGCGGGCGGAGTCGGCTTCTTCGCATCCCAGCTCGCCGTGCGCACGGGCGCGCGCGTCATCGGTACGGCGAGTGAGCGCAATCACGAGCTCCTGCGCGAGCTCGGCGTCGAGCCCGTGACCTACGGCCCCGGGCTCGCGGACCGCCTGCGCGCGCTCGCTCCGCACGGCATCGACATCGTTCTCGACCACGAAGGCCCCCAGACGATCGAGGCAGCGCTCGAGCTCGGCGTGCCCCGTGAGCGCATCAACACCATCTCGGGATACGACGCGCGCTACGCCGTGCGCTACGTCGGCCGCAAGGGCATGAACCGCGAGCTCGTCGAGCAGCTCGCCGACGACCTCCTCGCCGGCCGGCTGCGCATGCGCATCGAGGCCGAGTTCCCCCTCGCGTCGATCGTCGAGGCGTACCGCCGCCTCGAGACGGGCCACCTCGCCGGCAAGGTCGTGCTGACGATCCCCTGACCCCGCTCGCTCGAGAAGCAAAAGGAATGGCCGCCCCTCCGAGGAGGGGCGGCCGTCGTGTCGAGGCCGACTACTTCGTGTCAAGCTCCTTCTGCATCGAGGCGAGCATGTCCTTCGGCGTCGCCGAGCCCACGAGGAGCCCTTGGATGCCGTTGACCATGGCCGACTCGATGCGGGCGTTCGGCCACATCTGGTTGAGGAAGTGCACCGCCTGACCCTGCTCGAGCGCATCGACGAGGAACTGCTCGTTCTCGTCGGCGGCGGTGTAGCCCTCGGTGATCGTCGGGATCGTGCCGGGCATGGCCGCCTGGTAGAGCTCGATGTTGTCGGCGAGGAACGCGACGAACTTCTTCGCGGTCTCCTGGCGGGGCGACTTGGCATAGACCGCGGCGCCACCCTGCGTCGAGAGCGTCACGGCGTTCGTGCTGTCGTCGTCATCGCTGTGGAAGCCGTAGATGCGGAAGTCGCCATCGGGCGCGATCGCCTGCAGGGCGGCGATGCGCGTGCCGATGAGGAACTGCCCGAGGGCCTCGCCCGTCGCGACCATGCGGTTCGACTCGTCGTACGGCGTGCCCGTCGCATTCGGCTGGAAGCAGCCCGCGTCGATCATCTCCTGGTACTTCTCGGTCGCCTCGACGTAGCCCTCGTTGTCGGTGAAGGTCGTCGTGCCATCGAGAAGCTCCTGGTCGAACTCCGTGCCGTTTCCGTACACGAGGTCGGCGACGAGCGCGTAGTACGGCGCTTGGCCCGCGTAGAGGTTGTTGCCTGCGAGCGCATAGGCGACCTTCCCGGCATCCGCTGCGGCCTCGCAGAACGGGATGACGTCGCTCCAGGTCTCGGGCGGCGTGAGGCCCGCTGCGTCGAGCGCCGCCTGGTTGTAGACGGGCGTGAAGGCCGTCGCGAGCGGGGCCATGATGTAGGCCTTGTCGTCGATGCTCACGAGGTCGCGGATGAACTCCGGGTAGGTGTCGACCCACGACTCGCCCGACAGGTCCGTCAGGAAGTCGCCGCTGTCGAGCTGGCGGATGGCGGCGGTGTTGCCGTCGCCCGGCCAGACGTAGAAGACGTCCGCGGCCGTGCCGGTTCCGAGCTGGGTGCGGATCGACGCCTGGTACTGCGCGGTGTCGGCGGTCGTCACGACGACCTGCACGTCAGGGTTCGCCTCCTGGAAGGCGGCGACGACGGCGTCGATGCCTGCCTTCTCGTTCGCGAGCCAGTCGATCTTGAGGAAGGTGCCGTCGTCGGCCGCCCCGCCGTCGTCACCGGCGCCGGGCGCCGAGCATCCGGCGAGGAGGAGACCGGCGGTCGCGACGATCGCGCCGCCGATCGTCAGCTTGCGGGTCCACTGCATCGTGGGGTTCCTTTCTTCGAGGTGCTGTGGGCGTGGTGGGGTCGAGGGATCAGCCCTTGATGCCGCTCGCGAAGCCCTGGATGAGGGTCTTCTGGAACACGAAGAACGCGAGCAACACGGGGATGACGCTGATGAGAAGCGCCGCGAACACGAGCGGCCAGACGGTGGTGTTCTCGTTGACGAAGCTGTACACCGCGATGGGCACCGTGCGATTGGGCGAGCCGCTCAGGTAGAGCAGCGGGGTGAGGAAGTCGTTCCACACGAACAGGCCGTTGAGGATCACGACCGTGCCCGTGATCGGGCGCAGAAGCGGGAAGACCACCCGACGGAAGCGGCCGAAGGTGCCGGCACCGTCGAGTGCCGCCGCCTCCTCGTACTCCGCGGGGATCTGCCGCAGGAACGTCGTGTAGAGGAAGAGCGTGAACGGCAACCGCAGTCCGACGTAGATGATGACGAGCGGCACCATCGTTCCGAGCAGGCCGAGCGCCGCGAAGTTGCGGTAGAGCGGCACGAGGCCGAGCTGGAACGGCACGAGCAGCCCGATCATGAACAGATAGAACGCGGGCGCCGACCATCGCGCAGTCGCGCGCGCGAGACCATATGCACACAGCGAGCCGAGCGCGACGAGCAGGAGCACACTCACGACCGTGATGACGGCGCTGTTGACCATGGCCTGACCGAGCCCGGATTGCGTCCACGCGTCGCCGAAGTTGTCGAGCGTCGGCTGCGCCGTCGGCAGAAGCGGCGACGAGAGGTCGCTCTGCTGCCGGATCGACAGGTTGATGAGCACGTAGACGGGGATCATGAAGATCAGGGCGATCACGATCATGACGCCCTCAAGCGTGCCGGTTCGCCACGTGTAGCGGTTCATCGCGCACCTCCCGAGCGCAGCAGGCCGCGGTACTGGATGAAGCCCAGGATCCCGACGATGAGGGCGAGCACGACCGCGATCGCGGTGCCGCGTCCGAGCTCGCCGAACTGGAACGCCGTGCGGTAGACGAGCGTCGAGAGCGAGTGGCTCGTGTCGGCCGGTCCGCCGCCCGTCGTCACCCAGATCTGATCGAAGATCATGAAGCCGCGGATGAGCGAGAGCATGATGTTCACCGTGATCGCGGGCGCGAGCAGCGGGCGCACGACGTACCAGAAGCGCGCGAACGGCCCCGCTCCGTCGATCGCGGCCGCTTCGAGCTGCTCGGGCGGGATGCCCTGCAGCCCCGCGAGGTAGATGACCATCGTGTAGCCCGTGAACTGCCAGATCACGATGATGCTGATCGAGAAGACGACGAGGTTCGGGTCGCCGAGCCAGTTGGGGTTCGCATCCGTGAAGCCGACGGCGTGCAGGAGTTGCGTGATGGCGCCGTTGCCCGACTGGAAGAGGTACTGCCAGAGGTACGCGATGACGACGGAGAGCAGCACGACGGGCATGAAGAAGAGCACGCGGAGCACGTTGCGGCTCTTGATGCGCGAGTGCAGGGCGAGCGCCACGAGCAGACCGAAGACGTTCTCGAAGACGGTCGAGAGGATCGCGTAGAGGAAGGTATTGCCGATCGCCTTGATGCTCACGGCGTCCTCGAAGAGCCGCGTGAAGTTGTCGAAGGCGACGAACGTCCAGTCGCTCGAGAGTCCGTTCCAGTCGGTGAACGAGAAGAACACGCCCTGGAAGCTCGGGATGAGCACGACGAACACATAGAAGAGAGCCGCCGGGAGGATGAAGAGCCACAGGAACCGGCTGCCCGTGCGGCGCGCGTTGCGGCGCGCCGTCGTCGCGCGAGCGGATCGCGGGGTCGCCCGCGCCGGATCGGTCGCGGGGGCGATGGCTGGTGACGTCACCTGCGGCTCCTCCTCGGGTCGTGGTCATGCCACTCTCCCCCGGGCCGCGGGGATCGGCTTGCGTCTGCCGGACACGTTCTAGACACGAGCCGACATGCGAGAGGGCGGGGCCACCGGCATGAGGACTCGTTCACGCGGGCGCCCCCGGGAGCATAGGTCATCCGTTTGCGTGCCCGCTCGGCGGCATGCGGCATCCGGTCATGAGGTCGGCACGGAGACGCAAGCGCGGCGGCTCGCCGGCGCGTATCGATGAAGTGCGGGCCTCACGTCGCGCCCGCGGAGGAGCCGAGATGACGCGTTTGTTCAACGATCCGACGGAGTTCGCCGACGAGCTCGTCGCGGGTTTCGTGGCGGCGAACCGGGGGCGCGTGCGTGCCGTGCCGGGCGGTGTCGTCCGTGCGACGGTGAGCGAGCCCGGTTCCGTCGCGCTCGTCATCGGCGGCGGCTCGGGGCATTACCCGGCGTTCGGCGGCCTCGTCGGCACGGGGCTCGCGCATGGCGCGGCGATGGGGAACGTCTTCGCGTCGCCCTCGACGCAGCAAGTGCTCTCGGTCGCGCGCGCAGCCTCGAACGGAGGCGGTGTGCTGTTGTCGTACGGCAACTACGCGGGCGACGTGCTGAACTTCGATGCCGCCGAGGCCCAGCTGAATGCGGAGGGCATCCGCACGCGCACGGTCGTCGTGACCGACGACATCTTCTCGGCTCCGGCATCCGAGAGGCACCGGCGGCGCGGCATCGCAGGAGACCTCACGGTCTTCAAGGTGGCCGGGGCCGCTGCCGAGGCCGGGGCCCCGCTCGACGAGGTGTGGCGCATCGCCACGAAGGCGAACGAGCGCACGCGCAGCATGGGCGTCGCGTTCACGGGGTGCACCCTGCCGGGCGCCTCGGAGCCGTTGTTCACGGTTCCCGAGGGGCGGATGGCGGTCGGCCTCGGGATCCACGGGGAGCCCGGGATCGACGAGACCGACATCCCGACAGCGGATGGGCTCGCGGCGTTGTTCGTGGAGAAACTGCTCGCGGAGCTCCCGGATGGCGTCGCCTCGCCTGAGGGGGCACGCGTCGTGCCGGTTCTCAACGGGCTCGGGTCGGTCAAGTACGAGGAGCTCTTCGTCGTGTACGGCGGCATCGCGCGCCGTCTGGAAGCAGCCGGGGTGCACATCGTGGATCCGCAGGTGGGCGAGTTCTGCACCTCCTTCGACATGGCGGGAGCCTCGCTGACCCTGTTCTGGCTCGACGAGGAGCTCGAGACCCTGTGGGCGGCGCCCGCGGATGCCCCGGCGTTCCGCGCGGGCGAGGTGTCGACGCGCGCGCTCGTCGCGAACGATGAGCAGCAGCCGCAGACCTCCTCGGGGGCCGTGACCGCGCCGGCCTCCGAGGACTCCGTCGCCGCCGGGCGGCGCGTGGTCGCGGCGATCGACGCGATCGCGGCGGTCATCGACGAGCACGTCGACGAGCTCGGTCGCATCGACGCGATCGCGGGCGACGGCGACCACGGCATCGGCATGCAACGAGGTGCGACCGCGGCCGCGGTCGCCGCCCGCACGGCAGCGGATGCGGGGGCCGGTGCGGGCACCGTGCTCATCCGGGCAGCGGATGCGTGGTCCGATCGTGCGGGAGGCACCTCGGGCGCGCTGTGGGGCGTCATGCTCCGGGCGATCGGCGACCGGCTCGGCGACGAGACCGCTCCCGACGCGGCGATCGTCGCGACGGGCGTCCGGGACGCGGCCGACGGCATCCGCGCGGTCGGCAAGGCTCAGCTCGGCGACAAGACGATGGTCGACGCGATCGTGCCGTTCGCCGACACCCTGACCGAGCGCGTCGCCGCGGGCGACCCGCTCGAGACGGCATGGGCACTCGCCGCGGATGCCTCGACGCGCGCCGCCGCCGCGACCGCGGAGCTGCTGCCGCGCATGGGTCGCGCGCGCACCCACACCGACAAGAGCCTCGGCACCCCGGACGCGGGTGCCCACTCGTTCGCCCTCGCGGTCTCGGCCGTGTCGGCGGCCCTGACCAGGAAGGACAGCTGATGACCACCCTCGAACCGCTACGGATCGTGGTCGGCGCGGATGACGCCGGCTATCAGTACAAGGAGGCACTCAAGGCCGATCTCGAGGCGTCGGATCTCGTGGCGTCGGTCGTGGATGTCGGGGTCGACGCCGATGGGCACACCCCGTACCCGCGCGTCGCGATCGCGGCGGCGGAGCTCGTGGCGAAGGGCGAGGCGGACAGGGCCCTGCTGATCTGCGGCACCGGGCTGGGGGTCGCGATCTCGGCGAACAAGGTGGCCGGCATCCGCGCGGTCACGGCGCACGACTCGTTCTCGGTGGAGCGGGCGATCCTGTCCAACGACGCCCAGGTGCTCACGATGGGACAGCGCGTCATCGGGCTCGAGCTCGCCCGTCGCCTCGTGCGCGAGTGGCTCGGCTACCGGTTCGACCCGACGAGCGCGTCTGCCGAGAAGGTCGCCGTCATCGACCAGTACGAGACCACAGGAAGCTGTTGATGCCGCACGCCGTGATCGGCGTGAGCCTGAAGATGTACTTCGGGCATCGCGCGGCGCGATCGTGGCTCGCGGATGTCGCGGACATCGCGGCTACGACCCCCGCGATCGCCGACGGCTCGCTCGAGTTCTTCGTCGCGCCCGGCTACTTGCAGCTGTTGCCCGCCCTCGAGGCGGTCGGCGGAACGCGTGCCGTGGTCGCAGCCCAGGATGCGTCGGAGCACGACACGGGCGCATACACGGGCGAGGTGAGCCCGTCCGAGCTCGCCGAGATCGGCGTCGGCATGGTCGAGCTCGGTCATGCCGAGCGCCGCCGCCTCTACGGCGACACGGATGCCGTGGTCGCTGCGAAGACCTCGGCCGCCCTGCGCAATGGTCTCGTGCCGGTGCTGTGCGTGGGCGAGCCCGAGCACGTCGGCCCCGACACGGCACTCGCCTATGCCGCCGCTCAGGTGCTCTCGGCGTTCACCGGCGCGCCGGCGGGCCGCATCGTCGTCGCCTACGAGCCCGTCTGGGCCATCGGGGCACCCCAACCGGCGCCCACGACGCACATCCGCGTCGTGACCGCAGGGCTTCGTGCCCTTCTCGCCGGGCTCCCCGATCGCGCCGGCTCGGCTGTCATCTACGGCGGCTCCGCGGGCCCCGGCCTCCTCGCCGAGCTCGGGGACGATGTCGACGGGCTCTTCCTCGGTCGCTTCGCCCACGATCCATCCGCTCTCCGCGACGTGCTGCGCGAGGCGACAGAGCTCGTGACCCGCAGAAGGGGAGACACGCCCGCCGCGTAGCGATGAAGGGCGGCCGCTCACCCGACTGAGGGCGCCGCGCTACTCCCGGGGCGAATGCCAGCGCTGCTGTGCCGCGAGCAGCCCCTCGCGCACGAGGTCCTCCGTGGCGTCGGCGGCATCCGCGAGCAGCGACGGGAGCGTCTCTCGCTCGGTCTTGGAGAAGGGCGAGAGCACGAAGTCGGCGGGATCCTGCCGCCCGGGTGGCCGGCCGATGCCGATGCGCACGCGCGCGAAGTCGGCCGTGCCGAGCGCGGATTGAATGTCGCGCAAGCCGTTGTGCCCGCCGTGGCCGCCGCCGACCTTGAGCTTGACCGTGTCGAACGGGATGTCAAGCTCGTCGTGCAGCACGATGACGCGATCGGCGGCGAGGCCGAAGAACTTGGCGGCCGACGACACGGGGCCGCCCGAGAGGTTCATATAGGAGTTGGGCTTCACGAGCACGAGCTTGGGAAGCCCCGGCCCCAGCCGCCCCTCGGCGAGCTGAGTGTTCGTCTTGTGGCGCGAGAACCGCGCGCCGATGCGCTCGGCGAGTACGTCGAGCGCCATCTGGCCGACATTGTGGCGATGCGCGGCGTAGCCGGGCCCGGGGTTCCCGAGCCCGGCTACGAGCCACGTGTCGTCGGCCACGAAGGGTCGGGCCTACTCCCCGGCGGCCTCGGCCGGGGCCTCGGCGGCGGGCGCCTCGGCGGCCTCCTCGGTGCCCTCGGTCTCGTCCGCCGGGGCGACCGTCGGCAGCACGACGCTCACGACGAGCGTCTCGGAGTCCGCCACGAGAGTCACGCCCTCCGGCAGCACGACCTTGTCGGCGAGCACGTGCGTGACCGCCTCGACGCCCTCGACGCTGATCTCCAGAGAGTCGGGGATCGAGAGCGCGGGCACCTCGACGAGCAGCGTGTGCGCCTCCTGCTCGAGCACCGTGCCGGGGGCGGGCTCGCCCACGACGTGCACGGGCACCTCGACCTGGACCTTCTCGCCCTTCTTCACGACGATGAGGTCGAGGTGCTCGATGATCTGACGCACCGGGTCCTTCTGAACGTCCTTGACGAGCGCGAGCTGGCTCTTGCCCGCGATGTCGAGGTCGAGCACCGCGTTCGCCTTGCGGATGATGAGGCTCACCTCGTGACCCGGAAGGGTGATGTGCTGCGGCTCGGTGCCGTGGCCGTAGATGACGGCCGGGATCTTGCCGGCGGCGCGGATCTTGCGGGCCGCGCCCTTGCCGAACTGGTCGCGGATCTCCGCGACGAGCTTGTTGTCGTCGGACATGGTGACTCCTTATGGGGCCGGGCCCCGGGTATGTGTGGCGCCGATCCGCGATGCGGACCGTTCGACCACCGGACTCGTATCAACTCGAACGCGCAACAGCGTGAGGAAAGACTCTGGGCCTGCCCACCGCGTCGATCACGGTCGTCGCCCGCGTGCGCGAGCGGCGACCCTCGCCGAAGTTCAGGGGCAGTCTACACGGCCTCGGGCGCGGCATCCTGGGCCGGCGGCGTCGGCTCGACCGCGGGGGCGAGGGGCGCGGATGCCGGACGCAGCGTCACGCCGAGCGCGAGACCCAGCACGCTCATCCCGACCGCGAGGATCGTGCCCGTCCAGCCGAGGGTCGGGAGGGTCTGCTGCACGACCGCGGGCAGATCCGCGTAGGCGACGGGGTCGACGACGAGCAGCACCACGCCGATGAGGGAGAGGATGCCGCCCGCGATCCATGCGCCGATCGCGCTGCGACCCGAGGGCGCGAGCACGAGCCCGAACACAAGGGCCGCGACGACGAGCACGACGGCAGTCACGG
>Ga0180223_1002433_pt1 | contig 11243 bp, 12 predicted proteins | sample eDN5th30CKraftOP_FD_151337 | JGI IMG/M metagenome (GOLD analysis project Ga0180223, IMG submission 151337) | Enriched Organic Plus compost microbial communities from Emeryville, California, USA - eDNA 5th pass 30_C Kraft OP (version 2) (version 2) ...
GCCGATCCCACGATCGACATCATGCAGGACATCGCCGCGTTTTTTGAGCGCTCGCTCGCCATCGCCGACAAAGCCGGTCTTTCCCGCGACAGCATCGTGCTCGATCCCGGAATCGGCTTCGGCAAGACGCCCGAGCAGAGCATGATCGCGCTGGCGCGGCTGGGCGAATTGTCCCGCTTCGGGCGGCCCGTTCTGGTGGGCGCCTCGCGCAAGCGTTTCATCGCCAGTGTCTCGCCCTCCGAACCGCGCCAGCGTATCGGCGGCTCCCTTGCAGCGCATCTGCTGGCGGTTCAAAATGGCGCACGGATCATCCGCGCGCACGACGTATTCGAGACCGTCCAGGCGCTGCGCGTGGCGGCCGCAATCGGGGACAAACGGTGAGCGATACCATCTTCATCAAGGGCCTGCTGATGCACGCCCGTCACGGCGTCATGGAGCATGAGGCCGAAGTCGGACAACGCTTCGTCATCGACCTGGAATTGTCCATCGACCTCGCGGATTCCTCGCGCACCGACAAGCTCGCCGACACCGTATCCTATTCCGACGTCGTCACCAGCGCGAGCCAGGCCTTCAAGGGCCAGAACTACTACCTGCTGGAGCGCGCGGCGGGCGCGGTGGCGGATGCCGTGCTGCGCGATTTCGCCAAGGTCGAGGCCGTGAAGGTCACGATCCACAAGCCGCACGCGCCGATCGCCGCGATCTTCGACGATGTCGGCGTCGTCATCCTGCGCAAGCGTACCTAATCCATGGCCAGCGTGCTGATCGCGCTCGGAGGCAATGTCGGCGACGTCCGCACGACCTTTAAGGCGGCGATTTCCCACATTCTGGGCGCGACGCAGGCGGTTCTGGTCGCGCGTTCGTCCGACTACCGCACCCCGCCATGGGGCGAGGAAGACCAGCCGCCTTTCATCAATGCCTGCATCGAGATCGAAACCTCGCTCGACCCGATGGCGCTGCTGTTCACGCTGCACCGGATCGAGACAAAATTCGGCCGCGACCGCGCCAACGAGAAGCGATGGGGACCGCGTACGCTCGACCTCGACATTCTCACTTATGACAACGGCGCGATCCACACGCCGGAACTGACGCTGCCGCATCCGCGCCTGTTCGAGCGTGCCTTCGTGCTGGTGCCGCTGGCGGAAATCGCGCCCGACCGCGACATCGGCGGGCGCACGCCGCGTCAGGCGCTGGCGGATGTTCCCACGCAGGGCATCGAGCGGCTGGACGATCCGGCCTGAAGCCGCGTCTCGGCCCCGGCAGATAATTGCTGTATAGACAGCGAATGGCCTTCGCACTGACCCGCAATATCGCTCCTGTCGCCATTGCCACCGTCTGGCTGACCGCCGCCTGTTTCGCCGCCGAGCCTAAACCGGACGTTGCCATCAAAACCGACGCCATCGATGTCAGCGTCACGCTCGACGCCACGATCAAAGCCAATCCGGCGCTCAAAGCCGATTGCCTCAAAGAAGGCCAACGCTACGCCGACAAGCAGCGCAAGGAAGCCACGGACAGCAAGCAAAGCGATCCGAAATATTTCCCGAAAGACGGCTACACGTTCGAGCGCCAGTATCTCACCGCTTCGGTCGTCGGAAACCGCTACATCAGCATCCTGCGCGAGGACTACGCCGACACCCATGGCGCGCATCCCAACACTTACGTCAATACGATTTTGTGGGACGATGCCGCGAAGAAGCGCATCAGCATCCGGCCGTTCTTCAAGGAAACCCTCGATGGCGGCCCGACGCTGACCGCGATGAAGAAAGCCGTCATCGCGGCACTGAAGGCCGAGAAGACAGCGCGCGGCATTGCGGACGACGATGCCGTGATCGACTGGTACAAGGATGTCGGGACCAGCCTGCTCAGGATCGGCCCGGTGACGCTGGCGCCTTCGACCGAGTCCGGCAAAAGCGCGGGCCTCGCCTTCCATTATGAGCCCTATGCGGTCGGCCCTTACGCCGAAGGCCGTTTCGACGTGACCGTGCCGTGGCAGGACTTGAAGCCGTATCTGTCGGCGGAAGGCACGGCGATCTTCGGCGGAGCGCCGCCGAAAACCGGCGACACCAGCCGGCAATGACAACAGGCAAGGTCCGCATCCTCATCACCGGCTTCGGCCCGTTTCCCGGCGCGCCCTATAATCCGACCGCGAAACTCGTGGAGCGGCTGGTGCGCCTGCCCCGCCCAGCGTTCGCCAATGTCGAGCGGATCGGCCACGTTTTCCCCGTCAGCTATCGCGCGGTCGATGCGCAGTTGCCCGCGCTGCTCGCGCAGCATGAGCCGGACGCGCTCCTGATGTTCGGCCTCGCGACCCGCACGCCCTATTGCCGGATCGAGGCACGCGCGCGCAACGCCATTACCCAGCTTTGGCCGGACGCCGATCATGCGGCGGTCGTAAGCCGCACCATCGATCCCACCGCGCCCGCGACGCGCCGGTTCGGCCCTCACACGCACCATCTGCTGCAGGCCGCGAAGGCCACCGGCATCGATGTCCGCCCTTCGATCAATGCCGGAGCCTATCTCTGCAACTATCTGAGCTGGCGCGCGATCGAGGCCGCAGGGCAGCACCCGCGTTCATTGCCGCTTGCCGCCTTCGTGCATGTGCCAAAGGTGCCGCGCGACGCTCATTCGGGAAAGCCTGAAGCCGTCAGCTTCGAGCAACTTGTCGATGCCGGAGAAGCGATACTGATGACGCTTATTCAACGCGCGCGGACCTGCGGCATTTTTCACAAAGCTACCTTCCGTCGTCCCCGCGCAGGCGGGACCCAGACCGTTTTCCGACTGGATGTGATGCACCGGATGAAGGACATCACTGGGCCGCCAAAGTGCATAATTAAATTTTAGAGACTGGGTCCCCGCCTGCGCGGGGACGACATGGCGAAACGGTTCGATTGCTTCGGCTTCAGAGTGTGCCATAAACCGGCGACAGGAGCCGCCTCATGGATTTCACCCGCCGCCGCATCATGGGTTTGTTCAGCGTGTCAGCCGCCGCGCTGATACTGGAGCGCACCGCCGCGAAAGCCGCGCCCGCGATGACTTCGCTCGGTCGCGATGCGGGCCAGCTCGGCGTCAAGCACAACAGCCCCGACGACCAGACCATTCCGTTGCAGCGCGCGATCTACGCGACCGCCGCCGCGCGCATGCCGCTGCTGCTGCGGCCCGGAATCTATCGCACCGGCGAACTCGAACTGCCGAGCGGCGCGCAGATCGTCGGCGTGCGCGGCGCGACGCGGCTGGAATTCACCGGCAGCGGTGCGTCGATCTTCACCGCCAAAGGGTCGGACGGCCTCAACCTGAAGGGCCTCGTGCTCGACGGCGGCGGCCATGACCTGCCCGAGCGGCGCGGGCTTATCAGCCTGCAGGCCTGCCGTGACTTTCACATCGGCGATTGCGACATTACCGGCAGCGGCCGCAACGGCATCCGGGTGGAGACCTGCTCCGGTGACATCCGCAACACCATCTTCCGCCAGACGGCGGCCACCGCCATCGTCAGCGTCGATGCGCTGGGACTTCTGATCGCGCAGAACACCATTCAGGACGCCTCCCATAACGGCATCGAAATCGTGCGCTCGGCTGCGGGCGACGACGGCACCATCGTCACTGACAACCGCATCGAGAACATCAAGGCCGGCCCCGGCGGAACGGGACAGTACGGCAACGCCATCAACGCCTTCCGCGCCAACAACGTGATCGTGCGCGGCAATCGCATCCGCAACTGCGATTATTCCGGTGTGCGCGGCAATTCCGCCTCCAACATCCAGATCGTCGGCAACACCGTCACCGATGCGCGCGAGGTCGCGCTCTATTCGGAATTCTCCTTCGAGGGCGCGATCATCGCCAACAATGCGGTCGACGGCTGCTCCACCGGCGTTTCGGTTGCGAATTTCAACGAGGGCGGCCGCCTCGCCATCGTGCAGGGCAACATCATCCGCAACACCAGGACGCGGCGCTATCCGGGATCGGATGCCGTCCATGGCGGCGTCGGAATTTATGTCGAGGCCGACAGCAACGTGACCGGCAACGTCATCGAGAACGCGCCGGTCTGCGGCATCACTGCGGGCTGGGGCAAGTATCTGCGCGACGTCAACATCGCCAACAACATCATCCGCGATGCCTTCGTCGGCATCGGCGTCTCGGCGGTCAACGGCACCGGCAAGACGCTCATCAGCGGCAATTTGATCACGAACGCGCCGCGCGGCGCGATCGTCGGCTTCGATCACGACAAGCCGATCACCGGCGATCTGGCCGTGGTCGGCGTGTCAGGATTTCCGAAAATCGTACTGGGGCTCAATACCGTCCAGTAGGCCCGGTTTGGCGAGGCTTCCCGGCACGGCGTCCTCGCAGCTCTGTGCGATCGCGACCTCGATCGGCTTGTCGAGCGCCGCATCGGGCGGCGCCAGATCCTGCCAGACTTTCAACGCCGCGCGCGCCTCGTGCACCATCGCGAGGAAGTCGCTTTCGGTGTGATAGAGTTTCCAGCGCCCGCTCTCGTAAAGCTCGGTGAGATGATCGAGCCGCTGCTGCGCCAGGATGCGCCAGCGCGCCACCACGCTGCGGCCAGCAGCAGCAATCGGTTTCGGGAAAGCTTCAGACATCGCGTATTTCCATAACAAACACGTTGCAGGAATAACGCCAGCCTTACGCGGCCGGATTGAAACGACGGTGACACAAAGCAACTTGGGGGACGCGAAACGGAGACGCGACAAACGCGGCGGGTCTAAGCCCTGTGCGGCGAAGCAATAGAATCGCCGCTGGAATGACCCATCGTCATCATGGCGCGAGTTCGGGTCAAGGTATTTGCGTACAGAAGCCTTCCAATCTGGCACGCAGGGTTAACGCGGCGCGGGCTTGGGCGGCTCCGATGCGGTCGCCACAGGGGCAGCCACCGCCGAGACGGCGGCGAAGGCATCGGCCTCCCCGGCCCCGAACCTGTCATCGCGCCCGGCCGGGCCGAGATCGCGGGCGGATTGTATGAGCGCCTGCCGCACCTCCTCAGGTGTCAGCGCGGGATTGCGCGCCAGCATCAGCGCCGCGAGTCCGCTGACATAGGCCGCCGACAACGACGTGCCGGACGAGACGCCGTATTTGCCGCCGGGCAATGGCGCGAGAATATCGACGCCCGGTGCTGCCACGGCGACATAAGCACCCTGATTGGCTTTCGCGAAAATCGCATCGGAAGCATCGGTGGCGGTGACGCCGATCACGTGGCTATCCGCGCCCGGAAACAGCGGCGCGGATTTCGGCCCCGCATTGCCGACCGCCGCCACCAGCACGATGCTCTTCGCCGCCGCTGCCGCAAGGCCGCGCTCGATCAGTTTATCGCGGGGGCCTGCAAAACTCATGTTGATGACCTGCGCGCCGTTGGAGACGGCATAATCGAGACTCTTCAGCACCACAAAGCTGGTGCTCGAGGCACCCGACTTGGCTTCCCCGAACGCGCGGATCGCGAGCAGCTTCGCAGCCGGCGCCGCGCCCTTGAGCGTGGCGTGCGCGGCGATGATGCCCGCGATGCTGGTGCCGTGCGCGTGCGCTTGCTCCTTGCTGTCGAGCGCGTCGAACGTGGCTTCAATCGAGCCTGCAAGCTCGGGATGATCGGCGTCGATGCCGGAATCGATCACCGCGACCTTGACCTTCTCGCCGGTGGAGAGCGCCTGCGCCTCCGGCAGCCGCAGTTTCGCCAGCGCGTACTGGAACGGCGACTTGGCTGCCTGCTCATCCTGCAAGCGGAAGATCGAATTGCGCTGCACCGATGCGATGCCGCGATCCGCGCTCAACTGCTTCACCACGGTATCGACCGAGCGCCCGTCCGGAATCCGCCAGCGATAGAATGTCGTATTGAGCAGCGCGATGTGCTGCGACTGCACCCGCCGCAGCTTGTGCCGCTTCGCGATATCCTGCACCTGCGCGTCGGTGGGCTGGCCCGCGATCTCGATCAGCACTTCGTTCGGCACGTAGGTCGGATCGGCGGCGGCGGGCGAGGATTTCTTCGGCGCGCGCTCCGGCGGCCGCCTGTGCGCGCGCGGCGAGCCGCTGTCGATGCGATCCTCGATCACCGGGCCGTAATGCAGGTTCGGCGAATAGCGCACGCTCGGATTGATGTGAATGCGCGGGCCGACATGGATGTTGGGGCCGCCGACGCTGAGGTTGCGCATCTGCGCCTGAACTGGTGCGGCAAACGCGGCCAGCGCGAGAGCCGCCGCCAGCAGCGCGACCTGAGAGCCTTTGCGTGGATCGTATCTCATGCCTTCACCTGTTTCGTATGAAGGAAATGCGAGACATCACTGTGTCGCAGCGGCAAACGTCACGATCTTGTCGGCCTTGACCTTGGCGATGAGCTTCTCCGCGTCCGCTGCCGCGAGCGCCGTATCGCCGAACTTCACCGTGAACATGCCCGCCTGCGGCCCCGACACGATGGAGGCGTGATAGGCCACGAGGAACGCCGTGATCTGGTCGAGCGTGGCGTCGGACTTGAAGCCCACCAGCGCGCGAGTGCCTGTTGTCGGGTTCTCGGATGATGCTGTCTGGTAGCCATTGCCGTGCTTCACCACCGCCGTGGTGATGATCCCGGCCTGCAGCACCAGCACGAGCATCGCCGCTGCCGCCGCCCAACCGAGGGTGCGCGGCGACCATCCGCTGCACAACGCGCCCAGCCGCGCCATCAGTCCTGCGGCCGGCGATGCGCTACGCGCGGGCTCCGCGTCGATCCTCTCGAACAGCTTTTCCAGCGCGCGGGTGGACGGCGCGCCGAGGTCTTCGTTCAGCAGCACCGTTTCGGCCAGTTCGTCCTTGATAACTTCGTATTGCCTGGCGAGTGCGGGATCTTTCGCCAGCGCCTCATCGACCAGCCGTGTTTCCTCGTCGCTCAAAGTGCCCGCCGCCCGCCAGGGCAGCAGCGCCTCGATCTTGCCGGGCTCGGCCAATTCCTTGTCTTTCGCCGTCATGGCCAGCCTCGCTCAATGCCGGCTTCCTTCAGAAGCTCGGCCAGTTTCTTGCGCGCATAGAACAGGCGCGTCTTCACCGTATTCTCCGGGATGCCGACGATCTCGGCGACCTCCTCCACGGATTTCTCGTGGTAGTAGACCAGATCGACGATCTCCCGGTGGTCCTGCGACAGCCTTGCCAGGCAGTTGCGCAGGGCATTCCCGGTATCCTTCTTGGCGACCGCGACCTCCGGATTGTCGGACGTGTCCTCGATCGCCGCCGCCGTCTCGTCGTCAAGCTCCGCGTCCTTCTTCCTGCGCAGCGCCGACAACGCCTTGAACCTCGTGATCGCCAGCAGCCAGGTCGAGACGGCGGAACGCCCCTCGAACTTCCCGGCCTGACGCCACACATCCAGAAACACCTCGCTAATGAGGTCCTCGGCAACCTGTTCCTTCCGCACCAGACGCAACGCGAACCGATAGACCCGGACATGGTGGCGTCCGTAGAGCACCTGCATGGCGAGACGGTCGCCCTGGGCAATACGGCCGATCAGGGATTCGTCCGAAGCGGCCTGTGTTGCACTCAATGGCTGTCTCGCAAGGTTGGTCGCACGGGACCGTGATCGGGTTCGATAAAACGTCCTTTTGGCATCGCTGCCCGGAAGGCTTGCGAAAATGCCCTTGAAGCAGGAGTTGGGCAAGCCGCGCCGATCCCGCATGCATTTTACGGCCGCAACCCTGGCCGAAAACACAAATTCAAAATCAAGATATTGATAAAGCTATATATTTTTAGATTTTGAGCGGTACCGGAATCTTCCGCAAAGACCGGTGCGAGCCTCCAAATGATACCAAACCTAAACGCTTTGCTGACTAATTTACTCAAGAGCTGCGGGGTTTTACGACATGTGGGGAGCCGTCTTTCCACTCAAGATGATGGATCAGCTGAGCTGCGCCGATGCGCCTGCGTCGGACATGCTGCCGCGCCGCGCCGTCCAGCGCCGCCAGCTCCTGACCATCATGGCTCTCAGCTATTGCATCGACGCGCTGGTGCTGTCGATTTACGCCGTTGCGGGCACCACCAGCCTCACCACCCCGCCGATCTTCCTGGTCTGCGCCCTGCTCAGCGTCACCTGCTTCGCGATCCTCTCCGACGCCCATTTCAACGACCGTTTCAAGGACCACTATCTCGTCTTCCAGCAGATGAGCGTCAGCTTCCTCCTGCTGCTGTCGTTCATCTACATCGTGCCGCAAGTCGGCTGCGTGTTTCTCTGCTCGCTGTTCGTGATCGTGGCGCTCGGCTCGCTGCGTTCGACCATGCTTCAGATCGGCATTGCGTGGGCCGCGCTCACCGCCGGCCTCACATGGCTGTTCCTGTTCACGAACCTTCCGATCGGCATGCCGCACGGCACCTTCGCCGAACGCTTCGCCACCCTGCTCCTGTTCGCCGTCACCATCGGCCGCTGCATGATGGTCGGCATGTTCTCCAGCGCGCTGCGGGAATCCTTCTACACGCAAGGGCTCGCGCTGAAGGAAGCCTATCGGCGCATCGAGGAACTGGCGGAATTCGACGAACTGACCGGCGCGCATAACCGGCGCAGCATCATGCATGCGCTGATCGAGGAAAGCGAACGCGCCGTCCGCAACAAGGACGCCTGCTCCATCGCGCTGATCGACCTCGACTGGTTCAAGAGGATCAACGACCATTATGGGCACCCCGCCGGCGACGAGGTGCTGCGCACATTCGCGATCACCATGTTCGCCAACATCCGGGTGATCGACAAATTCGGCCGCTATGGCGGCGAGGAATTCCTGCTGATCATGCCCGGAACGTCCGCAGACACCGCCGAGAAAGTGGTGGACCGCCTGCGCGTGATCGTGGCGGACATCGACTGGAATTCGATTTCACCGGGTGTCGCCGTTACAATGTCGGCGGGCGTGGCTACGCTGCGGCACGGTGAAACACCTGAAAACTTCCTTTTGCGGACCGATGTGGCGCTGTATCGCGCCAAGGACCGTGGACGAAACAGAATCGAGCGCGCTTAGAATGTTGTTTTCCCTCCGCGAGAATGTCGGCGGGTTGCCGTTTGGGACAGAAGTCATGAGTCAACACGCCGCCAACGCCACCAGTCTGTTGGCAGATCTTCAAGCCGCTCTGACCCATGGAACGGTAGCGCGCCGCGTCGAAACGCTCCGCCGTGTCACCGACCTGTTTCTGTACGCGCCGGCCGCCTATTCCGACGAGCAGATCGCGCTGTTCGACGATGTCTTCCAGTGCCTGCTGCTCCAGATGGAGCAGTCTGCGAAGGCGCTCCTGGCCGAGCGCCTCGCGCGGGTCGTGGAAGCCCCCGCCGGCGTGATCCACACGCTCGCGTTCGACGACATGATCGAGATTGCGGCTCCGATTCTGTCTCATTCCGAAAAGCTCAACGAAGCGGCGCTGGTGCAGAATGCGCGGGAAAAGGGCCAGGGTCATCTGCTGGCGATTTCGCGGCGCAAGGTCCTGAGCCAGGCCGTGACCGATGTGCTGGTCGAACGCGGCAATGACGATGTGGTTGAGAGCACGCTCAACAATCCCGGCGCGGAATTCTCCGACAACAGTTACTCGCGCCTGATCCTGCGCGCCGAGGGGCACGACAGCATCGCGACCTGCCTCGGCCTGCGTCCCATTCCGCGGCATTTCTATCTGCAACTCGTCGCCAAGGCGTCCCACACCGTCCGCGCCAGGCTCGAAGCGGCCAATCCGCATTTCGCCGCCGACGTCGCTGCCGTGATGAAGGACGTCGCGATCCAGGCCAGCGCCGCGAAAGCCGAAGACACCATCCGCGCCCAAACGCTGGTCAAGCTGCTGCATAGCGACGGACGCCTGAACGAGGCGCAGGTGGCGGCATTCGCCGAGAATGGCCGCACCGAGGAAGTCTCCACCGCCATCGCGCTGATGACCGACGTGCCGATCCTCACCGTCGAGAACATGATGATCGAACCGCGCGCGGAAGGCCTGCTCGTTCTGGCCAAGGTCGCCGGTCTGAGCTGGGCGACCGTCGAAAAGATCCTGATGGCGCGGCACGCGGTCGGCGACGCCGGCGTTTCAACAAGCCTTGCCGAATACCATGATCACTTCAACCTGCTGCGGCCCGCGACCGCCCAGCAGGTGCTGCGCTTTTACCGGATGCGCGAGGCCGGCGCCATTCCCGCCGTTGCGTCCTGACCGCGCTCGGTTACTGGCTTCGATAAGGCACGCCAAGGTCCCAGCGGGACTGCCAGTGCGCGATATATTGCCGGGCGACATCCGGCATGCCGCGAATGACAACGACATTCTCGGAGTTGGCCGTCTCCCCGGATGGCGCGAAATTGAACGACCCCGTCTCGACCGTATGGCCATCGACGATGATGACCTTGTCGTGATGAATATGGAAATGATCGGTGGTGCGCAGCTCGACGCCGTTGCCCGTGACGAAATCCATTGCCTTCTTGCTGGCCTTGCGCTCGTTACGCTTCTTGTCGACCACCACGCGCACGTCCACGCCGCGCTTTTTCGCATCCACCAGCGCCTGCATGATGTCCGGCGCCTGAAACGAGTAGGCCTGCATCCGGATGCTGTGCGTCGCGCTGCCGATGAGCTTCAGAACAAGCGCGCGCGCTGAGCCTTCCGGTGAAAAGCCGACCTGCACATCAGACGCGGCATATGAAAGAGACGGGATGGACAGCAAGGCCACGAGTGCGATGAGGCGGATGCTCTTCATGGATGACCTTCGTGTTCATCGGCTGCACGCCTGCCGATATAAGGCCAGATTCCAGAACCGCTGAATACTTCAGAATTTCAGGACCCGGCGGCCGATCATCGCGCCGGCGGTGGCGACGAAAATCGCCGCCAGCGTGTACCACGTCGCCACGAACAGCGGCGAATCGTCCGCGCAATGCGAGGCATAGAGCGTCGCGCCCAGCCCAGCCGACATCAGCCCCGCCAGCGCGCCCATCAGCGTCGGGTGCGAGGTCGCGCCCCGGCGCAGCGTCAGCAGCGAAGCCGCCAGAAACGGGATCGAGAACAGCGGGATCGCCGACATGCAGGCCATCGAGTTCGATCCCACCAGCCGGCCGGTCCAGTTCACGCGCTGCGGCACCACGAAGTCGGCGGCAATGCCGATGCCGAGCAGGCCCAAAGGCAGCGCGAACAGCCACATCCAGCCGCGCAGCGAGGCGTTCGGACGCGACAGATGCAGGCTCAACGCCGCCGCCACCGACGCCAAAGCGAGCGTGACCGCGAATTTCAGGTCGAAGAACGGGCTGTGAATCGCCGTCGCGATGTCCGGCCGCGGGCCGAGGCTCATCATG
>Ga0180223_1002434_pt1 | contig 11239 bp, 7 predicted proteins | sample eDN5th30CKraftOP_FD_151337 | JGI IMG/M metagenome (GOLD analysis project Ga0180223, IMG submission 151337) | Enriched Organic Plus compost microbial communities from Emeryville, California, USA - eDNA 5th pass 30_C Kraft OP (version 2) (version 2) ...
CCTGATCGCGCAGCGCGATGGCGACGGTGGCGGCGAGATTGCCCCCGGCGCTGTCGCCGCCGACCGAGATGCGCGCCGGATCGACATTCAGCATCGCCGCATGGGCGGCGACCCATTGCGTCGCGGTCACGGCATCGTCGAACGCCGCCGGGAAGCGATGCTCCGGCGCGAGACGGTAATCGACGCTGACGACGGCGCAGTTGGCGGCATTGGCGACGGCGCGACAGAGCCAGTCATGGCTGTCGAGATCGCCGATCACCCAGCCGCCGCCGTGGAAATAAACCTGCACCGGTAGGGCTTCATCGGGGAAGGTGCGGACGCCGCGATAATAGCGCACCTGAAATGAACCGCCCTTGCCCGGCACCGAATATTCGCGCGTCATCGCCACGTGCGGCAGGTCGGGCTGGTTGAACGGCCGCGCCCGGCGCATGCCTTCGCGCGCCATCTCCGGCGTCGGCGGGGTCGCCGGCGGTGGCGGCTGCAAGGCCATGTAGGCGCTGGATTCCGGGTCCATGTCGCCGAGCGAAGCGCGGAACGGGGCGGTCGTATCAGCAGTCATAAGCAAATCCTGATGTCGCGAGTGCGATGGCGCGTGGCGCCGGGATGCGGTTGGGTCGGTAACGCGGTCAAGCGACCTGGAAGCCGTGGGCCAGCGGATCGCGATCATCGACGAAAATGGTGTTGTGGCCGATAACCTGGGCCCAGCCAGCAACGCTGGGGCGGATGGCACGATGATTGCCGACCGTGGTCTCGGATTCGACGCGGCAATCGAACATCGTGCCGATGATGCTCTCGTGGATGAACTCCTGGCCGGTCTTGAGCTGGCCCTTGCCGGCAAGCTGCGCCATGCGCGCCGACGAGCCGGTGCCGCAAGGGCTGCGATCGATGGCCTTGTCGCCGTAGAACACGGCGTTGCGGGCATGGGCGCGCGACTGACGCGGCTTGTCGGCCCATTGGATATGCGTGACGTCACGGATGCGCGCGTCTTCTGGATGGACCGGTGCGACTTTCTCCTGCGCTGCCTTGCGCACCAGCGGCGAGAGCCGCTGGATTTCGGACACCGGCATGGAATCGAGGCCGGGCCAGTTCTCCTGCGGCTCGATGATGGCGTAATAATTGCCGCCATAGGCGACATCGAGCTTGATGCGCCCTAACGTCGGTACATCGATTTCGACATCGGTGGCGTGCAGATAGCTGGCGATGTTGAACAGGCGTACCTGATCGACGAAGCGGCCGTTCTGCGTGTATTCGATGGCGACGCGCCCGGCCGGCGCTTCGATGGCCAGCTTGCCCGGCTCACGCGGCGTGACGAGGCCCTCCTCGATCGCGACCGTCACTGTGCCGATGGTGCCGTGGCCGCACATCGGCAGGCAGCCCGAGACCTCGATATAGAGCACACCGACATCGCAGTCGTCGCGCGTCGAGGGATAAAGGATGGAGCCCGACATCACATCATGGCCGCGCGGTTCGAACATCAGCGCGCGCCGTACCCAGTCGTGATCGCGAACGAATATCTCGCGCTTGTCGATCATCGGCACATGCGGCAGCAGCGGGCCGCCGCCGGCGACGACACGCACCGGATTGCCGCAGGTGTGGGCGTCGATACAGAAGAAGGTGTTGCGCGCCATGGGGAACTCCGCTGATCGGCGGCAGTTAAACACTCCGTTCATTCCCGCGAAAGCGGGAATCCAGAAAGTCTGGGTCCCCGCTTTCGCGGGGACGAACGGAATTCATCGCTCGCCAGCTGGCACCCGGATTGCCGCTTAGCACCGCCGATATTCGCGGGCTTTTTCCGGCGACATGCGCAAGGTGAGGCAGCCCTGCACGGTCCAGACCCGCACGGTGATCTTCTCCCGCGACGGCGGTGACGCGGCGGCGGCCGGCCGTGGGGCCGGCTCGGCGGTGGCGGCGCGGCTCGGCTTCGGCCGCGGCGTTTCGATTTCCGGCTGCGCGGGGGCGCTCGCGACCGGCGCGGCCGTCTCCGGCGCCGTTGCGGGGCGGGCGGCGGCCTTGGTTTCAGTGCCGGGTTGTCGCGCAAGCGGTGCCACGGGAGCCGGATTTCTCTCGCTCTGCAGGCGCGCGATCAGTTCTTCGGTCGGCCAGGCGTCGGCCGGCATGCCGTATTTGACCTGCATGGTGGCGACCGCCTTGCGGGTGCCGGCGCCGAGACGGCCATCGACTTCGCCGACATCGAGCCCGCGCTTGGCGAGCTGGCGCTGCAATTCCATCATCTGTTCGGTGGTGATCGGCTTGATGTCGCGCGCGCCGCTCTCGTTGACCGGCGGCGCGCCGCCGAGGCGCGTGGCGAAATAGGCGACCGTGGTGGCGTAGACGAAGGAGGCGTTCCAGTCGGTGAAGACATGGAAGTTCTGATAGCCGAGGAAGGCCGGGCCCTTGCGGCCCATCGGCAGGATCAGCGAGGCCGGCATGTTGTCGCGCGGCAGCGGCGCGCCATGCGCAGCCTTCACGCCCCAGGCGACCCATTGCGAGCGCGGATGCTGCGTGTCGAGATCGGCTTCCTGCCAGGGCAATTCATCCGGCACCGTGACCTCCTGCAGCCACGGCTCGCCGCGGCGCCAGCCGATCGAATGGAGATAGTTGGCGGCCGAAGCCAAAGTGTCGGGAATGCTATTGACCAGATCGCGGTGGCCGTCGCCGTCGAAATCGACGCCGTACTTGATGTAGTTCGACGGCGTGAACTGCATGCCGCCGAATTCGCCGGCCCAGTTGCCGGTCATCTGATCGACGGTCTTGTCGCCGCGCTGAATGATCTTGAGCGCGTCGATCAATTCTTCGCGGAATTTGTCGCCGCGCCGGCAGTCATAGGCGAGGGTGGTCAGCGCCGGGAGAATCTTGAACTTGCCGAACAGCGCGCCGTAATCGCTCTCGAGGCCCCACACCGCGGTGATGACTTCGGCCGGCACGCCGTAGGTCTTCTCGATGCGGTTGAACAGGGCGCGATGCTCCTGGATCTTCGCCATGCCGTTGGGGATGCGCTTGCCGCCGAGCAGGCGGTTGGAGAACTGGATGAAGGTGAGCTGAAACACGCCCTGACCGGAATCGCGCTTGATCACCGATTCATCGAAAGTCAGTTCCGGGCCGGCGGCGTTCAGCGTTTGCCGCGTAATGCCGTGGGCCAGCGCGTCCTTCTTGAAGTCGGCCAGCCATTTGCTGAAGTCGTGGGTGTTGACGCAGCGCGGCGCGGCCTGTGCCGCGTCGGTGGCGCCAAAGGCCGCCAGAGCAAAGGTGGCCGCCAGGACCAGCGCCATTCGCCGCATCATTGCCCGTCCGCTGTTGATGATCATCAGCCCCGAATCTTCCCATATGGCGGCCAAGGTCAAGGCCGCTTGAAGAACGGCGTTAAGGGCCATTTTTGTGCAAAAGATGGTCTCGGACTAAGCGCGGAAGCGCTTTATCCTTAATTTCCGCAGCCTGCGACAGCGCCGGCCCGGAAACAGGCGCAAGGGTGGAGATGTTAACGCCGCAGCGGCGGCGCTTCGGCGCGGGCGTCGAGCGCAGCCTTCGGGATCGACGAGGTGATATCCCCCGGCGGCGGCGCCGGCGAGGCGATCTTCGTTTCGCCGAGCTTGTCGCGCATCGCCTTGGACAGGCCGTTGTAGTTCTGCACCGGCGTGAAGTTGGCGGCGACGTTGGCCCGGTCTCCGCCCTTGCCGGTGTAGGCGAGCAGGCCGCTTTCGGTGGCAACGATGTCGCCGGGCCGCAAGGTCGGATCGGTGGTGGCGTCTATATGAGCGAGGCCAAAGGGCGTGCGGCCGTTGCAAGTGCAGTTCGACGCGATCTTCTTGCGGTAGGCGTAAGCGTTCGGCATATCGGCATAGCGACTGCCATCGCTCGCGGCCGCATAGTCGATGTCGCTGCCGATGAAGAGTTTGGTCTGGGCCATCGGGCAGAACGAGCGGCAGGCGTCCGCCGCGCTCATGCCGTTATGCGACAGCACCGGGAAGTAATGGCCGTCGCAGGAGCGCACACAGAACGCCTTGGCGGGGCCGTTATCGGCCGTGCGCACGCGGGTGTCCTGGCTGGCGCCGAGATGATCGATCAGGCTACTGACGGGATCGCCGATCGCGGTGGCGGGACCTTCGATGGCGCGGCCGATGCCGCCGAACAGGCGCTCGAAAAAGCCGGCCGACGCGGGCTGGGGGAGCGCCAACACGACAACGGCCAGCGCTCCGGTCGCGACAATCGCTCCAAACGCCCGCTTTTTGCCGGCAAACGCCATGACAAACCCGCTTTCGCCTCATTTCAACGCCGCAACAACGCTTCACCGGAGCGAAAGTTGCGGGCGGGGCGCCTCAAAGCCGCGCCGCCACTTAAGCGTGCCGGGGTAAAGGCCCGGTTATTGGCAGGATCAATCGTGTCGTGTGCGCTATGCTACGGTGCCCTATGACAAAGTCGGGCCGAATGGTGTCGGGTTCTTTTCAACGCAGCGGATGGATCGCGATCGGCGGCGTGCTGCTGGCGCTGACGCTGGGCGGTTGCGCCAGCGTCCATAACCTGCCGCTGAACGAGCCGACATCGAACCCGGTCGGCGGCTTCATCCGGCCGGCGGGCGCCGCCGAGGCCGTCATCCCCGCCCGCAGCGTGAGCGGCGACACCGTCATCGGCCTGGCCTTTTCCGGCGGCGGCACGCGCGCCGCGGCCTTCGCCTATGGCGTTTTCGATCGCATGGCCAAATACCAGACCCGCCGGCAGGGCCCGCTGCTCGATCATGTCGGCCTGGTCTCCGGTGTGTCCGGTGGCGCGATCATGGCGGCCTATTACGGCCTCAAAGGGCCCGAGGCGCTGCACGATTTCCGGGCCCGCTATCTGACCCAGGATCTGATGGCGCAGCTCGATACCAGCTTCAGCCTCGGCAACATTTCGCGGGCGCTCGGCGGCGGCGTCAACACCGACAACAAGCTGCGCGACTGGTTCAACGCCAACCTGTTTCACGACGCGACCTTCGGCGATCTCGGCGGCCGCCGTCCGGTGACGCTGATCAACGCCACCGATATTTATAACCGCACGCCGTTCCTGTTCTCGCCGCAGACTTTCGCCGCAGCGTGCAGCGACATCACGCAATATCCGCTCGCCGCGGCGGTGGCGGCGTCCGCGGCGGTGCCGGGCGCCTTCGCGCCGGTGGTGATCGAGACCTATCCCGACCGCTGCCAGACGCCGCTGCCGGGCTGGGTGACAGCGGCGGCCGCCAATCCGAATGCGTCGCCGCTGTTGCAGGCCTATGCGCGCGGACTGACCGACATCCGCAGCGGCCGGGTGAAGTACGTCAAATTGTTCGACGGCGGCCTGATCGACAATTACGGGCTCTCCGGCATCACCATCATCCGCGCCGGGCAGACGACGCCCTACGGTCCGCTGCGGCCGGAAGAGGCGTTCAACCTGCGCCGCCTGATGTTCCTCGTCGTCGATGCCGGACAGGGGCCGAAAGGCGACTGGTCGACAACCCTCGAAGGGCCGGCGGGCAAGGAACTGGTCGGCGCCGTCGTCGATGTGCTGGTCGATTCCAATGCACGGGCGAGTTACACCGCCTTCGAGCAGACGATGAAGGCCTGGCGCGAGCAGATCGTGGCCTGGCGTTGCGGACTGAAGGCGACCGAGGCCGCGCGCCTGCGCGAGGGCAGCGGCCCGCGGAATTGCCGCGACCTCAAATTCACCATCGCGCGCGTCTCATTCGACCAGCTCGGGGCCGAGCGCGCACGCGTGCTCAATGCGGTGCCGACCAGCTTCACGCTGCCGGCCGACACCATCGACACGCTGGCGCAGGCGGGCGGCGATGCGCTCGACGGCAATGCGGCCTTTCAGGCCTTCCTGCGCGATATGTGAAAGCGTCTAGCGCCGTCCGTCGAGGGCCATACGCACAGCGAGGCCGCCGAGCATGGTGCCCATGATCCAGCGCTGCGCCAGGAGCCACTTCGGCCGCGCCATCAGGAAAGCCGCGATCGAGCCGGCGGCGCAGGCGATCATCGAGTTGATGGCGATGCTGATGACGATGTGCACCGAGCCGAGCGCCAGCGATTGCGTCAGCACGTTGCGCTCAGGGTCGATGAAGTTCGGCAGCAGGGCGAGATAGAAGATCGCCATCTTCGGATTGAGCAGGCTGGTGACGAGGCCGGTGAGGAACAGGCGGCGCGGCCCGACCGGCGGCAGCGTGCGCACCTGGAACGGCGACTTGCCGCCGGGACGCAGCGCTTCAAAGGCGAGCCAGCCGATATAGGCGGCGCCGGCAAAGCGCAGCACGTCATAGGCATAAGGCACCGCGAAGACGATGGCGGTCAGACCGAAGGCGGCGCACAGCATGTAGAAGACGAAGCCGAGCGCTACGCCGGCCAGCGACACCAAGCCTGCGCTCGCGCCTTGCGTGATCGAGCGCGAGATCAGGTAGATCATGTTCGGCCCGGGCGTCAGCACCATGCCCAGCGCGACGGCGGCGAAAGCGATCAGCGTCGTTTCGTTGGGCATCAGTGCGCCTCGTCCCAGTTGTCGGCGGCGCGCGCCTCGACCTGCAACGGCACGTTCATCGCGACGGCCGGGTGCGGCGCGCTTTCCATGACGTCCTTGATGATCGGCAGCGTGTCGGCGACTTCCTTCTCGGGGACCTCGAAGATCAGTTCGTCATGCACCTGCAGCAGCATCTGCGCGTTGAGCTTGGCCAGCGCAAGTTCGCCCTCCATGCGCATCATGGCGCGGCGGATGATATCGGCGGCCGAACCCTGCAGGCGCGCATTGATGGCGGCGCGCTCATTGAAGGCGCGCAGCGACGGGTTCGACGCCTTGATGTCGGGGTAATGACACTTACGTCCGAACAGAGTGAGCACGTAGCCGTGGGTGCGGCAGTACTCCCTGGTCTCGTCCATATAGTCGCGGATGCCGGGGAATCGTTCGAAATACTTCTTGATGTATTCGCCGGCCTCACCGCGCTCGATGCCGAGCTGGTTGGCGAGGCCGAAGGCCGAGATGCCATAGATGATGCCGAAGTTGATGGCCTTGGCCCGGCGGCGCACCTCGCCGGTCATGTCCTTGATCGGCACGCCGAACATTTCCGATGCCGTCATCGCGTGAATGTCGATGCCGTCCTTGAATGCCTGCCGCAGCGTCGGCACGTTGGCGACTTCGGCGAGCAGGCGCAGCTCGATCTGGGAATAATCGGCCGACACCAGCTTCATGCCCGGCGCGGCGACGAAGGCTTTGCGAATCTTGCGGCCTTCCTCGGTGCGGATCGGGATGTTCTGCAAATTCGGTTCGGACGACGACAGGCGGCCGGTCGAGGTGGCGGCGAGCGCATATGAGGTGTGGACGCGGCCGGTGTTCGGATTGACGTAATTCGGCAGCGCCTCGGTATAGGTCGAGCGCAGCTTCGACACCTGGCGCCAGTCGAGAATGACCTGCGGCAGCTTGTGGCCCTGCTCGGCGAGCTCCTCGAGTTCGCGCGCGGTGGTGGACCACTGGCCGGTCTTGGTCTTGGAGCCGCCGGGCAGGCCGAGCTGGCCGAACAGGATATCGCCGAGTTGTTTGGGCGAGCCCGGGTTTACCGGCGTGCCGGCGATCTTGTTGATTTCCTCCTCGAGCGCGACCTGCTTCTTGCCGAAGTCGTTTGACAGTTTTGCCAGCACGGCGCGGTCGATGGAAATGCCGCGGCTTTCCATGCGGCCGAGCACGGCCGGCATCTGCCGCTCCAGCGTTTCGTAAACGGCGGTGACGTGTTCGGCGGCCATGCGGGGTTTCAGGCCATGCCACAGGCGCAGGATGATGTCGGCGTCTTCGGCGGCGTAGGATGCGGTGCGGCCGATCGGCGTCGCCTCCGCCGTGAACAGCGCCTTCTCCTTGTTCTTGGCGTCGTTGAAGCGCGACGGCATGCGGTCGAGATAGCGGCTGCCGAGCGCCACCGTATCGTGCCCGCCCTTGCCGGCGTCGAGCACGTAGGAAATCAGCATCACGTCGTCGGTGGCGCCGAGATCGATGCCGCGCGCGCCAAGCACCAGCCGGTCGCGCTTGATGTCGTGGCCGATCTTGGTGACGCAGTTGTCTTCCAGCAGCGGCTTGAGGATGTCGAGCGCGGTGCGTTCGGGAATCTGGCCGTCGCTGAGCTTGGCGGCGAACAGGCCGGACTGGTCGCCTTCGCTGGCGTCGCGGTGACCGAGCGGCAGATAGAACGCTTCGTTCGGCGCCACCGCGAGCGCGAGGCCGCAGAGCGACGCCTGCAGCGGATCGAGCGCGCTGGTCTCGGTCTTGATGGCGAGCGTGCCGGTGTCGAGCGCGCGCGCAATCGGCGCCTTGAGCGCATCGACCGAGTCGATGACGCGGTACTTGCTCATGTCGAACGGCGCGTTGCGCAGCCGCTCGAGACGCCGCGCGGCGAGAGAGATGGGCGTTAATTCGCCGGCGGCTTCGGCGGGGGCGTGGCCGGCCGATGGCGGCACGTCGAAGGCAAGCTGGCCCTGGCCCGCGGTGCGTCCCGACGGGGCAGGGGCGGATTTGGACGTCAGCGCCGCATCGGCGCTGATCGCACTCGCATCGATGCCGGTCTTCTCGGCAATGCGGCGGGTGATGGTGGTGAATTCCATCGCCTTGAGGAAGGCGATGAGATTCTTGTAGTCCGGTTCGTGCACCGCAAGGTCGGCGACGTCCACTTCGAGCGGCACCTTGTTGTCGAGCGTGACCAGACGCTTGGAGATGCGCGCCTGGTCGGCGAACTGGATGATGTTCTCACGCCGCTTGGCCTGCTTGATCTCGGACGCGCGCGCCAGCAGCGTTTCGAGATCGCCATAGGTGCCGATCAGTTCGGCGGCGGTCTTCGGCCCGATACCGGGCACGCCGGGCACGTTGTCGGAAGTGTCGCCGATCAGCGCCTGCGCCTCGATCACCTTCTCCGGCGGCACGCCGAATTTCTCGATCACCTCGGCCACGCCGATGCGCTTGTCCTTCATGGTGTCGTACATCGTCACGCCATTGCCGACGAGCTGCATCAGGTCCTTGTCGGACGACACGATGGTGGTGGTAGCGCCGGCTTCGCAGGCGAGCCGTGCATAGGTCGCGATGAGGTCGTCGGCCTCAAAGCCGGCCTGCTCGAGGCAGGGAATCTCGAAGGCGCGCACGGCGTCGCGGATCAGCGGGAACTGCGGCCGCAGATCTTCCGGCGCTTCCGGGCGGTGCGCCTTGTAGTCGGGATAGAAATCGGTGCGGAAGGTCTTCTCGCTCTTGTCGAAGATGACGGCGAGATGCGTCGGCTTGTTGTCGGCCGGCATCTCGGCCAGCAGCTTCCACAGCATGTTGCAGAAGCCGAGCACCGCGTTGACCTGCAGGCCGTCGGACTTGCGGGTCAGCGGCGGCAGCGCGTGGTAGGCGCGGAAAATGTAGCCCGAGCCGTCGACGAGGAAGACATGGTCGCCCTTTTTCAGGGGGCGGGCCGCCGGATTGGACGGCGCGGCTGCGACTTTGGCCGCGGCCTTCGGTTTGGCGGCGGATTTCGGGGCGGATTTGGCAGATTTGGATGTCGGCATGGCCCGAATGTGGGCCGACAGCGCGCGATTATCAATCGCCGCCGTCATCGCCCGCGCAGGCGGGCGATCCGGTATCCACAAGCCCTGCGGACGACAACGGACGTCAGAGATTACTGGGTGCCCCGCTTTCGCGGGGCATGACAGCGGAGGCTACTCCGCCGGCTGCATGGTCAGCCGCGGTTCCGGCTTCTTCTTGCCGTTCGGCACCAGCCAGAACAGGGCCGGCCGTTCGAACAGGAACTTCAGCGGGGTCAAGCGCACCGCCCAGTAGATCGCCAGGGCGCCGACCACGCCTGTCGCGGTGACGAGAACCGATATGGTGCCGATGTCGGTTATGATACCGGTCTTGATTAGCACGGCGCGGCTCGCCGCCATTGGCAGGAAGAAGGCGAGGTAGATGACGATCGAGTTGCGGCCGCAGTAGCGCAGCGGCTTGAATACATCGTGCTGCGCCAGTAGCGCCGAGATGGTGACCACCGCCACCGCGCCGATGAGGCCGAGCGCCAGCGAGTAGAACGGCAGCGCCGCGACGCCGGCTTTCACCAGAAGGCCGTTGCCGATGCCCCAGATCACCAGACCGGCCATGGCAAGCGCCGGCGCGGCTTGCGCCCGCGCGGCAATCTCGAAGATGTAACGCGCGGCGATGTAGCCGGTGTAGAAATAGACGAAGCGCGAGGCGAATTCGTCCGGCACCATCCAGCCGGTCTGCACTTGCGAAATCTCGAGGGCGGCCCCGATGAGCCAGATCACCGGCCATGGCACACGTTTCGTCAGCTTCACGAAGACGAAGAAGATCGGCAGCAGGTAGATGAACCACAAGGTGCCGAACGGCTCGATGAACGACATCAGATAGGCGTGCACGACACCCATCACGCCCTGTTCGGCGATAAAGCCCGGTGCCTTGAAGGCGAACTGGATCGCGGTCCAGAGCAGATAGAAATACAAGAAGTGGATGACCTTGCGGTCGACATAGGTTCGCCAGTCGCGGTCGATGACCCTGGCGAGGAACAGGCCCGAGATCAGGAAGAAGTCGGGCATGCGGAACGGCCGGGCGAATTCGACGACGTGATGCAACCAGCCTTGCTGGCCGGTTGCAGCTTCGACGCCGAGCGTCGAATGCATCATTACGACAAAGACAATGCAGAAGCCCTTGGCGTAGTCGACCCAATCGACGCGCCCATCGTGGATGCCGCTGTGTAATTCGCGCTGCATTTTATCCGTCCCGTTCATGATGCCCTTATGACAGGGCACAGTTTCATTCCCCTTTACGCGATCGAATAAAATGCGGCCGGGTTGGCGATGGCTCGCGCCGGGCGGGCGGCTCTGCTAGAGAGCGGGCGCGGCCCGATGTCATTCGGTTAACCAAACGGGCTGCCGGATATGGTTAAGACATGCGCGTTGCGATGATCGGCTCCGGCTATGTGGGTCTTGTGTCGGGGGCCTGCTTTGCCGACTTCGGCCACGAGGTGACCTGCGTCGACAAGGACAAGGCCAAGATCGACGCCCTCAATGGCGGGCAGGTGCCGATCTACGAGCCGGGTCTGACCGAACTGGTCGCCGCCAATGCCAAGGCCGGGCGGCTGAAATTTACGCGCGATCTCGCCGCCGCGGTCAAGGACGCCGATGCGGTGTTCATCGCCGTCGGCACGCCGTCGCGCCGCGGCGATGGCCATGCCGATTTGAGCTTCGTTTACGATGCCGCCAAGGAGATCGCCGCCGCGCTC
>Ga0180223_1002435_pt1 | contig 11233 bp, 9 predicted proteins | sample eDN5th30CKraftOP_FD_151337 | JGI IMG/M metagenome (GOLD analysis project Ga0180223, IMG submission 151337) | Enriched Organic Plus compost microbial communities from Emeryville, California, USA - eDNA 5th pass 30_C Kraft OP (version 2) (version 2) ...
GCACGACGATCAAGCCGTCGGCCATTCCGGCGGCAGGCTCCTCCATTCCCAAGACGCGCAAGCGCAAGGGGCCGTTCGGCGATCCGTCTCCCGTCGGGGTGTGACGTTCGGCGGATTGATGAAAGAAAGGCGCGGTTTTCCGCGCCTTTCTTCTTGCGATTGTGCGGGTGCGGATCGACGGTCGTGGGACATCCGTTTTCGGCTATTTTTCGCCATTCGACCTCGTCATCCCAGCAAAAGCTGAAACCTCTCTTTCTTAGGGTATGGCTAATCTTTCTTAGGGTATGGCTAAACCTAAGTGAGATCCCAGCTTTCACTGGGCTGACGGAAGAAAGGGCCTACGCAACGTCCGCTCTCCACCCTCATACACATGGCGTCCTACGGCACCGCCAACATCCTTGCCGCAGTGCGCAATAAAATATGCATCAGGGGACTGGTCGTTTCGGGGGGAAATGGTTACATGGGCCGCCACGATTCCCCAGAGGGGCCAGCCGCCGGTCCCGCAGCAGAAAGTGGCAATTCACATGGATATCCGCCTTGGCCTCACCTTCGACGACGTGCTCCTTCAGCCCGGCGAATCCGACGTGTTGCCCAGCCAGGCCGATACGAGCACGCAGGTCACTCGGGAAATAAGGCTCAACATCCCGATCCTGTCCTCCGCCATGGACACGGTAACGGAAGCGGACATGGCGATCGTCATGGCGCAGCTTGGCGGGATTGGCGTGCTGCACCGCAACCTCTCGATCGAGGAGCAGGCAGCGGCGGTCCGCGCGGTCAAGCGCTTCGAAAGCGGCATGGTGGTCAATCCCATCACCATCACGCCTAACGCCACGCTGGCCGACGCGCAGATGCTGATGGAGCGCCACAAGATCAGCGGCATTCCCGTGGTGGAGGCTTCGGGCAAGCTGGTCGGCATCCTCACCCACCGCGACACCCGTTTCGCGGAAAATCCCGCCCAGCCGGTCAGCGAACTGATGACTCGCGAAAATCTCGCCACCGTAAAGGCTGGCGTCGGTCAGGACGAGGCGATGCGGCTGTTGCACCAGCGCCGCATCGAAAAGCTGCTGGTGGTGGACGATGCCTATCGTTGCGTGGGCCTCATCACTGTCAAGGATATCGAAAAGGCTGTCACCTATCCGCAGGCGACCAAGGACGCATCCGGCCGCTTGCGCGTGGCCGCCGCGACCACCGTGGGCGACAAGGGACTGGAACGCACCGAGGCCCTGATCGACGCGGAATGCGATCTGATCGTCATCGACACTGCCCACGGCCACAGCAAACAGGTCGCGGTCGCCGTGGAGGCGGTCAAGAAAATGTCCAACCATGTTCAGGTCGTCGCGGGCAATGTCGCCACCGCCGAAGCCACTCGCGCTCTGATCGGTGCAGGCGCGGACTGCGTGAAGGTCGGCATCGGCCCCGGCTCCATCTGCACCACGCGCGTCGTCGCGGGTGTGGGCGTGCCGCAGCTCACCGCCATCATGGACTCCGCCGAAGCCGCCGCGAAGCATGGCGTGCCGGTCATCGCCGACGGCGGCCTTCGCACATCCGGCGACGTGGCGAAGGCGTTGGCGGCGGGCGCGGGCTGCGTCATGGTGGGATCGCTGCTGGCCGGAACGGCCGAAGCACCGGGCGAAACCTTCCTTTATCAGGGCCGCGCCTATAAGAGCTATCGCGGCATGGGCAGTGTCGGCGCGATGGCCCGCGGCAGCGCGGATCGCTATTTCCAGGCGGATATCAAGGACCAGATGAAGCTGGTGCCCGAAGGTATTGAGGGCCAGGTGCCGTTCAAAGGCCCGGCCAAGGATGTGATCCACCAGCTCGTAGGCGGCGTGAAGGCGGCGATGGGCTATACCGGCAGCCGCACGATCAAGGATCTGCAAGAGCGCGCGCGCTTCGTTCAGATCACCAATGCGGGCCTGTCCGAAAGTCACGTGCATGATGTGACGATCACGCGGGAAGCCCCCAATTACCCGACGCGCTAGACCCATATAATTCCCCTCCCTTCAGGAGAGGGGGCGGGGGAAGGCGGCGAGCATAGCGAGCCTCCCCGGCCCCTCCCGCTGGCGGGAGGAGGGAGATTCGCATGACTCCAGCCGCCCGCATTCAGGCCGCCATCGAACTGCTCGATGCCATCATCGCCTCCGCGCGCGACGGCGGCCCGGCGGCGGACACGCTCATCGCCCGCTATTTCAAGGAACGTCGCTATGCCGGATCGCGCGATCGGCGGGCGGTGCGCGACCATGTCTATGATGCGATCCGCCGCGCCGCCGACCGCCCGGACAGCGGCCGCGCCGCCATGGTGGGGCTGGCCCGCGAGCGTCCCGAACTCGCGGCGCTCTTCGACGCGTCCGCCCATGGTCCAGCGCCCATCGCTGGAGAGGAACCGGGTGCGCAGGCGGGCACGGTTCCCGGCTGGATCGCGCCCTTGCTGGCCTCGCCGGTGGAGCAGGCTGTGCTGCTGGGCCGCGCCCCCGTCGACCTGCGCGTCAACCGTCTCAAGGGTGCGATGGAAGATGCCCTGCCGCTCCTGCCCGATGCGAAGCCGGTCCCCGGCGCGCCTGACGCACTGCGCCTGCCCGAAGGCGCGCCTGTCGAAAAGAGTGATGCGTGGCAGCGGGGCCTGGTCGAAGTGCAGGACGCTGGAAGCCAACTCATAGCCGCCGCCTGCGAAGCCCGGCCCGGACAGACCGTCATTGACCTGTGCGCCGGCGCGGGCGGCAAAACGCTGGCGCTGGCCGCCGCCATGGACGGCAAGGGCGCGCTGATCGCCGCCGACACCATCCGCACCCGCCTCGCCCGTCTGTCCCCGCGCGCCGAGCGGGCTGGAGCGGGTTTCATCCAGACGCTGCTTCTCGATCAGGGGCATGAACGGCGCGGGCTTGAAAGCCTGCATGGCCGGGCCGATGCCGTGCTGGTCGATGCGCCCTGTTCCGGGACGGGCACATGGCGGCGCAATCCGGAGGCGCGCTGGCGGCTGACGGAGGCGCGGCTCGACCGGCTCGTCCGGGAACAGGCCCGCATCCTCGACTTCGCCGCGCCGCTGCTGGCGCCTGGCGGTGTGCTGGTCTATGCCACCTGTGCGCTGACGGACAGGGAGGGGCGGGATCAGGTGGATGCTTTCTTGCGACGGCACGGCGGTTGGAGCGCCGACATGCTGAGCCTGCCGCTTGGCCGGGCGCATGGCGCGGGCTGGCTGCTGACGCCGGGGCATGACGGGACGGACGGCTTCTATTTCGCCCGACTGCGTCGGCCCGCATGAAAGAGTCCATGGACAAGCGCCCGCAAAATCGCGAGACTTGGCCGGAATCAACGCCTGAAACATGGCTGGAGACTGTGATGCGTTTTACCCCTGCTTCGATCGCCCTTGCCGCCGTGCTGACGACGGTGTCCAGCGCGGGTCTGACGCAGCGCCCCGATGCCCAGATCGACCCGCGCTCGATCGAATGGCAACATGCGGGCGAGGCCGCGCGCAAGTCGGGCAATCTGGAGGGTGCGAACGATGCGCTGGAAAGCGCGCTCGCCATCGATCCGCGCAACCGCGCCGCTTATATCGAACTGGCCGTGGTGGCGCGGGCGCAAGGCCTTCAGGGCAAGGCCATCCGCCTTTATAATGAAGCGCTGCTGCTGGACCCGGCGGATGTGGGCGCGCTGGTGGGGCAGGGCGAAGCGATGGTAGAGAAGGGAGCCATCGCCAAGGCGAAGGACAATCTGGCGCAGGCGCAGAAATTATGCCGCGCCGATTGCGGGGGCGTGGGCCAGCTTGCCGCCGCGATCGAAAAGGGACCGCCCCCCACGGTGCTGAGCGTCAAGGAAGAGATAACCGCGCCAAAGGCCGCGCCGACCGAAACGCCCTGATCCTTTCCTGAAAAAATATGCAACCCGCTTGGCATGGGCGGCGGCTTGCCCTATGGGCGGCGTCGTCCGGGACGTTTCGGCGTCCCGGGCATGATCGCGCTGGTGCCCCACGGGGCTTAAAAGGGAACGCGGTGCGGAGGGTTCGCCCTCTTATTCCGCGGCTGTCCCTGCAACTGTAAGCGGTGAGCGCGATGCGTAGAAGGTCCTTTTCAGCCACGAGGGGGTGGGAAGGGACCGGCCACTGGACGCAAGTCCGGGAAGGCTGACGCATCGCTGCTGTGACCCGCGAGCCAGGAGACCTGCCTGCGTCTGGTCGCTCTTGCCCCGGTCCAGGGATAGGCCATGGCACGGTTTTCCGTCTGAGCGACGCTGCCAAGCGGCCGGGGCCGCATCGGTGCGCGTGGCGGGAAGGGGCGTTGGCCTGCCGCGCATACCGGCCGCGCAGGCGGAGTCCCTGGCCCTGAAAGTCGTAAATACGCTCAGGGAAGAAACGGAAAATGTTGAAATCGGGATTGTCGCTCGTGGCGCTGTTGGCGGCCATGCCTGCGTTGGCGCAGGATGACGACATTGTGGTCACCGCATCGGGCATCGAACAATCGCGGGACGAGGTGGGGCAGGCGATCAGCGTGATCGACGCCGACACCATCCGCACGCGGCAGGCGGTCGCCGTGACCGATCTGCTGATGACGACGCCGGGGGTCCGGTTCAACAGCAACGGCACTGCGGGTTCCTTGACCGGGATATCCTTGCGCGGTGCGGAAACGTCGCAGACGCTGGTGCTGATCGACGGCGTCAAGGTGAACGATCCCAGCAGCGATGCCGACCGTTTCGACTTCGGCAACCTGCTGGTCGGCAACATCCGCCGGATCGAAGTGCTGCGCGGCTCCAACTCGGTCGTCTATGGCAGCCAGGCGATAGGCGGCGTGGTCAACATCATGACGGGCGCTCCGGCAGGAGGCTATGCCGCCAATGCGTCGGTCGATTATGGCTATAGTGACACGTTGAACGCAAAGGCCGATATTTCCGGCAGCAGCGGTATCGCTTCGGGCGGCATCGGCGTCGCCTATTTCAACACGGACGGCATTTCCTCCGCAGGTCGTTCCGTCGGCGGCGTGGAAAAGGACGGTTACAAGAACATCGTCACCAATGCGAAGCTGAAACTCAACTTCACCGAGACGCTCAGCCTCGACCTGCGTGGTTATTACATCCATGCCGATCTGGATATCGACGGTTTTCCGCCGCCGACATATGGGCTTGCCGATACGCTGGAAGTATCGAAGTCCGATCAATATGTGGGCTATGCGGGCGTCAATCTCGCCCTGTTCGATGGAAAGCTGACGAACAGGGTGGCCGTGACGTGGTTCCGCCATGATCGCGATCACTATATGGCGCGCGGCGAAGATGCCGATTACGGCTTTACGGGCAAGAACCTGCGCTTCGAATATGAAGGCGTCTACGCGCCGGTGGATCAGGCGAAGATCCTGTTCGGCTATGAGCATGAGCGGCCGGACTATGATTATTACGACGCCTTCGGCACGACGCGCGCGAAGATCAATACCGACAGCGTCTATGCGCTCGCCATCGTGCAGCCGGCGGCCGGGCTTTCGCTCACGGGTGGCGTGCGCCATGACGATCACAGCCAGTTCGGCGGCGCGACGACCTTTGGCGCCAACGCTAACTATTCGCCCAACCACGGCGCTACCAATATCCGCCTGAGCTATGGCGAAGGATTCCGGGCGCCATCCCTCTATCAGCTTTACGATAGCTGGTCGGGCAATGCGAACCTGCGTCCCGAACGGTCGAAAAGCTATGATATCGGCTTCGACCAGAGCCTGGACGACGGCCGCGCGACCCTGTCGATCACGGCTTTCCAGCGCGATACGCGCAGCCAGATCAATTATGACTTCACGACCTCCACCTACAACAATCTGGACCGTACCCGCGCCAAGGGCGTGGAAGCGAGCGTGACGCTGAAGCCGGTGGATGCCTTGATTGTCACTGGCTCCTACAGCTATATCGACGCGAAGGACCGCTCGCCCGGCAGCTTGTATCAAGGCAATCGCTTGGCGCGCCGGGCTGCCGACGCGGTCAGCGTTTCGGCGGACTATGTCTGGCCCTTCGGCCTCAGCACTGGCGCGACTGTGACGATGGTGGGCGACAGCTTTGACGATCCGGCCAATACGCGGCGTCTCGATGGCTATGCGATCATCGGCCTGCGCGCCTCCTTCCCGATCGGCGAGCATCTGGAAATCTATGGCCGGATCGACAATCTTTCGGATCAGGAATACGCCACGGCCTATGGTTATGGGGTCTATGGCCGGTCGGCCTATGGCGGCGTGCGTGTCCGCTTCTGATCGTGCGGCAAAGGGGCGGGCGTGAACGTCCGCCCCCTAGCGGCGGCGTGGCGCGGCGTTGATCTGCGCCACGATGCTGTGCGCGGCCAGCCCATAGGCGGGGCCGCCGCACACCGTCCACGCCTGCGGCACGCGGATGCGCGGAATATCCTTCAGGATCGGATGGTGCAGCATCTCCGTCCCCTGATCGACCACCTGCTCGCTGCCGCTTTCGACGATCAGCCAATCGGGGCGCGCGGCGATCATCTCCTCCAGTGGAATCTGCGCCAGGGCAGGTTTCCCCAGCTTCGCGGCAAGGTTGGTGAGGCCCGCGCGCCGCATCAGGTCATCGACCAGCGTGCCGGTGCCGGTCATATAGCCGCGCCGCTGATAATAGGCGGCGACGCCTCCGCGATTCGGCCTGGGCAGGGCGGCAAGATCGCGATTCATGCGCGCGATCAGCGCCTCGCCGCGTTCGGGATGGCCCACGGCCTTTGCCACCTGCCGGATTTGAGCCGTCACCATGGAATAGCTGTCGGCGATCGAAAGCCCCAGCGTCCGCCACTGGCCCGGCGGCGCGCCCGCGACGGCGCCGTCCCCCATGGGAAAGCCCAGCAGCAGGTCCGGCCCGATCGCCGTCACCTCTTCGGAGGGACGGCGCAGGCTGCGGAAGGGACGCGCCTGCCGCGCCGCCGCCGACAATTCCGCATTATGCGCATTGCTGCTGAGGGCGGCGATCTGGCCCGGATCGGCGAGCGCCAGCACATATTGATCGGTGCAGACGTTGAGCGACACGATCCTGCGCGGCGTGCCCGGAGCAGGGGCCGCGCCGATCAGGCCAAGCGCCGCGACGGTTCCCAGGAGTTTCATCCGATCCATATCCCCGCCCCTAGCAGCGCGCGGCGGAGGCGCAAGGCATGAGTGCGCGCCGCCGCCACCCGCTGCTGCTTCCCCTGTTGCTCCTGCTGCTTGTGCTGGCAGCCTGCGGCTCCGTCACTTTGGGCGCGGTGCCGATCGCGCCGTCGCGCCTGCTTGCCGTCATGACCGGCGGCGGGGATGACGTGGCCCGCGCCATCGTGATCGACCTGCGCCTGCCGCGCATGGCGCTGGGCCTGCTGGTGGGGGGAATGCTGGGCCTGTCGGGTGCGGTGTTGCAGGGCTATCTGCGCAATCCGCTGGCGGAACCTTCGGTGCTGGGGGCGTCCAACGCGGCGGCGCTGGGCGCGGTATGCGCGCTCTATTTCGGGTTGGCACAGATGCATGTGCTGGCATTGCCGCTGCTGGCCATCCTCGTCGCACTGATCGCCATAGGCGGCCTTTTCCTGCTCGCCGGGCCATCGGAAAGCCCGCTGACGCTGATCCTCGCGGGGATAGCCATCGCGACGCTGGCGGGGGCAGGGATCAGCCTGTCGCTGAACCTCTCGTCCAATCCTTTCGCCGCGATGGAGATCATGAGCTGGCTGATGGGAAGTCTTGAAAACCGCAGCTATGCGCATGTGTTGACGGCGCTGCCCTGCGTTCTGATCGGCGCGGCGCTGCTGATTGCGGACGGACGGACGCTGGACGCGCTGACGCTGGGCGAGGATGGGGCGCAGGCGCTGGGCATCGACCTTCGGCGCGCGCGACTGCGCCTGATGCTGGGCGTCGCCATCGGCGTGGGCGGAGCGGTGGCGGTGTCCGGCTCCATCGGGTTCGTCGGCCTGATCGTGCCGCATCTGATCCGCCCGCTGACGGACCGTTCTCCCTCGGCCATATTAGTGCCCTCGATGCTGGGCGGAGCGGCGTTGCTGACGTTCGCCGACATTGGCGTGCGGCTGATCCCGACGACCAATGAGCTGAAGCTGGGCGTGCTGACCTCCCTTCTGGGCGTGCCGGTCTTCCTTGTCCACCTGATGCGGGAGAGGCGGTTATGGTGACGATCCGCGCGCAGCATATCGTCGTGGAGCTTGGCCGCCATCCTGCCGTGCGCGGGGTCTCGCTGGACCTTTACCCCGGCCAGCTTGTCGGCATCATCGGTCCCAATGGCGCGGGCAAGTCCTCGCTGATCCGCGCGATGCTGGGCCTCGTGCCGCTCAGCGGCGGAGCGGTGTCGATCGACGGCAGCGACATTTCACGCCTCACCCGCCGCGACGTCGCCAGGCAGGTCGCCTATCTGCCGCAGGGGCAGACGCTGCACTGGCCGCTTTCGGTCGAGCGGCTGGTGGCGCTCGGCCGCCTGCCGCATCTGGGACCGCTTTCGCGCCTGACGGCGGCAGACGAGGCAATGGTCGACGCTGCGCTGACCCGCGCCGATGTGCTGCATTTGAAGGGACGGATCGCGACGGAACTCTCCGGCGGGGAGCGCGCCCGCGTCCTGCTCGCCCGCGCGCTGGCGGTAGGGGCACCCGCGCTGATCGCGGACGAGCCGCTCGCCGCGCTCGATCCGGGGCATCAGATCGACGTGATGGACTTGCTGAGGGCGCAGGCCCGTTCCGGCGCGCTGGTCGCGACGGTCCTCCACGACCTGGGCATGGCGGCGCGTTATTGCGACCGGCTGATCCTGATGGACCGGGGCGAGGCGGTCGCGGACGGCCCGCCCGCGGCGGTGCTGACGCGCGCCAACCTTGCCCATGTCTACGGCATAGACGCCTGGATCGGCGAGGAGGCGGGGCGGCCTGTGATCCTGCCGCTCAGCCGCGTCTGATCGCTTCAGTCCGCGAAGCCGCGCGGCGCGGCGTCCACCACGGTGAAGGCGCCCGCACCCACTTCGGACACTTCCAGCGCCCGTTCCGCCACGCCGTCGCGGTTGAAGCGGAACGCGCCGTCGATCCCCGCGAACCCGCTCGAATCGCGCAGCCGCGCGGCAGGGAAGGGCGCGCCCACCTTCCAGTCGCGCGAGATCCGCACCGTCAGCAGCACCGCGTCATAACCCAGCGCCGAAAGGCGGAAAGGCGCATTGCCGTACCGCGCGCGATATTTGCTCGCGAGCTGGCGATAAAGCCCGTCCGAAACGCTGGCGAACCACGCGCCGCGCAGCACTGGGCTGGACGACAGCGCATTGTCGGTGTTCCACAATTCCGTGCCCAGCAGCCGCGCATTGGCGCCGCCATTTTTCCGCACGACTGGTGCGATCTGCAACGCCACGCGCCCGCTGTCCGCGATCAGCAGCGCGTCATAGCTGGACGAAGCCTGCAATTTCTTGACCGCCGCCGTGATCGATCCGGCCGAACGGTCGAAGGTCTGGAGCGATACGACAGTGCCGCCAGCCTGCTCGACGGCCCGCAGCAGCGCCGTGCCCGCGCGCTCGCCATAGACGCCTTTGGGAACCAGCCCCGCGAAGTTCGACAGCCCCTTTTCCCGCGCGAAGCCGACGACGCGCTCGATGGACTGGTTGGGATTGTAACCCAATATGTAGACGCCCTTGCCCGCGACGCTCACATCGTTGGAAAAGCTGATGACCGGCACGCCCGCCCGCGCGGCGATCGGCCCCACGACCCGCGCGTCATCGGCCAGCAGCGGGCCAAGGATCAGGCGGTTGCCGTCCGCCAACGCCTTGTTGACCGCCGCCGCCGCGCCCAGATTCGTGTCATAGGTGGTGATGCGGACCTTGTCGGCCTTGGTATCCAGCAGCGCCAGCGTCGTCGCATTGGCGATGGACTGGCCCACCCCCGCATTGGTCCCGCTCATCGGCACCAGCAGGGCGACGCGATGCCGCTCCGTATCGGTCGGCAGACCCTGCGTCACGTCCGGCCCCGTGGGTTTCGGACCGGTGGGCGACGGGCCTTCCCCCTTGGGCACGATCGACTGACAGGCGGCGACCAGCAAAGCGCTGACCGCAAAGAGAATGCGCGCGCCGCGCTTCGTGGCGGTCCATATGTCCGCTTGCCGGGGGGCATCCGTCTCTGTCATCTGGGGTCCTTATGGAAACTCAACTTGAACCCGGTCTTTATATCGTCGCCGGTCCCATCGGCAACCTTGGAGACCTGACGCCGCGCGCTGCGGAGATATTGCGCCGCGCCGATGTGATCGCCGTGGAAGATACACGGGTCAGCGCGCGTTTGCTGCGCCATGCGGGATCGGATCGCCCGATGCTGCCCTATCACGACCACAGCGCGGAGGGCGTGCGCGCCCGTCTGATCGAGCGGATGGCGAGCGAATCGGTGGCGCTGTTGTCCGATGCGGGGACGCCGCTCATCTCCGATCCCGGATATAAGCTGGTGCGCGATGCGCGCGCGGCGGGACGGCGGATCACGACGCTGCCCGGTCCCAGCGCGGCCATCGCGGCGCTCACGCTCTCGGGCCTGCCGACCGACCGTTTCCTGTTCATGGGCTTTCTTCCCGCCAAGGCGAAGGCGCGTGCCGATGCGCTGGCCGAAGTCGCCGCCCTGCGCGCCACGCTGGTCTTCTACGAAAGCGGCCCCCGCCTCTCCGACAGCCTCGCCGCCATGGCGGAGGGGCTGGGCGACCGCGAAGCTGCCGTCAGCCGCGAAATCAGCAAGGCGTTCGAGGAAACCGCGACCGGCACCCTCACCGACCTTTCCGCCCGCTACGCCGACGCCCCGCCCAAGGGCGAGATCGTCGTCATCGTCGGCCCGCCCGGCGAAGCCCCGCCCGCCAGCGCGGAGGACGCCGACGCCGCCCTGCTGGAAGCAATGGAGCGGCTCCCTGTCTCCAAGGCAGCGGGGGAAGTGGCGAAGAAGCTCGGCCTCGACCGCCGCGCCCTTTACGCCCGCGCCATGGAACTCAAAGGATGAGGAAACAGGCGGCGGAAAAGCGCGGGCGGCAGGCCGAACGCATCGCCGCATGGTGGCTGCGCCTCAAGGGGTGGCAAATTCTCGCCCGCCGCGCGCGGACTCCCGCTGGCGAAGTCGACCTTGTCGCAAGGCGCGGCGGCATGATCGCCTTTGTGGAGGTGAAGGCCCGCGCCACCGCCGCCGATCTCGACCTCGCCATAGACGAACGCCGCCTCTCCCGCGTCGCGGCGGCGGCGGAAATCCTGTTCCACGACCTTGCAAAGCCTGGGGACGACATGCGAATCGACGTGATGCTCCTTGCGCCGGGGCGTC
>Ga0180223_1002436_pt1 | contig 11230 bp, 10 predicted proteins | sample eDN5th30CKraftOP_FD_151337 | JGI IMG/M metagenome (GOLD analysis project Ga0180223, IMG submission 151337) | Enriched Organic Plus compost microbial communities from Emeryville, California, USA - eDNA 5th pass 30_C Kraft OP (version 2) (version 2) ...
CCCCGCCGAATACGGAAAGCTGGGCGCACGTATACCCAAAGGCATATTGCTCGTAGGGCCGCCGGGCACCGGCAAGACGCTTCTCGCCCGCGCGGTGGCGGGTGAGGCGGGTGTGACCTTCTTTTCGATCTCGGGATCAGAGTTCGTCGAGATGTTCGTGGGCGTCGGTGCCGCGCGGGTGCGCGACCTGTTCGAGCAGGCTCGGAAATCCGCGCCGGCGATCATCTTCATCGACGAACTCGACGCTCTCGGGCGGGCGCGCTCCTCCGGACAGATCGCCGGTGGCCACGATGAGCGTGAGCAGACGCTGAACCAGCTTCTGACCGAGCTCGACGGCTTCGACCCTTCGGTGGGCATCGTGCTGCTTGCGGCCACGAACCGCCCCGAGATCCTCGACCCCGCACTTCTGCGCGCCGGACGCTTCGACCGGCAGGTGCTGGTGGACCGGCCCGACAAGAAGGGCCGCATCCAGATCCTCGGCGTGCACATGAAGAAGGTGAAGCTCGCCCCGGATGTGGATGCCGAAAAGGTCGCGGCGCTCACGCCCGGCTTCTCGGGCGCCGATCTTGCCAATCTCGTCAACGAGGCCGCGCTCCTGGCCACGCGCCGCAAGGCGGATGCGGTGACGATGGACGACTTCAACAATGCCGTCGAGCGCATCGTCGCTGGGCTTGAAAAGAAGAACCGCGTCCTCAACCCGCGCGAACGCGAGATCGTGGCGCATCACGAGATGGGGCACGCGCTGGTGGCGATGGCGCTGCCGGGGGTGGATCCGGTGCACAAGGTCTCGATCATCCCGCGCGGGATTGGCGCGCTCGGCTATACGATCCAGCGTCCGACCGAGGACCGCTTCCTGATGACGCGGGAGGAGCTGGAGAACAAGATCGCAGTCCTGCTTGGCGGGCGCGCGGCCGAGAAGATCATCTACGATCACCTCTCGACCGGCGCGGCCGACGATCTGGTCAAGGCCACCGATATCGCCCGCGCCATGGTCGCACGGTACGGGATGGACGAAGATCTCGGGCATGTCAGCTACGACACCGATCGGCCCGGCTTTCTCGGCACCGGCGACCAGTCGTCCTGGCTGAACCGCCGCTACAGCGACGCCACTGCTGAGCGGATGGACGCGAAGGTGCGCGACATCGTGGATGGCGTGTTCAAGCGCACCCTCACCCTTCTTGAAAGCAATCGGGATCTTCTTGAGCAATCGGCGCAGGATCTCCTGCAACGAGAGACACTGGACGAGCCCGATCTGGTGGCAATTGGGTCCAAGGTGAAAAGAACGGAAGCGGTCGCTGCGTGACACTGTCACTGGCGCAGATGATCGGCGGACAACCCTGACTGGATAAAGAAAACGGAGAAGAGAAATGGCAAACGGAGCTTGCGATATTTGCGGTCGCCCGGCGACGGCGCGCGTGCGCGCCTCGGTGAACGGCAGAATTCAGAACATGGAGCTTTGCGACCAGCATTACCGCGAGATGGTGCGCCGGTCGGGCCGCAGCGCGTCGCCGTTGGAAGCGCTGTTCGGACGGCATTCCCTTTTTGACGAATTCTTTGGCGATAGTGGTTTCGGCAGCCTCTTTGGTGACAGCCCGTTGCGGGGCGGCACGCTCGGCGCCATGGGTGACGGCGATGACGATGTCGTCGAGGCCACTTTCGGCGAGGGCGCGCCACGACGCGGATCGCGGCGCGGCGGCGGCGGGCGCAATATCGCCGATCGACTGAGCGAACAGGGCAACAAACTGTTGCAGGATGCTGCACAGAAGGCTGGAGAATTCGGGCGCAGCGAGGTCGATACCGAACATCTGCTTCTGGCACTGACCTCGTCCGACGTCGTCAAAACGATCCTGGAACAGTTCAAGGTCGATGTGGACGATCTGCGGCGCCAGATCGAGAAGGAAGCGAAGCGTGGAGACGCCAGGACGGAAGGCGAAATCGGTGTCAGCCCGCGTCTCAAGGACGCGCTGAACCGGGCCTTCATCGCCTCGAACGAGCTTGGCCATTCCTATGTCGGGCCGGAACATCTGCTGATCGGCCTTGCCGAGGAAGGTGAAGGCCTGGCCGCGTCGATCCTGCGCAAATACGGGCTGACGCCGCAGGCGCTGCGCCAGCAGGTGACCAAGGTCGTGGGCAAGGGGGCCGAGGAAGGCCGCGTGGAGGCACCGTCCAGCACCCCCGATCTCGACCAGTACAGCCGCGACCTGACCAAACTCGCCCGCGAGGGCAAGCTCGATCCCGTCATCGGCCGCGCCCGTGAGATCGAGACGACGATCGAAGTGCTGGCCCGCCGGAAAAAGAACAACCCGGTGCTGATCGGCGAGCCTGGCGTGGGCAAGACCGCCATCGTCGAAGGACTCGCACAACGGATCGTCGCGGGCGAAGTGCCCGAGGCGCTGCGCGATAAGCGGCTCGTGGAGCTCAACATCAACTCGATGGTCGCGGGCTCAAAGTACCGTGGCGAATTCGAGGAAAGAGTTCAGAAGATTCTCAAAGAAATACAGGAGAACAAGGACGAACTGATCCTGTTCATCGACGAGATCCATACCATCGTCGGCGCCGGCCAGGGTGGTGGCGAGGGCGGGCTCGACATCGCCAACGTGTTCAAGCCGGCGCTGGCGCGGGGCGAGCTGAACCTGATCGGCGCAACGACGCTCAACGAATACCAGAAATACATCGAGAAGGACGCGGCGCTCGAGCGAAGATTCCAGCCGGTCTATGTGGAAGAGCCGACGGTGGCGCAAACGATCATGATCCTGCGCGGGTTGCGGGATACGCTCGAAGCGCACCACAAGGTGACGATCACCGACGAGGCCATCGTCGCGGCGGCCGAGCTTTCGGACCGCTACATCACCGGCCGCTTCTTGCCTGACAAGGCGATCGACCTGATCGACCAGGCCGCCGCACGGGTGAAGATCAGCGCCACAGCGCGCCCTGTGGACGTCCAGGAGCTGGAGGCCGAGGTCGCGCAGATCAAGCGCGAGCAGGACTATGCCGCCGCCCGCAAGCAATTCGACCGAGCAGCGGAACTGAAGAAGGAACTGGAGCAGAAGCAGAAGGAGCTGGACGAGCTTCTGGAAATCTGGAAGCGCGACCAGGCTTCGGCGACCGCCGAGGTGCGCGCCGATCACGTCGCGCAGATCGTCTCCAAGATCACCGGCGTTCCGGTCACGGAGCTGACCACCGAGGAGAAGGACAAGCTCCTCAAGCTCGAGGAGAAGCTGCACGAGCGCGTCATCGGCCAGGAAGAAGCGATCCGCGCCGTGGCTGATGCGGTGCGCCTGGCGCGTGCGGGTCTGCGCGAAGGTTCCGGTCCGATTGCGACCTTCCTGTTTCTCGGGCCAACCGGGGTTGGCAAGACGGAACTGGCCAAGACGCTCGCCGAGGTGATCTTCGGCGACCAGGATGCGATGATCCGTATCGACATGTCGGAGTATGGCGAGCGCCACTCGGTTGCCCGGCTGGTTGGCGCACCTCCGGGCTACGTCGGATACGACGAAGGCGGGCAGCTGACGGAGAAGGTGCGCCGTCGGCCCTACTCGGTCGTGCTCCTCGACGAGATCGAAAAGGCGCATCCGGATGTCTACAACATCCTGCTTCAGGTGTTCGACGATGGCCGCCTGACAGATGGCAAGGGCCGCGTGGTGGACTTCACTAACACCATCATCATCGCCACCTCGAACCTCGGTTCGGACATCATCCAGCGCAACCTCAAGAAGCGCGGCACGAAGGAGTTCGACGAGGCAAAGCAGAAGTCCGAGCTGATGGAGGTGTTGCGCGGTCATTTCCGGCCAGAGTTCATCAACCGGATCGACGAGATCATCGTCTTCCACTCGCTGAACCAGTCGGAAATCCGCCAGATCGTCGAGTTGCAGCTGAACCGGGTGAAACGGACCGCCCTCGGCCAGGGCGTCGAACTCGAATTCGACGTGAGCGTCGTGGATCACTTCGGCGCGGTCGGCTTCCGCCCCGAATTCGGCGCCCGCGAGCTGCGCCGGCTGATCCGGTCGGAGCTGGAGACCGAGTTGGCCCGCGAGATGCTCTCCGGGCGGATCGAGGATGGTGACAAGGTCCGCGTCGCCTGGTCGGCGGACGAGCAGAAGGTCGTGTTCGAAAAGATCGCAAAGGACACCGGTGACGACAGCCCGGACGATCAGGCCAAGGCCGGGATCGACGAGTCCGGCGAAGTTGCCGAAGACAAGGCGGACGCTCCGACGCCCGACGTCCCGGTCGAGGTCAAGGATGAGGAGCAGTCCAAGGACGACAAATCCGCCGGGTGACGTTGCGAGAGACTGGCCCGGCGCGATGACGGTCGCGCCGGCCCATTTCGTCGGAGGGTTACAGGAAGGATCCACGGCATGAAAGTCATCAGCGCATTTCGCAATCTCGACCGGCACGGGCAACAGCGCGCGCCCGAGGTCATCGAGGAAGAGGTGCGGCAACTTGAACCGCACCTTGCGCGCTTCCGCGAGGATCTCGTCCGGCTCGAGGTCGTCGTCTCGCAGACGAGGGGCAAGACGCGCATCCAGGTCAGCCTGCGCCTGCAACTGCCCTCGGGCGTGATCGCGGTGCAGGAAGAGGGGTTCGAGATCGAGCCTGTCCTGCGCAAGGCCTTTGCCGACCTGCGCCACCGGGTCGATCGGCATGTGGCGCGCCTCAAGCACGAGCCGGAGTTCAAGCGTCCCGCCCGCCGGCGCAAGATCGGTGCGCTCCTCCCGCCCGCGCGGGATGCGGCGGAGGCGGAGCGGCGCGCCCTCTACTTCGGCCTGATCGAGAATCATCTCGATACGGTCTATGACGCGGTCCGGCGCGAGTTGACCTATCTCGAATGCAGCGGATCTGTGCCGGCTGGTTACCTGAGCGTTCGCGATATCGTCGATGCGACGATCCTCAAGGGGCTCTACCGCTTCGAGCGGCGGCCGACCGAATTCTCCGTCCGGGACTGGCTGACGCAACTGGCCTTCGAGACCATCGAGGCCGAGGCGGCCGCCGCGCGCCGCGCGGTGCCCGAGGACGCCGCCCCGATCGACGCCGCACCCGAGGCGCCGGCCGGGGAGCCTACCGAGTCGGATGAGGAGATGTTCGAGTTCTATCAGCCCGACGACGTGCTGCTGCTCGAGGAGCTCATCGCCGACGACGGTGGGGACGACCCTGAAACGGCTGTCGCGAAACGCCAGGACGCGCTGTTCTTGCACCGGGCGATCGCCGGTCTTCCGGCGCTATGGCGCAGGGTCCTGTTTCTTGTCGATCTGAACGACACCCCGCTTGAAAAGGCATCTTCGGTTCTCGGCATTGCTGAAGACGACGTGACCCGGATCGTCCAGTCGGCGCGCGATTATCTTCGCGATAAACTGCATGAATCAGGTCAGTCTTCCGATACCGCTCATGCGCTTTTTGAAAGTGCTCACCAGAGGAGGTTGCGAATTCCACAGCCCCTGTGGCATCGCGCCCGGTTGGAACGCGCTTTTCTGGGGGACAACCGAGGGGTAGTACCATGATGCGCGGTCACAATCGTCCACCCTTTCCGCCGAAGATACCCGGGACCGATATGAGGTCGTGGGACGTTCCGACCGCGATCATCTACCGTCCGGCCCGCTCTGCGATGACGTCGGCGCCGCGGCCCAACTACTGGATACTGGAATTCGAGCCGTCTCGGCCCCTGCGGGTCGAACCGCTGATGGGATATACCTCCAGCGACGATCCGTATCGTCCGATCCGGCTGAAATTCCCCGACCGCGAAAGCGCCGTGGAATTCGCGGAGCGGCAGGACTGGCGCTATTTCGTGCGTGAGGACACGGCTCACCGGCATGCGCCTGACCGCTGGCGGGGAGAGGAGCGGCATCGCCTCTACAAGGGAGCCGACACCCCAAACGCCTTTCGCATACCGTCCCGCCTGGATCGAGGTCGCACGGACCACCGACTCCGGCGCGCAGTCGATCAGGAAGGCTCGATGGACCTGTCGTCGCAAGGACAGGCGGAATTCGATCCAGTTATCGAAGCCAGCCTTGAATCCTTCCCGGCCTCCGATCCCCCAGCCTGGACGGGCGTGACGATCGCCGGGAAAAAATGATGAACGGAATGGCCAGCGCGAGTGAGGATCTGCCGCTTGTTTCCCTACCTTGACAGTGTCGCGCGCCGCTACCCGCCCGTCATCGTATGGGCGGTCATTGGCATGAACGTCCTCGCGTTTCTCTATCAGACCAGCCTGCCGCCGCGCGTGCTGGACTGGTTCCTGTTCGAGTTTGCGCTGGTGCCCTCGCGCTTCTTCGGACAGCTAAGCCTCGTCGCCCCGTCCGACTGGACCCCATTCCTGACCAATATCTTCCTGCACGGGGGCTGGCTGCACCTCATCTTGAACATGTGGACGCTCTGGATCTTCGGCCCCGCCGTCGAAGATCGGCTCGGACCGAGTAGATTCACGCTGTTCTATCTGTTCTGTGGTGTGGCGGCCGGACTGGCTCACGCGCTGGCGAACCCCGACTCGGTCGTTCCCGCGCTTGGCGCGTCGGGGGCGATTGCGGGCGTGATCGGTTGCTACGCACGCATGTTTCCGGCGGCCCGGCTGGTGGTGATCGTGCCGATTCTGTTCATTCCGCTGTTCTTCGAAGTGCGCGCGTTCATTTTCGCGATGATCTGGTTTTTCATGCAGGTCATTCCCGGCTTGCTGTCGCTCGGCAGCGATCAGGTCACGGGCGGGATCGCCTGGTGGGCGCATATCGGCGGATTTGTTGCCGGTTGGCTCGTCACGCCACTTCTGCGAAGGCGCGCCGACGCCTATCGCTACTATTATCGCGACGAGGGCATCTACGGCTTTCTGCCGGATGGCCGACGGGAAGGAGGACAAGGTCCATGGACATAATGCAGCTATTCTGGCTGTTTTTCATCATTTCCGCGCTGCAGCCTGTACTGCAGCGCAGGTATCTTGAGGCGATGCGCACACGCAAGATCGCCCAGATCGAGAGGAAGCGCGCCAGTCGCGTCATTCTGCTGATTCATCGGCAGGAGACCATGAACCTGCTGGGCTTCCCCCTGATGCGCTACATCGACGTCAACGATTCCGAGGAAGTCCTTCGTGCGATCCAGATGACCGATGACGAGGTGCCGCTCGACATCGTGTTGCACACACCGGGCGGCCTTGTGCTGGCGGCAACCCAGATTGCCCGCGCCATTCAGGGACACAAGGGCAAGGTCACCGTGTTCGTGCCACATTACGCGATGTCCGGCGGCACGTTGATCGCGCTTGCTGCGGACGAGATCGTGATGTGCGAACATTCCGTGCTCGGACCGGTCGACCCGCAACTCGGCCAGTGGCCTGCTGCCTCGCTCATCAAGGTCGTCGAGGAGAAACCCATCGCCGAGATCGACGACCAGACCCTGATTATGGCCGATGTCGGTCGCAAGGCCATTGCGCAGATCGAGGCATTCGCGAAACGTCTCCTGTCCGACAAGATGGACGAGGACCGCGCGGCGGCGCTGGCGGCAAAGCTCGCGACGGGCACCTGGACTCACGACTATCCCATCTCTGCCGAAGAGGCCCGCGACATGGGCCTGCCCGTTGGAACGGACATGCCCGAGGAGATACTGGAGCTGATGACGCTCTATCCGCAGCCGGTTCGGCGCCAGGGCGGTGGCGTGGAATACCTGCCCGAGCCGCGGCAGCGAGAGGCGCGCCGCACCATATCCACGCGCTGAACGCTTGCATCTCATCCGGCCGCCAAGACCGGCTCGTCAACGAAAGGATACAGGATGCCCACGGTCGTTTGCCCGCAGTGCAATTCCACCAACAGGGTGCCGGAAGGGCGCCTGACCGATAATCCCAATTGCGGACGCTGCGGCGCGCCTCTCTTTCAAGGCAGGCCCGTCACGCTTACAGCGGCTAATTTTGACCGGCATGCGAATGCCGAGCTGCCATTGCTGGTCGATTTCTGGGCCGAGTGGTGCGGGCCATGCAGGATGATGGCGCCCCAGTTCGAGGCGGCGGCGCAGTCGCTCGAACCAAATTTTCGCCTTGGTAAGCTCGATACGGAAGCCGAACAGCAGATCGCCGGCCGCCATGGGATCCGCGGCATTCCCACCATGATCCTGTTCAGGAGCGGCAAGGAAATCGCGAGGACGAGCGGTGCAATGCCTGCCGCGCAGATAGCGCAGTGGGCGCGCTCGCACGTCTAGAGTTTACAGGTATTGGCCTTCCCTGCGCCATGCCATCAGGAGAAGAACATGCATGGCGTGACCGGATTTGTCGAAAGTGCGGCCTTGTTGGTCTTTGCCGCGTTCGTGCTCGTGACGATATGTTCACGGATCGGCGTGCCCAGCATTGTCGGTTACATTCTTGCCGGTATAGTCATCGGACCCGCCGGCCTCGGCCTGATTGCCGAGAACGCTGCCCTGAGCAGGATTGGCGAGATCGGAGTGGTACTCCTGCTGTTCGCTCTTGGCCTGGAATTCTCGTTCGAGAAGCTCGTAAGGCTCAGGAAGCATGTCTTCTGTCTTGGAGCCGTGCAGGTTGCAGTCACGACGATAACGGTGTCGTTGGCAGCGAGTCTGATCTTCGATCTCGCGCCCGTCCCCGCAATCCTCATCGGCGGGGCCGTTGCCATGTCATCCACGGCCATGTGCCTCAAGGTGCTCGCAAGCGCGAACGCTTTGGGATCGGCCCAAGGACGCCTGGCCATTGCAGTGCTTCTGTTTCAAGACTTGGCAGCTGTCGCGTTCCTGCTTCTGCACGATTCGATGAGTGGAGCCGCCGAAGGGTATGGCGTGATAACGGTCGTCGCCAGTGCAATGGCATTGGTTGCAGCTCTGTTCATTGCCCGTGGCCCGTTGCAGGTGCTTGCCCGTTGGGTAGCGTCGCGTGGCGATCCGGAACTTGCCCAGCTCCTCGCGCTCACCATTGCACTAGGGTCTGCGATTGTCGCGGCCTCCGCCGGTCTTTCTACGGCACTCGCCGCATTCGCGGCCGGCATGATTATCGGCGAGGGTGACGCGCGCCATGCTGTCGAGAACGAGATTAGGCCCTTCCGCGATTTGTTTGTCGGGATTTTCTTTGTCGGCATCGGAACGCAATTGCCACTTTGGATCATTGCATCTGCATGGCCTGTCGTGCTGATCTGGATCGCGATCATATTCGCGGGCAAGACGCTGATCGTTTTGGTTGTCGCCCGACTATTCGGCGAGTCGCTTCAGACCTCATGGCGGACTGGGATCATCCTGGCCCACGGAGGAGAATTCAGCCTGATGCTGCTGTCGGTTTCCTCGACATCGGGCATTGTTGCAGAGGAATTCGCTGGCCCCCTCCTCCTCCTCACGGTTGGCATGAGCATGCTGGCCGGGAGTGTTATGGTCAGATGGGCGGGGCTAAAGGTTTAGCGGGGTCAACATCAAGATAACTATATTTCTCAGAATACTGAGAGCACGCCCGAGCCTGATCCCGCAAAACGCTGTAGTCGGCGAGCATTTGGGCGATTGCCGTCCCCTCCGGCAGCAGATCGAGTTCGTCGGCTGCGCGAGCCTGGAACTTCCTGTCATACTCGACCACCGGTGGGCAGACGGTGGCCATGCGAGGTTCAGAACCGCCCGTCGCGCAGCCGATCAGCGAGATCGCTGCGATCGCGAGGGCGGCGAGCCGCCGCATCGAGCATCCGGTGTTGGACGTCATGGATCTTCTCCGAGGTTTCGAGGCGTTCGGCGAGGCGTCCCGCACGCTCGCCAGAGCGCCGCAGCGCGAGCAGGAACAGGAGCACCGCAAGCGCGATAGCGCCGTAGCGGAGGGCCGCCCGCGTCCAAGGGCTAGCGGCGATCCCGGTGAACAGAGCGGCGATCATCGACGCCCCCGCTTCCAGTCGTCGATGCGGGCGTAGATGGCGACCGCGATGCCGGCGAGCGCCACGGCGATGAACACCCAGCGCAGCGTGTCGAGATAGGGCACGAGCGGCAGGATGGCGGACTGCGTCTCGGCCAGGACGTTCTGCGCCACCTCGACGCTAGCGGCACCCAGCGTCGCCACACCAGCCGCCCCTCCACCCTTCATGGTGCGGCTGTCGGCCAGCACTTCGCGGGCGGGCGGCGTTTCGGCTGCAAATGCCGTCGCCCGTACCGGGAACCGCTCGCCCCACTGCCGTGCGGGCCCGAGGTCGACATGAATGAAGCCCGAGCGCGGGTAGAAGCCGAAGCCGAGGAACCCGACCTCCCGCGCCGCCGCCTCGAAGGCCACCGGGTCGTGGTTCGCCATGGCGATGTCGAAGGCCGTGCCGTCCATGTGCTTTGAGCGTGGCGCGCCGCCGACGGCCCGGTTGTGCACCGGACTGCGGTAGGCCGAACGGACGATGAGCGGCTTGCCAAGACGGTCGCGCAGCGCCTGGAGCTTGTCGAGCGCGGGTTCGTTGACGAGCAGCTTGCCGGTGCCCCGGCAGGCGATCTCGGCAGGGGAGAAGTTCGGCCAGCGCCACGAGCGCTCGGGCACGTCGCGCCAGTGTTTGTAGGTCATTGTCGTCATCGCAGGTCTCCAGGCACAAAAAAAGCCCGCACCTCGACGAGGGCGGGCGGTGGTCTGATGGGTTGGGCGGATCGGTTAAGGCGTCGGTCCGAAGAGCTTCAGCTTGATGGCGATGCCCGCCATGAGGGCGAGCAGGATGCCGGTGGTGATGATGCGGACGGTGGTCTGCACGGCGGTGCGTTTGGCCAGCCGAAACCCGGCGAGCAGCGATCGGAGGTCACGGATGTCCTCCGCGGCGTCCGTTCCGAGCCCGACCTCTTGCAGGGCGCGTCGCGCGCCTGTTTCGGCTGCGCGTGCCAGCAGCGCCTCGAACTCGGTCTCTGACATGCGGAACTGCTCGTTCGCTTGCGGCGGCGTCATAGCGGTTCTCCCGGAGAGTCTGGTTTTGGCTCACGGCTTTGCCCGCGGCCGTTCAGGTCGCCACCCCCGATTCGCACAGCATGGTGATGAAGCGGCCGCGCCGCTCCATGTCGGCGGCGGTGCGGATGTTGTAGATCAGGCCGGAACGGGCATCGATCAGGCGCCAGGCGGCGGTGATGGTTGCGGTTTCGGCATCGAAGCGCACGATGATCAGCGCCGGCTGCACTTCCTGCAGGCGCGACGCGATGACGGTTTCGCCGCCCTTGGAGGGCAGGATGCAGGCGTCACGCTCGAACTGTGGCACCCACTGGCCATAGGTGCCGCCATAGCCATCATCGATCTCCTCGCGCTTTTCGAGGCGGACGCGGTCGCGCAGGGCAT
>Ga0180223_1002437_pt1 | contig 11228 bp, 7 predicted proteins | sample eDN5th30CKraftOP_FD_151337 | JGI IMG/M metagenome (GOLD analysis project Ga0180223, IMG submission 151337) | Enriched Organic Plus compost microbial communities from Emeryville, California, USA - eDNA 5th pass 30_C Kraft OP (version 2) (version 2) ...
ATTCCAGCCCGAACGGCCGCCGCTGACATGATCCAGCGACGCGAACTTGCGGGCGACAAAATAAGGCTCGTCATAGGTGGTCGTTGCGGTGCAGACGAAGCCGATATGCTCGGTGACCGACGACAGCGCCGCCATCAGCGTGAAGGGTTCGATCCAGGCCGCATCGGACACGCGCGTGAGCGTTGTCACATCATCATGTGGCAACGCAACATTGTCTGCCGAAAAGATCAGGTCGAACAGGCCGCGCTCGGCGGTCTTTGCGATCTGGATGGAGCGCTGAAAGTTGACGCCCGAATCTTCCCATGTGTCGGGATGCCGCCAGGCCGCAATGTGATGACCGCACTGCCGCAGAAACATGCCGAGCTTGATCTGTCGTGCCTCGCTCATGGTGCGCTCCTCATCACCGCGATGTCTGGCCGCAGGGTTTTGAGCCCCGAAAGACAATTGGACCAGTGTTCGACAGACTTGCAAACCATCCGGTCAGGTCTTGTCCGGCTGCGCCCAAAAACTTGGCACTCTTTTGGGTGATCTCAAGCGGACAAACAAATGTACCAAGCGGAACAAGATCACGGACAGGGGCGGCCTAGGCTCCATGCGTTCAAGCGCGTGCGCCGGGAAAAAACCTTCCAGCCGGCCGCATCGTCGCTTCATTGAGGGGAGGATGACATGCTGAGCCGTCGGTCTTTTGTCACGCAGCTTCCGGTGGGGCTTGCCGGTCTTGCATCGGTGACCGCCTTGAGCAGTCGCATGGCCAGCGCGCAAAGCGCCGATGCGATCACCATCGCCTATCCGTCCGATGTCGCCAACTGGGACCCGATCTCGTCGGGGCAGGGCGTGGTGGTGCCGCTGCACAAGTCCGTCTTCGATATGCCGCTGAGCTTCAATCCCGACCTGACAGTGGGGCCGAGCATCGTCACCGGCTATCGCTGGCTGGACGACAAGGGCATGGTTCTGGAACTGACCCTGCGCGAGGGCGTCACGTTCCACAACGGCGACCCGCTCACTTCCGACGATATCAAATTCTCGCTGCAGGAGCGGCCGGCGGCGGACAAGTCATTGATGATTTCCGGCCTGTGGGGCGACACCAAGGTCAAGGCTGTCGAGACGCCGTCGCCGACCAAGGCGGTGTTCCACTTCACGTCGCCCTATGTGTCGGCGCCGTCGCTGCTCGGCTCGATCCCGGCCTACATCCTGCCGCGCAAATATTTCGAGCAGGTCGGCCGTCAGAAGTTCTTGGAAAGCCCGATCGGTTCCGGGCCGTACCGGCTGGTGGATTATCTGCGCGACTCCCGCGCGGTGTTTGAAGCTTACGACAAATACTGGGGCGGGCCGGCGCGCATCAAGCGCGTCACCTTCCAGATCATGAAGGACGTCAGCAGCCGCATCGCGGCGATCCAGTCCGGTCAGGTGGATTTCGCAAGCGGCCTGCCGGTGCGCGAGGTCGAGCGTCTCTCGAAGCAACCCAATCTTGCGACGGCGGTCCATCCGATCAACAGCGCGATCATGATCCACATGGTCAACAAGGGTGTGTTTCAGGATCAGAATGTCCGCCTGGCGATGCATCATGCGATCGACAAGGAGGCGCTGTCGAAGGCCTTCTATGGCGGCCATGCGAAGCCGATCTCGATGTGGAACAGCGAAGGCCCGGCCAATGATCCGACCTTCAGGATGGATTTCAACCGCGACAAGGCGAAGGCCTATCTGGCGAAGTCCGGCTATGGCCCGGAAAAGCCCGTGAAGCTGCCGTTCGCCACCATCAACGCGCTGTTCCCCAATAACTTCGACGTCGCCCGCACCCTGGTGCAGATGTGGAAGGCGGTCGGCATCGAGGCCGATCTTCAGGTGCTTGAGCAGGCCAAGTATTTCGAACTCGCCCATGCCGACAAGCTGGAGATGCCGGTGCTCTACGCCTGGACCAATTCGTCGGGCGATCCGGAGCTGTTCTCCGGCCTGTTCATGGACCCGAAGAAGCGCAACTCGGTGTGGAAGAGCAACGACATCCCGGCGCGTCTCGAACCGTTGCTGGTCGAACCCGATTTCGGCAAGCGGATGGCGGGCTATCGCGACTTCGACCGCTGGACCGTGGAGCAGGGCTATGCCTTCCCGTTGCTGCTCGCTCCGGCGACGGCGGTCTATTCCAGGCGCATCGGCTATGTGCCCTACCGCACCGGCTGGGCGCTGCCTTACGCCTGGACGCTGAGCCAGAGCTGATGCCGGAGAGCTGGCGCCGTCCTGCGCAAACCAGTGTCCACGTTTCCGGAAAACGCCGTCAGCTCACCGTCCGCAGCACGTCCCGCAGGGTCGAGAACATCTGGTCGATGTTGGCGTCGCTGAGGATCAGCGGCGGCGAGATCGCGATGATGTCGCCGGTCACGCGGATCAGCACGCCGCGCTCGAAGCAGCTGACAAAGGTCTCGTAGGCGCGCTTGCCCGGGGCGCCGGGCCGCGGTGCGAGTTCGATGCCCGCGACGAGGCCCATGCTGCGGATGTCGATGACATGCGGCGCGTCGCGCAGCGCGTGGGCCGCGCGCTCGAATGCCGGGGCCATCTCCTGCGCCCGCGCGAACAAATTCTCCTCGCGGTAGATTGCGAGGCTCGCCAGCGCCGCCGCGCAGGCGACCGGATGGCCGGAATAGGTGTAGCCGTGGAACAACTCGATCGCCGCCGCATCGCCGCGGCTCATGAACTCGTTGTGGATGGTGTCGCTGACGGCGACGGCGCCCATCGGGATGACGCCGTTGGTCAGCCCCTTTGCCATCGTCAGCATGTCCGGCACGACGCCGAATTTCTCCGCGGCAAAGGCTGAGCCGCCGAGCCGGCCGAAGCCGGTGATCACCTCGTCGAAGATCAGCAGGATGCCGTGACGGGTGCAGATCTCGCGCAGGCGCTCGAGATAGCCCTTCGGCGGCAGCAGCACGCCGGTGGAGCCGGCCATCGGCTCGACGATCACGGCGGCGATGGTCGAGGCGTCATGCAGCGCGACGAGGCGCTCCAGGTCGTCGGCAAGATGGGCGCCCCAGGCCGGCTGGCCCCTGGTGAAGGCGTTGTGTTCGAGGCTGTGGGTGTGGGGCAGGTGGTCGACCCCGGTCAGCAGCGGCCCGAACTGCTTGCGGTTGCCGCCGATGCCGCCGACCGACATGCCGCCGAAGCCGACGCCGTGATAGCCGCGCTCGCGGCCGATGAAGCGGGTGCGCGACGCTTCGCCCCGCACGCGGTGATAGGCCAGCGCGATCTTCAGCGCGGTATCGACCGACTCCGAGCCGGAGTTGGTGAAGAAAACGTGGCCGAGCGGCGGCGGCAGGATTTCGACCAGCCGCGTCGCGGTCTCGAAGGCGAGCGGATGGCCCATCTGGAACGAGGGCGCATAGTCGAGGGTGGCGAGCTGCTTGTGCACCGCCTCGGTGATCTGCCTGCGGCCGTGCCCGGCATTCACGCACCACAGGCCGGAGGTCGCATCGAGAACCGCACGGCCGTCCTGCGACTGGTAGACCATGCCCTCCGCCGCGACCAGCATGCGCGGCTGCGCCTTGAACTGGCGGTTCGCGGTGAACGGCATCCACCAGGCTTCGAGATCGTTCGGATGGGACGTCACGGGCAGTGTCCTCAAATTGGAAGGCAATAAAGTTCAATGGATCATTCTACGACCAATTGGGGTCGGTTGGAATGAGACTGCGATGGGCCGTTGGGGTCATGGAGATATTGAACGAACAGCCTTTTACGCGGCCTCGTGTCCCGGACGCGATGCGGCGCGCGGCGCTGCTTCGCAGATCCGGGACCCATTCTTAACACATGAGAACATGGGTCCCGGCTCTGCAGCGCGTCACTTCGTGCCGCACTGCGTCCGGGACAAGAGGCTTGAGCAAGACGCCTCGTTACGCCCTTAACCCACCGGCGCCGGACTCGTGCCGTGCCCCGCCGGCGTCTCGGGCTGGGCCTCGGGCACATGCTCCTTCGAGATGAAGGTGTAGAACATCGGCACCACGAACAGCGTGAAGATCGTGCCGATCGACATGCCGCTGGCGATGACGAGGCCGATCGAGAAGCGGGCGGCGGCGCCCGCGCCGGTGGCGACGAGCAGCGGCGCGACGCCGAGCACCATGGCGGCGGTGGTCATCAGGATCGGGCGCAGACGCACGCGGGCGGCTTCCTCGATCGCCTCACGCTTGCTGCAGCCCTGCTTCGCCTTGAAGTCATTGGCGAACTCCACCATCAGGATGCCGTGCTTGGTGATCAGGCCCACCAGGGTGATCAGGCCGACCTGGGTATAGATGTTCAGCGTGGCGAGGCCGACATTGAGGAACATGATGGCGCCGAACATCGACAGCGGCACCGACATCATGATGATGAAGGGATCGCGGAAGCTTTCGAACTGCGCCGCCAGCACCAGATAGATCACGATGATGGCGAGGCCGAAGGCGATCGCCAGCGAGTTGCCCTCCTGGATTTCGAGGCGGGACTGGCCGGCGAAGTCCTCATAGAAGCCAGCCGGCATCACCTCTTTCGCGATGGCGCGCAGCGTGTCCAGCCCGTCGCGCGTGGTGACGCCCGGCAGCGGCAGCGCCGACAGGGTCGCGGAGTTCAACTGGTTGAACTGTTCGATGGTGGCGGGAGAGGCATCGGTCTCGACCCGCACCAGCGCCGAGAGCGGCACCATGGTGCCATCCGCGGCGCGGACATAGAAACGTCCGAGCCGCTCCGGATTGAGACGGTCCTCCTGCGTCACCTGCGGGATGACGTCATAGCTGCGGTTGTCGCGGTCGAACTTGGAGATCTGGTTGTTGCCGACCAGCGCCGTCAGCGTCGAGCCAAGCTCGCTGATCGGCACGCCGAGCGCGGCGGCGCGGTCGCGGTCGACCAGCACCCGCGCGCGCGGCGTTTCATACGTCACCGAGTTCTGCACGACGATGAACTTGCCGGAGGCCTGGGCGCGCTTGCGGATCTCCTCGCTCACCTCGAAGGCCTGCGACGGATCATTGATGGTGCGCACCACATACTGGATCGGCAGACCACCGCTGGTGCCGGGCAGCGACGGCGGCGCGAACACGAAGGCCTGCACGCCGGCATTGTCGTCGAGAAGGCCCTGGATTTTCTGCTTGGTGGCGGCGATCTTCGTCTTGGTGCGCTCGCTCCATTCCTTCAGCTTGAAGCCGACAAAGCCGCCGCCCGCACCGTCGGTGCCGACGATCAGGAAGGTATCGTCGACCTCGGGGATCGTCTCATTGGCTTTGGTGAAGCCGACGGCGAATTTCTGGGTGTATTCCGGCGTCGCATATTTCGGCGTGTTGACGAGCCCGAGCAACGCGCCCTGGTCTTCCTCCGGCGCCAGTTCAGACTGGGTCTTGGTGAACATGAAGACCGTCGTGCCAAGGATCACCGCGACGATCAGCAAGGTGACGCCGCGGAAGTCGAGCGAGCCGTGCAGGCGGCGGCCGTACCAGCCCTCGGCGGCGGTGAAGACGCGATCGACCAGCCGTGCGAACCGGCCGGCGGTGGCATGCGACGACAGCAGCTTCGAGCACATCATCGGCGACAGCGTCACCGCGATGATGCCGGAGATGATCACCGAGCCTGCCAGCGTGAAGGCGAATTCGCGGAACAGCGATCCGGTCAGGCCCTGGGTGAAGCCGATCGGCGCATAGACGGCGGCAAGGGTGATGGTCATCGACACGATCGGCCCGAAGATCTCCCGCATGCCGACGATGGCCGCGTTCAGCGGCGTCAGGCCTTCCTCGATATGGCGGTGGACGTTTTCCACCACGACGATGGCGTCGTCCACGACGAGGCCGATGGCGAGCACCATCGCCAGCAGGGTCAGCAGGTTGATCGAATAGCCAAGCGCATAGAGCACGAAGCAGACGCCGATGAGCGACAGCGGAATCGTCACCACCGGGATCAGCACGGAGCGGAACGAGCCGAGGAACAGCAGGATGACGACGACGACGATGATCGCTGCTTCGCCGATGGTCTTGAACACCTCCTCGATCGACGCCGAGATGAAGTTCGACGCATCGTAGACGATCGCCACGGTCATGCCCTTGGGTAGGGTGGGGCGGATCTCGTCGATGGTCTTGGTCACCTGCTCGGCCAGGCTGAGCGGGTTCGCCGACGGGGCCGGGTTGATGCCGATGAAGGTGCCTTCGCGGCCGTTGAAGCTGACGATCACGTCGGTGCTGGCCGGGCCGAGGTCCACCTTCGCGACATCGCGCAGCCGGACGATCTGATCGCCGCGCATGACGATGGGCATCGCGCCGAATGCCTCCGGCGTCTGCAGCGTCGTCTGCATCTCGATGGAATAGGCGACGTATTCGTTCTTGGTCCGGCCGGGCGCGGAGAGGAAGTTCGATGCCCGGATCGCTGCGACGATGTCATTCGCGGTGACGCTGTGCGCGGCCATGCGGATCGGATCGACCCACACCCGCATCGAGAAGTCGCGGCCGCCGAGGATTTCGGCGGAGCCGACGCCTTCAAGCGTCGCAAACCGCGGCTGGATCACGCGGGTGAGGAATTCCGATACCTGCTCGCTGCTCATCTCGGTGCTGGCGAAGGTGAGATACATCAGCGCGAAGGACTGGCCGGTGCCCTTCACGATCACCGGGTCGAGGGCATCCTGCGGCAGTTGCGCGCGCACCTGCTGCACCTTGGCCGAGACTTCGGTGAGGGCGGCGTTCGGATCGACATTGAGCCGCATGCGCACGGACACGGTGCTGACGCCGAGGCGGCTCTGCGACGTGACGTAATCGACGCCTTCCGCGCTCGACACCGCCTTGGCGATCGGCGTGCTGATGAAGCCCTGGATCAGGCTCGCGCTCGCGCCGGGATAGGTGGTGGTGATGGTGATCGTCGTCTCTTCCACCTGCGGATACTGGCGGATCTGCAGGTTCATCAGCCCCTGGGCGCCCAGCAGCAGGATGAGCAGGCTGACCACCATCGACAGGACGGGGCGGCGGATGAAAAGCTCGGTGAAACCCATCTGCGTCGCGCCTTACTGGGACAGCGTGGCTTTGGAAACGTCGATGCTGTTGTTGATCTTCACAGCGCCGCCGGGCTGGAGCTTGTTCTGGCCGGAGATGACGACCATCTGGCCCGGCTCGATGCCGGACAGGATTTCCGAGTTGCCGCCTTCGCGCCGCCCGACCTTGACGAAGTGCTGGCGCACGATCTGCCGCTCCTTGTCGTCCTTCTTCTCCGTCTCGACGACATAGACGTAATCGCCATAGAGGCTGGAGACGACGGCGGTCTGCGGAATCGTGATGACATTCTGTTCGGACGGCAGCATGACCTGCACATGCAGGAACTGGCCGGGAAGCACGGCCTCGTTCTTGTTGTCCTTCAGCACCGCCTGCACCGAGATCAGCCGCGTCTGCGGATCGATGCGCGGATCCGTGCCGATGATCTGGCCTTTGAACGGCATCGCATCCTCGGTCACACCGAAGACCACCGGCGTTCCGACCTTGAGCTTGTCCACCAGCGCCTCGGGGACCTTGAAGTCGACCTTCATCGAATCGAGGTCCTGGAAGGTCGTCACCACCGAGCCGGCCTGCAGATACTGTCCGATGTCGATGCGGGAAATGCCGGCCACGCCGTCGAACGGCGCCTTCAGGGACTTCTGGTCGATGATGGCCTGGAGACGGGTCACACGCGCCCGCGAGCTTGCCGCCTGGGCAAACGCCTGATCATAGGTCGACTGCGGGGTGTATCCCTTCTCCTGCAGATTGCTGGAGCGTTCGAGGTTCGCCTCGCTGAGCTTCAGCGTCGCCAGCGCGTCGACGATGTCGGCCTTTTCGACCGAATCGTCGAGCTGAACCAGCACATCGCCTTTCTTGAAGCGTTTGTTCGGCGTGATGTAGATGTCTTTCACCACGCCGGCGATCTGCACCGCCAGTTCAACACCGTTGTTGGCGCGCGCCGTGCCGATCGCCGGAATGCCGGGCGTCCATTCCTTCGCGGCGACCAGGCTCGCGGAGACGGTCTGCGCCGGCGGCTGCATGGTCGCGAAGAAATTCGCGATCATCTTGTCGCGGAAGAAATTGAACCAGATCAGCGCGCCGCACAGGCCGACCGCCAGAAGAAACACAAGAAAGACAGTGATGCGCCGCTTCATGATCGTCCGTTTCCCGTTTCCGCTCGTCCATCATCCGGCTTGACGGGGGACGGCGGCGGCTCCTATGTACCGTCTGGTCGGTACAGTCACAAGAGGCCGAAAAGATGGCGGCTTCCCTCCGAAAAGGAAGAAATTCCAGGGAAAAAATCCTCGACGCGGCCTCGGAGCTGGTGGCCGAGGTCGGCGCCGGCCGCTTGACGCTCGATGCCGTCGCCCTCCGGGCTGGTCTCAGCAAAGGGGGATTACTCTACAACTTTCCGAGCAAGGAAGCACTGCTCAAGGGCATGATCGAGCGTCTGATCGATCATGTGCTGTCGGAAAAAGACAAGCTGCGTGCGGCGATGGTGGGCCAGCGCAACCTCGAGGCCCGCGCCAGCATCGCGGCGTCGTTGAATATCCGTCACCACAAGATCAACGACGTCACCACCGGCCTTCTGGCCGCCACCGCGGAAAATCCGCAACTGCTTGAGCCGGCGCGGGACGTCATCGCGCGCGAATGGCAGCAACTCACCTCGACGGCGGAAGACAAGAGCGCGTCCATGCTGGCGTGGCTTGCCATCGAGGGGCTCGGCAGCCTTGAGATGCACAGGCTGAGCCCGGTTTCTGCTCGTCAGCGCGCGGAAATCCTCAAGGCGGTCGCGCAACTGCTGGACAAGGGGCTTGCCGAATAGCTGACGACAAACGGAGCGGCGGCCGCGCCCGCAGTGTCACTGCCGGCGCGGCCGCCCGTCGTCTGTCGCTCTGGGTCGTGATCAGTCCTGCAGCGGCACGATCGTCTGCTGCTGCTCGCCGAGACCCGCAATGCCGAGGCGGACAACGTCGCCAGCCTTGAGATACAGCGGCGGCTTCATGCCCATGGCGACGCCGGGCGGCGTGCCGGTGACGATGATGTCGCCGGGCTCCAGCACGAAGAACTGGGAGCAATACCAGACCAGATGTTCGACACCGAAGATCATGGTGCGGGTCGAGCCCTTCTGGCGGCTCTCGCCGTTCACCGTGAGCCAGAGGTCGAGATTCTGCGGATCGGCGATCTCGTCCTTGGTGACGAGCCAGGGCCCGATCGGCCCGAACGTCTCGCAGCCCTTGCCCTTGTTCCACTGGCCGCCGGAGCGGTCGATCTGGAACGCGCGCTCCGACACGTCGTTGGCGAGGAGATATCCCGCCACCGCGTCCATCGCCTTCTCCTTCACGAGATAGCGGGCGCGGCTGCCGATCACGATGCCGAGTTCGACCTCATAGTCGAGCTTGGTCGACTCCTTCGGAACGATGGTATTGTCGTTGGGGCCGCAGATGCAGGACGGCGCTTTGCTGAAGATGATCGGCTCCTTGGGGATCGGCAGGCCGGTCTCGGCGGCGTGGTCCGCATAGTTGAGGCCGATGGCGATGAAGTGCCCCACCTTGCTGACGCAGGGGCCGATGCGCGGATTGTCGAGGATCAGCGGCAGCGACGCCATCGGCGTGTTGCGGATTTTCGCAAGGCCGTCCGGTGACAGGGTCTCTCCGGCGATATCTGGGACAATGCCGGAGAGATCGCGGATGCCGCCGTTCGGATCGATCAGGCCCGGCTTTTCCTGGCCAGACGCGCCATAGCGCACGAGCTTCATAGAAATACTCCCTGTTGAGCAAACAATCGCAGTGTCGAATTGGCAAAGATGCTGGAGGTCCGGTCAGAACGTTCCCGGGAACGCGCCGCCGTCCACAAGAAAGTTCTGCGCGGTGATGTAGCCGGCCTGCACCGAGCACAGGAACGCACACGTCGCGCCGATTTCATCGGGCTGCCCAAACCGCTTTGCCGGAATGCCGGCGACGCGCTCGGCCTTGGCCTCCTCGATGCCGATATTCTTGTTGCGGGCGACGGACGCGAAATTCGAGGTCAGGCGCTCCGTCTCGATCGCGCCCGGCAGCAGGTTGTTGATGGTGACGTTGTGAGCCGCAACATTGCGGGCGACGCCGGACATGAAGGCCGTCAGGCCAGCGCGTGCGCCGGATGAGAGATCGAGGCCGGTCAACGGCGCCTTCACGCTGCCGGAGGTGATGTTGACGATCCGCCCGAAGCGGCGGGCGATCATCGGCCCGATGGCTCTCTGGGTCAGTTCGATGGCGATGATCATGTTGGCGGTCACGCCGTCGATCATCTGCTGGCGCTTTAGCTCGCGGAAATCCCGGAAGGGCGGGCCGGCATTGTTGTTGACCAGGATGTCCGGCTCCGGACAGGCGTCGAACAACGCGGCCTGGCAATCGGGATTTGCGAGGTCACCCTGAACGATGGTGACGGTCTGTCCGGTGGTGGCGCGGATATGCTCGGCCGTGGCCGCCAGCTTCTCGGCGCTGCGGCCGTTGATGACGACCTCGCAACCCGCCTCGGCAAGCGCCTGGGCGCAGGCCCGGCCAAGCCCGCTCGATGAAGCACATACGATGGCCTTGCGGCCGGCAATTCCCAGATCCATGGCGCGTCCTGTCCAAACCAAGTCCGGAAGGACGTGTAGCGCATTTTCCCGCCGCAGCGGGAGGGGGCAGGGAATTCCGTGGCGGTCAGTCGGACAGGGCGGTCGCCGGCCGCTCGGGACCATCCACGCGCATGGCGTTCCCGCGCCAGGAGAAGCCGGTGTCCCGCCAGCCCTGGACGTAGAGGAACGGCGTCGCCAGGTCGCGGGCCAGCGCTGTCAGCGGCGTCCGCCAGGAGAGGTGCCAGCCGCAGGCGGCCGCCATCACCATTTCGGCGCCGTAATAGATCGCCGCCGTCAGCAGCAGCATTCCGATGACCGAGGTGTCGCTCGCCAGACCGAACACCGCGGCAGCGACCAGCGGCGCAAAGCCGTTGGAGAGAATTTCAGGCGCGAACTGGGCCGGGAAGCTGGCGCGGCGCAGTTGCGCCCAGCGCACCTGCCGTTTCCACACCTCGGCGGCGGTGCGCCGGCCCAGCGGCTGGCCGAACGGCGCATTCACCAGCCGGACCCTCAGCCCGGCCGCGCGGATGACTTTCGTGGACGCGGCGTCCTCGGCCACCTCACGGGCCAGCGCATCGATCCCGCCGCCCTGTTCCAGGTGGTCGCGGCGCCACAGCATCGACTTGCCCTGGGCAAAGCCATAGCCGACGGCGTCGGCGAAATACTGCCAGCGGGCCTGA
>Ga0180223_1002439_pt1 | contig 11218 bp, 11 predicted proteins | sample eDN5th30CKraftOP_FD_151337 | JGI IMG/M metagenome (GOLD analysis project Ga0180223, IMG submission 151337) | Enriched Organic Plus compost microbial communities from Emeryville, California, USA - eDNA 5th pass 30_C Kraft OP (version 2) (version 2) ...
AAGCGCGCAGCCTCGAACGCATCGCCCTTGCCGCCCTCCGCAACAACTTCAAGGGCCGGATCGTCTGCGGCCACTGCTGCTCGCTCTCGTTGGCTCCCGACGAGGATCGCGCCCGCACCATCGATCGGCTTGGCGAGGCCGGCATGGCGATCGTATCGCTACCACTGGTGAACATGTATCTGCAGGACCGTACGGCCGCACGGACGCCGCGCCTGCGCGGTGTGGCCCCGCTGCATGAACTCGACGCCGCCGGCGTGCCGGTGATGGTGTCGAGCGACAACACGCGCGACCCCTACTACGCCTATGGCGATCTCGACATGCTGGAGGTGTTCCGCGAGGCGACCCGCATCCTCCACTTCGACCACTCCGACCGGCCCTGGATGCGGCTGCTGGGCGCGGCATCGGCCGACATCATGCGGCTGCCGAAGCATGGCCGCATCGCTGTCGGCGAACCGGCCGATCTGGTGCTGACCCGCGCCCGTACGCCATGGGAACTCATCGCACGGCCGCAGATGGACCGTGTCGTCCTGGTCAACGGCCGCGCGATCGACACCGCCCCGCCCGACTATCGCGAGCTCGATCACCTGTTCGCGTGAGCGGCAGGCTGTTCAGGCCAGCCGATCGAGCGAGAAGCGTGTCATATCCCGCAACAGCTTGACGAACTGCTGCGCGCGCAGTTCGGCCGTCAGGCGGCCCTTCTCGGCCGTCGCCAGCGACGCATCCCCCGCCGCGCCTTCGGCGGTGAGATCCTGCGCGATCCACGCCATGGCGTTGTGGCCGGTCGGCCGCAGCAGGTCGAACTCCTTCAACATGCCGATCGTGCAGGGCGGGAAGTTCCCCGCCTTGTCCATGCGCACGAGGTCGGGGCGGAAATACAGCATCAGCGAGGTCTCGATATCGCCCGCATGGATGCCGACCGCCGCCTCCTGATCGGTGTAGAGGCCCGGCGGATTGCCGAGGCGGCCCCAGCTGCTGGTGACCACCATCATCTGCAGCCGCACCCGCAACTCACGCGCAACGATGCTGATGAGGTCGACATTGCCGCCGTGGGAATTGACGATCACCAGCTTGCGCAGGCCGGCGCGATGCACCGCCTCACCGATCTCCACCCAGGCCCGCAAGGCCGTCTCTGCGGAGAATGTGATGGTGCCTTTCGAGCGCAGATGCTCATTGGATTTGCCGATCGCCTGGGTCGGCAGGATCAGGATCGAGAGATCGTCCGGCAGATGCCTGATCAGTTCGGCGATCATGCCGTCGTTGATAACGGTATCGGTCGAGACCGCGAGATGCGGCCCATGCTGCTCGATGGCCGCAACCGGAAGCACCGCGATCGTGGCCTCGGGATCGAGCCCGTCGAACTCGGTGGTGGTCAGCTCGCTCCAGAACAGCTTGCGCACGGGTCTCTCCAGTCATTGTCAGAGGCGCGCCATCGCGCGGCATGCGCGGTCGATGAAAGCGATACGCTGCGCCTCGGTCGCGATATTCATATGATAGAGCGCGAGATAGTCCACCTTCGCGCGCCGGTCCGCAAACCAGCGCAGATATCGCGTCACGATCTTGCGGGGCGGATCGCCGATGAAAAAGGCCTGCAGGCGCGGCCGTCCATAGGTGGTGATGCCGGTGATCCGCTTGATGTTGCCCAGCAGCGGCCTGGCATGGCCGGGGTCGGAGAGGTCGAAGCCGACGCCCGGCATCAGCATCCGATCGAAAAAGCCCTTGAGCATCGCCGGCGGGCCGAAGCTCCACACCGGAAACTGCAGCACCAGCGCATCCGCGGCGCGCAGCCGCCGCACATAGTCCTCAACGCCGGCCTGGTTGCGGCTGGTGTCGTGATAGCGCCGGCGCATATCTTCCGACAGTACCGGATCGAATTTCTCGGCATAGAGATCGAGCAGATCAACCTCGTGCCCGGCGGCCTTCAACACGTGTAGCGCGGCCACCCGGATTGCTGCGTGAAAACTTTCCGGCAATGGGTGGCAATAGACATAGAGGACTCGCATCGTCAGGCCCGGGCCGGCGTATAGCTCCGCATCTTGCCGGGATTCAGGAGCCCGTAAGGATCGACATCGGCCTTGAAGCTGAGCTGGTCGACATCAGCGCGTTTGTGGCGGCCACCATCCTCCAGCGTGTAGACATGCGGATTGGCGATGAACACGCCGTGCTTCTCGTGCAGCGCGATGATCTCGTTCAGCCGCTCCTCGGTGGTGTAACGCACGATCGGCAGCGAACTGCACGTCATCCGTCCGCCCTGCCTGATGAATTCAAGGTGCGGCAGCACTTCGTCCGGAAACAGCGCCCGGATCTCGCGGACGGCTTCGATCAGCCGGTCGTGCGGAAACAGGCATTGCAGGTAAGTGATCGAGCGGTCCTGCTTGAGCCACTGCAAGGTGGTGTGGTTCCAGGTATATTCGTAAACGGGCACGGAGCCCGGCGACTCGTCGGTCGGCTTTTCGAATGTGATGGTGCCACGGCCGTCCAACAGCGTCCGGAAGCTTTCCATCGAAGGCTCCGCGATCATCGCGAAGATCACGCTCTTGCCCTCGGGGCAGCAAGCCTTCATCACGCCGAAATAATTCGGGATCGGCCAGGTCATCGGCGTGACCAGCTTCTTGACGATGCCATCGGCCAGCGCAAGCTCATAGCCGACCTCGGCGGCCTCGAAGAAATCGTCGAATGCGACGACGACGTCGATCCATTGATAGGCCGGCGCAAGCGGTACCTCGAGCGCCGTGATGACGCCGGTCGTGCCATAGGCATGGTTGACAACCTGGGCGTCCTTTCCGCGCAGCTCGAGAATACGCGGCGTCTCTTCCATGGTGACGATCCGGGCGGCGATGATGTTGCCGGGATCGCGCAGTCCACCATAGGTCACCGAGCCAACGCCGCCGGAACCGCCGGAAATGAAGCCGCCAACCGTCGCGGTTCGTTTGGTCGAGGGATGCATCCGCTGCTCCCAGCCGTGGGGGCGAAGCGCGGCATCGACCTCATGCATCTTGGCGCCGGCCTGCACGCGCAGCACGCCGGGCTTATGCCATTCGATCGCCGACAAGCGGGTGATGTCGAGCAGCACCCCGCCCTCCAGCGGCACCGCCTGGCCATAGTTGCCGGTGCCTCCCGCCCGCACCGTCAGCGGGATGCGATAACGCGCGCATGCAGCGCAGATGCGCACCACGTCGGCCTCATCCCGCGGCGTGACGAGAATGTCCGCCGCCTTGCCATTCAATTGCTGATTGAGAACCGGGCTGTACCAGAAGAAATCCCGCGACCGGCGGCGCACGATGGTCGCATCGACGGTAGCTGGAACATCACCGATCGCCTGCAGGAAGCCATCGATGTCGTAGCGCGACGGACTCGCGTCCCTGGCTGCCAATCCGGTCGCGCTCATCAGCCTGGTTCTCCTGTCATCAGAGACGATTCACGAAAGAGCCTCATTGCGAGGCTGTGATGAGCAAGAAGTATACCGCCCAGGCGATCTCGATCGCCGCGGTGTCACCTGCTTCGCCACGGCCATGGTCAGAAATCGGTCATTGGCTGCTTATGGCATGGGCATCTGTGGTCCCCTCACCGGCACGAGCCTGCCCGGCATTCCCGGCACGAGTGTTGCAGCGCAAGGCGGGAGTGTGTCGGTCATCATCGCCCGAGGGGCGTCAGGGGAACAGGCCATGACAATGATGAAGTATCGGATCGATCGGCGTAAAGCGTTAGGCCTTCTGGGCGGAACCGCGGCGGCGTGTCTCGTGCCGGTCCCGGGCGCACGCGTCAACGCGCAGACGCTCGACAAAATCAGCTTCCAGACCAGTTGGCGGGCGCAGGCGGAACACGGCGGCTACTATCAGGCGGCCGCGGCAGGCATCTACAAAAAATACGGCATCGAATGCACGATCGGCCAGGGCGGCCCGCAGCAGAATGCATCCCAGCTTCTGCTGGGCGGCCGGGTCGACATGATCATGTCGAGTGCTTTCGAGGCCATCAACTACGCCAAGGAAGGCGTGCCGTTCCTCTGCATCGCAGCGATCTTTCAGAAGGATCCCCAGATCCTGATGTCACATCCCGGGGTCGGCAACGACACGCTCGCCGCCCTGAAAGGCAAGCCTGTCCTCATCGGCGCGACAGGGCGGACGAGTTTCTGGCCGTTCCTGCGCGCCAAATTCGGGTTTACCGATGACCAGATCCGGCCCTACACATTCAACATGGCGCCTTTCCTTGCCGATAAGAGCATGTCGCAGCAGGCCTTCATCTCCTCGGAACCGCTCGTGGTGATGAAAGCCGGCGTCAACCCGGTCATTCACCTGCTGGCCGATAGCGGCTATGACAACTATCAGACGACGCTTCATGTCTCACGCAAGATGGTCAACGAAAAGAAGGATCTCGTGCAGCGCTTCGTCACGGCTTCGCTGGAGGGCTGGGTCGAATATCTGAAGGGCGGGCCTGCCATCGAAGCTGCCAATGCCCAGATCATCAAAGAAAATGCCGACATGGACGCCGAGAAGATCGCATATGCCATCAAGGTGATGAACGAGCGCGGGATTGCGATGTCCGGCGATGCGCTGAAGCTCGGCATCGGCGCAATGACCGAGGCGCGATGGAAGAACTTCTACACCACGATGTCCGAAGCCGGCGCCATCGACAAGGGCATCGACATCCAGAAAGCCTACAGCCTTGAATTCGTGAACAAGGGAATCGGTACGTGAATATTGCGTTGGCTCGAACAAATGCGGTTGCGGCTGCTCCAGCCGGCCGCCCGCTGGTTTCGGTCCGCAACGTTTCAAAACAGTTTGCGAACGGAACGCTCGCCATCCATGGCGTCAACCTCGACGTCATGGCCGGCGAGTTCATCAGCCTGCTGGGTCCGTCGGGCTGCGGCAAATCCACTCTTCTGCGCATCATCGCCGGCCTGAACTCACCAAGCGCAGGCGAGATCGACTGGCCGACCTCGACCTACGGGGCGGAAGGCGAGCCCCTGCCCGACCTTGGCTTCGTGTTCCAGGACCCCACGCTGATGCCATGGTCGAACGCGATCAAGAACGTGATGCTGCCGCTGCGGCTGGCGCATGTGGCGCGTAGCGAAGCGGAAGCCCGCGCGGCCGAGATGCTCGCGCTTGTCGGACTGAAAGGGTTTGAGACATCGTATCCGCGGGAGCTCTCCGGCGGCATGCGCATGCGCGTCTCGATCGCCCGAGCGCTCGTTACCCGTCCAAAGATCCTGCTGATGGACGAGCCGTTCGCGGCGCTGGACGAAATCACCCGCCACAAACTCAACGACGACCTGCTCTCGCTGTGGTGGCAGAACCGTTTCACGGTGATGTTCGTTACCCATTCCGTATTCGAGTCGGTTTATCTGTCCCAGCGCATCATCGTGATGGCGGCACGGCCGGGGCGGGTCATGGCCGATCTCAGCGTCGACGCCACCTACCCGCGCGATGAGCTGTTCCGCACCTCGTCGGAATATGCCCACCTTTGCCGGGTCACGTCCGAGACTCTCAAGAAGGCAATCGCAGCATGACGGCCGAGGCTCACGCACCCCTCAGCACCCCGTCCCAGGACGGGACCGATTTTGACGCGCGTCCTGTCTTCACCCAGGAGCGCCGCATCCTCGGCATTGCCGCCAGCACCTGGCCCGGCATCATCGCGCCGCTGGTCGTCGGCATCATCGCGCTTGGCGGATGGGAACTGACCGTCCGCCTGCGCGAAGTACCGGCCTATATCCTTCCCGGCCCGCTGCTGATCGTGAAGACCCTGTTCGAGGACTGGACGACGCTCGCCCAGGCCCTGGTCGTGACGCTGCGCATCACCTTCGCCGCGCTGATCGCTGCCGTCGTGGTCGGCGTGTCGCTCGCGATCATCTTCACGCAATCGAAATGGGTCGAGAAGTCGCTGCTGCCCTATGCGATCATCCTGCAGGTGACGCCGGTGGTGTCGATCGCGCCGCTGATCATCATCTGGGTCGGCGACATCAACTTCTCGCTGCTGATCTGCGCCTGGATCGTCGCCTTCTTCCCGATCCTCTCCAACACCATCGTCGGTCTGAACTCCGCGGATCACAACCTCATCAACCTGTTCCAGCTCTATCGCGCGAGCCGCTGGCAGACGATGTGGTTCCTGCGCATGCCGGCGGCGCTGCCGTTCTTCCTTGCGGGCCTGAAGATCTCCGGCGGCCTTGCGCTGATCGGCGCGGTGGTGGCGGAATTCGTCGCCGGCACCGGCGGCAGCGCGTCCGGCCTCGCCTACCGGATCCTGGAATCCGGCTACCGGCTGCAGATCCCGCGCATGTTCGCAGCGCTGCTGCTGGTGTCGTTGACCGGCATCGCGATCTTCTTCGTCACCAGCACCATTTCGCATCTGCTGCTGCGGCGCTGGCACGAGAGTGCGATCAAGCGGGAGAGCTGACGCGCCGCAAGGCGCTGCAGGGGTCAGGCCCGGAGGTCAGGACGTTGTACGATTGGGCCCCACCGGCTGGCGATTGATCTCGTCCCGGTGGGTCCGGCACCACTCGTAGATCTCGATGTCCTTCTCGTACCACTTCGTCAGATTGGCAACGGCGCGGTCTGAAAGGTGGGTGCTGAAGCCCGGAGGGGTTGCGTGGCGTTCAGCCGCGTTGAGGTCCGGCAACTGGTCGCTGGCGCCAAGCTTTCTCAGCAGCGCCCGGCAGTCATCCTCATAAGTCTCCTGCGTTCCGATATAAAGGATCGTGTTGCTTGATTTCTGGATGAAGTCGGTGTTGCGCACCCACTGGCGGAAGCGATTTTTGACATGCTGGATCGCGAGCATGCTGAATTCGGCTGCGGCGCGGTGCCAGTCATCGCTGGAATCCAGCGTCTCGGCCAGCACGTTCGGTTCCTGGAACATGCGGAACGCGATTTTCTCCCCTTCCGACCATGGAATATCCCGGGCCGGGCGCCCCATCCGGAGGCGGCTGTTGAAGCCTGAGACGAAGCGCGCAACGGGATGGCGCACAAAGAAAACGGCTTTGCCATGCGTCACGTCTGCAAGCGAGAATTTGTGAGGATGAAAGTGCAGGCTGAATCCGTTGGCCTTGATCTCATCCTTCTTGCTCAGAAGGATGTGTTCCAATCCAACGCCACCGGTCTTGCCGATGTGGACCATGTGAACTTGCATACGGCTTTCACCTCATTTCCCGCCAAGCGGTCAGGCGTCTGTGCAAAACGCGGCCGCTGAAGAACGCCAGAACACGATCCGATTCCACCGGAACGGATCATGCTCCAAGCTCTCTACCACAGGAAAGCTGCGGGGCCCTGACGGCGAGTGATCGGCTGTGGAATGTCCAGCAGCGCTGGCTTCGATCAATCCCGGGACGCGACGGTCTCGATGAGATGTTCAAGACGATGGCCCGCGCGCTCTGCCTTGGCGGTGAGATAGCGCAGGTTCTCACGGTTCACCGGTGCGAATAGCGGCATCCGGCTCACCACGTCGATTCCGGGCAGGCCATCGACCTTGGAGGGATTGTTGGTCAGCAGACGGACCCGCTCGCAGCCCAGCAGGGACAGCATCCGCGCCGCCGCGCTGTAATCGCGCTGGTCGGGATCGAAGCCCAGCGCCGTGTTGGCATCCACCGTGTCGAAGCCCGCATCCTGGAGCGTATAGGCCCGCATCTTGTTGGCCAGCCCGAGCCCGCGGCCTTCCTGCTCCAGATAGAGCACGACGCCACCACCCAGATCCGACAGATGTCCGAGCGCCAGCTTGAGCTGATCGCCGCAATCGCACCGCCGCGAGCCGAACACATCTCCCGTCAGGCAGGCGGAATGCAGCCGCACCGGCACCGGAACCGACAAATCCGGATTGCCGACGACAACGGCGACCGACTCGCTGCCGGTGCCGTCGCGGAACACCACGAACCGGGTACCGAGGCCGGCCCGCAACGGCACCCGCGCCTCCGACACTTTTTCCAGCGACGCAGCCGCCATCGTACGGAAGTGGCTGACCCGATCGGAGGCAACCGTCATCACCGGTGGATTGAAGGATGTCGCGGCCAGCGGCCCCGCATCGGCGATCACCGCAGCCGGAAGCCGCTGGGCGAGCTTGGCCAGATCGAGCGCTGCCGATGCGACGGAGCCTGCCGGCATGATCCCCGCGCCATCGGCGGCATAGGGAACCTCGAATGCGAGCGCCCAGACCCGGTCGATATCGTCATCCGGCGTGAGCGGGAGCGTCACCGCTCCAGCACCGGCCGGAAGCCCGATCGCCGCCGCCCGGCGCGCCGTCAGCGCGAGCGATGGAGCAACCCCGCCGGAGAGGGCCCGGATGGCGCCAAGGCTGTCGGCATTCAGGCCCTCGATCGGCCAGGCCAGCACCGTTTCAGTCGCATCGCCGATCAGCACAGGCCGGCCGGCCCGGAATTCGGATACGCCCCGGTCGATCCCGACAAGGGCCGGGTCCCCGAGGTCAAATCGCTGAAAACTCTCGCTCACCGACATATGCGATCCAATCACTCAGGGGACATGGGAACCAAGACACCACAACAGATATGATATTCCAGCGGAATTGGAATTGCCCGGGCAATATCCGGGCACATGGCGGGGTTACCCTGCAAGCCGACCTGGGAACCGAGGCTGTGGGATGCCAGACCTGTTTGAGCCGCTCCGAAACGGGACACGCGACCGCCCCTTCGTCATCGGGCAGATCGGACAGTCGCTGGACGGGCGCATCGCCACCACAACCGGTGACTCGAAATACGTCAACGGCGATGCCGGATTGACCCACCTCCATCAGCTCCGGGCGCTGGTCGATGTCGTGGTGATCGGAGTGGGAACGGCGCTGGCAGACGATCCGCAACTCACCGTCCGCCGCGTCGCAGGCTCCCATCCGGCCCGCGTGGTGATCGATCCGCGCGGCCGGCTCCCCGCGGAGGCGCGCCTGCTCGCCGCCGACGGCGTCCGCCGCATCGTGGTGGTCGAGGACGGCACCTGTCCAGATGTGCCGGACGGCGTCGAAATCCAGTCGCTGCCGACCGAGAATCGCCAGATCGCTCCGGCGGCCATCCTCGACCGTCTCGGCACGCTGGGGTTCCGCCGCATCCTTGTGGAAGGCGGCGCGGACACCATCTCGCGCTTTCTGGCGGCGGGGTGTCTGGATCGCCTGCATGTCATCGTGTCGCCGCTGATCGTCGGCTCCGGGCACAACAGTTTCTCGCTGCCGCCGATCGCCCGCATGGGGGACGCGCTGCGCCCGCCGACCCATGCCCATATCCTGGACGGCGATATCGTCTTCGACTGCGATCTGTCGGCTCAGCGCATGCCGGCCGGCTGCGCGAAAAAGTCGACATGACCGACCCGGATGGCCGAGATGCCATCGGCGATGGCGCGGGTGCGGCGGTCCGACCAGTCCTTCACATCCGCATCCAAAACATCAGGAATTTCGTATAAGGCATTGGTCCATCCGGAGATTAGCGCGAGCTGGATCCGGCGATCCTCGGCCGAGAAGACCCAGTCCGACTGCTCATGGGTGACCATATAGCCGAGGCTCTCGAACCGGGTGATCGCAGTCGCGGCGGCTGCCGGCCCCAGCGCCGGACCAAATCCCTTGTCGCCCAGCTGATGCCGGTTGAGCGCCGATATCATCCTTTCGTCCGCCGCGAAGGCCGGTTCCAGCGAGACCCGGCCGTCATAGGTCAACGCCGCATAGACCGGCAGATGCCGGGCCGCGGCCTCCATGGCGAAGCGTTCCAGCCAGTCGTCCGAGACGAGGTCGAGAAACGCGGTGGTGGTAACCAGGTCCACCGGTCCATCGAGGACGGACTCGATATCGTAGGACAGGTCCGCCGGTGTCGTCGTGACGTTGACCCCCGGCAGCGGCGGAACGGGACGCGCCCGCGCCAGCAGGCTGAGATCATTGTCGACCAGCCGCCAGTTCTGATGGGTGGGAAGATGGGGCGAGAGGGCCCGCAAGGTCGCACCGGTTCCGCAGGCGAGATCGACCAGGGAGACCGAAAAGCGATCCGAGAGCCCCGACAGAACGGCGGTGCATACGGCCGAGCTTCGGGCCTTGATGTCGTAGGGCTCCCGCAGCGCCAGCCATTCAACTGCGAAACTCATGACACAGCCTCGAGAACCTGCGCGAACCTTACGGCCGACGTCTGCCATGCCGGTAGCGCCGTGGCAGCAGCCCGCGCCGCGGCAGCCAGCCGGCGGCGCTCCTCCGGCTGCCCGATCAGCAGCCGCAATGCACCCGCAAGCGCCGGCGCATCATCGGGCGGCACCAGCAGGCCGGCTCCCTCCGGTACCGCTTCGGGAATGGCGCCCGCGCGGGTACCGACGACCGGCAGCCCATGGGCAATCGCTTCGGTAAAGGCCATCCCATACCCTTCGTAGCGGGACGCGAGGACGAACACGTCGGCTCCGTCATACAGCTGCCCGATCCGCACGTCGTCCACCGCGCCGACAACCGTGACCTGTGACACCAGATCAAAACGCGCGATGTCATCCATCAGTTGCGCCGTCGCCGCAAGGTCGCGGGTGGTGTCGCCGGCAATGGTCAGCGTCCACGGCAGGTCCCGCAGGATGGCCAGCGCCGCCAGCAGCACGTCGTAGCCCTTGCGCGGCACGATCGAACCGACCGCGAGCAGCGAGACGACACCATTCTCACCGCCGCGGGCGAAAGCGGCCCGGTCACATCCCGGCACGACGACGCTGATCCGGCCCGGCGGGACGTCATAGTCGGACACCAGGCCCCGCGCCGTCGTCTCGCTGTTGGCGATGACATGCCGCGCACAGGCAAGCGCCCGGCGCTCGCAGCATCGAAGGGTGTCAGCGTCACCGCGGGACAGTCCGGTCTCGAGCGCGAGCGGATGATGCACCAGCGCAACCAGACAATGGCTGCCGCGCAGCGCTTCGGCCGCCTCGGGCAGGACACCGAAGGCAAGGCCATCAATCACAGCCGGAATATCGCCGGGAAGATTTTGCAACAGCCTGCCGGCGCTTTGTTTGGTCCCCTCCGCCGGACGTGGAAAACCATCGCCCAGCCCCAGCACATCCACCTGCCAGCCCAGCTGCCGCAATTCGGCGATGATGCGCCGGTCATAGGCATAGCCGCCGGTCGGCGTCGCGATATCTCCGGGAATGGCGAAGACGGCCTGCCTCACCACAAGGCGGCCTCATACCAGGCGCGCGCGACGTGAGACTCCGACAGCGTCACGCGGATGGCCTTCAACTCACGGCCATTGCGGCCAAGCTCGTCGGCACGCGCCGCAGCGGCAAGACTGTCG
>Ga0180223_1002441_pt1 | contig 11215 bp, 9 predicted proteins | sample eDN5th30CKraftOP_FD_151337 | JGI IMG/M metagenome (GOLD analysis project Ga0180223, IMG submission 151337) | Enriched Organic Plus compost microbial communities from Emeryville, California, USA - eDNA 5th pass 30_C Kraft OP (version 2) (version 2) ...
TCCTGTTCCTCTACATGGACAGGCTCTCGGACGCGCTGGTGAGACTCGGCGGGCTGTTCCGCAGCACGAAGCAGGCTCCGCCGCACCCGGCCGAGTGAGGGGCCGGGCGCGCCGCAGCGGTCACGGCCGGGCCTGTCCCGACCGCCCGAGCCTTCATCCGAGGGGCGTGTTCAAGCCGCGCATGCCCGCCGCGAGGCGAGCATGTCGCGCGATCGGCGGCGGCTCAGGCCGCGTCGAGGCCGTAGAGCGAGTGCAGGGTGCGCACCGCGAGCTCGGTATAGGCGGCGTCGATCAGCACCGAGAACTTGATCTCGGAAGTGGTGATGGCGCGGATGTTGATGCCCTTCTCGGCCAGCGCGCGGAAGGCGCGGGCGGCGACGCCGGCATGCGAGCGCATGCCGATGCCGATGGCCGAGATCTTCACCACCTCGGTCGCGCCCTGGAGGTCCTGATAGGCGATGCTGTCGTGCTTGCTCTCGAGCAGCTTGCGGGCGCGTTCGTAATCGGCCGTCGGCACCGTGAAGGTGATGTCGGTGGTCGCCCGGTCGTCGGAGACGACCTGGATGATCATGTCGACATTGATGTTGGCGTCGGCGAGCGGTCCGAAGATCGCGGCGGCGACGCCGGGCTTGTCGGCCACGCGCCGGAGCGTGATCTGGGCTTCGTCCCGGGAGAAGGCGATGCCGGTGACGATCTGCTGTTCCACGATGTCGTCCTCGTCGCAGATGAGGGTGCCAGGGTTGGGGTTGTCGGGGTCGTCGAAGGAGGAGCGGACATAGGTCGGTACGCGATGGAGCATCCCGATCTCGACGGAGCGCACCTGCAGCACCTTCGAGCCGAGGGAGGCCATCTCGAGCATCTCCTCGAAGGAGACCTTGTCCAGGCGCTTCGCCTTGGGGACGATGCGCGGATCGGTGGTGTAGACGCCGTCGACATCGGTGTAGATGTCGCAGCGGTCGGCCTTGAGCCCGGCGGCCAGCGCCACGGCGCTGGTGTCGGAGCCGCCGCGGCCGAGCGTGACGATGCGGCGGCTCTCGGCATGCACGCCCTGGAAGCCCGAGCAGACGGCGATTTCGCGCTCGCGGTCGAAGCCGGCGATGATGCCGGAGCCGTCGACGTCGACGATGCGGGCGGCGCCATGCGCGTCCGAGCCGTAGATCGGGATCTGCCAGCCCTGCCAGGAGCGCGCCGGCATGCCCATTTCCTTCAGCACCATGGCCATCAGCCCGGAGGTGACCTGCTCGCCCGAGGCGACGACGGTGTCGTATTCGGCCTGGTCGTAGATCGGCGCGGCCTCCTTGCACCAGGAAACCAGCTCGTTCGTCTTGCCCGACATCGCCGAGACCACGACCGCCACCTGGTTGCCGGCGTCGAACTCGCGTTTGACGTGGCGGGCCGCGTTCTTGATGCGCTCGACAGTGGCGACGGAGGTGCCGCCGAATTTCATCACCAGACGGGCCATGACGGTCTTCGGACTCTCGATAGCTGCCCGGTCGTTGGGCCGGGTCGAAACGTCGCCCTCGCACTGGCGGCGGGGCGGGTGTAGATGACGGGCGGCAGGCGCCGTGTCAATGCGGCATCTCGGCAATGAAGGACCGGCTCATGGTGGCAGCGACCGAGCGTTTTGGCTCGACGATCGATCCGGACGAGGTCGCGCGCTTCGACGCGATCGCGCGCGACTGGTGGGACCAGCAGGGGCCGATGGCGGTGCTGCACAAGTTTAACCCGGTGCGCCTCGCCTTTGTCCGCGACGAGGCCTGCGCCCATTTCGGGCGCGATCCGAAGCGGATGCGCGCGCTCGAGGGCCTGAGCCTGGTCGATATCGGCTGCGGCGGCGGCGTGCTCTCCGAGCCGCTGGCCCGGCTCGGCGCCGCGGTGACGGGGCTCGACCCCGCCCCGACCAACATCGCGGTCGCCCGGGCCCATGCCGGCAAGAGCGGGCTTTCGATCGATTACCGCGAGGAGACGATCGAGGCGGTGGTCGCCTCCGGCCGGCGCTTCGACATCGTGCTGGCGATGGAGGTGGTCGAGCATGTCGCGGATGTCGCTGCCTTCGTCGCGGCCTGCTGCGCGGCGGTGAAGCCCGATGGGTTGCTGGTGATGGCGACGCTCAACCGGACCCTGAAATCCTATGCGCTCGCCATCGTCGGTGCCGAATACGTGCTGAAATGGCTGCCCAGGGGCACGCATGACTGGGAGAAGTTCGTCACTCCCGACGAGCTCGGCGCGGCGATCGAAGCCGGCGGCTTCGCCCTCGGCACGCAGACCGGCGTCGTCTTCAACCCGCTGAGCGGGCGCTGGGCCACGTCGCGGGACATGGATGTGAACTACATGCTCGCCGCCAGCCGCGGCGGCTAAAGCGTCGGCCCGAGAAGCGGAACGCGATTTTCGGGAAAAGCCGGCGCAGAATCAAAGAGCTGGCGCTTCGGATTGAACAGGATGTTCAGTCCGATACTCCAGCGCCGCTTCAGCGTTTCACCGCCGTCAGGGCGAGGAGCAGCACGAGGCCCGCGCCGGTCGCGGCCCCGGCCCGGACGGCGTCGGGGTCGAACGGGGTCCTGACCCCGTAACGGTGCCAGAGCCAGGCCCCGCAGAAGGCGCCGACGAGCAGGATGCCGGTGTTGAGGGCGGTGCCGAAGGCGCTGTCGCCGAGCAGCAGATCGGCGATCCAGCCGAACATCATCGCGCCGAGCACGATCACCGTCAGCACCAGCACGAGCGACAGCAGCGGCAGATCCGGGAAACCGACCGTCATCAGCAGACCGCGCATCGCACCCGCTCCGTTCCAGTGAGGCCAGGATCGCCCGAAACGATGAAGGAAACGGCAAGATCGCGGCTCCGCTGCGGGATCTCGCGCCCAGCGCCGGCGTCTTGGACGGAAGCAGTCCGGAGGGTAGGGTGGGCGACCGTCGCCCGGATGGGAGGATCGCCGTGTCCCTGACGCTCTATGCTCACCCGTTCTCGTCCTACTGCCAGAAGGTGCTGACGGCGCTCTACGAGAACGGGACACCGTTCGATTATCGCCGGCTCGGGCCGGAGGACCCCGCCGCCGGGGCCGAATGGGCCGCGCTCTGGCCGATGAAGCACATGCCCGTCCTGCTCGACGGCGAGACCCCGGTGTTCGAGTCGAGCATCATCATCGAGCATCTCGGATTGTACCATCCCGGCCCGGTTCCGCTGCTGCCGGCCGAGCCCAAGGCGGCGCTGCGGACCCGCATGCTCGACCGCTTCTTCGACAATTTCGTCATGACGCCGATGCAGAAGATCGTCTTCGACCATCTGCGCCCGGCCGAAAGCCGCGATGACTACGGGCTGGCCAAGGCGCGCGGGATGCTGGACGACGCCTATCGCTGGCTCGACGGAGAGCTCGCGGGGCGCGACTGGGCTGCGGGCGCCGGTTTCTCGCTGGCCGACTGCGCCGCCGCTCCCGCGCTCTTCTATGCCGACTGGGTGCATGAGATCGATCCGGCCCTGACCCATCTGCGCGCCTATCGCGCCCGGCTTCTCGGGCGCCCGTCCTTCGCGCGGGCGGTGGAGGAGGCGCGGCCGTTCCGCCCGCTGTTTCCGCCGGGCGCGCCGGACCGCGACTGACGCGCCGCAACCTGCCGGGAACATGGCCCGGGCGCGCCCGGGGGCTGTCGCCTCCGCCGGATCGAGGGTAGAGACGACGACCTTCGCCAGCTTCCGGGTCCGATGCCGTCTCTTTTCCTGCGCGGAATGCCGCTGATCTTCACCTTCCTCTGGTCGACGGGGTGGATCGTTGCCGGCTATTCGGCGCGCTACGCCGATGCCCTGACCTTCCTGGCGGTGCGCTTCGCCACGGCGGCGGTGCTGGTCACGCTGATGGCGCTGGCGGCCGGAGCACCCTGGCCGCGCAGCCGCCGCGCCGTCATCGACATCGCGATCACCGGCATCCTCCTGCACGGAGTCTATCTCGCCGGGGTCTGGTGGGCGGTGCGCCACGGCCTGCCTGCCGGCATCTCCGGCCTGATCGCCGGGCTGCAGCCGATCCTGACGGCGCTGTTCGCGCCCGTCCTCGTCGGAGAGCGCATCTCCGGGCTGCGCTGGCTCGGCATCGCCTGCGGCTTCGCCGGTATCGCGCTGGTGCTCCAGCCGCAGCTCGCCGGCGTCGATCCGGCGGCGCTCTGGGGCGTGCTCCTGCCGATCCTGATCAACGTCGCCGGCATGTTCGCCGTGACCTTCGGCTCCTTCTACCAGAAGGCGCGGGTGCATTCGGGCGATCTCAGGACGATGACGGCGATCCAGTATGCCGCCGCCTTCCTGGTCACCATCCCCTTCGCCTGGGCTCTGGAGCCGATGCGGGTGGAGTGGAACCTGACCATGGTCCTGGTCCTGCTCTGGTCGGTGGTGGTGCTCTCGCTCGGCAGCATCGGCCTCTATCTGTTCATGCTCCGGCGCGGCGAGGTCTCGCGCATCGCGACCTTCCTCTACCTCGTGCCGGCGCTGGTCGCGGTCGAGGCCTGGCTGCTGTTCGGGGAGACGCTGTCGGCGCTGCAGGTGGCCGGCATGGCCGTCACCATCCTCGGCGTCGGCCTCGCCACCCGGAAATGACGGAGGCGGTTTCAGCGTATCCCTCGCCGGAAGGCCGGCCCGATGCGGTCCGCGGCCGGTTTTCGTGATAATTTCGACATCATCGCCCGCTTGGCATGAGGAACGGCCGCCAACGGCCGCACGACCGACAGGAGACATGATGCCGAATTTCTTCGCCCCCGCGCTCGCCGGAGCCACTCTCTTCGCCGCCGCCATGCTGCCCGCCCTGCCTGCGGCCGCGCAGGATGCGCTCGCCGGCCGCCAGGCGCCGCGCATCAGCGTCGTCGGCGAGGGCGAGGTTTCCGTGGCGCCCGACCTCGCCGTGGTGACGTTGAGCGTGCTGCGCGAGGCCGCCACGGCCCGCGAGGCGCTCACCGCCAACAATGCGGCGATGAAGGAGGTGCTCGACGGGCTCAAGGCGGCCGGCATCGCCGAGCGCGACATCCAGACCTCGCGGCTCAATATCCAGCCGCGTTACGCGCAGGGCACGCGCGACAAGCCCGAGACGCCCCGGATCGTCGGCTATTCGGTCGGCAACGAGGTGACGGTGCGCATCCGCAAGATCGCGGAGGCCGGCGCGGTCATCGACAAGGTGGTCGGCCTCGGCGTCAACCAGGGCGGCAGCATCGCCTTCGTCAACGAGGATCTGAAGGCGACGATGACCGAGGCGCGCAAGCGCGCCGTCGCCGATGCGCTCGACAAGGCCCGCACCCTGGCCGAGGCGGCGGGCGTCAAGCTCGGGCCGGTCCTGTCGATCGAGGAGAATGCGATCGCGCCGCGCCCGATCGCCTACGCCGCGCCGATGCGCAAGGCTTCGGCCGACATGGCGGTGCCGCTGGCGAGCGGCGAGAACAGCTATCAGACGCAGGTCAACGTGGTCTTCGAGATCGCGCGCTGACCGGCGGGCCGGTCACGGCGGCGGGGCGGAGCGCGCCGCCGCCTGCCCGGTCCAGGGAACGCCGGAGAGCATCCGCTCCAGGATCGCCATCCGCATCGGCACCGACAGCGCGACCTGCCGGAAATAGCCGGCGTTCGGCAGGCTGTCGCAGGAGGGGTCGAGCTCGGAGAAGCGCGGCAGCGGGTTGAGGATCAGCGTGTCGGAGCGCGCTTCCAGGATCTTCCGCGCGGTGATGGTGAAGGGCTCCGTCTCCTTCTCCTTGTCGACGGCGTCGCTGCCGAGCGCGGCATGGGCGAATTTGCTCATGTCCTGCATCTGGATGCTGAGGACGTCGTGGTCGAGCGTGCGGCGCACGTCGTGCACGAGGCCGATCTCGGTGCCCAGCCCCGCCAGCACGGTCATCGCCTCGCGCATCGCGGGGTTGATCGGCACGTCCGGCAGGCAGCACAGGGTGAAGCGCCTCGGCGGCGTCAGGCGCAGCATCCTGACGAAGGAGACGGCGAAGCGGGCGCGGGTGTCGCTGGAGAGCGCGATCGACAGCGTCTCGATCGCGCCGCGCATGTGGCGGATGGCGAAGAGGTCGATCAGCGCCTGGCTCGGATGCTCGTCGGCGCCGTTGCCGGCGTTGATCACCGGCAGGTGGCTCAGCCGCGCCACGCGATAGGGCATGTCCTCCAGATGCGAGCGCACGACCAGCAGGTCGCTGTAGAGCTCCACGGTGCGGATATGGTCCTCGAGCGTCTCGCCGGTGCTCGTCCCCATCCGGCCGCGATCGGTGTCGTAGGCGTCGATCGACTGGTGGCCGAGGCGGGCGGCGGCCGCCTGGAAGCCGAGCCGGGTGCGCGTGCTGCGCTGGTCGAACAGGGCCGCGATCACCTTCGGGCGCCGGCGATGGGCCGGCGGCTGCAGGGGCGGAAGGCCGGCCTTCTCCCGCTCCTCCTCCTGCAGATGCCGCTCGGCCCGTTCGAGGATGTCGTCGAGGTCGAAGCGGGAGACCGCGTCCGCGCTCAGCAGGTCCTTCCCGCTCGGATAGTTCGGACGCTGCATGGAAGGCCCCCGCTTCGCGCGGGTGCGCCGGGGCGGCTACGCCACTTCTCTGAAGGGTCCGCCCTTGCGGGAACCGCCCCCCGACCGTGCCGACTTCGCGCGCCCCGTCGCCACCCGGTTGCCGATCATGGGCAGCAATTCCGCCGCTGTCATCGGGCGCGCGAAAACAAAGCCCTGGATGCCGTGCGCCGCATGCTTGCGGATGGCTTCGAGCTGCTCCTGCGTCTCCACCCCCTCGACGATCAGGCGCAGCTTCAGGTCGTGCGCCAGCCGGGTGATGGCGCTCATCAGGTAGTCGGCCTTGCGGGTCGAGCCGAGCTCGTGGGTGAAGGCCTGGTCGACCTTGATGGTGTCGATCGGAAGCCGGGCGAGATAGCTCAGCGAGGAATAGCCCTTGCCGAAATCGTCGAGCGCGATGCGCACGCCGAGCGTCCGCAGGGCGACGAGACGGGTGATGACATGCTCGGCGTCGTCGATCAGCGAGCTCTCCGTGATCTCGATGGTGAGGCGCTGCGGCTCGAAGCGATGGAGGCGCAGCAGCGCCGCGACCAGCCCGACGAGATCGTGCCCGCGATCGAACTGGCGGGCCGAGACATTGACGTTGACGCCGACGCTGCGCGGCCAGGTCAGGGCGGTGCGGATCGCCTCGTCGAGCGCCCAGGCGCCGAGAATGGTGATGAGCCCGGTGCGTTCCGCCAGCGGGATGAAGACCTCGGGGCTGATCGGCCCCCGCTCGGGATGGTTCCAGCGCAGCAGCGCCTCGGCCATCGTCGCCGTGCCGGAGCGCGGATTGTAGATCGGCTGGTAGAGCAGCTCGAATTCGCCGCGCCGGATGCCCTCGCGCAGTTCCGCCTCGATGGCGCGCCCGCTCTCATGCTCGTCCCGCACCGTTTCGCTGTAGACGACGAAGCGGTTGCGCCCCTCCAGCTTGGCGCGGTAGAGCGCGATGTCGACGCATTTCAGCGCCGCCTCGATCGTCTCCGCGCAGCCCGCCGGAGCGATGCCGATGCTCGCCGTCGCGGTGAGGTGCCGGCCCGCCAGGACGCGCTGGCCGCCGAGCAGCAGGACCAGCCGGCGGGCAAAGGCGATCGACTCGGCCTCGGCGCGCGCCGTCGCCACCATGAACTCGTCTCCGCCGGTGCGCGCGGCGATGTCGCCCGGCTGGAGCTCCCGCGTCAGCATCTCGCCGAAGGCGTGCAGCAGCGCATCGCCGACATCGTGCCCGAAGCTGTCGTTGATGCCCTTGAAGCGGTCGATGTCGATCGAGATCAGCGTGATCGGCTGTCCGGTCGCCGCCTTGGCCCTGATCTCCCGCATGAAGCCGCGGCGGTTGTAGAGATTGGTGATCGTGTCGCTGACGGAGAGGCTCTCCAGCTCGCGCACCGTCCGCAGCCGCGCGACGAAGACGCGGTGGATCACCTGGGCGCTGGAGAAGGTCAGCACCGTCGTCAGCGCCACGGTGAGGCCGATCACCAGATAGGCGGGATCGCCGGTCCGGATCAGGGCGGCCAGGAAGGGCAGGGCCGCGATCAGGATCTGGACGCGGGTGACGAGGGGGCGCGACGTGTTGCGGCCCGAAATGCCGGCGAGGTAGCCGATCGTCTGGGCGATCGCCAGCACGGCGACCGGCTGGTAGGTGTAGTGCAGCACGGCATGGGAGCCGAAGGCCGAGACGAGGGCGGCCGTCGTCCAGGCGCCGAGCATCGCCGACCGTTCAAGGCGGGTGATCGTGGCGTCGCTCGCCCTGGCGAGGTCGACCTTCAGGAAGCGCCGATGCGCCAGTTGGCGCAGCGCGCCGATGGCCAGCATCGCTGCGGTCATCAGCGCGAAGGCGGGGTCGCCGCCGCTCAGCACGGTGGCGCCGCCCATCACGGTCGCGACCATGACGGCGCCGGTCAGGATGGTGCCGGGCGTCGCATAGAGCGCCGCGACCAGTTCGGACTTCATCGCGCGCTCGTTGTCGCGAGCCTCGGCCATCATCGTCCGCCCTACCGGTTCGTTCCGCCCCGACGCAGCGCAAGAGGTATTTTCGGTAAAGAACTGTTAATGAATGGTATCCTGCCCAGGCGCTTACTCCACGATGAACGGGTTTCGTCGGCCGGATATCGTCCGTGATACTTGTCGATATCTTTTCGTTCTTCCTCGAAATCCGTCGAGATGCGTTTTTGGCGGCGCCCGAGCCCCTGTGCCGGAAAGCCGCGGCCGCCATCCCGGGCGGAGCCTCCATCATGTCCGGCGGGGCCGGTTCTGCATCGTCCGCGCGGGCGCCCGGCGCCTGCGGCCCTTGTGGATCGCCGCCCGAAAGGCCAGCCTGCCGGGCGATTCCGCCGGGCTGGCGCCCGGCCTGAGCGATCGGAAACGAACATGAATCAACATTTCATCAATGGCCGCTATGTCGCTGGCCAGACTGGCGAAACCCTCGCCAAGCTCGACCCCGCCACCGGTGAGGAATTCGCCCGCATCGCCTGCGGCAACGCCGCCGACATCGATGCGGCCGTGACGGCGGCCCGTGCTGCCTTCGACGGCGCCTGGGGCCGGCTGACGGCGGCCGAGCGCGGTCGCCTGATCGCGAAGCTCGCCATCAAGGTGCAGGATCATTTCGACGAACTGGCAAAGCTGGAGGCCCGCGACACCGGCAAGCCGATGAGCCAGGCCCGCGCCGATATCGACGCCACCATCCGCTATTTCGAGTTCTATGGCGGCGCGGCCGACAAGGTGCACGGCCACGTCATTCCCTTCCTGAACGGCTACAGCGTCAGCGTCGTCCACGAGCCGCACGGCGTCACCGGCCACATCCTGCCCTGGAACTATCCGGCGCAGATGATCGGCCGCTCGCTGACGGCCTCGCTCGCCATGGGCAATGCCGTGGTGCTGAAGCCGGCCGAGGATGCCTGCGCCACCGCCTTCCGCCTGGCGGAGCTGGCGAGCGAGATCGGCTTCCCGGACGGCGCGATCAACATCGTCGCCGGCCGGGGCCATGAGGCGGGCGCCGCGCTCTCGGCCCATCCCGGGATCGGCTTCATGTCCTTCACCGGCTCGCCCGAGGTCGGCAAGATGGTGCAGCACGCCTGCGCCGAGCATCTGATCCCCTGCACGCTCGAGCTCGGCGGCAAGTCGCCCCAGATCGTCTTCGAGGATGCCGATATCGAGGCCTTCGTGCCGATCGCCTGCAAGGCCATCGTCCAGAACACCGGGCAGACCTGCTCGGCCGGCAGCCGCCTCCTGGTGCAGAAGTCGATCTATGACGACGTCGTCGCCGAGGTCGCCAAGGCCTTCTCCAGGCTCCAGGCCGGCACGCCGGAGATGGATCTCGATTGCGGCCCGGTGATCAACGCCAAGCAGCGCGGCCGCGTCCAGAGCTTCATCGACCAGACCCGCGAGGCCGGCATCCCGGTGATCGCCGAGGGCAGGATCGCGCAGGGCGTGCCGAATGGCGGCTTCTACGTCACGCCGACGCTGTTCGGCCCCGTGCCGCGCGGCAACCGGCTGGAGCAGGAGGAGGTCTTCGGCCCCGTCCTCGCCGCCTTCCCCTTCGAGGACGAGGAGGATGCGATCAAGGCCGCCAACGGCACCGATTACGGTCTGGTCGCGGCGGTCTGGACCCGGGATGGCGGCCGCCAGCAGCGCGTCTCCAAGCGCGTCCGGGCCGGCCAGGTCTTCATCAACGGCTATGGCGCCGGCGGCGGCATCGAACTGCCCTTCGGCGGCACCGGCAAGAGCGGCCACGGCCGCGAGAAGGGCTTCATCGCGCTCGAAGAGTTCGCGACGACCAAGACCATCGTGCACAAGCACGGGTGACAGTCCCGACCGTCATCCCGGGGCAACTCCGGGGTGACGGGGGAGGGCGGAGGCTCTCACATCCTGACGATGTGCCGGATCGTGCGGCCCTCGTTCAGCGCGTCGAAGCCGGCGTTGATCTCGTCGAGGCTGCCGGAGCTGGTCCAGAGCTTGTCCACCGGCAGCTTGCCGCGCTGGTAGAGCGCGACGAAGCGCGGGATGTCGCGCGAGGGCACGCAGGAGCCCACATAGGACCCCTTCAGCGTCCGCTCCTCCGCGACCAGCCGCACCGGCGAAAGCGAGAGCGCATGCGCCGGGTTGGCGAGGCCGGCGGTGGTCGTCGTGCCGCCGCGCCTCGTGATCTGGTAGGCGAGGTCGAGCGCCTTGACCGAGCCGGCCATCTCCAGCCCGTGATCGACGCCGCCTTTCGTTGCGGCGCGGATGGCCTCGACCGCATCCGGCGCGTCGGCCCTGAAGGCGTCGGTGGCGCCGAGCGCCAGCGCCAGATCGAGCTTGTCCTGGGCGAGATCGACGGCGATGACGCGCGCCGCGCCGCAGGCGACCGCCCCGAGCAGGGCCGAGAGCCCGACGCCGCCGAGCCCGACCACCGCGACCGTCTCGCCGGCCTTGATCCGGGCGGTATTCACCGCCGCCCCGACCCCGGTCAGCACGGCGCAGCCGAAGAGCGCGGCGATCTCGTGCGGGATATCGGCCTCGATCTTCACCAGCGAGCGGCGCGAGATCACCGCATGCTCGGCGAAGGCCGACACGCCGATATGATGATGGACCGGCTGGCCGTGGAGCGAGAGCCGGCGCCCGCCGGCCAGCATCTCGCCGCGGCCATTGGCGGCGTTGCCGGGCTCGCAGAGGGCGGGGCGGCCCTCGGCGCAGGGCGCGCAATGCCCGCAGGACGGCACGAACACCATCACCACCCGGTCGCCG
>Ga0180223_1002443_pt1 | contig 11211 bp, 7 predicted proteins | sample eDN5th30CKraftOP_FD_151337 | JGI IMG/M metagenome (GOLD analysis project Ga0180223, IMG submission 151337) | Enriched Organic Plus compost microbial communities from Emeryville, California, USA - eDNA 5th pass 30_C Kraft OP (version 2) (version 2) ...
CACGAACAGCGAAATCGCCACCAGCAGCATGAAGAACCAGAACACCGGCGAGGTGTATTCCACCATGGTCTTGAAGCCGTCGCGGGTGAAGGCGCCCATGGCGACCAGGGCGAGGGAGATGGCCCCCTGGAGTAGGAACGCATTGGCTGGATTCTCGCCGCGGGAATCCCAGATGCCGAAAATCCGCAGGCTCGGCAGGTCGCGGCCAAGGGCGTAGTAGACCCGTGCGCCGGTGAAGACGGTGGCATTGAGCGTGCTCAACGCCGCGCCGCAGACAAACACTGAGAGCATCACTGCTCCGGTGTTGCCGAACGCCTTTCGCATCAGGTCGGTCGCGGCGGTGCTGGTGTTCTGCAGGCCGGTCATGCCGAGGCCCGAGACATAGGCCCAGTTGACCAGGAAATAGATCAGCACGACGAAGGTGACGCTGATCACCAGCGTCCGCACCATGTTGCGCTTCACGTCCCGGAGTTCGGCGGAGAGATAGGCCGCTTCGTTCCAGCCGCCGAAGGTGAGCAGGACGAACACCATGGCGAGGCCGAGCAGGCCATAGTTGACGCTTCCCCCGGAGGCCGCCGGCGCCGGCGTGGCCGGCGTCCCGGTGGTGAAGGCGATCACCAGCCCGGCGATGATCAGCAGCACGATCGCAGTGACGTCCAGGATCGTGAAGATGTGCTGGGTCACCTTGCCCTGCAGCGTTCCCATCACGTTGATGCCCGTAAAGACGATCACCGCAATCGCCGCATGGATCGCCGGGCCGCTTGAGCCAAGCGGCAGGACGGCCTGTGCATAGTCGCCATAGACGAACGCCACCAGCGCGATGGCGCCGGTCTGGATCACGGTGCCGCGCGCCCAGGCGAACAGCAGCCCGATGGAGCGTCCATAGGCGCGCGAGAGATAGTGATACTCGCCGCCGGCGTGGGGATAGGTGGTGGCAAGCTCCGCATAGCAGAGCGCGCCAATCAGCGTGAGCACGCCGCCCGCCAGCCAGATCGCCAGAAAGTTGAATTCGGTGCCGGTGAATTGCGCCACCAGCGAGGGCGTCGCGAAAATCCCGACGCCGACCACCATGCCGACAACCATGGTCACACCGTCGAACACGGACAGGGTCGTCGTCGGTGTCGTCTGCTCGGACCGAGCCATGAAGCATCCCCCGTGTCAGGTGGCCATATTGCCGAATGCCGTCACATGCATCCCCTCATGTGCGGATCGGGATCATCACCATTGTCATGTTCTTTTGTCGGCCGTCCAGTTGAGGCCGGGAGTGGCGCAGCCGGGCGCCACAATATTCAACACAATCCGTTGGGTGCGGCGCAAAAGGACGGACATGCGGCGCATGATCGCAGGCTTGCGAGGGCGTTCGACGGCGGGCCGGGATTTCGTTGCGACTGCATATGGTTTCGAATAGGTTCCATGCGATTTTGGACGGGCTCCCGTCCAGCCGAAACAAAACTCAGGAAGGTTCGTCCATGATTCTCACGCGCAGAGAAATGCTTGCCGGGGTTGCAGTTGCCCCGGTGGCACTTACGGGGATGCCCGCCTTCGGCCAGGGCGCCTGGCCGTCCAAGGAAATCCACGTCATTTGCGGTTATGCGCCTGGGACCGGCGCCGACATTCTGGTGCGCTACTTCGCCGAGAAGCTGCGCGCCTATACCAAGCAGCCGATGGTTGTCGAGAACAAGCCGGGGGCCGGCACCTCGATCGCCTGCGAATATGTGGCGCGCGCCAAGCCGGACGGCTACACGCTGTTCATCAATCCCGGCAACAGCCTGGCGGGCAATCCGTATCTCTACAAGAATCTGCCCCACGACGTTCTCAACGACTTCGCCCCGGTCACCACCCTGGTGAAGCTGCCCTTCGTCCTCTGCGTCCCCGTGAACTCGCCGGCCAAGAACATGGCCGAGTTCCTCAAGCTGATGAAGGAAAAGGGCGACAAGGCATCCTATGGCTATCCGAACAACATTTCGCTGGCGGCGGGCGAACTGCTCAAGGAGCGAACCGGCATCAAGGCCGTGGGCGTCGCCTACAAGAGCACGCCGGAAGCACTCAACGATATGAATAACGGCCTGCTCGATTTCCTCTGGTCGGATGCCACCTTCGGCCTTGCCCAGGCCAGGGGCGGCAAGATGCGCGTGCTGGCGGTGACGCCGAACACCCGCAGCGGACTCGACCCGTCATTGCCGACGATGCAGGAAAGCGGCGCCCCCAACTATCACCTCGAAGCCTGGTGGGGCGCCTGGTACCCGGCGAAGACGCCGCGTCCGATCGTCGACCAGACGGCCAAGTGGCTCAACGAGATTCTGGCGAGCCCGGAAACCAAGGAGTTCCTGGCCAAGAACGCGCCGGCCGATCCGTTCCCGGGCACGCCGGAATCGACTTTCGAATATCTCAAGCAGGACATCCCGCGCTGGGCAGAGATGTTCAAGCTCGCCAAGGTCGAGCGCCAGTAAGCGCGCTGGCGATTCTGCTTGAAGCGATGTGCTCTAACCGGATCCCGATGCGGGATCCGGGGATGACGGCGGAAGTGTCTTCCGCCGTTTTTCTTTTTGATCGCGGGTCTCAGGCAGCCCCAGCGACGTCCGCAGTGGACGATTGACCTGATACGGCACGCCGAGAACCGGATGGCGCGCGATACGCGCATGGAGTTGGCGGGCTGCGCTTTCGAGATATGGATAGCCCCTGAGCGTCCTGTTCAGGCGAAGCACCAGATTGCCGTAAGTGTCCCCGCCGCGATAGTTGAACTGATTGATTCCGTCCCAGATGTTCTGGGCCCGGTCGAGGTCCTCGTTGTCCAGCCGTGGGTTCGTCTGCGCCAGGCCCGCGCGCTGGAACAGCATGCTGTAGCCGTATCGCACACCCAGAAAGAAGTCCTTGAGCGCCTCGGCTCTCGCGGCCTCACCGGGTGAGGCAAAGTCGACGACCGTGTCCAGAGCTGAAATGATCCACCGGCTCGTGAAATATTTCATGATGACCGCGTGCTGGTCATCGAGGGCGGCACGAAAGAAATACCACGCAGGCACGACGTCGGTCTGGCGGCGGAGCAGGACGATCCGCTTGGCGACTTCGAAGCAGATCAGCGGCATGCCGCCGAATTCCGGGCGGATATAGTCGAAGGCTTCATCGATGGACAGGCGGCGGGCTTGCCAGGAGTGAGTATCTTCAGCCGATCCCGGCGACATCTCATGCGCGAGAAGTTCGAGCCTGCTGTGCAGATATCGGCTCGCGATGAGGCGCAGAACTTCATTGTTATGAAATGCGTGCATGGAGCTCATGCTGGTCGGCGCAGGGAGCAAACAATCGCAGCGCATCCCCGCCGATGACTGCTTGCGGACGGATTGCTGATGAAAACGACTTGCTGTGCGGAAGCGTGTTGATGCGGAAGACGGCCCCTTCGCTTGGACGTTCGCAGTCCGATCAAGCGCGCGCTTCTCGACGAAAGTGTGAAGGCGAGAAGAAATCATCCGGCTGCCGGCCGGCAAAAGTCTGCCGGCAGGTTCCGTTCAGCCCTCGTCGGCGAGGGCGATCAGCCGCTGGCGGAATGCTTTCGGGCGATCCGCGAACAGCCGCCGGCACAACCGGTTTGCACTTTCGAGGTGGCGTGCCTGGCGTTCTGCAATCAGCGGGGTCAGGCGCGAGCGCCAGGGCGCCAGCGGCTGATGCGGCGCCGTCAGCGATTCGAGGACGCGCAGATCGTTGAAACACCCCAGCCGTTCGCGCAGGCGTTGAGCCTCCGCCACCCAGACCTTGGTCAGGCGCGGCCATAGCGGTTCGACCAGCTCCATCTGGAACCGATGCTCGATGACCTTCTTGCGCAGGTCGTGGATGTGTTCCGGATCGGCCTCGGCCCAGACATCCGGGACCATGCCGCGCGCCCGTTCATAGATACTGGCGAGCCGGGTGGCGACCTGTTTGAAAGTGATCTCTTCGAATTCCCAGCCGGCCATGAACAGTGTGGTCTGATCGAGCCACCGGCCGAGTTCCAGCCGCGCACCGCGCAGCAGGTCGGGATGCTCCGCGGTGTCCCGCAGCTTTTCCAGCCGTGCGGTGATCGTGGCGATCGACCGCGGAGAGAGGCGTCCTTCCGCGTCGCCCAGATCGTTGAGCGCATCGAGGGCGGCCTGCGCGTCGCGCGGGCCGGACAGCAGGCGGGCGAGATCCCGCGCCTGCGTGCGGCTTTGATGGATCCCTTCCCCCAGCAGCGGTTCGAGCAGCCGCGCGAAGGCGCGCCAGCGTTTCAGCGCCGCGCGCAGGTCATGGACCGCCTCGGTCTCGTTGTAGTCGTCGTCGTAGAGGATGTCCTGGACACGGGCGAGGTTGGCTTCCGCTGCGGCGCGCAAGGCCGTCCCGGTGGCGGTTGCCGGTATTCCTTCGTCGAGGGGCTCATCAATCATGAAACACGGTATAGCCGATGGTGAAAAAGCGCACATCCGCGCCCATGCAAATCAAATAGGCCATGTTCATGACACCATTTGGAAACCATTCGTTAGCGCCTAATCGTTAACCATCCCTACCTGGACGCCTGATGCCTTGCCCGCGCCCGGCGCGCAAACAGGTTGGGAGTATACCCATGTCGTCACCGCTTCGCGTGTTCATCGGGTGGGATCGCCGGGAGGCAGAGGCCTACGAGGTCGCCCGTTATTCGCTGCTGCGCCACGCCACCATTCCTCTCGAGGTTGCGCCGATCAGGCTCGATGACATGCGGGCCGCCGGCCTGTACTGGCGCGATGTGGATCCCCTTGCATCCACCGACTTCACCTATTCCCGCTTTCTCACCCCGGCGCTGGCCGGATACGAGGGCTGGGCGCTGTTCTGTGACTGCGACTTCCTGTGGTTTGGCGATATTGCCGAATTGTTCGATCATGCGCGTGCCCGCAAAGCGGTGTCCTGCGTGCAGCACGACTACCGGCCGCCCGAGGCGACCAAGATGAACGGCGCGGTGCAGACCGTCTATCCGCGCAAGAACTGGTCCTCGCTGATGCTGTTCAACTGCGCCCATCCCGCGGTGCGCGCGCTGACGCCGCGGGTCGTGAATGCTGAGAGCGGCGCCTATCTGCACCGGCTGCGGTGGGTTGCGGACGCGGATATCGGTGCGCTGCCGCCGGAATGGAACTGGCTCGAAGGCTGGAATGAGGTGCCGCAGCTCGGCGCGCCCAAGGCCGTGCATTTCACCCGGGGTGGCCCCTGGTTCGAGAACTGGCGCCACGTCGATTACGGCGAACGCTGGCTGAACGAGCGCAATCTCATGCGCGCGGAGCAGGCCATCGCCCGCCATATGCCGCAGATGCCGTCACCGTCGCTTGCGCCGGTTGGCGAACTGCTTTCCGTGCCGCTCCGAGGCTAACGAAGGATTTTTCATGCAGGGAATGAATGCACAGCGCGCCGATACGCCGGCCCTGGACGTCACGCAAATGCTTCGGCGCGGGCTTCACCTCCACCGCCAGAACCGGTTTGCGGAGGCTGAGCAGCTGTATCTCGACGCGCTGGAGCAGGATCCCAATTCGTTCCAGGGGTTTCATCTGCTCGCCGTTCTGCGCATGCAGCAGGGCGCGCTCGCCGATGCGCTTGAACTTGTTGCGACCGGCATCGAGCGGAGCGCCTCGCCGGAAAAGGCTCTGGCCCTGTGCGTGCCAACGCTCACAAAGCTCGCGGCGGAATTCAGGGCGGAATCGCGTCACGACGAAGCGCTGTCCTGTTATGACCTCATCCTTGCTGTTCCCGGAGAGGGCGACATCATCCACGATCGTTGCGTGGCGCTGCTGTCGCTCGGCCGCTTTGAGGAGGCGCTTGCGGATGCGGAGCGCTGTATCGGCAAGAGCCCCGACAATGTGATGGCGCATTTTTCACGCGGCAATGCGCTGCGTGAGCTCAATCGGTGGGAAGACGCCGTCGCCGCTTACGAGCGGGTGCTCGCGCTCGATCCCGATGTCGCGAATGCGCACAGGAATCTCGCCGGTGCGCTGCGCGTCCTCGGGCGCCTGGACGATGCGATCTCCCATTTCGATCGTGCGCTGGCGCTGGGCGCCAACGATATCGAAACCCGGGCCGGCAAAGGGCTGTTGCTGCTCAGCACCGGCAAATTCGCCGAAGGCTGGGCGCAGTATGACGGGCGGCTTGACGACAGGACGCCCGGCACGACCCGGAACTATCCGCAACGGCGCTGGGCGGGGGAGGCCGTCGACGGCACGCTGCTGGTCTGGGGCGAGCAGGGCCTTGGCGATCAGATCCTCTATGCCAGCATGATCCCGGACCTGGCGGGCCGCGCGACGCATGTGGTTGCCGAGGTCGCGCCGCGCCTTGCCGATCTGTTTGCCCGCTCATTCCCCGGCATCAAGGTGGTTCCGGTCGAGCAGGGTCTCCATCGCGGCCCGGTCGCGGCCCATGCGCCGATCGGCAGCATCGGCCAGTATCTGCGCCGCAGCTTTGAGGACTTCCCCAGGCGCGACGGCTTCCTGGTGGCCGACGCCGAGCGCACGGCTGCGCTGCGGACCCGCCTCGCGGCCGGCGGCCGGCGCGTGATCGGGATATCGTGGAACAGCAGGAATCCGGCCTTCGAGAAAGCCAAGAGCGCCGCGCTGGCGGACTTCGCCTCGATCTTCAGGCTGCCGAACTGCCGTTTCGTCGATCTGCAATACGGCGACACGGCCGGCGAGCGGGCGAGGTTGCAGAAGGACATGGGCGTCACGCTCGAACATCTCGACGACATCGACACCACCCAGGACATCGACGGCCTCGCCGCACTGATCTCCGCCTGTGACGCAGTGGCGACGGTGAGCAATACCACGGCGCATCTGGCGGGGGCGCTCGGCCGGCCGGTCTGGACGTTCGTTCCGTTCGGGCCTGCCCGCATGTGGTATTGGTTCGACGGGCGCTCCGACAGCCCATTCTACGGCCGGATGCAGGTCCGGCCGCAGGGCCGGGGACAATCCTGGGCTGACCTGATTGCCGCGGCTGCTCCGGAGATTGAAAGCGCGCTGGCCTGATGGTTCGGCCGGTCGCCGCGGCCCAGAGGTCTGCTTGACACCCTTTTGAGGGCCGTGCGACCTAGCCGCACAATGACCAATACACACATCGGCAGCGGCGCCAGCGGGGAATTCCCCGCGCGCCCGACGGGCTGGATCGACCGCTTTTCGAGCTTCACGCTTGAGCATCCAACCCGCCTGGTGATCTGGACGATCTGCGTCAGCACGCTGTTGCGTCTGATCGGTGCGGAGCTGATCGGATTCGGCAATGGCGAAGCCTATTATCTTGCAACCGCCCGCCATTTTGCGCTGAGCTATTACGACCAGCCGCCGCTGTTCGTCTGGATCGCCTGGGCGACCATGAAGATCACCGGGTCGGAGTGGCTGTTCCTGCTCCGGCTGCCGTTCATCGCCATGTTCGTGGTGACGACCTGGCTGATGTACCGGCTGGGCACGTCGCTGTTCAATCAGCGCGTCGGCGCCCTGGCCGCCTTCCTGCTCAACATCTCGCCGGTGTTCTCGCTGAGCGTCGGAAGCTGGGTGCAGCCGGATGGCCCGTTGATGCTGACCATGCTGGCCGGCGTCATGTGCATCTGCCGGCTGGCCTTCGGCCCTCCGGTCACGTCGCGGCTGCTGATGTGGGCCTGGGTCGGCGTCTGGTTCGGGCTGGCGATGCTGGCGAAATACCACGCCATCCTGGTGATGCTGGGGCTGTTCGTCTTCGCCATCACCAGCCGCGAGCACCGCCGCTGGTTCTTCGAGCCGGGGCCTTACCTCGCGCTGGCGATCGCGCTGGTGATCTTCTCGCCGGTGATCGTCTGGAACTGGCAGAACAGCGGCGCTTCCTTCGGTTTCCAGGGCGGCCGCATCCTCGAGAGCGAAGGCTTCCGGGTCGAATGGCTGATCCGCAGCCTGATCGGACAGATGGCCTGGGTCGGGCCGTGGATCTGGGTGCCGATGATCGAAAGCTACGGCCGCGCCCTCTGGCGCGGACCGCAGGACGTCAAGGCCTGGTTCCTGTGCTGCGGGGCGGCGCTGCCGATCATCCTGTTCACGGTGGCTGCGCTGTGGGCGCCGCTCGGCTGGCATTTCCACTGGCAAGCGCCGGGATACATCCTGCTGTTCCCGCTGCTCGGCGTGATGGCGCTCGACCGGCTGGAGCGGAACCACCGGGTGACCCATGTCTGGCTGTTTGCCTCGCTCGTCAGCCTGCTGGTGATCTTCTCCTTGCTGGTGGCGCAGGTGGCCACCGGCTGGATGCGCTTCCTGGTGCCGGCCTCCATCGCGCCGCAACTGAGCCGCATCAACGATCCGACGCTCGAAGCGCAGGACTGGCCGGAGGTGCGCCAGGCGGTCGAGCGGCTGGGCCTGCTGCACAAGCCGCGCCTGTTCGTCACCGGCGGTCAGTGGTTCCAGGCCGGGCGTGTCGACGTGCAGCTCGGCCGCGACCTGCCCGTGGTCTGCCTTTGTGAGGACCCGCGCAACATCGCGTTCAACTGGGATCATCGCAACTTCGCGGGCTGGGATGCCCTGATCATCGGCACCGACCATTACGTCGGCAACGCGCCCAAACTTTACGGGCCTTATTTCGACAAGATCGAGCTGCTGGAGCGGGTCGATATCCATCGCGGCGGGTCGGTGGTCGCGACGGTGCCGATCTACTATGCCACGAACTACAAGCAGCTCTATCCGATGCCGCTTCCGCCGCGATAGACAGGCGTGAGCGGAGCGCGATTCGGTCGATGCACGAGCCTCTTCCCATTGATGGTCGGACGATCGAGCTGACGGTCGTGATTCCGACCTTCAACGAGAAGGACAATGTCCGCCTGCTGGTCGAGCGCCTGCACAAGACGCTGGCCGGCATCGCCTGGGAGGCGATCTTCGTCGATGACGATTCACGCGACGGCACCGCCGATGTGGTCCGGGCGATCGCGCAGCGGGACCGGCAGATCCGGGTGATCCAGCGGATCGGCCGGCGCGGGCTGTCGAGCGCGTGCGTCGAAGGTGTCCTGTCGTCGTCCTCGCCGTATGTCGCCGTGATGGATGCCGATCTCCAGCATGACGAGACGATCCTGCCGGCCATGCTGCAGCGGCTGAAATCCGACGATCTCGATATCGTGGTGGGAAGCCGTTATGTGGAAGGCGGCAGCACCGGCGCGTGGGACTCCCGCCGGGTGATGATCAGCCAGTTTTCGGTCGGGCTTGCGCAATCGCTGTTCAAGGTCGGTCTGAAAGACCCGATGAGCGGCTTCTTCATGATGCGCCGCGAGGCCTTCGACCGCAGCGTGCGTGGCCTCTCGCAGCAGGGCTTCAAGATCCTGTTCGACCTGATGGCGTCCTCGCCGAAGCCGATGACGTTTGCCGAGATCCCGTTCACCTTCGGCCTGCGCCAGCACGGCGACAGCAAGCTCGACGCCATGGTGGCGTGGCAGTTCGGCGTGCTGATTCTCGACAAACTGTTTGGTCGCTATCTGCCGGTGCGGTTCCTGATGTTCGCGCTGGTCGGCGGCACCGGTATCCTGGTCCATCTCGCCGCGCTGTATGTGCTGCTCGCGCTGGAAGCTCCCTTCACGGTTGCGCAGGCCGGGGCGGTGCTGATCTCGACGACATCGAACTTCTTCCTCGACAACATCATCACCTATCGTGACCAGAAGCTGCGTGGCTGGCGGCTCCTCCGAGGATTGCTGATCTTCTACGCGGTGTGCGCCATCGGCGCGATCGCCAACGTCAATATCGCCACCACGCTTTATGTCGAACATACCGCGTGGTGGTCGGCCGGGCTGGCCGGTGCGGTGATCGGTGTCGTCTGGAATTATGCGGCGTCGCGCCTGTTCATCTGGAGCCGTGGAATCTCCGGCTGACGGCGCGGCCTGGATCTTCGCTGCAATCGAGCACGATTCATTCACCTTGCGGTAATCGGCGTCAGCTAAGTCTGGCGCAGTCGCGGCGTGTATCATCTCATCTGCATCGAATGCCTTTGGCCTGGCGCCCGCTTCCGTTGCGAAGCCCGCGCCTGTCTGCGCAGACGACGTGTGCGTTGCGGCCCGGTTAGTTCGTCCGGCACAGGGCGGCCGGCCAAGGGGGGGATACGATGGCCAAGACCAATCTCATGCACATGTTGAAGCGGGCGACGCGGCAGGTGGCGCTCGAGCGGCGCATCGCCGACGGCCTGATGCCGCCGCGGATGGAAGGGGACAGCCTGTCGCGCCGCGATATCCTGGTGGGTGGTGCTGCAGCCGGCGCCGCGATGGTCCTGCCGCGTCCGGCACGTGCGGCCGATGCCAGGATTGCGATCGTCGGCGCGGGACTGGCCGGCCTTGCCGCAGCGCGCGAACTGAAGCTGACATACGGCCTCAACGCCGATGTCTACGAAGGCAACACCCGCGTCGGCGGGCGCTGCTACACCGCACGCGGTATTTTCGCCGAAGGTCAGATCGCCGAGCACGGCGGCGAACTCATCGACACGGACCATTATGCGATCCGCCGCCTTGCGCGCGACCTCGGCCTTACGTTGACCGACGTTCTCAAGGCGACGCCAGCCGGCACCACGGAGCTCTATCGGTTCAACGGCAAGCCCTACAATCTTGCGGACGCGACCCGCGACTGGGCGCCGATCTATGACCTGGTGCAGAAACAGGCCAAGGATATCGGCAACTTCAGCTACAAGCACGCGACCGATGCCGCCAGGCGCTTCGACGCCATGACCATCAGCGAGTGGGTGAAGAAATTCGTTCCGGGCGGCCGGCACGGGCAGCTCGGTCAGCTGATCGAGAACGCCTTCACCGAAGAAAACGGTCTCGATGCCGACGAGCAGAGCGCGCTGTGCGCCATTCCCACGCTGGCCGAAGACCCCAGGGACAACTTCAATCTCTACTACACCGAGAGCGACCAGCGCTTTCACATCAAAGGCGGCAACGACCAGATCGTGAGCATCATCGCGAACCAGCTTGGCACGCGGCTCTCGACTGCAACCCCGCTGATCGCCATCCGCAAGCTCGACGACGGCCGCCTGCGCCTCACCTTCTCGCGTGCGAGCGGCAGTTTCGATCGCGTCTATGACCGGGTCATTCTCACCATTCCGTTCTCGGTGATGCGCGTCGGCGTTGATTTCTCCAGGGCCGGCTTCAGCGCGTTGAAGGTGCAGGCGATCAACACCCTCACCATGGGCGTGAACTCCAAGACCCAGCTCCAGTTCACCAGGCGCAAGTGGTACGATGTCGGCTGCGACAGCGAGATCAGGCTGCCGGCGATC
>Ga0180223_1002447_pt1 | contig 11177 bp, 10 predicted proteins | sample eDN5th30CKraftOP_FD_151337 | JGI IMG/M metagenome (GOLD analysis project Ga0180223, IMG submission 151337) | Enriched Organic Plus compost microbial communities from Emeryville, California, USA - eDNA 5th pass 30_C Kraft OP (version 2) (version 2) ...
AGTGAAACTCCCCGCGGCAAGTCCGCGGGGCATCAACGGCTCCGAGAGAGCTTGCGACGTTTCTTGGGTTCTTCTTTGATCGGGAAAAGCTCTCTCTGCGCAGGCTCCAGGCCTTTGTCGGCATGTTCACTGATGTATCTTTTAACAATGGCAGCAGTCACCTCGTCTCCGATCGTTCGCACAAAATAACCATCGGCCCACATTTCTCCGGCCCAAAGTTTTTTCTTTAAATAAGGAAACCTGCGGAACCCCCAACGGGCGCTGACACTCTTTAAGATTCTCACTGCTGATCCCACTGATCGCTGCGGCGGTATTTCAATCTGCATGTGCACATGATCTTCATCCACTTCTATTTCGTGGATCCACATTCCAAACTCTTCCGCCGCACGCTTAATGCTATACTCACAGAACTCTCTCTCATGAGGCTCTGTCAGCACCCTCTTTCTGTACTTTGTGGTCCAGACCAAGTGGTATATACACTGAAATACGCTGTGACTGCTTCTGTGAAATTTCATAGCCAGGGTTTACATCATCGACGGCCTTGCGCCTAGTCGGAATTAGGGGTGCCATTACATCTGTCACCCCTAATAACCCCCGCTTACATTCCCCCGCGCCAAGAGCGCGGGGTATTTCGCGAGTTTCAATAAAAAACCGGCTTCGCGATGAAGCCGGTTTTTCTTTTACGCTCCAGAATTTATCTTAGAGTAAACTTCCCAATTGATCTTGAGTCACAACCGGATAGTCCTGACCGTCGACGATCGGAGTATAATCCCAGCCGTCATCGGTGCTTGGGTCATTGGAGTTCTGATCAGGATTGGTTACGAGCTCCTCACCGCCGCTGCCTGTACCTGGATCAGTCACAACTTCGCCACCACCCGAGTTGCTTCCATCGTCAGGGTTCGTACCCGGATCCGTACCCGTACCGGGATCGGTAGGTGTTTCACCACCGCCACCTGTGCCTGGGTCTGTTGGAGTCTCACCACCGGAACCTGGATCTGTGACGATCGGAACCTTCAAAGCTGATTTCAGCTTCAGAACCGGTTTAAGGAGGCAGCGTCCGTTTCCTTGGACAACCACGGATTTCATCGCATCGAAATCCACGACGATATTATACTGATGTCCCGCCTCAAATTGCACTTTATTGGTTAAGATGATTTTCACACCGGTTTTTTGCGCGCTCGGTGTTTTCAATTCACAGATGGAATCATCGCTTTTGACCGCGAAGTGTCCGTCGGTTTTAAGCACCAGACGGATTTGCTGAATCTGCAAACCCTCAGGGGCGACGATGTCTTGTAAAGGCAAGGTCACGCCATTTTGCAAAGTCAGAAGGTCCACCGCTCCCAAACCTTGCGCCAGGATCAGGCGTCCCGCTTTACCGCTCCCCGCAACCACGACCTCCATATGGTCGATATTAACAACCACGGATTTTAAAGCCCGATTCGGAGCATCCGTGAGCTTGAAGCTTAACCGACAGCACTGATATTCTACGCATCATGTTCTTCATACACCCTCCTGGTGCGCTTTTCCTCAACTGTACTCCTTGCGATCTTGAAAGCAAAAAATACCCTCTCTGAAACATTCAACCTGAGAGGAGTGTCTAACACTTTGTCAGTTTCCAAAAGATTCGTTCTCCTCTTGCGTGATAACAGTATCGCCGCGGAGTTCTTGTGTTCCCGCGGGATTTTGTGAAAAGTGCGTATATAAGGAGACCGTATGCACATCCTCTGGACGATTATTATCGGCTTTATCGTGGGTCTTGTCGCAAAAATGCTGATGCCTGGTCGCGACGGCGGAGGCTTTATCATCACCACCATTCTTGGTATCGTGGGCTCGGTGGTCGGCACCTATATCGGAAGCTGGCTCGGATTATATGAAGTCGGAGAAAAGGCCGGCTTTATCGCCTCCGTTTTAGGCGCCATGCTTTTGCTTTTCATCTTCCGTATGATCGCAAAACGCCGTTAAAGAGTTTCAAATTGAGGCTTCCATAAAGCTTCAACAATTCTGTCGTCTAATAAGAGCATGAACCGGAAAGCTCTTATTAAAATTGCGCTTTTTAGTATCGCCATCGCTTTGATCTTAAGCCTTTGCTCGCTGCTTTTTCTCAATCGTCTTACGGCCATTCAAGCCTCGCGCTTCCGCGATGACTTTCTGGCGTTCTTTGTTCCGTCCCTTGAAAAACGTCTGCAGAATCTTTCTTTGCAAGAGATCCGCACTCTCAACGGTCGCATCTTTCGCCATGGTCCTCCGTCTTTTGGCCCGCCTCCTGAAGGGCTTCGTCCGCCAGGACCGCCGCCTATGATGCCGCCCCCACCGCGTCCTCTCGGCGGAGGCGCGGGATTTGGGCCCGGCATGTGGCTTCTCACCGCGCAAGGTGAAGTGATCGCCCAAAGAGATAACGAACCTTGGACTTTGTCGTGGAAAGATCTTCCGCATCCGCTAGTCAGCAGCAAGGCGCAAAGCCGCGAGGATTTCTTCCGTCTTAAGCCCTCGATTTCCGTCGTAAAGCTTGCGACACCTGAGCCACTTTACCTGGTGGTGGTTGAGGACAAAAGACTTTTCCTGGCTCCTCTTTTAATGACTCAAGCTGTACTCACCGCTTCGATGATTGTGATTGCTCTGGTCGTTGCCATGGCCTCTATTTTCTTTTATCTGCGCCGCAAATCCGAGGAGGCGCGCTCTGTTTTGCGACGCCTGGAGCAAGGCGATCTCAAAGCGCGTTTTGAGATCAAACGCTTTGATGAATTCGGGGAATTGATGCTCGACTTCAACCGCATGGCCGAAGAAATAGAAACCCTCGTGCGCCGCATTCATGAAACGGAAACAAAACGCAAAGAACTGCTGCAGGAACTGGGTCACGATCTGCGCACACCTCTTACCAGCCTAAAAACAAACTTTGAAACCCTGCAAGTGCATCATGAAAAGCTCAGCGTGCAGCAAAAAACGTCCATGTTCGGAATTCTGATTGGTGAGATTGATTACTTCAAAGACCTGATTGAAAAACTGATGACCATCGCCTCCCTGGATGAGCCGCACTACAAAAAATCCACCGTGCACGTCGATATTCAAGAACTCTTGCTTCAAGAAATCAAAGCGCGGCAAAACGCCCCGGATAACAAACTCACGTGGATCTTTGATGACTCCCTCTCTGTTCCTGATCGTGTGGTCTTGGGTGATGCGCACTTGATTCAACGCCTTTTGCGCAACGGCCTGGACAATGCTTCCCGCTATGCGGAAACCAAAGTTTTTGTGCAGCTCCGCTATGAGGAGGGAAAAATTCAAGTGCGGATTCTTGATGACGGCCCAGGACTTGATAACGAAGCCCTGCACGCCTTCGGTTTGCGCCGCGAATTTCAAGGGCGTCGCCTCACCAAGGGTGGGCATTATTCCTTGGGACTTGGCTCGGTGATTATGAAAACCATCGCTGAGCTTCATAACGGCAAGATTCAAATCACCAATCATGTTCATGACGGTAAAAAAGAAGGCGCCGTTTTAAGCATTGAGCTTCCAGTGGCGCCTTAAGAGATTACAAATTACGACGGTACTGTCCGCCCACTTCGTACAAGGCTTGCGTCATTTGATACAAGCTGCAGTGGCGAGCCGCACTCATCAAAGCTGCAAAGATATTGCCGCCATGAAGGACTGTGTCCTGGAGTTTTTTCAACTCGCGTTCGGCCGTTGATGCATGTTCTTGCTGATACGTTTGCACGTTGGTGAGCTGCGCGTTTTTTTCCTCGTAGGAAGCGCGCGCCAGTTCAATCTTCGGTGGCACGTAGTCTTCCGCCATGGTCTTCGGATCAATAAACGTATTCACACCGATGATCGGCAGTGTGCCGTCATGTTTCAGACGCTCATAGTACAAAGACTCTTCCTGGATCTTGGAGCGCTGGTATTGGGTTTCCATCGCGCCCAGAACACCGCCACGTTCGTTGATCTTTTTGAACTCCGCCAACACAGCTTCTTCCACCAGATCGGTGAGTTCTTCGATGAAGTAAGACCCTTGCATCGGGTTTTCATTCTTCGTCATGCCGAACTCGCGGTTGATGATAAGCTGAATCGCCATCGCACGGCGCACGGATTCTTCCGTCGGCGTGGTGATCGCTTCGTCATAGGCATTGGTGTGCAAGCTGTTGCAGTTGTCATAAAGAGCAATCAAGGCCTGCAAAGTCGTGCGAATGTCGTTAAAGTCGATCTCCTGCGCGTGCAGGGAACGTCCGGAAGTTTGAATATGGTACTTTAGTTTTTGAGAGCGGTCGTTCCCTTTATAAAGGTCACGCATCGCCACCGCCCAAATACGGCGGGCCACACGTCCCAAAACAGAGTACTCCGGATCCAAGCCGTTACTAAAGAAGAATGACAGGTTCGGAGCAAAATCATCCACCTTAAGGCCGCGCGCCAGATAATACTCCACAAACGTAAAGCCGTTGGAAAGAGTGAACGCCAATTGGGAAATCGGATTCGCCCCTGCTTCAGCGATGTGATAACCGGAAATACTCACGGAATAGAAATTACGGATCTTGTTTTGAACGAAGTATTCCTGAATATCGCCCATCATTTTCAAAGCGAAGTTGATAGAGAAGATACAGGTGTTCTGTCCCTGGTCTTCCTTCAGAATATCGGCCTGAACCGTGCCGCGCACTTGCTGCAAAGTCCATGTCGCCAGATCCTGCCACTCTTTATCAGAGAGCTTGCGACCCAGTTCGCGCTCTTTCTTTTCCACCTGCTGATCAATCGCGGTGTTAAAATAAAACGCCAAGATCATCGGAGCCGGACCGTTGATGGTCATACTCACGGAAGTATTCGGGTTCACCAGGTCAAAGCCCGCATAGAGCTTTTTCATATCGTTGAGTGTGCAAATGCTCACACCCGACTCACCGACTTTACCGAAAATATCCGGACGCTGATCAGGGTCCTGACCATACAAAGTCACTGAATCAAACGCCGTCGACAAACGGTGCGCGGTTTCGCCCTTGGTAAGGTAATGGAAACGGCGGTTGGTGCGCTCAGGAGTTCCTTCACCGGCAAACATGCGCTTAGGATCTTCATCAGCGCGTTTAAGCTGGAACACGCCGGCCGTGTACGGGAATTCGCCCGGCACGTTTTCAAGTTTCAAATAACGGAAGCGATCGCCCCAGTCTTTGAATTTGGGCACTACCACACGGCGGATTTTCGTGCCGGACAAAGATTCACGCACCAGTGGCTGGCGGATTTCTTTATCACGGACTTTAAAGATCAGTTCATCACCGGAATAAGTCTCAACCAGCTTGTCATAGTTTTCCAGCTGATCGAGTTCGTCTTGAGTGAATTCAGCACTTAATTCCGCTTCGACTTTTTTAACCGTGTCCGCTGGCGCGTTCAAAAGAGGAGCTACTTTTTTCAAGCCCCCCAATTGCGACGCTTTTTCCGCCAGAGTTTCGGTGCGTTTTTTATACTTGTGCACCGTCGAAACGATTTCCGCGAGATAATTCTGGCGGTCGGCCGGAATAATCACGTGCTCTTCAGCGGAAAGAATATTGGATTTGTATTGAGGATCCACGGCCCACTGGCCTTTTTGATGAGACTCCAACAAATCAGCAAGCTTAAAGAAAAGCTTGTTCACGCCGCCATCGTTAAACTGCGACGCCTGAGTGAGGAATACCGGAACCTCGATTTTTTCATCAAAGATTTTGCGTGAGCGTTTGTATTGTTTGGTCACATCGCGAAGCGCATCCAAAGCGCCACGGCGATCGGCCTTGTTCACGGCAATCAAATCGGCAAAATCGATCATATCGATTTTTTCAAGCTGTGATTGCGCACCGAAATCGGATGTCATCACGTACATGGAAAGATCGCTGACTTCGGTGATCGCCATATTGCCCTGACCGATACCGGAGGTTTCCGCAATAATAAAATCAAAATCAAGCTGGCGCAGGAACTTTAGAATTTCCGGCAATGAAGATGCAATCTCACGGCCTGAGCCACGTGATGCCACAGAACGCATGTACACGCGATTGCGCGACAAAGAGTTCATACGGATGCGGTCACCCAAAAGCGAGCCGCCGGTTTTGCGCTTGGACGGATCCACGCACACCACGGCGATCTTTTTATCCGGATAAGCGTTGAGATAACGCTGCACCAATTCATCAATTAAAGAGGACTTTCCCGCCCCGCCGGTTCCGGTGATACCCAAAACCAAGGGATGGCTGCTGCGAGCGCGGAACGACTGCAGGCCGAAATTTTCCAAGGAAAAATCTTTCTGACCGTTTTCAATCGCGGTCAGAGCCACACCCAATTCCACGGAAGGAATGGTGTCGCCGGGGAAAATATTCTTTTTGGTTTTATATTCTTTTTGTTTTTCCAGAATATCGAAATCGCAGCCACGCACGACCATTTCGATCATGCCTTCAAGACCTAGTTTGCGACCGTCATCCGGATGGAAGATCTGAGCAATACCGTAAGCTTCCAGTTCGCGTTTTTCTTCGTGAACGATGACACCGCCACCGCCGCCGTAGATGCGCACATAGCCTGCTCCCGCTTCATCAAGAAGGTCTTTCATGTATTTGAAATACTCCATGTGCCCGCCCTGATAAGAGCTGATGCACACGCCTTGCGCGCCTTCTTGCAAGACGGCTTTCACCACATCACTCACCGAGCGGTTGTGCCCGAGATGAATGACTTCCGCGCCGAGGTCTTGCAGAATTCGGCGCATGATATTGATGCTGGCGTCGTGCCCGTCAAAGAGCGCTGCCGCCGTCACGATACGAACCGGATTTTTTAACGTGTATGCCATAGATCCCTTAGCGGCCTTGGAAATTCGCTTTGCGTTTTTCAATAAAGGCCGTCGTGCCTTCTCTCATATCTTCGGAGTTGAAAAGCTCCGCAAAGATTTTTGCTTCGTTCTTTTGCGCCTCTTCCACGTCCATATCCCAAGCCTGGTTGATGGACTTTTTCGCGGAACCCACCGCGACGGGCGCTTTGCTCAAAATCGTTTCCACAGTTTTCAGAACTGTCGGCATCAGCTCACTGGACGGAACCACTTTGTTCACAAGTCCCATGGTCAAAGCCTCTTGCGCTGTAATCATAGCACCGGTGTAGGTCAGTTCGCGAGCTTTGCGTTGACCGACAGCTCGTGCCAGTCTCACAGTGCCGCCGAAACCGGGAATCAAACCCAAGCCGACCTCAGGTAAGCCGAATTTTGCGTTTTCTGAAGCGTAAATAAAATCGCAACCTAGAGCGAGCTCACATCCGCCGCCCAAAGCAAAACCGTTCACTGCCGCGATCACGGGAATTTTCAGCAAAGTGAGTTCGTGGAAAATGCTCTGTCCGCGCTGCGCGAAAGCCAGACCTTTTTCTTCATCAAGATCTTTCATTTCTTTGATATCGGCGCCTGCGACAAAAGCTTTTTCGCCGCTGCCGGTGATCACCAAAGCGCGCGCATCTTCATAAGGCATTTCGCCGATCTGGCGCAAAGCCTCACCCATTTCATTGAGCACGGCCGAGTTCAAGGAATTCAAAGCTTCAGGACGGTTGACGGTCATCACCCACACGCCCTGGGATTTTTGTTCAAGCAAGATTGTTTTATAATTAAAAGCTTCCATGTTTTTCCTTATTTCGCGGAGTAATCGTAGAAACCACGGCCGCTCTTACGTCCCAACCAGCCGGCTTCCACGTATTTCACCAAAAGCGGGCACGGACGGTATTTGGAATCACCCAAGCCGTCATGCAAAACGTTCATGATCGCAAGGCACGTGTCCAAACCGATGAAATCCGCCAGAGTCAACGGACCCATGGGTTGGTTTGTTCCCAATTTCATCGCGCTATCGATGGATTCTACAGAGGCAATGCCCTCGTGAAGAGTGTAAACCGCTTCATTGATCATCGGCATAAGGATGCGGTTGACGATAAAGCCCGGCATATCTTTCACGGACTCGACGAAAACTTTATCCATTTTTTCGGCCAAAGCTTTCACTGTCGCAAAAGTCTCGTTAGAAGTTTGCAAACCGCGGATACCTTCCACCAATTTCATCAGCGGTACCGGATTCATAAAGTGCATGCCTGCGACTTTTTCCGGACGCTTAGTCACGCCCGCGATTTTTGTGATGGAGATGGAAGACGTGTTGGACACCAGCAACGCTTCCGGTTTCACGCTGGCATCGAGGTCTTTGAAGATTTTCAATTTCAGATCAATATTCTCGGTCGCGGCTTCGATCACGACGTCGCAATCTTTCAACGCTGTGATTTCTTGCGCGGTTTTGATTCGGCCAAGCAACGCCGTTTTATCCGCTTCGCTCATGCCGCCTTTTTTGATGATGCGATCGCAGCTGCCAGAAATCGTTGCGATCCCTTTTTCAAGAGCCGCACCGCTGACGTCCATCATGATCACGTTGAATCCGAAGTTCGCCGCCACTTGAGCAATGCCATTCCCCATCTGTCCTGCACCAACAACACCGATTGTTTTGATATTCATTTATCACTCCGCGTTAAAACTGTTATCTAAAAATACGAAATAGGACTACTTTACTTTAGCCCAGAGGTCAAAAGTTCTGGTCTTGAGAGCACCGGGCCTAAGGCCACAAAATGGATCTTATGCGGTCCTTGTTTTTCCGTTCTCTGCCACTGCTTTTTTTTATTCCTTCGACTTGGGCTGCGCTTGCCACCGATGCAGACTCCGCTCTGTCCTTTTTTCGCAATAAGAACAGTCTTTTTCCCTCTGGCCAGGTGAGTCGAAACACCCTCGAGCAAAACCTTTTACGCTCCGAAACCGAAATCGCCTACCGCACTGCCTGGGACAAAAAAGAATACCTGATGCAAGGCGAGCAAATTCTGCGTGACATTCAGGTCGCTCGTTTTGTGGAGACCACCGGCTCTGCCACTCTTTTAAGCGTTGATCGTAGTGATGCACCTCCCGTGAAAACCTTGGCCGCAAAAACAGTTTTGGAAATTCTTGAGACGGGCGACTACTGGGCGCGCGTGAAAGAAAAAACCGGCGGCACTCAAGGCTGGTTGCCTTTACACCTTCTCCAGGCTCGTCATGACGACACCGGCGTTTTCAGCAATCTGATTGAAACCTATCTACGTGAGACTCCATCGCCGAATGGCAAAGTGCTCACCACTCTGCCGCGTCGTCAGCGTGTGCTGCCGCTCGAGATCACGAAGAGCTTTCTTAAGCTTCAGTACGGCAACCGCACCGGTTACGCGGATATCACGCATTTTGTGTCCCGCGCGGATTTCGCCAACCTCGCTTACCACGCCAAGAAAAGCTGGGTGGCGGTGCTTTACCGCAATAACGACGTGATCATCACGCAAAAAGGTGAAACCCTTCCGCTCAAAGAACTCATGGGTTTTGTTGCCAACACTCACCGTGGTATCGTAACCAAACCCGACGGCTTCTACGGCCCGCCTCTGCGAGCCCGGGTGGAGATTATCAAGCCGGAAGCCGCGATTTGGGGCGTAAGCAAAATCGACGGCCACGGCGAAGTGTGGTGGAAAAAAACGGATCTGCTGGCGGAAAATCGCAAACCCGCCGCGGAAAAAAGCACGGCGGCAACTCTAACCACCGATGAACTCATGAAAAGAGAAATTTACTCAATCGCTTTTGAAAGCAAAGACTCTCTGCGCGGCCTGGTTTCCTCGGAAGGTATTTATCGCACAGAAGACGGTGTCACCTGGACCGCCATTCCCCAGTTCGGCAAAAAGAATTATCCTGTGAGTATTCATCCCAACGGCACGTGGTTTGTCGGCTCTTATAAAAGCTCAAACCACGGAAAAAGTTTTGAGCCTTTTATCCGCTGGGACAGCATTGCGCGCGCGATTGAGTCCGCCTATCACACCAACCCCAAAATCTTACGCCTGACTCAGATTGAAGCTTTGCCGGAATCACGTGTTTTGATTCATGTGGATACAGGGTCACGCAGTATCAAACTGCGTTCACTGATTGGTGATTTCCACTGGGATATTATCAAGAATTAAGCGAATTGCGCCGGCCAGTGCGTGTTCGTGACAAGGATCTTTACCAGCTCTTCCAAGCCCGCCTGATCCTCTTTATCAAAGCGGTTTAAAACTGGCGCGTCCGCATCCAGCACACCCAACAGGCGTCCGCCCACGATCATAGGCACGACGATTTCCGAGCGCGAAGCGCTGTCACAGACAATATGTCCAGGAAACTGATCCACATCGGCGACTAAATAAGTGCGCAGATCCTTTGCCGCACTTCCACACACACCTTTTCCTAAAGCGATGCGCGTGCATGCTGGCAATCCTTGGAAAGAACTTAAGAGCAATTCATTTCCGTGCAAAAGATAAAACCCCACCCAATTGATTTGCGGCAGATGCTGCTTGAGCAAGGCGGAAATATTGGCAAGATTCACGAACCATTCTTTTTCAAGAATGCCACGCGCCTCCGAATGAAGTTCTTTATAGAATTTCGCCTTATCGTCATAACTGATTCGGACGGGAGCGTCTTTTACTTCCACAACTGACCTGCGCACATGGAATAGAACATTTTAAAGTCTCCGATCAAAGACCACAGGGGATGTTTGAAGGTCGCAGGTTTGTTTTTCTCGATAAAAAAATGCCCCACCCAGGCAAATCCATAACCGATCACCGGCAACAGCCAGAGGGCCGTCCAGGTTCGCGAGGCCACGGCGTAAAGCAAAACCAGGTGCACCAGGAACGTGCCGACAAAATGAAAGCGGCGATTGAGCGGATGAGAGTGCTCCTGAAGATAAAAAGGCCAGAACTCTTTAAACGATGTCATGAGCCTCTCCTTAACGGCTGTCCTCAGAGATTGTTTTCCGGAAAATAGGGAGCCATGGTTTGACGGACTCTTTCCTGCAACTGAGGCCTGTTGGCTATAGTGTACTCGTGAGGATAGATCGGCGGCAAGACCTGCAATGTGATCGTGCGGCTCCAAGTGCCCCAATTCGGAACAATGTGACCTTTGGGAAGAATCGCCGCCGCTCCTTTAATGATGACCGGCACAATCGGCGCCTTGGCGTTGATGGCAAAAACAAAAGGCCCGGATTTAAACGGTCCTAAGCGCTCTGAAGTCTGGCGTGTGCCCTCGGGTGCTAAAGCAAAACGCTCTCCGGCTTTGATGCGCGCTTCAGCGGCTTGATAAACTTTGAAAACCTCTTCGCGGCGTTCCCGGGCAATCGGCAAAATACCCGCCCGGCGCATGGCCGCGCCAAACACCGGAATTT
>Ga0180223_1002448_pt1 | contig 11176 bp, 12 predicted proteins | sample eDN5th30CKraftOP_FD_151337 | JGI IMG/M metagenome (GOLD analysis project Ga0180223, IMG submission 151337) | Enriched Organic Plus compost microbial communities from Emeryville, California, USA - eDNA 5th pass 30_C Kraft OP (version 2) (version 2) ...
CAATTGCCGTCGATTATACGTATCCGACGCCCCTTTCGCAGACCTTTTACATGCGCGCCTCCAGCTACCACCTGAACACACTGAAAGAAGCCCCCGCCGACGCGGAGGTCGCCAGCCACCGGCTGATGACCCGGGCGGGCATGATCCGCAAGCTGGCCGGCGGCATCTATACCTACATGCCTCTGGGCCTGCGGACCATCCGCAAGATCGAGGCCATCGTGCGCGAGGAGATGCAGGCCGCCGGCGCGCTGGAGCTGCTGATGCCGGTGGTGCAGCCGGCCGAGCTGTGGGTGGAGTCGGGCCGCTGGGAGCAGTACGGGCCCGAGCTGCTGCGCATCAAGGATCGCCATCAGCGCGACTTCGTCCTGCAGCCGACCTCCGAGGAAGTCATCACCGACATCGCCCGCAACGAGATCCACAGCTGGCGGCAGCTGCCGGTCAACTTCTTCCACATCCAGACCAAGTTCCGCGACGAGCGCAGGCCGCGCTTCGGCGTGATGCGCGGGCGCGAGTTCACCATGAAGGACGCCTACTCCTTCGACCGGGACGAGGCCGGCGCCCAGCGCAGCTACGACCTCATGTACGAGGCCTACGTGCGCATCTTCACCCGCCTGGGCCTGGCCTTCCGCGCGGTGGCGGCCGACACCGGATCGATCGGCGGCAGCCGCAGCCACGAGTTCCAGGTGATCGCCGACACCGGCGAGGACCTGATCGTCTACGACCCGGCCTCGGACTACGCCGCCAACATCGAGCTGGCCGCGGCGCCCTGCCTGGTCGCCGAGCGCGCCGCGCCGACCGAGCCGCTGGCGCTCACGCCCACCCCGGGCGCGGCCAAGTGCCAGGCGGTGGCCGACCTGCTCGGGCTGCCGCTGGAACGCACGCTGAAGTCCCTGGTGCTGGCCACCGAGCCGGCCGACGGCCCGGTGCAGATCTGGCTGCTGCTGCTGCGCGGCGACCACGAGCTCAACGAGGTCAAGGTGGGCAAGCTGCCCGGCCTGGACCAGGGCTGGCGCTTCGCCACCGAAGCCGAGATCGTCGAGCATTTCGGCTGCCCGCCCGGCTACCTGGGGCCCATCGGCACGGTGCGCCCGGTGCGCGTGGTCGCCGACAGCACGGTCGCCAACATGTCCGACTTCGTCTGCGGCGCCAACCAGACCGACTACCACTACGCCGGCGTGAACTGGGGCCGCGACCTGCCCGAGCCGCAAACCGTGGCCGACCTGCGCAACGTGGTCGAGGGCGACCCCGCCCCCGGCGGGCAGAGCCGCCTGGCCATCCAGCGCGGCATCGAGGTGGGCCACGTGTTCTTCCTGGGCACCAAGTATTCCGAGGCGCTCAAGGCCACCTTCCTGGACGAGAACGGCAAGCCGGCGCTGATGCAGATGGGCTGCTACGGCATCGGCGTGACCCGCATCGCCGGCGCCGCCATCGAGCAGAACCACGATGCCCGCGGCATCGTCTGGCCGCGCCAGATCGCGCCCTTCGAGGTCGTGATCTGCCCGGTAGGCTGGGGCAAAAGTGCAACCGTGCGTGACACCGCCCTGCAGCTGTACGAGACGCTGCGCCAGCGCGGCGTGGACGTGATCCTCGACGACCGCGACCAGCGCCCGGGCGTGATGTTCGCCGAATGGGAGCTGATCGGCGTGCCGCTGCGCGTAACAGTTGGAGAGCGCGGCCTGGCCGACGGCGTGGTGGAATTGCAGGCCCGGCGCGAGGCCGAAGCCGGCCGCGTGGCGGTCGACGCGGCCGCCGAGCAAGTCCTCGCGCGCCTGGAAACCCTGTAGAGCCAGGGCGCCGGCCTCCCGCCGGCGCCGGCCGTTTCGCCACGTGACCGCAAGCCATACCAACGAAGCCGTCTTCACCGTCCGGGTCTACTATGAAGATACCGACGCGGGCGGGGTGGTCTTCTATGCCAACTACCTCAAGTACATGGAGCGCGCGCGCACCGAGTGGCTGCGCGCCATGGGCGTGGCGCAGTCCGCCCTGGCCGAGGACGAACGCCGCATGTTCGTGGTCCAGGGGCTGTCCATGTCCTATCTCAGGCCCGCCCGGCTGGACGACCTGCTGACCATACGCAGCCGCATCACACGCCTGGGCCGGGCTTCGCTACACTTCGCGCAGCGCGCCGAGCGGGGCGAGGAACTGCTCGCCTGCGGCGACATCCAAATCTGCTGCGTCGACCCCCACAAACTACGCCCCGCGTCCATCCCGGACGCTCTGTACGACAAGCTGAAAGCCATTTTTCGGGAATGAACATGCAACCCACTGCTGACATGTCGATGCTGACGCTGATCCTGGAAGCGAGCGTGCCGGTGCAACTGGTCATGCTGCTGCTGGTAGGCATCTCCATCCTGTCGTGGACCTATATATTCAGCAAGCGCTCGGCGATCAAGCAAGCGCATGCGCAGACCCGCCGGTTCGAGGACGACTTCTGGTCGGGCGGCGACCTGGCCATGCTGCAGCAGGCGGTGGCCAGCCGGCGCGCCGAGCACGGCGCGCTCGCCCGCATCTTCGACGCCGGCATGACCGAATTCCTCAAGGCCAGGCGCAACGCCCCCGGCGACGTCAACCTGCTGCTCGACGGCCCGCGCCGCGCCATGCGCGCGGCCTACCAGCGCGAGATGGACCAGCTGGAAGCCCACCTGAACTTCCTCGCCTCGGCCGGCTCGGTCAGCCCCTACATCGGCCTGCTGGGCACGGTCTGGGGCATCATGCACGCCTTCGTGGGCCTGTCCAACGTGCAGCAGGCCACACTGGCCTCGGTCGCGCCCGGCATCGCCGAGGCCCTGATCGCCACGGCCATCGGCCTGTTCGCGGCCATTCCGGCGGTGGTGGCCTACAACCGCTTCACCCACGACCTGGACCGGCTGTCGATCCGCTTCGACAGCTTCATCGACGAATTCCTCAACATCCTGCAGCGGCAGGTACGCTGATGCCCTCGATCCGAGCTTCCAGCGGCCGGTCCGGCCGCCGCATGAAGAACGAAATCAACGTCGTGCCCTACATCGACGTGATGCTGGTGCTGCTGGTCATCTTCATGGTGACCGCGCCGCTCATCACGCCCGGGCTGATCGAGCTGCCCTCGGTGGGCCAGGCCGCCGAAGTGCCGGCCACGCCCGTCGAGGTGCAGATATCCCAGGACGGCACGGTGGCCGTGCGCATGCGCCAGCCCGGCGCCGAGCCGCGCCAGGTCGCCGCCACGGAGGTCGTCTCCGAGGTGCGCGCGCTGGTCACGGAGCAGACGCCCGTGGTGATAGCCGCCGACGGCAAGGTGCCCTACGAATCGGTCATGAAGGTCATGGACGAGCTGCGCGCCAGCGGCATCACCCGCCTGGGCCTGCTGGTGGACCAGCGCGGCGGCGGCGCCCAGGCCGCGCCCGGCATCCCGGCCCCGGCGTCCGCGCCCGCACCGGCGCCCGCGCGGCGCTGAGCGCGCCAGTCCCGACAGGCTGACAGCGACCATGGCGACCCGCCCCCAGACGCACATCCCGCCCAACACGCCGCCCTACGTGCCCCAGGCGCGCGACAATCGCCGCGCCTTCCTCCTGGCCCTGCTGGTGCACCTGCTGCTGGTGCTGATGCTGGTGCTCGGCCTGTCCTGGAGGACCGAATCGCCCGGGCCGGTGCAGGTCGAGCTCTGGGCCGACGGCAACACGCCGGTGGCCGCCCCGCCCCCGCCCGACGAGCCGGACGAGGCCGAGCCCGACGATGCGCCGCCGCCGGAGCCCGAGCCGCCCGCGCCGCCGCAGCCGGCGCCCCAGCCCGAGCCGCCTCCCCCGCCCAAGCCGGCGCCGCAGGCCCAGCCCAGGCCGGAGCCGGCCGAGGACCCGGACATCGCGCTGGAAGAGGCGCGCAAGCGCCAGGCCGAGAAGGAAAAGGCCGAGCGCGAGGCCGCCGAGCAGGCGCGCCGCGAGGAGCAGGCCCGCCAGGAGCAGCAGCGCCTGGAGCGCGAAAAGGCCGAGGCCGCCCAGCGCGAGCGCGAGCGGCTGGAAGCCGAGCGCCAGCGCGAGGCCGCGCGCCAGGCCGCGGAAGAGGCCGAGCGCAAGGCGGCCGCCGAGAAGGCTGCGGCAGAAAAAGCTGCAGCGGAAAAGGCGGCGGCTGAAAAAGCGGCTGCGCAGAAGGCCGCCGCGGAAAAGGCGGCTGCCGAAAAGGCCGCCGCCGAGCAGAAGTCCAAGGAAGAAGCCGCCCGCAAGGCCGCCGCCGAAAAAGCCGCGGCCGAGAAAAAGGCCAAGGAGGAGGCCGCGCGCAAGGCGGCCGCCGAGAAGGCCGCCGCCGAGAAGCGCGCCGCCGCCCAGCGCGAGCGCGAGCTGCGCGAGGCCATGCGCGGCGACGTGCTGGGCGCGGCCGGCATCCCCGGCGGCACGGCCGACCGCAACCAGGCCGGCGGCGGGCGCGACGACGGCTACGCCGGCCGGGTCCGCGCCTGCATCCAGCCGGGCGTGTCCTATCCCGTGCCGCAGCGCTCGGGCTCGGCCAATCCGACCTCGCAATACCGGGTACAGTTACGTTCGGACGGTACGGTTTCGGGCGTGGCGCTCACCTCGTCGTCGGGCATTGCCGGCTTCGACCGCGCCGTCGAGACCGGCATCCGCCGATGCTCGCCCTTCCCGCGCCCGTCCACGGGACGCTATCCGTCGACCATCGACGTGATTTACCGCATGTACGACTAGGAGATCGCCGCACATGACTCCCGCAACCCCACTCAGCCTTCCCAACCGGGTCCGGGCGCTGCAGCGGCTGGCCGCCGCCGTGCTGCTGCTGGCCGCGGCCATGCTGGCTGCCCAGTCCGCGCGCGCGCAGCTGCGCGTGGACATTTCCGGCACCGGCGCCCAGCAGTTCCCCATCGCCATCGCCGACTTCAGCGACGACCCGAACGGCCGCGGCATCGCCGAGGTGATCCGCACCGACCTGACCCGCACCGGCCAGTTCCGCCTGATCAGCGCCGCCAATTCCGGCCTGACCATCGACTCGGCCATCGACCACGACCAGTGGCGCGCGCGCGGCGCCGACACGCTCGCCTACGGCACCGTCACCCAGGGCGGCGACGGCGCCTACGAGATCCGCTACCGGCTGGCCGACACGGTGCAGCGCGGCCAGCTCGACGACATCGCCTTCTCGGGCAACCAGGCCCAGCTGCGCCGCATCGCCCACCAGATCGCCGACCGCATCTACGAGAAGATCACCGGCGTGCGCGGCGTGTTCTCCACCCGCATCGCCTACGTGCTCAAGCGGGGCAGCACCTACGAACTGCAGATCGCCGATTCGGACGGGCAGAACGCCCAGGTCGCGCTGCGCTCGCGCGAGCCGATCATTTCGCCGTCCTGGTCGCCCGACGGCAGCCGGCTGGCCTACGTCAGCTTCGAATCGGGCAAGCCGGTGGTCTACGTGCACAACCTGGCTTCCAGCCAGCGCTCGCCGGTGGCCAACTACAAGGGCAACAACTCGGCGCCGGCCTGGTCGCCGGACGGCAGCCGCCTGGCGGTGGTGCTCACGCGCGACGGTCTGTCGCAAATCTATTCCGTCAACGCGGCCGACGGCGGCGGCCTGCAGCGCCTGACGCGCTCGCCCCTGATCGACACCGAGCCCTTCTACAGCCCGGACGGCGCCTCGATCTACTTCACCAGCGACCGCAGCGGCAGCCCGCAGATCTACCGCATGCCGGCCGGCGGCGGCGACCCGGCGCGGGTGACGTACAACGGCGGTTACAATATTTCACCCCGGATTTCCCCCGACGGATCGACCCTGCTGTACGTTAGTCGCCGTGACGGCTCCTTCCGGATTGCCGCCTTGAACCTGTCCAGTGGTTCAGAGAACTTGTTGACGGATGGCCCCGATGACCAATCGCCAAGTTTCGCGCCCAACGGAATGCAAGTACTATACGCCGCCGTTCAGAACGGCCGCAGCGTACTTGCCGGCGTATCGAGCGACGGCCGGGTGCGCCAAACGCTCTCCGTGCTGAACGGGGAAGTGCGCGAGCCGACCTGGGGGCCCTTCAATCAATAAACGTGTGTCTCTCTCTTTGCTCAAAGGAAAAATCATGAGATCGCGCATTGCCAAATGCCTGACCGTCGCCGCGCTGGCTGCCGCCCTGGCCGCTTGCAGCAGCGTGGACCTGGACGACAAAGCCGGTGCCGGCCAGGGTGGTGTTGGCCAAGGAAGCGGCGGCGCCGCTTCCACCGGGGAAATCCTGGATCCCTTCAACCCGCAAAGCGTACTGGCGCAACAGCGCTCGGTGTACTTCGAGTTCGACAGCTACACCATCCCGGAACAGTACCGCGGCCTGGTTGAAACCCACGCGCGCTACCTGGCCGGCCATGCCCAGCAGCGCGTCACGATCGAAGGCAACACCGACGAGCGCGGAGGCGCCGAGTACAACCTGGCCCTGGGCCAGCGCCGGGCCGACGCCGTGCGCCGCATGATGACCCTGCTGGGCGTCGGCGACGCGCAGATCGAGACGATCAGCTTCGGCAAGGAAAAGCCCAAGGCCACCGGCAGCACCGAGGCCGACTGGGCCGAGAACCGCCGCGCCGACATCGTCTATCAACGCTGAGCGCTTGGCGGTAAATTACCGGGGCTGGCCGTTATGGCAGCCCCGGTTTTTTATTCTGAGTTTTCCTTCTGAGTCTTCCCCGAGTCCCGAGAGCACGGAAACCCATCCATGACTGCATTTTCGTTCCTGCCCAAGTCGGCATTGTCCCTGGCGGCGGCCTGCCTGCTGCTGGCGGCCGCCCCCGCCCATGCCCTGGCCGACGACGAAGCCCGTCGCGCGATACTGGACCTGCGCCAGCAGATCCGGCAGATGAACGAACAGAACCAGCGCGCCCGCCTGCAGCTGGCCGACCAGATCGAGCAGTTGCAACAGGAAGTGGCTCGGCTGCGCGGCCAGGTCGAGGAAGCCGCGCAGCTGGCGCGCCAGCAGCAGGTGCGCCAGGAAGGCGGCCAGGCAGCCACGGACGCGGCGACCGCCAGCGACCCGCAGGAGCAGGCCGCCTACGACGGCGCCATCGAGCAGTTCCGCAGCGGCCAGTACAAAGAGGCCTCGGAGGCGCTGACCGCCTTCCTGACCCTGTACCCGGACAGCGCCCTGGCCCCCGCCGCGCGCTTCACGCTGGGCAGCAGCCTGTACATGCTCAAGGACTACAACGGCGCCATCGAGCAGTTGCGCGACATGGTCCAGGCCTCGCCGGACAACGCCAACGCGCCGGGCGCCCTGCTGGTGATCGCCGGCAGCCAGGTCGAGCTCAACGACCGCGCCGGCGCCAAGGCCACCCTGCAGCGCATCGTCAAGGACTACCCCGGCTCGCCCGCGGCCGAGACCGCCGCCAAGCGCCTGCAGGCGCTGTAGCGCCAGGAAGGCCCGCGGCCGCGCGGCGGCATGCCGCCGCGTCCTCGGCGCCGGCGCCGTGCCTAGGCCGGCGCGCTCCAAAGCAGCACGCCGACCCCGGCCAGGATCAGCGCGATCCCGCCCCATTCGCGGGCGGTGGCCGACTGGGCGAAGACCCGGTGCGACAGGATCTGCGCGAACAGGACCTCGGCCAGGCCCAGGGTGCGCACGTTGGCCGCGGGCGTGAGCGCGAAGGCCAGGAACCAGCCCTGCGAGGCCGCCGCGCCCAGCAGCCCGCCCCAGATCGACACCCGCCATGCCGCCAGGCACTGCGCCAGCAGCTCGCGGCGCAACAGCGCCATCCACAGCAGCAGCATGGCCACCTGGGTGCACAGCGACCAGGCCAGGGTCCAGGTCGCCAGCAGCACGAAAGGCCCCTGCTCCAGCGACAGGATGGCGCCGCGAAACGCCACCGAGGCCAGGGCGAAGCAGGCGCCCGACACCAGCCCGAGCAGCGCCGCGCGGCCGCCCAGGCCGCCGGCGCCGCCCAGCGCGCCCCGGCGCACCGACAGCAGCACCACGCCGACGGTGGCCAGCAGCACCGCCAGCGCGCCGCCCGGCGTGAAGGGGTCGCCCAGCACGGCCATGCCGAACACGGCCACCTGCACCGGCTCGGTCTTGGTCCAGGCCGTCACGACCACGAAGGCGCGCATGCGCATGGCCGCCAGCATCAGGGCGGTGGCGGCGATCTGGGCGAAGGCGCCGCCGGCGACGAACAGCAGGAAGGAGGCGTTCACGCCGGGCAGGCGCGCCGACGAGAACGCCCCGGCCACCGCCAGGAAGACCAGCGCGAAAGGCATGCCGAACAGGAAGCGCACCTGGGTGGCGCCCAGCGTGCCCAGCTTTTCGGTCAGGCTGCGCTGCACGGCGTTGCGCCCGGCCTGCGCGGCGGCCGCGAACAGCGTCGCGGGGATCCAGATCCAGGTGTAGTCCATGCGGGCGGCGGCTCCAGGGCATAGTCCGCGCCGCCCGGCGATCCGGAGGCGCGGGCGCAGTGTATCGCCGCGCCGGGGCGGCGGGCCGCGGCGTTGACACAGCATCCACTGCAGGACACACTGTGTCATAGACGCCGGAATCAGCCGCCCTTGCCGCGCACACTGCCGGATGCCGCCCCGCCCGCCATGGAAAACGCCCCGCTCGACCTGCCCTTCCGCCTGCGCACGCTGCGCCGCCAGCACCAGTATTCGCTGTCGGTGCTGGCGCTCAAGACCGGCCTGACGCGCAGCTACCTGTCCAAGCTGGAGCGCGGCCACAGCTCGCCGTCGCTTGCCACGACGATGCGCCTGGCCGAGGCCTACGGCCTGAGCGTGGCGCAGCTGCTCGGCACCGGGCCGGAAGGCCTGGACGAAGTCGTCAGCATCGTGCGCGCGGCCGAGCGCCAGCCGCTGGTGCGCCACGGCAGCGCGCTGGGCTACGGCTACCAGGCGGTCACCGGCCGGCGCCGGGTCAAGGCCATGCAACCCTTCGTGGTCTTCCCGCCGCGGGAATTCCCGGCGCGCGTCACCGTGCACCCGCACGCCGGCGAGGAATTCATGCTGGTGCTCAAGGGCGCGGTGGAGATGGTGGTGGGCGAGCGCAGCTTCCGGCTGGAAAAGGACGATTCGGTCTACTTCGACGCCACCCTGCCGCACCGCATGCGCACGGTCAGCCGCACGCCGGCCGAAGTGCTGGTCGTGGCGGCGCGCTGAGCGCCCGCCGCGTTACCGGATCGCACCATGGAAACAAAACCTCAAGTTTCAGAACGATCCAGTTACATATTTATCAATAAAATGTCAGGATTGCCGGGGACGACGCCACCCTAGTGTCCTGTCCGGCCAATTCGCCGCCTTCCCAGGATCGCCCGCCGTTGCCCCCGCCTTCCGCCGACAGCCCCATGGACGACGCCCTCCCCCACGGGAAAGGCCTTGCCGCGGGGCAGCCCGACGCGAGGCGCCCCCCATGGGCGGCGCCCCCGGCGAGCCGTCTTCCGGGCGGGTGCTTCGCCCCCGGGCGGCCCGGGGGCAGGCCGTCATCGCCTGGCCGCGATCAGCCCGAGCAGGAAAGCCACCCCGGCCACGGTGCCGACGGCGTGCCAGGGCCGCGTGCGCACGTAGTCCTCGGCGCAGCCGATCGCGTCGGATACCGCATCGGTCGCCGTGCCGGAGGCCTGCTCCAGCGTCGAGCGGGCGTTCTCCACGTGCGCGGCGAGCCTGGCGCGCAGGTCCTCGATGTCGCGCGCCCCGTCGTTGCGCAGGATGTCGTCCAGCTCGTCGAGCAGGTTGTCGATGTCGGCCCGCAGGCCGTGGCGCAGGCGGCGCCCGGTCTCGCGCGCTTCCTCGGCCGCGCGGCTGCCGGTGCGCTTGATGTCCTCGACGCCCTCGCCTATCTTGCGCCCGGCGCGGTCGATGCTTTCCATGGTGCGTTCTCCTGGGTTGCGCGGACGGCGCCGGCCGGCCCGGTGCCGCCGGGCCGCGGCGGCCGCCCGCCGTTACAGATCGAGCCTGGTGACCTTGGTGCCTTCCAGGTTCAGGTTGGCCATCAGGCCGGCATTGGTCATGACGAAGCCCACCACCGGCGCGCGCGCCGTGTTGATGTCCACCGCCCCGTTGGCCCCGACCTTGGCCAGCGCCACCGAAGCGTCGGCGCCGGCCGTCCAGCCCTTGCTGGCGAGGAATTTCTGCAGCGCCTCGTCGGTCATGAACATGAAGACGACCGCCTTGGACTGCGCGCCCGCCTGGAAGCCCAGCGAGCCGGTGACCGTGCTGTAGTATGCCTGAGTCCGGCCGCCCGAGCGCAGCGAGCCCTCGCCGTATTCGCCGCCGACGATGAAGCCGGCGGCCAGCACTTCGGGGAACACCAGTATGCCGCGCGCCCGGCTGGCGATCTCGCGCGAGCCAGGCACGGTGGCGTAGAGCCGCTGCACCGTGCGGTCCACCCCGGCATCGATCTCGCGGCGCTTGGCGTCGGGGTCGGACGACCCGGCGCCGGTGGTCGTGCAGCCGGCAAGCGCCAGCGCGGCGCCGGCAAGGGGCAATGCAAAAAGGTCGCGTCGTCTCATTCGTATTCTCCGGCAAGGTCCATGCGGCAGGCCGCCGCCCGGCGGCACCGCACCACAGTCATGCAAGCCGGGCCTGCCCGCCCTTGCGGGCATGCGGCCGGCGGCACGATCCAAGGTAACGCCGGCCCCGGAGGCAAGTCAGCTACCGGTTGCCATCAGACGTAACATAGGCCCGCAAGGGCCGCTTCCAACTCCCACCCCATGCAAGCGCGAACCTTCGACCATCCCCTCTTCTACCTGGCCATCGCCCTGGGCTGCCTGCTGCTGCTGGCGGTGGACCTGGTCACGCGGCTGGGGCTGGCGGTGTGGGTGCTGTACCTGGTGCCGCTGATGCTGTGCGTGCTGCAGCCCCGGCCGCTGGTGCCGCTGTACGTGGCCGGCGGCCAGCTCGCGCTGATGGCGGTGGGGCTGCTGGCCTCGCCGGGCGGGAATATGGAGCAGGCGCTGGCCAACCGCATCTTCGGCGCGCTGGCCATCGTCGCCTCGGCCGTGCTGGCCTACCAGGTGCTGCGCGAGCGCGCCGCCAGCCGGCGCCTGCTGTGGCTGCAGCAGGGCCAGTCGGAGCTGGCCGCCAGCCTGCTGGGCGAGCAGCGCCTGGACACGGTCGGCCACGGCGTGCTGGCCACGCTGGCCGCCTACATGAATGCGCAGGTCGGCGCCCTGTACCGGCTGGACCATGGCGAATTCGCGCGGCTGGGCAGCTACGGGCTGGACGAGGCCGCCCTGGGCGCGGGCGGCGCCGGGCTGCTGCGCGA
>Ga0180223_1002451_pt1 | contig 11173 bp, 10 predicted proteins | sample eDN5th30CKraftOP_FD_151337 | JGI IMG/M metagenome (GOLD analysis project Ga0180223, IMG submission 151337) | Enriched Organic Plus compost microbial communities from Emeryville, California, USA - eDNA 5th pass 30_C Kraft OP (version 2) (version 2) ...
AGCCCCGCGACCGGCACGATCAGGAAATCCCGGTCGCCCAGATAGAGGTCGCGGTCGGCATAGGCGAGCCGCATCGCCTCGCCGATCAGGTGCCAGCTTATGGGATTGTCCTTGCCCAGCGCCTTCATGTCGAAGCGTTCCAGCATGCCCAATATCTGCAACACCGTCGTCGCGCCGGAAGAGGGCGGCCCCATGCTGCATATGCGGTAGCGGCGGTAGGGGGAGCAGACGGCCGGGCGTTCCTTCGCGCGATAGGCGGCCAGATCCTCCGCCGTCATCCGCGCGGGGTTGCGGGGGGCGTTGGCGACGGCTGTCCCGATGGCGTCTGCCGCGCCCTTGTAGAAGGCATCCGGCCCCTCGTCCGCGACCTGTTGGAGGAAGTCGGCCAGCGCCGGGTTGCGGATCGTCGCGCCTTCGCGCGCGGGCTTGCCGTCGATCCAGTAGAGCGCCCGCGCGTCGGGGAAATCCGCCCAGAGCGGGGCCATGCGCGCCAGCGCGGCGGCGAGCGGCTTGCTGACGGCAAAGCCCTCACGCGCGAGGCGGATGGCGGGACGGAACAGCTCCGCCCAGCCGAGCCTGCCCCATTTGTCATGGGCGCGCTTCATCAGCGCGATATTGCCCGGCACGCCGACCGACCTGCCGCCGGGGAAAGCTTGCGGAAAGGGCAGGGGCCGGCCGCTCTCGTCCAGAAACAGCGCGGGCGTGGCGGAGGCCGGGGCCGTTTCGCGCCCGTCGATCGTGTCGATGAGGCCGCTCCTTCCGTCATGGTGCAGCAGGAAGCCGCCGCCGCCGATGCCGCTCGATTGCGGCTCCACCACGGTCAGCGCCAGCATCATCGCCATAGCGGCGTCGGTGGCGCTGCCGCCCTGGCGCAATATCTCCTGCCCGGCGGCGCTGGCGCGGGGATCGGCGGAACTGACCACGCCGCCCGCCGCCTGCGCGGGCAGGGGCAGCAGGAGGAGCAGGGCGAGGACGGCGAGCAGGCGCGCTATCATCGGGCGTCCACGCCGACGGCCTGCGCGATGGTGGCGAAGCCGTCGCGGCGCAGCAGCGCCTTCAGCCCCCTGTTGATGCGCGCGGCGAGCCACGGCCCTTCGTAGATCATCGCACTGTAGATCTGGACCAGCGAGGCGCCCGCGCGGATGCGGGCATAGGCCTGCTCCGCGCTCGCGATGCCGCCCGCGCCGATGATCGGCACGTCCGGCCCCAGCGCGGCGCGGAACCGGCGCAGGCAGTCGAGCGCCATGTCGTGCAGCGGCGCGCCCGACAGGCCGCCGCTCTCGCCGCCGAGCGGGGAGCGCAGCGCCGGGCGGCTGATCGTCGTGTTGGTCGCGATCAGCGCGTCGATGCGATGCGCGGCCACACAGGCGGCGATATCCTCCATGTCCGCCGGTTCGAGGTCGGGCGCGACCTTCAGGAACAGCGGCGTGCGATCCGCGCCCCGCGCCTCGACAACGGCGGAGAGCAACTCGTCCAGCGCCTCGCGGCCTTGCAGCGCCCGCAGGCCGGGGGTGTTGGGGGAGGAGATGTTGATCGTCAGATAATCGGCGAGCGGCGCCATCGCCTTCACCCCGGCGGCATAGTCGGCGATCCGGTCCGCCGCGTCCTTGTTGGCGCCGATGTTGATGCCGATCACCCGGCCCTGCCGGGGCATGGCGGCGATGCGCCGCGCCGCCTCGGCCTGGCCGCCATTGTTGAACCCCATGCGGTTGATGATCGCGTGGTCCTCGACCAGACGGAAGAGTCGCGGGCGGGGGTTGCCGTCCTGCGGCAGCGGCGTGACCGTGCCCATTTCGGTGAAACCGAATCCGAAACGGTGCATTTTGTGGACGATCGTTCCGTCCTTGTCGAACCCGGCGGCAAGGCCCACCGGACCCGGAAAATCGATGCCCGCGACTCGCGTCTGCAACATCGGGTCGGCCTGCGCGGGTGTGCCGTCGGGCAGCACCCGCAGCGCGGAAAGGACGAAATGATGCGCATTTTCCGCATCCATGCGGAAAAACAGGGGGCGAAACAGCGAATAGATCATGAGCGCGCTATGCCAAGCCCGAGAGGCAGCGTCAAAATCTTATGCCCGCCAACCCCGCGGCGGGCCTAAGGAGTTGTAAAAGCACCATCCTTTTCGACAAAGTTTCGCCGATGACCGATTCTTACAAGTAAGCGCTATCGGGATGCCGTAAATAGAGGATGCGACCCGAAGGGCTCTTTGGTCTTAGTGGCTAAGAGACCTTTATCAACTACGGCCCGGTAACCTTTGTGTTGCCGGGCCGCTTTTCTGTGGTATTTCCTCATTTTGTCGGGCCATACTCTCGTCTGGGCGCAGATGCGGGGTGAGTCGGCGGCAGAGGATATGCCGACCAGGATCGTCGCGAAGCGTCGGGACCGGATGGGCAGGTATCGCGGCAGGGGGCGGCGCGATGATGGAATTGGCTTTCCCTTCAGGGGGTGCGCTCGATGCGATCGGGGTGCAATATTGGGAACCGCCGGAGCATTTGCGCTATTTTTTCGGTTCCATCTATCATTTCTCCGTCCGCCTGCAAAACTACAGCGACGTGACCCGTGCCGACATGCCGCAACTGCGCTTCATGCTGGCGGCCACAGGGGAATATCTGTTCAATGACGGGCGGCGCTGCTCCACGCCCGAAGTCTGCATGCTCGGCGCGACCATGGGGGCGACGCGGTTCTTCATAGACGGGGAGGCCAGCGTGCTGGGCATTTCCGTCCTGCCGCTCGGCTGGCTGGCGCTGGGGTGCGAAAGCGCCGATCTGTGGGTCGACAATCTCTACGACGCGGAAGCCGTCCACGGTCCCCAATATCGCACCATGCTGGCCCAGTTGCGCGCCGCGCCCCGGCTGGACGACGCGATCCCGCTGCTCTGGACCTTCCTGGAGCAGCAACTGGCGCCGGTGCCGCAATCGCTGATCGATCTGGTGAGCAAGATCGACCAGTGGCTCAGCGAGAATGATTCGCCCCGGATCGAGGATATCGTCGAGGCCACCGGCCTGTCGGCGCGGCAACTGGCGCGCTATACCAATCGCCTGTACGGCGCGCCGCCCAAATTCCTCGCCCGCAAATATCGTGCGCTGCGGTGTGCGGCGCAGATCGTGCTCGACAAGAAGACGTGGAACGAGCTGTGCGCTGAGGGCTGCTTTTACGACCAGTCGCATTTCATCCGCGAAATCAAGCAGTTCCTTGGCCTGACGCCCAATCAGCTGCTGACCGATCCGACGATGCTGGCGCGGCTGACGGTGCAGCGCCGTGCGCTGACCGGAGTCATGAAACTGAATCGCATTAGCTGAAGCTGATTTTCTGGCGGAGAAGGGTTGATTTCCGCGGCTTTCGAGCCCAGATGCCTAATCGGAACGAATCAATCCGATTTTGGGAGTTGTCCGTGCGGCTGTCGAGCCTTGCCGACTATGCGATCGTGATCATGGGGGCCGCCGCGCGCCATTGCGGCGGCTCCCGCGTCAGCGCCGCCGGATTGGCCGAGGAAACCGGCATTCCGGTGCCGACCGCGCAGAAGCTGGTCAGCCTGTTGACGCGGGCCGGATTGCTGGCGTCGGTACGCGGGCAGGGCGGCGGCATCAAGCTGGCCCGGCCGTCCGCCGCCATCAGCCTCGCCGATATCGTCGAGGCGGTGGAAGGGCCGATCGCGCTGACCGCCTGCGTCGAAAGCGGGCGGCACGATTGCGCGCTGGAGGGCAGCTGCTCGGTCCAGCCGCACTGGAGCGCGGTCAACCAGGCGGTGCGCGGGGCGCTGGGCGAGGTGACGCTGGCCAGTCTGGCCGCAAAGGGCAAGGTTACGGAGATGCGCGCGTGAGCGAGGAAGTGGAAATTCGCGATGCGGAGGCACGGGCCGCTGCCGCCCGCGCGGCGGACTATGAGCATGGCTGGTCCGCCGATATCGAGCAGGAATTCGCGCCCAAGGGCCTGTCCGAAGATACGGTGCGCTTCATTTCGGCCAAGAAGGAAGAACCGGAATGGATGCTGGACTGGCGCCTCAAGGCCTATCGCCACTGGCTGACGATGGAGACGCCGGACTGGGCGAAGCTCGACATTCCGCCGATCGACTATCAGGACGCCTATTATTACGCCGCGCCCAAGAAGAAGGACGCGCTGAAATCGCTGGACGAGGTCGACCCCGAAATCCTGCGCGTCTATGAGAAGCTCGGCATCCCGATCGAGGAGCAGAAGGTGCTCGCCGGCGTCGAGGGCGCGCGCAAGGTCGCGGTGGACGCGGTGTTCGACAGCGTGTCCGTCGCCACCACCTTCCGCAAGGAGCTGGAGGAAGCGGGCGTCATCTTCCGCTCGATCAGCGAGGCGATCCGCGAATATCCCGACCTTGTGAAGAGGTGGCTGGGCAAGGTCGTGCCGATGCACGACAATTATTTCGCGGCGCTCAATTGCGCGGTCTTTTCCGACGGCACCTTCGTCTATGTGCCCGAAGGGGTGCGCTGCCCGATGGAGCTTTCCACCTATTTCCGCATCAACGCGGAGAATACCGGCCAGTTCGAGCGCACGCTGATCGTCGCCGACAAGGGGGCCTATGTCTCCTATCTCGAAGGCTGCACCGCGCCGATGCGCGACGAGAACCAGCTGCACGCCGCCGTGGTGGAACTGGTCGCGCTGGATGACGCGGAGATCAAATATTCGACCGTGCAGAACTGGTATCCCGGCGATGCCGAGGGACGCGGCGGCATCTATAATTTCGTCACCAAGCGGGCGCTGTGCCAGGGCCGCAACAGCAAGGTGAGCTGGACGCAGGTGGAAACCGGCTCGGCGATCACGTGGAAATATCCCAGTTGCGTGCTCAACGGCGAGAACAGCGTCGGCGAGTTCTATTCGGTTGCGGTGACGAACAATTATCAGCAGGCCGACACCGGCACCAAGATGATCCACAACGGCAAGGGGTCGCGTTCGACCATCGTCAGCAAGGGGATCAGCGCCGGACACAGCAACAACACCTATCGCGGGTTGGTGCGCGTGGCCCCGCAGGCCGAGGGCGTGCGCAACTTCACCCAGTGCGACAGTCTGTTGCTGGGCGACAAATGCGGCGCGCATACCGTGCCCTATATCGAGGTGCGCAACCCCTCCGCCACCATCGAGCATGAGGCGACCACCAGCAAGATCAGCGATGATCAGCTTTTCTACGCGATGCAGCGCGGGCTGGATCAGGAAAGCGCGGTGGCGCTGATCGTCAACGGCTTCGCCAAGGAAGTGTTGCAGCAACTGCCGATGGAATTCGCCGTCGAGGCGCAGAAATTGCTTGGAATTAGTCTGGAAGGAAGTGTGGGCTGATGTCCCTGCTTAGAATCGAAAACCTCACCAACACCGTCGCCGACAAGCCGATCCTCAAGGGCCTGTCGCTCACCCTCAATGCAGGGGAGATTCATGCGATCATGGGGCCGAACGGCGCGGGCAAGTCCACGCTTGCCTATACGCTGGGCGGGCGGCCCGGTTATGAGGTGACGGGCGGTAGCGTCGAGTTCGACGGGCAGGACCTGTTCGACATGGAGCCGCATGAGCGCGCCGCCGCGGGCCTCTTCCTCGGCTTCCAATATCCAGTCGAGATCCCCGGCGTCTCCAACCTGCAATTCCTGCGCGAAAGCCTCAACAGCCAGCGCAAGGCGAGGGGCCTCGATCCGCTGTCGGGCGGCGAGTTCATCAAGCTGGCCAAGGAAAAGGCGGGGCTGCTCGGCCTCGACATGGAGATGCTCAAGCGCCCGGTGAATGTCGGCTTTTCCGGCGGCGAGAAGAAGCGCAACGAGATGGTGCAGATGGGCATCCTCGACCCGAAGCTGGCGATCCTTGATGAGACGGACTCCGGCCTCGATATCGACGCGCTGCGCGTGGTGGGCGAGGGCATCAACGCGATCATGCGCAAGCCCGACAAGGCGGTGCTGCTCATCACCCATTATCAGCGGCTGCTCGACTATGTGAAGCCGGATTTCGTGCATGTTCTGGCGGGCGGGCGGATCGTCAAGTCCGGTGGGGCGGACCTCGCGCTGGAACTGGAGCGCGAGGGCTATGCGGAGGTTCTCGCGTGAGCGCCGCAGGCATCGTCCCTTCTCTTCTCTGTGTCTCCGCGCCTCCGCGTGACTCCATCATGTCCGCGCGGAGACGCGGAGACGCGAAGGAGGAGCGATCGTGACCGCGCTTCCTCTTCCCACCCGGCGTCAGGAGGATTGGCGCTATAGCGATGTCGAGTCGGTCGCTCCCCTGTGGCCGCTGCCCGATCCGGTCGCGATCCATGTCGGCGCGGGCGAGCAGGCTTCGCACCGGCTGTTGCAGGATGCCGCCGACGGCGCCGTCGCCATCCATGATTATGCGATCCATGTGGAAGCGGGCGGGCGCTGCACCTTCCACCTGCTCAATATCGGCGGCAAGCTGGGCCGCGTCACCTTTCGCGTGACGCTGGGCAAGGGCGCACATTTCGGCCTCTACGGCGCGATGATCGGCGGCGGGGAACAGACCCTCGAAATCGTCACCAGCGTTACCCATGCCGAGCCGGACGGCACCAGCGAGCAGATCGTCCGCTCGATTCTGGGGCAAAAGGCGGTCGGCACCTATCTCGGCCGGATCGAGGTGGCGCGCGATGCGCAAAAGACCGATGCGGTACAGTCGATCAAGGCGATGCTGCTCGACCGCACCGCCACCGCCAACGCCAAGCCGGAGCTGGAAATCTACGCCGACGACGTGAAATGCGCCCATGGCTGCGCGGTCGGCGAGCTGGACAGGCAGGCGCTGTTCTACATGGCCTCGCGCGGGATGGAGCCGCAGGCGGCGCGCAGCCTGCTGTTGCAGGCGTTCGTCGCGGGCGTGTTCGACGATATCGGGGACGAGGCCGAACGCGAGCGGTTCGACACTGCCGCGCTCGCCAAGCTGGAGGCGCTGGCGGGGCAGGGGGGCGGAGCATGAGCGCCGCCACGCTGATCGGCAGCCTGCATCGCGCGGACTTTCCGGGGATGAAGACCCGCGACGGCGTGGACTGGCATTATCTCGACACCGGCGCCACCGCGCAGAAACCGCAGGCCGTCATCGACGCGGTGACGCGGGCGATCGGTGCCGACTATGCGACCGTCCATCGCGGCGTCTATGCGCGCTCGGCCGATATGACGCTCGCCTATGAGGCGGCGCGGCGGTCGGTCGCGCGCTTCATCGGCGCGGCCTCGGAGGAGGAGATCGTGTTCGTGCGCGGCGCGACCGAGGCGATCAACCTCGTCGCGTCCAGCTGGGGCGACGCGAATCTGAAGGCGGGTGACCGCATCCTCCTCTCGCAGCTGGAGCATCACAGCAATATCGTGCCGTGGCAGTTGCTGGCCGAGCGGGTCGGCGCGGCGATCGACGTGGTGCCGCTGACCGCCGACGGCCTGATCGACCTCGACGCGATGGCGGCGATGATCACCCCGGCGCACAAGCTGGTCGCGCTCGCCCATGTCTCCAACGTGCTGGGCAGCGTGCTCGACGTGCGGCGGGCGGTCGAGATCGCGCATGGCGCCGGCGCGGCGATCCTGATCGACGGATGTCAGGCGGTGCCGCGCCTGCCCGTGGACGTCGCCGCGCTGGGGTGCGATTTCTACGTCTTTTCCGCGCACAAGCTCTATGGGCCGACCGGCATCGGCGCGCTCTGGGCGCGCAAGGCGCTGCTCGACGCGATGCCGCCATGGCAGGGCGGCGGGTCGATGATCGACCGCGTGACCTTCCCGAAGACGACCTACGCCCCCGCGCCGACCCGGTTCGAGGCGGGGACGCCCGCCATCGTCGAGGCGATCGGCTTCGCCGCGGCGGTCGACTATCTCACCGGCATCGGCATCGATGCCATCGCCGCGCATGAAGAGGCGCTGGTGCGCGAGGCGCGCCGCGCGCTGCGGTCGATGAACAGCGTGCGCGTGTTCGGGCCGGAGGCAAGCGCGGGCATCGTCAGTTTCGAGGTCGAGGGGGTGCATCCCCATGATGTCGGCACCATATTGGACGAGGAGGGCGTGGCGATCCGCGCCGGTCACCATTGCGCCCAGCCGCTGATGGAGCATCTGGGCGTCGCTGCGACCGCGCGCGCCAGCTTCGGCCTTTACAACGACAGCAGCGACATCGACGCGCTGGTGCGGGGAATCGAGCGGGTAAGGAAGATTTTCGGATGAACGAGGAGCGCAAGATCGCGGTCGAGGAAGTGGAGGCGGTGACGCCGCCGCCCAAGGCGCGCGTGCAGGATGTCGCCGAGGAAGGCGCGTCCGCGCCGGAACCGGCGGAAAGGAAGCGGGATTATCTCGACGGCTTCCTCGCCCAAAAGCCGGAACCGGCCCCGGCGGGCGAGCCGGGCGGCGATCTCTATGAGGCGGTCGTCGACGCGCTGAAGGAGATTTACGACCCGGAAATCCCGGTCAACATCTACGATCTGGGCCTGGTCTACGGCGTGGACGTGACTACGGACGGACATGCCGTCATCACCATGACGCTGACGACGCCGCATTGCCCGGTCGCCGAATCCATGCCGGGCGAGGTCGAGCTGCGCGTCGGATCGGTGCCGGGCATCGGCATGGCGGAGGTCAATCTGGTGTGGGATCCGCCCTGGAACCCGCAGTTGATGAGCGATGAGGCGAAGCTGGAACTCGGCATGCTGTAGGGCGAGGCGACATTCAGCCCATACGGGCCTGCGAAACGCGCTATGCTGTGCTTCGGTTCTCACGACCCTTTAGGCCGCTGCGCTCCGATGCTCGGATATCACGCCTCTCGGCTCCACCTGAACTGAATGTCGCCTCGCCCTCGCGAATATCTTGGTGAATGGATTCCGCTCCCCATATCCGCATGATGGAAGCAGAAAGAGGTTTGACGATATGACCGCACCGACATCCACCCGCGCCCGCCCGGCGGCCGTGACGCTGACGCCCTCGGCGCAGCAGCGCATCGCCGAGCTGATGGCGAAGGCGCCGGAAGGGACGATCGGCGTCAAGCTTTCCACCCCGCGCCGGGGCTGCTCCGGCCTTGCCTATTCGGTCGATTATGTGAGCGAGGAATCCCCGCTCGACGAGAAGATCGAAACGCCGGGCGGCACCTTCTACATCGACGGCGCGTCGGTGCTCTATCTGGTCGGCAGCACGATGGAATGGCGCGAGGACGATTTCACCGCCGGCTTCGTGTTCAACAACCCCAACGCCACCGGCTCCTGCGGATGCGGGGAGAGCTTTACCGTCTGACCGGCCCGGACCGATCGGGGCTTGGGCTGCGATGCCCCGCTGCCGCCATGAACGCCGCCGACATGGCTGGCGGCGGGGACGGTTTGCGGCTATGGCGGGGCCATGTCTGTCCGATTTGGCACTTATGCGGGGCTGTGCCTGCTGGCACTGGGTTTGAACGGATGTTCCAGCCGGGTGGAAACGCGCATCCGCTCCGACGGCGCCGGGGTGACCGGCACGCCGCTGCTGATGTGGCAGGCGGAGGCGGACGACGCCGCGCCCGATCCTCTCCTCGCCCGTGTGAAGGAGGCGGTTGCGGGCCGCTTGCAGGAAAGGGGCTTTCGCTTCGCCGATCAGGCGCCGGTCATGCTTTCCATCGGCGTGGCGGAGCGGCCGGGCCGGATCGCCCTCCAGACGCGCGGCGACGATGCGCTGTCTCCCGCCCCGAAGCGCGGCGGGCTGTTTCCCTGCCAGCCCCGGCTGATCCGGCTGACCGTCAGCATGACCGACAGCGCGACTGGGCGGAAGCTTTACGGCGGCAGCGCCGAGGAGGCGCATTGCCGCGCGGCCTTCGATCAGGTGATGCCGCGCCTCGCCGAAACGGCGCTTGCCGACCTCGCGGCCCCCAAGGGGCAACGCACGGAAACCAGCCCTATCCCCGATTGAGGCTGTCCTCCCCGCCCATGCCGTCCTCGTCCGGCGGCGCGGCGGGCAGGCTCAGGGAAAAATGCGCGCCGCCGCCCTCGGCATCCTCATAAGCGGCACTGCCCCCATGGCGTTCCGCCACCGTCGCGACATAGGCGAGGCCAAGGCCGCTGCCGCCCTTGCCGCCCGACGCGCTGTAGCCGAAGCGCGCGAACGGGTCGGCGCGGCGTTCCGGCGACAGGCCGGGGCCTTGATCTGCGACATGGGCGACGATCCGCCCGTTGTCCTGCCTTACCCCATAGCGGACCGCGCCGCCCGCCGGGGACGCCTCCACCGCATTGCCCAGCAGATTGCAGAGCGCGCGGACCAGCGCCTCGGCATCGCCCATCACCCACAGGCCGGGCCAGCCGTCGCGCGTGCCGCCGGGGGCCTCGCTATCCTCGCGGATCAGGCGGACGTCGCGGTTCTTCGCGCGCGGCCAGATCATGTCGGCCGCCTGCGCCATCGCGTCCGCCATGTCGACCGGGTCGCGCCGGGCGGGGCGAGATTGCAGCCGGGCGAGCTGCACGAAATCGTCGGCCAGACGCAGCGTCTGCTCGGCCAGCCGGGCTATGCGGTCGCGCAGCGGCGGGTCCGCCGCCGGATCGCCCTTGCCCTCCAGCAGCGCGAGGATCGCGGCCTGCGGCGAGCGCATGTCGTGGGAAAGGAATTGCAGCATCTCTTCCCGCTCCCGCGCATTGCGCTGCATGATCGCGATCACCTGATGCAGCCGCCCGGCGTCGCTCGCCACCCGGTCGCTGCGCCAGCGCTGGCCGGCGCCGGGATCGCTGATGCCGGTCTGGGCGAGCAGCGCCTTGACCTCATTCTCCATGAAGCGGGTCACGGCCGACAGTCGCCGCCAGCCCCAGAGCGGATAGACGAGGATGATGCCGAACAGCGCGGCCACCGGCGGAAACCACCATCCGCCCAGCGCCAGCGCGGCCACCGACCCGGCGACGATCGCCATCATCGCGCCGATCGACAGTAGCAGCCCCATGGCGGGCGACAGGCGCCAGAAGGCGACCAGCAACCCCCAGAGCGGCAGGATGGACAGCAGGAACAGCGCGACCGGCGGCAGCGGGGTGACGAACCGGTCCGCCAGCAGGCTGGAGAGCAGGTTCGCCTGCACCTCTATGCCCGGCATGCGGCCGGTCCATGCGGTGGAAACCGTATGGATGTCGCCCAGCCCCTCCGCCGCGCCGCCGACCAGCAGCACCTTGTTGTGCAGGAAATCGGCGGGCACCTCGTCCCGCAGCACTTGCAGCAGGCTGACGGTGCGGAAGCTGCCGGGGGACAGGAACGGGACGTGCACCGCCTCC
>Ga0180223_1002452_pt1 | contig 11171 bp, 9 predicted proteins | sample eDN5th30CKraftOP_FD_151337 | JGI IMG/M metagenome (GOLD analysis project Ga0180223, IMG submission 151337) | Enriched Organic Plus compost microbial communities from Emeryville, California, USA - eDNA 5th pass 30_C Kraft OP (version 2) (version 2) ...
TGGCGCCACCAAGAAGAACGTCTACGGCTTCGGCCTCACCGTCGGCGGCGGCGTCGACTGGGCCCTGGCGGAGAACATCTTCCTGCGCGGCGAATACCAGCTCGTCCGCTTCGCCGATGTCGAGGGCACGACGACGACCGTCAACACCGCCCGCGCCGCGATGGGCGTGAAGTTCTGACGGCCGGCATCCGCACGACAAAAAGGCCGGGACGAGCGTCCCGGCCTTTTCGCATGTCGAAGGCGCGCTGAAAGCGCCTTATTCGGCCGCCTCGACCTCCGGCCGGGCCCGGCCGGCGCGGTCGCGCTTGACCAGCTCGGCGACCAGGAAGGCGAGCTCCAGCGCCTGCTCGGCGTTGAGGCGCGGATCGCAGACCGTGTGGTAGCGGTCGTTCAGATCCGCATCGGTCATGCCGCGCGCGCCGCCGGTGCATTCGGTGACGTTCTTGCCGGTCATCTCCAGATGCAGGCCGCCGGCGCGGGTGCCCTCGGCCTGGTGGACGGCGAAGAAGTTCTTCACCTCGGTCATGATCAGGTCGAAGGGCCGCGTCTTGTAGCCGCTCGCCGCCTTGACCGTGTTGCCGTGCATCGGGTCGCAGGACCAGACGACGTTGCGGCCTTCCCGCTTCGTCGCCCGCACCAGCGCCGGCAGATTGTCGAAGACCTTGTCGGCGCCGAAGCGGCCGATCAGGGTCAGCCGGCCGGGCTGGTTCTGCGGATCGAGCACGTCGATCAGCTTGAGCAGGCCGTCGACCGTGGTCGAGGGGCCGCATTTCAGGCCGATCGGGTTCCTGATGCCGCGGAAGAACTCGACATGGGCGTGGTCGAGCTGGCGCGTGCGGTCGCCGATCCAGATCATGTGGCCGGAGGTGTCGTACCACTCGCCGGTCGTCGAATCCGTGCGCGTCAGGGCCTGCTCATAGCCGAGCAGCAGCGCCTCGTGGCTGGTGTAGAAGTCGGTCGAGCGCATCTCCGGATGGGTCTCCGGGTCGATGCCGATGGCGCGCATGAAGTCGAGCGCCTCGGTGATGCGCTCCGCCACCTCCTGGTAGCGATGCGACTGCGGCGAGTCCTTGACGAAGCCGAGCATCCAGCGATGCGCGTTGTCGAGATTGGCGTAGCCGCCGGTCGCGAAGGCGCGGATCAGGTTCAGCGTCGCCGCCGACTGGCGATAGGCCTCGAGCTGGCGGCGCGGATCGGGGATGCGGGCCTCGGCCGTGAAGGCGATGTCGTTGACGATGTCGCCCTTGTAGCTCGGCAGCTCCTCGTCGCCGATCTTCTCCATCGGCGCCGAGCGCGGCTTGGCGAACTGTCCGGCGATGCGCCCGACTTTCACCACCGGCGAGCCGCCGGCGAAGGTCAGCACCACCGCCATCTGCAGGAACAGCCGGAAGAAGTCGCGGATGTTGTCGGCGGAATGCTCGGCGAAGCTCTCCGCGCAGTCGCCGCCCTGGAGGAGGAAGGCCTCGCCGGCCGCGACCTTGCCCAACGCCCGTTTGAGCTTGCGCGCCTCGCCCGCAAAAACGAGCGGCGGAAAGCCGGCGAGCTGCTGCTCGACCGCCTTCAAGGCTGCCTGGTCCGGATAATCCGGAATCTGCTGGGCGGGCCTGGCCCTCCAGCTCTCTGGCGTCCACCGCTCGGACATGGGACTACGTGCTCCTGACCTCTCGAAGATCGCGCATCGTTAACCTTTGGTCGCGCGAAGGGGCGGCTATACACCCAAGCCGCCGGATTGACCACTGCCGGGACGGGCGGACACGAGGGGCGCCCGAGCAGCCCGCTTCGACGAACAGGCCCACCTCCCTTCCGCAGAGAAAAAACAGAAATCTTCCGAAAAAATAATTCTCTCGACTCTGCATTCTCCCTGATTGACAGTCGACATAGCTCACTATAGCGGAGCTATGTACCTCTATTCAGTTTGCCGGGGGCGACAAACCGAATACCATGAATATCAGCGTTCTGATCCAAGAATACCTGCGCGCACTTGTTCGCAACCCTCGCCAATTTTTTCAGTCAAGGCTCGATCGTCTCTGCACGATCTGCGGTCACGACGGGCGCTTTCTCGACGTAGGACCGCGCCCGGAGGCACGCTGTCCCAATTGTTCGTCGAAGGAGCGTGACCGTATTACCGGTCTTTTCCTGAATCGTCATGGGCACGACCTCAGCAACAAGGCCGTTCTGCACTTCTCACCGGAGCGCCCGTTCTTTCGCCGCTGGCGTCACAACCCTCGCTATGTCGCCGGAGACGTCAAGATCAGCAAGGTCGCCAACGCGGTTGTCGACGTCACCAACATCCAGTTCGACGACGGATACTTCGACTATCTGATCTGTCACCACATCCTCGAACATGTCCCGGAGGATGCTCAGGGCATGCGCGAGTGCTTCCGCGTGCTGAAGCCGGGCGGGACCGCCCTGTTCTCGGTTCCGCTCGACCAGGAGCGGGCCGAAACCTGGGAGCCGCCGCCGGACATGCCGGCGGCCGAGGTCGAGCGCATCTGCGGCTGGGACCATGTCCGGCTCTATGGCCGGGACTTTCCCGACAAACTCGCCGCAGCAGGCTTCGCCGTGTCCGAGATCGCGTTCTCGGCGGAGGAAGGCGAGCGCCACCGGCTGACCGAGAAGCACGGCCTCGCGCTCCAGGGCCTCGACCGCATCTTCGTCTGCACGAAATAGCTCATCGGCCCGGAAAGCGGAGCGCGCCATTCGGGAAAATCCGACGTAAAATCAATTAGATAGAGTATCGACCTGAAGACAATATTCAGCCCGATGTTCTATCGCCGGGCCGGCTCGCTCAGCGCGACGGCGTCCGCATCGTCACCAACTCCTCGGCGGCGCTGGGATGCAACGCCACCGTGCGGTCGAAATCGGCCTTGGTCGCGCCCATCGTCACCGCGATCGCGGCCGCCTGGACGATCTCGCCGGCATCGTGGCCGAGAATGTGGACGCCGAGCACCCTGTCGCTCTGCGCATCGACGACGAGCTTCATGTAGATGCGCTCGCGCCGGCCCGAAATCGTCGCCTTCATCGGCCGGAAGTTCGATTCGAAGATGCGCAGCCTGTGACCCGCGGCGACGGCCTGCGCCTCGCTCAGCCCGACCGTGCCGATCTCCGGCGTGGTGAAGACGGCCGACGCGACGGTGCGGTGATCGACGGTCCAGGGCTTGCCGCCGAAGACGGAGTCGGCGAAGGCGTGGCCCTCGCGGATCGCGACCGGCGTCAGGTTGATCCGGTTGGTGACGTCGCCGACCGCATGGATCGAGGGCACGCTGCTGGCCGAGGCGGCGTCGACGACGATCTCGCCGAGCGCCCCCAGCGCGACCCCGGCCCTGTCGAGCCCGAGCCCTTTCGTATTGGGCCGGCGACCGGTGGCGACGAGCACGACATCCGCCTCGATCGGGTCGCCCGACGCGCAATGGGCACGCCGGCTGCCGTCCGGCAGCGCCTCGATGCGCTGGATGGTGCAGCCGAGGCGGAAGGTGATCCCGGCTTCGGCCAGGGCGTCGCGCAGGCGGATGCGGATATCCTCGTCGAAGCCGCGCAGGATGTTGTCGCCGCGATGCAGCACCGTCACCGCGACGCCGAGCCGGGCGAAGAGGCTGGCGAATTCGAGCGCGATATAGCCGCCGCCGACGACGAGCAGCCGCTTCGGCAGCGCCGGCAGATGGAAGACCTCGTTGGAGGAGATACCGAGCTCGCCGCCCGGGATCGGCGGATCAAAGGAGGGCCAGCCGCCGGTCGCGACCAGGATATGGCGGGCGCGGACGCGCTCCCCGCTCTTCTGCAGGCGCACCGCGTGCGGCCCCTCGACGACCGCCCGCTCCTCGCGGATCTCGACCTTCGCCCCTTCGAGCCCCTTGCGGTAGAGGCCCGAGAGGCGGGTCACCTCATCGGCCACCGCGTCGCGCAGCGTCGGCCAGTCGAAGGTGGGCTTGCCGGGCAGGGTCCAGCCGAAGCCGGCGGCGTCCTCGAAATCATCGGCGAAGCGGCTGGCATAGACGAAGAGCTTCTTCGGCACGCAGCCGCGGATGACGCAGGTGCCGCCGATCCGGTCCTCCTCCGCGATCATCACGCGGGCGCCGTGCCCGGCCGCGATGCGCGCGGCGCGCGTGCCGCCGGAGCCGGCGCCGATGACGAAGAGATCGACGTCGTAGTCAGCCATGGTCTTCTCCCTGCGGCCGCGCCGCACCCGGACCGAACCAGAGGACGCCCGCCCCCAGAACGGCAATCCACCAACCCTGCCAGGCGCCGTGCCCGACGACGGAAATCGCGAAGGCCGCCGAGAAGAGCGCGAGCCGGGGCGCCATCTCCCGCGCCGGCAGGCGGCGAAGCCGCCCCAGCAGCAGCAGGCCGGCAAGCGCGAGGAGGCCGGCTCCGACCGCGCCGGTCTCGGCCCAGGCCTGCAGCGGCATGTCGTGCGGGTGGCCCGCCCCCAGCAGCAGGCGATGCTCGGGCGCGACCTCCGCCGCGACCGGGTTGCGATGCATCGTGGCCGAGGTGCCGAAGCCCGCGCCGGCGAGCGGTCGCGCCCGCGCCACCTCGCCGAAGCTCAGCCAGATGTCGATGCGGGCCTGCCCGGTCATCACCGCGAAACGATTCAGGATCAGCGCAGGCAGCCCGTCCCGCGCGGCGATGCCGAGCACCGGCGCCATCGCCATGGCGACGACGAAGGCGCAGCCGGCGGCCGTCAGGGTCAGGCGCGGCCACAGCACCGCCAGCCCCCAGCAGAAAGCGCAGACCGCGACGCCGAGCCGTGCCGAGGCGCTCTCCGAGCGCAGGGCGCAGGCCGCGACCGCCAGGGCCAGCGCGATCGCCAGGATCCGGTCGAAACGGCGCGCTTCCGGCAGGTTCCAGAGACCATGGATCGTCGGCACGGCCAGGACCAGCGCGGTGATCGCCGGGCGGTTGAAGACGAAGCTCATCAGCTTGCCGAGGCCGAGCGCGGCACGCTGCGACAGGCCCGAGGCGAGCTCCACCATCACCAGCAGGCAGGCGAGGATGATCGCGAGCGCCAGCGCACGCAGCCAGGCCGGCCGCGGCCTGAACCGGCCGGAAGCCGCCAGCGCCAGCGCGAAGACGATCGGCAGAACGAGCTCGCCCCAGGCCCGCAGCGAGGCGGCCTTGTCGTGGCTCCACAGGATCGAGAGCAGCGCCCAGCCGAGAAAGGCGGCGAGCGCCAGCCCCGGCGGCGTCGCCAGCAGGCGGCGCAGCCCTGCCGCGACCTCCCGCGCCTCCCCCGCCGCGACGGCAGCCGCGACCAGAGGCACGGCCGCCAGGCCGAGCATCAGCGGCGCCGAGCGGTTGGCCAGCCACATGGCGAGCGGCATCAGCACCATCAGGGCCGCGCCGAGCCCGGTCAGGCGCTGCGGCAGCACTCCCCGGCCCGGTCCGGTTTGGTGGCGATCGGCGGAACGCGTCTGGCTCATGGCCTGCGCTTACGCGATCGGAGGAAAGGCCGCCAGCCGGGAATGAAACTCCTGTGGCAGGGTCGTAAATCCAAAGGTGTAGACTCTGCGGCGAACGCCGCTTCAATTCGAAAATTATTGACAGGAGATTATTCAATCGGGCGCAATTGACGCTTGGCGCGGCAGGGTGTCACAGGCTTGCCGCCCCAATAACCGACGGCAAAGGCCGGAATCCGGAGGAAATCCATGCTGACATCGTTCCTGAAGCGCGGCGCGATCACGGCGGTTGCGTTCGCGGCGCTCTCGACGGCGGCGTTCGCCCAGGTCAATGAGCTCAAGATCATGGCCCCCGCGGCCCCCGGCGGCGGCTGGGACGGCACCGCCCGCTCGATGCAGCAGGCCCTCACCGGCGCCGGCATCGTCAAGAGCGTGCAGGTCAACAACGTCACCGGCGCCGGCGGCACGATCGGCCTCGCCCAGTTGATCGGCGCCAAGGGCCAGGGCGACCAGCTCATGGTCAACGGCTTCGTCATGGTCGGCGCGATCCTGCTCAACAAGTCGCCGGTCAACCTGTCGCAGACCACCCCGATCGCGCGGCTGACCGCCGAGGCCGAGGTCATCGTCGTTCCCGCCGAATCCCCGCTCAAGACCGCCAAGGACCTGGCCGACCGCCTCAAGGCCGATCCGGCCAAGGTGACCTGGGCCGGCGGCTCGGCCGGCGGCACCGACCACATCCTGGCCGCGCTGTTCGCCCAGGCCGTCGGCGCCGATGCCAAGAAGATCAACTACATCCCGTTCTCGGGCGGCGGCGAGGCGCTCGCCGCGATGCTGGGCGGGCGCGTCACCGCCGGCGTATCCGGCTATGGCGAGTTCGAGGGCCAGATCAAGGCCGGCAAGCTGCGCGTGCTCGCCGTCTCCTCGGCCAAGCGGCTGGAGAACGCCCCCGACGCCCCGACCCTCAAGGAGCAGGGCATCGACCTCGAACTGCTGAACTGGCGCTCGGTCGTCGCCCCTCCCGGCCTCTCGGCCGAGCAGACCAAGGCGCTGATCGACACCGTCGAGAAGATGGTGAAGTCGAAGGAGTGGCAGGAAATCCTGAAGGCGCGCGGCTGGGACGATTCCTTCCTGGCCGGAGCGGAGTTCGACAGCTTCCTGAAGGCGGAGGTCGAGCGCGTCTCCAAGGTCATGCACGAAGTCGGCCTGGTGAAATAGGCCGACCGCCCCGATCCGGGAGGCCGGGACACCGGCCTCCCCTCTTCCCAGTCAGACGCGCCGCCAGGCGCCGCCATCGTCCGGACCCGCCATGACGAACGACACTCGGGCGCAGGGCGCCGACAAGCCGGCCCTGATCGTGGGCGTGCTGCTGCTGGTCGTCGCCTTCCTCGTCGGCTACGACGCCGCGCAGCAGACCATCGTCGCGACCTACGGCCTCGGGCCGACCGCGATGCCCTATGTCGTCGCCTGCGGGCTCGTCATCCTCGGCCTCAGCCATTTCGTCGTGGCCTTCCGCGGCGGGCTTCCCAAGCCGGAGGCCGCCGACGGCAAGGCCCTGCTCTGGATCGCCGCCGGCCTGGTCTGCCTGATCGGCTGCATCGCGCTCGACGGCGGCTTCGTCATCGCCATCGCGCTCCTCTTCGCCTGCACCGCGCGGGGCATGGGCCGGCGGGCCTTCGCGATCGACCTTGCGATCGGCTTCGCCCTCGGCCTCGCGATCTTCCTCGCCTTCGCCAAGCTGCTGACGCTGATCCTGCCGTCCGGGCCGCTCGAGCGCCTGTTCCTCTGATCCGGCGGAGCGCCCCATGGACACCCTGCTTTCCCTGCTGCACGGCTTCACCGTCGCCTTCGAGCCCGCCAAGCTCATGTTCTGCCTGATCGGCGTCTTCCTCGGCACGGCCGTCGGCGTGCTGCCCGGCATCGGCCCGGCGCTGACGGTCGCGCTGCTGCTGCCGGTGACCTTCAAGCTCGATCCCGGCGGCTCGCTGATCATGTTCGCCGGCATCTATTACGGCGGCATGTATGGCGGCTCGACCACCGCGATCCTGCTCAACGCGCCGGGTGAGAGCGCCTCGCTCGCGACCGCGCTCGAAGGCTCGAAGATGGCCAAGGCCGGCCGCGGCGGCCCGGCGCTGGCGACCTCCGCCATCGGCTCCTTCGTCGCCGGGCTCATCGCCACGATCGGCCTCGCCTTCCTGGCGCCCTGGCTGGTCGAGGTCGCGGTGAAGTTCGGCCCCTGGGATTATTTCGCGCTGATGATCGTCGCCTTCGTCACGGTCTCGGCGACCTTCGGCGACTCGCCGCTACGCGGCCTCACCAGCCTGTTCCTCGGCATCGCGCTCGGCCTGATCGGCATCGACAAGCTGACCGGCCAGGCGCGCCTCACCTTCGGCGTGCCGGAGCTGCTCAACGGCGTCGAGGTGACGACGCTGGCCGTCGGCCTCTTCGCCGTCGGCGAGGCCTTCTACGTCGCCTCCAAGCGCTTCCGCGATCCCGAGGAGATCATCCCGATCAAGGGCTCGCTGTGGATGACGAAGGAGGACTGGAAGCGCTCCTGGGCGCCGTGGCTGCGCGGCACCGCCTTCGGCTTCCCGATCGGCGCGCTGCCGGCCGGCGGCGCCGAGGTGCCGACCTTCCTGAGCTATTCGACCGAGAAGAAGCTCTGCAAATATCCCGGCGAGTTCGGCAAGGGCGCGATCGAGGGCGTCGCCGGGCCGGAGGCCGCCAACAACGCCTCGGCCGCCGGCACGCTGGTGCCGCTGCTGACGCTCGGCCTGCCGACCTCGGCGACGGCGGCGATCATGCTCGCCGGCTTCCAGCAATACGGGCTCAACCCCGGCCCGCTGCTCTTCGCCGAGAAGCCGGATCTGGTCTGGGGCCTGATCGCCTCGCTGTTCATCGCCAACGTCATGCTGGTGATCCTCAACCTGCCGCTGGTCGGGCTCTGGGTCAGGCTGCTGGCGATCCCGCAGCCCTGGCTCTATGCCGGCATCCTCGTCTTCGCGACGATGGGTACGCTCGCGGTCAACGGCTCGCCGGTCGAGCTGACCATGCTCTTCGCCTTCGGCTTCATCGGTTATCTGATGCGCCGCTACGACTACCCCGTGGCGCCGATGGTGGTCGGGCTCATCCTCGGGCCGATGGCGGAGGCGCAGCTCCGGCGTGCGCTGCAGATCAGCCTCGGCGATCCGATGATCCTGCTGGAGAACCCGATCTCGGCGACGCTGCTCGGCATCGCCTTCCTGGCGCTGGTCGCTCCGTTCGCGATGAAGGGTCTCAACCGCTTCAAGGCCTCGGAGGACTGACCCCCGTCCCCGGCGCCTCTCAGCGCGCCAGGAGCCCCAGCCGGAACAGGCTCTCCCCGGTCGCGACCAGCGCATCCGCCGCGGGCCGCGGCTGCCAGCCGAGCATGGCCCGCGCCTTGGCGGCGGTGGCGTTCTTCCGGCGGCCGAGCTCGGGCGTCGCCGCCAGCCGCACCGTCGGGCTGAAGCGGGCCGCGGCGCGGACCAGCCAGTTCGGCAGCTCCCGGGTCGGAACCCGGCGCGCCCTCTCGCCGAGCCCCGCCTTCAGCGCCAGCGCGATCTCGCGCATCGTCAGGAAATCGCCCGCCACCGCCAGGAAGCGCTCGCCCGCCGCCGCCGGGTCGCGCATGGCACGCAGATGCAGATCGGCCACGTCGCGAACGTCGACGACGCCGAACATGAGCTGCGGCAGGGCCGGAGGACGGCCCTCCAGCAGGCTCTTCACCAGCACGATCGAGGGCGAGAGGTCGGGGCCGAGCAAGGGGCCGAAGATGCCGGCCGGATTGACCACGGCCAGCTCCATGCCCTGCCCCTCGCCGTCGACGAAACGCCAGGCCGCCTGCTCGGCCAGCGTCTTCGACCGGGAATAGGCGGCGAGCCCCGGCGCCGCCGGATCGGTCCAGTCGCGCTCGTCATAGGGGCGGCGAAGCGGACGGCCATAGCCGATCGCCGCGAAGGAGGAGGTCAGCACCACCCGCCGGACGCCGGCCCGATGCGCGGCGCGCAGCACGCGCAAGGTGCCGTCGCGCGCCGGACCGAGCAGCTCCGCCTCGTCGCGCGGCGCCGCGGTGAGCAGCGGCGAGGCGACATGCAATACATGGGTGCAGCCGGCCACCGCGGCGTCCCAGCCGTCATCCGCCGTCAGATCGGCGGTCACGGTCTCGAAGCGGCCCTCGAGCGCAGCTCCCGCCCCGGCGAGCTCGGCCCGCAGCCCGGCCTCGCGTGCGCTGGAGCGCAGGCTCGCGCGGACAGCGTAGCCCGCATCCAGCAGCGCCAGGATGCAATGGCCGGCGACGAAGCCGGAGCCGCCGGTGACGAGAACGGTCTCGCGGGCCATGTCGATATCTCCGGCGTCAGAGGCGGCGGCCGTCGCCGCGGCATATGAAAAAGGCCGGCGGGAAGCGCCGGCCTTCGTCGGATATCCGGCCGGCGCCCGGCGCCGCGCGGCGCGTCAGAGCGTGTGGCCGCGCTTGCGCATCTCCTGCGAGAAGCGATCGAACAGATAATTGCTGGTCTGGACGCTCCAGGCCTGCAGCAGCGGGAAGATGTCCTTCATCGCCTCGCCGCGCAGGCTGGTATAGCGCTGGCCGACCGGCGACTTGAAGAATGCGACGACCGCCTTGAGGTCGTCTTCCGTCATCTTGCTGGCGAAGACGGCCGCCGAGGTCTTCGCCATCTCGTCGATGCGCTTCTCGGCCTCGGGCTTCAGCTCGGCCGCGACCGCGTCGGCGTCCTTCTTCATCTCGGGCCGCGTCGCGACGAGCTGCTGCGCGCTGTCCTCGAACTCCTTGTAGATGTTCGTGATATTCTGGGTGACGCCGGTCAGGTCCATGACCTCGCGGGCCGCCTGGAGATGGCTCGGGGTCAGGCTCGGGGCCTGCGCGAAGGCGGGGGCGGCGCAGAGCAGCACCAGGCCCAGAAACGCGCTGGCGAGAGAGTGGCGGACCATCGATCAAAACCCCTTCGTCGTTGAGGACGCGCCGGCAGGCCCGGCTGCGCCCCTGGCCCCGCGGGCCGCGTTCGCGCGTTCCTTAGCGTGGATTGCGCCGGAATGGAATCACTCGATCCGGCCGAGGAGCCTGAGCCCCCCGGCGCCGGCGAGGATGGCTCCGCTGGCGAGGCCGATGAACAGGCCGTGCTCGACCACGCCCGGAACCATGTTGAGAGCCTGAGCCAGCAATTCCGGCCGCTCTATGGCGCCGAGCCGGGCATCGAGGATGAAATGCCCGCCATCGGTGACCAGGGGGGTGCCGTCCGGGCGCAGGCGCAGCTCCAGCTCCCCGGCGGCGCCCGAGGCCGAAATCGCGGTCGCGACCGCCCGGCGCGTCGCTTCCAGCCCGAAGGGAACGACCTCGATCGGCAGCGGGAAACGGCCGAGCGTCGGCACGAGCTTGCCGTCATCGGCGATCACGACCATGCGGGCCGAGGCCGCGGCGACGATCTTCTCGCGCAGCAGCGCGGCCCCGCCGCCCTTGATCAGACGCAGCTGCGGGTCGATCTCGTCGGCACCGTCGACCGTCAGGTCGAGCGCGGGCGTCTCGTCGAGGGTCGACATCGGGATGTTCAGGGAAACCGCCTGCGCCTGCGTCGCCTCCGAGGTCGCGACGCAGAGGACGTCGAGCCCCTCGGCAACGCGCCGGCCGAGCAGGTCGACGAAGTGCTTCGCGGTCGAGCCCGTCCCGAGGCCCAGCCGCATGCCGGGGTGGACCAGATCGAGCGCGCGGGCCGCAGCCTGCCTCTTCAGTTCATCGGCGCT
>Ga0180223_1002455_pt1 | contig 11159 bp, 12 predicted proteins | sample eDN5th30CKraftOP_FD_151337 | JGI IMG/M metagenome (GOLD analysis project Ga0180223, IMG submission 151337) | Enriched Organic Plus compost microbial communities from Emeryville, California, USA - eDNA 5th pass 30_C Kraft OP (version 2) (version 2) ...
ACAAAGAAGGAGAAAGCACCCACCTTGACTAAGTCCTGAGACCCAAACCATACATGAAGGCGGGTCACTTCTCGGCGAAAATCCCGGGTCAGCTCTCAGCGGAAATCAACAGCCTGCGCCAGCAAGCGGAGCAGCACCGTCATCTGCCCAGGCAATAGCCCCAAGGCCGATCATGAACTAAGATTGAAACCGGACCACCCTATGGGGTCAGGCCATCCTACGATGCCCTGGTCGGCAAGGGCCGCTGGTTGAAGCCCAACGGCTTGGGCACCTTCCCGGTGCGCTTCCCGTCCCCTGACGAGCCCGGGGATGTGGGATGGCACGTTGATGCCAGCTTTGGTACCGATAACCCCGACTTCATGCAGTGGCGGGTCAACGTCAAGAGCAGGGGCCGCGCCCTGCTTATGCTGTTCCTTTTCTCCGATGTCGGGGAACTGGATGCTCCGACGAAAGTCAGGAAAGGTTCGCACCGCGCAATTGCGAGGCAGTTGCTCCCGGCCGGAGAGGACGGCCTCACGCTTGGCGAACTGGCCGCTGATGGCTTCGCTTCGACCGCGGGTTGCGAAGAAGTGCTGGCCACTGGGGAGGCTGGGACGGTTTATCTCTGCCACCCCTTCCTCGTCCACTCAGCACAACCGCACCGCGGCACCAGGCCTCGTTTCATGGCCCAACCCGCACTCCTGCCGAAAGGTGAGTTTGATCCGGCTCTACCACCGTCTCCGGTGCAGATAGCGATCCGTCGGGCCATTGGTATGGAACTCTAGGTTTCTAGGGACTCGGTTATGCACCGCGCCGAGTCCCACTGCCTGAGATATGTCCGCTCGTTACTCGCCGGATGCCGACCATCGCCTTCCCACACCACCGGCAGGTGCAGGCCCTCCAATCGGAATACCGCTGGCCGGCAACCTCGAAATGTCAGGATGCGATGCATTGGCTGCCATTCCCGGTGCGTTACTCGTGCTTGCGAGGCAGGGTGTCGACAGTGCGGCCAGCTTGGGCCGCACTGGTTGCTCGCACCCCTCAGTCGTCCTCACGCTCGCGCTCGATGATTTCGCCGGTGATGCGGTTGATCTTGGCTTCGTACTTGACCCCGTTCGTGTCGCGCATCTCGACTTCGTAGCGGCCATCGTCGCGGTCGACTTCGAGGACGGTATAACCTTGCGCTTCGAGCTGGGATGACAGGGCGCTGACGCTCATCCAGTCGTTGGAGGATCCGGCAACGGACGGTGCCTGGGCGCTGGCGGCGGACGTGAGCAGGAGTGCGGCGGAGACGGTGATCAGTGCAGTTTTCATCGTAAAACCCTTCGTTTCGGGGCAGCCAAACCGTTCAGCTGCTTGCCTGAGGTTTTGGCAGATCGTCGCTGACAGCATCCTGACGGGTTTTGTCAGCTTGCTGTCAGGTTCAATTCGATAGAGAAAGAGGGATGTTTCGATGGCTGTGCCCCGTTGTGATGCTTGCCCTCGCCGCGCCCGCACTCGCGGACGACGACGATCATAATCGCGCGCGCGCAGCGGTCGAGCGGGGGGCGATCCTGACATTGAACCGTATTCTTGAAGTCGCAGCGCGTGATACGCCGGGCCGCGTCATCGATGTCTCACTCGATGAAGATGACGGCCGCTATGTCTATGAGGTCGAAATCATTGGCCGCGGCGGGCAGATCGTCGAAATGAAGATTGATGCCGCGAGCGGGCGCATCCTCGAGCGCGAGATCGATGACTGATGCGTATTCTTGTAGTTGAGGACGATGCACGCATCCTTGCAGACATTGCTGCGGCTCTCTCGGGGGCCGGGTTCATTGTTGATACCGCATCGAATGGCGAAGACGCCTGGTTTCTGGGTGATACGGAAGATTTTGCCCTGATCCTGCTCGACCTCGGACTTCCCGGCATGGATGGCTTGTCGGTCTTGAAGAAGTGGCGTGCGGGTGGGCTTGAAACGCCGGTCCTCATCCTGTCTGCGCGGGGCACGTGGCAAGAGCGCGTTGAAGGCATCGACGCAGGCGCTGACGACTATCTGCCCAAACCATTTCGCATGGAAGAAGTCATCGCTCGCGCAAGGGCGCTGGTGCGCCGGGCAGCCGGACGTGCAACCTCAGTTCAGGAAATCGGCGCCGTGTCGATCGATACGGTGCGCATGTCGGTGACCCTACGCGGTGCGCCGATCAACCTGACGGGGCTGGAATACCGCGCTTTGGCATATCTTGCCACGCACAAGGATCGCGCCGTGTCACCGGTTGAGTTGCGCGAACATCTCTACGGTGTCGACAATGACCGGGAGGCCAACGCGCTGGAGGCAATCATCGCGCGTTTGCGGCGCAAGCTCGGCGCGCAATTCATCGTGACGCGTCGCGGCTTTGGCTATAGCTTGGCCGGGGACGATGACGCTTCGGGTGTGACCAAGTGAGACGTCTGTCGCTTCGTCTGCGCCTGGCACTCCTTGGGGCCATCGCCACGATCGTCGCTCTCGGCCTTGCCGCCTGGGCTCTGACGGGGCTCTTTGCCTTGCACGTCGAGCGGCGCGCTGTTGCCGAGATGGAACTGCAGCTGGAGCAGGTTCTGGCTGGGCTGACATTGCAGCCAGACAATCAGCTTGGCATCAGCAGTCCGCCGACCGATCCTCGTTTCCACCGTCCCTATGGCGGGCTGTATTGGCAGCTTGCCGCGGCGGACAATGTGCTGCGCTCGCGTTCACTCTGGGACGGTTCATTGGATATCCCCGTATCTTCTGTCCCGCAGGCCGAGGCGCAGATACATCGGATAAAGGGACCGGACGGGGCGGAGTTGCTGGCTGTGTCGAGGTCCGTCACCCTGCCGCCCTCCCTGAACGGGGGGGGGATGGTAACGGCGTCGGTTGCGATGGATTCGGGCGAGTTTGTTGCGGCTCGCAACGCGTTTGCTAAAGACCTCGCTCCCTATCTCGCCTTGCTCACCATCACGCTTCTCGGCGCCCAGCTGGCGCAGCTGATCTTTGGCCTTCGCCCGTTGCGCGCCATTGGCCAACGCATCGCCGCCTTGCGGGCAGGCGAAACGGATCGCATGGGCGATGAATGGCCGAACGAGGTGCAGCCGCTCGCAAGTGAAATCGATGAGCTCTTGAAGATGCGCGAAGCCGATATCGAGCGCGCACGGTTCCGCGCGGCTGATCTCGCGCATGGATTAAAGACCCCGCTTCAGGCGCTATTGGGCGAGGCTGGTCGACTGCGCGAACGCGACGAGACGGCGTCCGCGAACTCGATCGAAGAAATAGCCAGCGCGATGCAAGCGCATGTCGAACGCGAGTTGGTGCGTTCGCGCGTGTCGATACAAGCCAAGAACAAGTCGGCCAATGTGAAAAAGGTGGTGGACCAGATCGTTTCGGTCCTGCATCGCACGCCGCGTGGTGCCGAGCTGGAGTGGGTCATTGACGTGCCAACTGGCTTGCAGGCAGTAATCGATCCCGCAGACATGGCTGAGGCGTTGGGCGCATTGGCCGAGAACGCGTTGCATCATGCGCGGGGCGAGGTGAGGATCGACGCTGTCGAGCACGACCGCCAAATCCGCCTCAGCGTGGCGGATGACGGCCCCGGCGTTCCCGATCATCAGCTCAAGACCATCGTCGAGCGCGGCAAGCGGCTTGATGAAACTGGTACCGGCACCGGCATAGGCCTTGCCATTGCGCACGACATAGCTGCTGCCGTGGGGGGCAGGATCGAGCTTGCCAATCGGCCGGCCGGCTTCGTTGCGGTTCTCGTTCTGCCGGTTTTGGGGACTGTCGCAAAACTTCAATAAAACCGTAAATCGGCTGTCATGATCGGCCGTCATTTCCTCACCCAGACAAACGATCCGGGTGAATTTTATGACGAGCGCAAGCCTGCTGAATGTCAGCAAAGCCTACGGCAAGACGCCTGTTCTTCGGGATGTCAGCCTGAATATCAAGGCGGGTGAGTTTCTTGCGGTGTTGGGGCCTTCGGGCTGCGGAAAGACGACGCTCCTGCGTCTGCTCGCCGGTTTTGAAACGCCTACCGAGGGGGAGGTCCAGCTAGGTGACCGCACGGTTGCGTCGCGCAGCGTGATGGTACCGCCGGAAAAACGCGGCCTTGGCATCGTCTTCCAGAACTATGCTCTCTGGCCGCATATGTCGGTTGCGCAGAACGTCGGCTATGCGCTCAAGGTGGCGGGGCTGCCGCGCGCTGAGCGCGACCAGCGGGTTCGTGAGGCTCTCGAAACCGTCGATCTGACACGTTTCGCCGACCGTCGCCCGGCTGATCTGTCGGGTGGTCAGCGCCAGCGCGTTGCACTCGCGCGCTGTCTCGCCGCGCGAAACAATCTTGTTCTTCTCGACGAGCCTCTAGCCAATCTCGATGTACGTCTGCGCGCAACGATGGAGGAAGAGTTCCGGCGCTTCCACCGCGAAAGCGGCGCAACGCTTGTCTACATCACCCATGACCAGTCGGAAGCGATGGCGCTCGCCGATCGCGTGGCGGTGATGGACAAGGGGCGCATCCTTCAATGCGCGTCCCCGCGTCAGCTCTATCGCGAGCCGGCCAATGCAACGGTTGCGACCTTCATCGGCGATGGGCTCCTGTTCCCGGTCGAAAACGTCCGCCCCGAATATGCCGGGCGCGTGCGCGCCACGCTGCTGGGGGTCGAGGTCACCATGCGAGCCACGCCACCGCAAGGGCCTGTGCCATTTGCAATTGCCACCTGCCATCCAGGCAATCTGCGCCTGTGTGCTGACCACGAACAGAATGGTCTCGATGTCGTGATCACCAGTCGTGTCTACCGCGGCGGCCACTGGTCGCTCGAGATGCGCCCTTACGCCGATCAGTCGCTGACCTACACGATCGATCTCCCTGACCGTGGCGGATCGCTTCCCGAACCCGGCGACGACGCCCGCGTCGCATTCGATGACCTTTGGCTACTGCCGGAAGGTCAGGGCGCGCCGTTCGGATCAACCAAAACCAATCAATCCTCCACCACAGACCAAAAGAAAGTGCTCCAATGCGTCTGATCACCTCCACCGTCTTCGCGCTTCTGCTTGGTTCGTCCGCGCTTCACGCGGAAACCACGTTGATGCTTTACACGTCTCAGTCGCCGGAAATCGCACAACAGACCGTCGACGCTTTCCAGGCCAAGCACCCGGACATCAAGGTCGAGTGGACCCGCAACGGCACCTCGCAGCTGATGAACATCATGAGTGCGGAGCGCGAAGCTGGCGGCATCAAGGCAGACGTCCTGCTGATCGCTGACCCGATCAATCTGGGCATGCTTAAGCGCGACGGCGCGCTTCTGGCATGGCCGGAAGCGCCGGTCGAGGGTATCGACCCCCAAGTCTACGACAAGGACTTCACCTTCTTCGGCACCAAGCTGTCGGCTAACGGCATCGTCTACAACACGCAGAACGCAAAGCCGGTTTCGAGCTATGCCGAGCTTCTTGTTGACGAAAATGCCGGTCAGATCGCGGCTCCGAGCCCGCTCTATTCGGGCGCTGCACTCGTTCACATGCACTCGGTGCTTCAGGACGAAAAGCTGGGCTGGGCCTATTACGAGCGTCTGGCCGAGCTCGACATCGCGCCTGAAGGCGGCAACGGGCCAGTGCTGAAGTCGGTCGCCGGCGGCCAGATGAAGTACGCGATCAACATCGACGCCGACGTTCTTCGCGCCAAGCGTGCCGGTTCGCCGGTCGAGTTCGTCTACCCGGAAGAGGGCGCAAGCTACTTCGCCGAGCCGGTTGCGATCGTGAAGGGCACCGAGAAGGTTGAAGCCGCAAAGGCGTTCGTTGCCTTCATTCTGTCGAAGGAAGGTCAGGAGCTGGCTGCCTCGCAGGGCTACATCCCGGTTCTCGAAGGCGTTGCCGCTCCAGTGGGAATGCCGTCGCTGTCTGAAATCAAGCTCATGCCTCTCGACGCAGACGCAGCCGTTGCTGCAGACGAAGCCGAGCGCGCGAAGTTCATCGATATCTTTGGCGGTTAATCCCTTGCCATCACTTGCTCATATGCCTGCACAGCGCCGCCGAGAGGTGGCGCTGTCAATCTTCTCCCGGTTCACCGGACAGAATGCTGTCCTCGTGCTTCTCACGCTTCTGGTCGGCACAATTGCCGTCGCGCCGCTTGTCCGCCTCGCCATTTCGGCGCTGTTTGATGGCGATGGCTTTGCGGTCGAGCGCCTGACCAAGCTGTTTTCGCGACCGCAGACCAGCGCCGCACTCGTCAACACGCTGATCATCGCGACCTTGTCGACCATCGCTTCGCTGGTCATCGGTGTCGTGTTTGCGGTCGTGATGGTCTTCACCGACCTGAAGCACAAGTCGGCTCTCGTATTCGCCTTCGTCCTGCCGCTCATGATCCCGCCGCAGGTAACTGCCATGGCGTGGATTCAGGCCTTCTCCCCGTCGAGCCCGGTGCTTGGCATGCTGGGAATGGCGATGGAGCCCGGCAGCAGGCATCCGCTCTATTCCATGACGGGCGTGGTTCTCCTGCTTGGCGTCTACAATGCGCCGCTGGTCTACCTGTCCCTCCAGGCAAGCCTTCGCCGTTTGCCGCTTAACCTCGCTGAGGCTGCACGTGCGGCTGGTGCGAGCCCTGCACGCACTGTCTTCACCGTCCTCTTGCCTCTGGCGCGTGGCGGCATTCTCGCTGCGGCGAGCCTCTCCTTCGTCTCTGCCATCGGCAATTTCGGTATTCAGGCCATGCTGGGCATTCCGGGTCGCGTCCCGACGCTGATGACTCAGATCTATCAGCAGGTGAACAATATCGGCCCGTCTGCCCTGCCAAACATGGCAATGCTGTCGATCGTGCTCGTCGCTCTGACCGTCACCGCCGTTCTGATGGCCAACTGGGCTGCAAGTCGCGCCGATACCCGGATTGATCTTGGCACCAATCGGCTGACGGTCGCGCTCGGCGTCTACACATGGCCGGTCATGATCCTCCTGTGGGGCTACATGATCGTCTCGCTGCTCCTGCCGCTATCGGCTCTCCTGCAAACGTCGCTGGTTCCGGCCTTTGGCCTGTCGCTTTCGGCGGAAACCTTCACGCTCAAGAATTACACGGCAGCGTTGTTCAATCAGCCGATCCTGCGTGACGCGCTGAAGACATCGCTGTGGCTGACGTCTGTCAGTGTCGTGATCCTGACCGTGATCGCCGTCCTGCTTGGCTACTTCCTGACCTGGCGCAAGGGCCCACTAGTGCGCGTTCTGCAATTCTGCACGGATGCTGCCTATGCACTGCCGGGCGTGTCGCTGGGTGTAGCGTTGATCCTGATCTTCCTGCGCCCGCTGCCAATCTTCGACGTCTCCCTCTACGGCACCGCCTGGATCATCCTCGTCGCCTATGTCGCTGGCTTCTTCGCGCTCGCCCTGCGTCCGGTTCTCTCCGGCTACCAGCAGATTGATCGCAATCTTGAAGAAGCAGCGCAGGTCGCTGGTGCAAGCTGGGGCCGACGCATGGTCGAGATCATCTTCCCGCTTGTCGCGCCTGCGGCAACCGCAAGTGCCATCCTCGTATTCATGAGCGCAATCAACGAGATCCAGACTTCGATCATGCTGATCTCGTCGTCGGCACGCACGCTTGGCCCGATGATCATCTTCCTCGAAGACGGTGGTGCATCGACGCTCGCCGCGGCGGTGGGCTGCCTCATGGTTCTGGGCATCCTTGCGATCATGCTCATCACCAGCATTTTCTCGCGCTACCTGCCGGAAAGGGTCCTGCCATGGCAGTTCTGACCAGTGTCAGTGGTCTAAATGGCAAGCTGCCGGCCGCCTTCGTTCTCGAACTTCGCGGCAAGCGCATTCTGCTCGACCTCGGTGAAGGTCCGGAGCCAGGCGTGCGCCCCGATGCGACCAAGCTTGGCTGCATCGACGCGATCTTCCTGTCGCATGCACATGGTGATCATGTCGGTTCCATGGACCTTTGGGAGAGCCTGGGCTCTCCTCCGGTCTACGCCAGCGCCGCCACGTTCAGAGGGCTCGTGCCGCAAGGCATCAACCTGCCCGACGCAGCGTGCCATGTGCTGCCGCTCGTCGGCGCGGTCGAGATCCTCGGGATTCCGTTCACGGTCGGAAGGTCGGGTCACGCGATTGGCGGTCTTTGGCTGCATGCTCCAGACAATGGCGGCATTCTCTACATGGGCGACTGGAGCCGTGAGACCACGATCCTCGCCTTCGATACACCGCCGAAAGCTGCAACGGTCATCACCGACGTCAGCTATTGCGATCGCCCGCAGACCTTGGCCGAGCAGATTGATGATCTGGCAAGGGATGCACCAGCGGGTGCGGTCCTCCCTGTCCCCCAGATGGGGCGCGGGACTGAACTTGCGCTCCGTCTCACCGAAGCTGGCCGAAAGGTCGCCGTCTGCCCTGTGGTTGAGAGCGAAATCCGCATGCTGGCTAGCGAACGCGAAGGCCATGTCAGCGATGCAACGCGCGAAGCTCTGACGCAGCTGATGCCGCGCCTTGGCCGTTCCGTTGAAGCGGATGCCGAAAGCCTGATCGTCGTTGTGGAAGCAGATCATCGCGAAAGCATTCTGCCATCTCTGGTGCAGCAAGAAGGCCGTCACTTCATCCTCACCGGTCACGTCGCTGCAAACTCGCTTGGCGATAGCTTGCTGCAACAGAAGCGCGCCTCGCGCATGCCCTGGAACGTGCATCCACCGCGCGGCTGCAACCTTTGGCTCGCTGATGCCGTCGCCGCCGAGCGTGTCCTGCCGGCCTTCGGCGCGATCGCTGATGCGCCGCATCTGGCTGCCGGGCTTGGTGCTCGGCTCTCTCTTTCATCCCCTCTCGCGCTCTAAGCGCCCCTCCAAGGAAGTAATATGATCCACATGCAGGAAAGCGACCTCGAAGTCGCTGAAAACGAGAAGTCCGTTGCCGTTCCGGTGCACGAAGTCACCCACGCCGATGGCCGCAAGACCATGCTCTATGTTGGCAATCAGGCGGCGGCTTGTGATGCAGATACCCTACTGGCGCTCAACATCACCTCGACGCTGAACGTGTCGGTCAACATCATCGTGCCGGCAATGCAGCTTGCCGACGGCACCCATGTCCGCCGCGCCAATGTTGGCCTCATCGATGGCAACGGCAATCCGGCATCGTACCTTGCCGGTGCAGTGCTCACCTTGCATGGTCTTCTCAATCAGGCGAGCCCCGGCAAGCCACACTATCCTGCGCATCGTTATGGCAATGTGCTGGTGAATTGCCGCGGCGGGCGTTCGCGTTCGGTCACCGTGCTTGGCCTTTACATGCACCTGACGGCTCCGGATCAGTGGCCAACGCTGGCGTCTGCCATCGACCATATTCGCACCCTTCGCGGCAACGCAGCGCACTATCCGCTGCAGCCGATGATCGAGATGGCCGAGCGCCTCATCGACCACGGTGCGCTGGCAAAGCTCCTCGAAATCTAAAAGCTCCCAACAAAAAAGCCGGTTTTGCGACCGGGCTTTTTTAATGGGTTCGCTTCAGATCAGCGGGCGAGATTACGTTCTCGCAACCATTCGACGGACGTCAATATTCCTGCCTTGTCGCGCAGTTCGAGGATCAGACGCGGCTTTGAGGTCAGTTCGCCGAGCGCGCGAAACACAGCGTGCCAGCTGATATTGCCTTCACCGATGGGCATCGCCGCACCGAGCGGAGATCGGACGTTACGCGACCTCCCGCTTGTCGCTGGTCAGCGTGCGCAGCAGCGCATGTAACTCGCCCATGCCGTAGACGACATGATCGGCACCGGCCGCAAGAAGCGTCCTGTCGTGGTTTTCCCGGTCATCCGAATGCCCGATGAAGCCGACTGCCAGGCATCCGGCAGCCCGTGCGCAGGCAATGCCGGCGACATTATCGTCAATGAAGATCGCTTCGCCTGGTAAAACCCCAAGTGCCGCGCAAGCATGGAGCGCGATATCCGGCGCAGGCTTTGCCTCTGCCACATGCTCGGCCGAGTAGATGTACCCCGCGAAGAATGCCGCAACCGATGTGCGCGCGACTGACAGGTCCAGTCTCTTGATCGACGAGTTCGAGCAGATCGCCTTCTTCAGGGAAAAGTCGCGCAACACGTGTTCGATGCCCGGCATCAGCGGCACGTCCCGCTCAAACATCTCAAACAGGATCTCGTCCGCCCGCTTGAAAAGGGAATCTGCATCAAACCCCTCCGCGGCCATCCAGCTACGTGTGTCATTAGCCGAGTTTCCGGAGAAGGTATCGCGCGCCTCGTGTAGCGACATCGGCCGGCCAGCCTCGGTCACTGCCATCCCCAGCGACCCGCACCCCATGCCCTCGCTATCGAGCACGACGCCGTCACAGTCGAAAAGTATCGCCTTGAACCCGCTCACGAAATCTCACCGTCGCTGCCGGACCGAGCCGGCTGTCCCTCAAAAATTTGCATTACAGTCCCATCTTGCTCGGGCCAAAGGTGCCCATCGCACCGCGCCGTAACACACTTTGATGACGGCTGTTCTGACGATGTGTGAAGGAACTGTGAAAGTGGCTTGCAGATTCACCCGCCAAATGTGGTGTGAGGAATTTCCGGCGTGTTGAGGTTGAACTCTTCCCAAGGAGGTCGCGGGCCAAGTTGTTCGCGATGACAGGGTCATCCGGTCCCGCCTGCTGAAAAATTTCTTGCGAGGTCGGAAGGCGGATTCCGCGGAATCTTTACAGGGTGGCAATCTCTGGTTGTTTGGCAGGGACAAGCGTCCAATTATGGCAGTATCTGCTCCTGCAGGCGTCGAGTATAGGACTCGGCGGCCAGAAAGAACATGTCTGTGAGCGGGTTGCGCTCCTCGGCAAGGGCGAAGACTATTTCCTCGGAACCGCTTCCAATGTTCGGCACTTGCAAACGCCGAACTGCATCGGCGCGGTGGGTGCCGAGGCGCCACATGAAGCCGACGCCGATGCCGAGACTGACGGCTTCATAGACCGCGTCACGAGTGTCAGCGATCAGGCGGGGCCTGGGAGCAAGACCAGCGCGGGCGAAGGCTCGATCGATAACTTTTTGCGTCGATGAGCCACGCGAGCGGAAGGTCAGCGTGGCCTGACCCCATAGGGTGGTCCGGTTTCAATCTTAGTTCATGTTCGGCCTTGGGGCTATTGCCTGGGCAGATGACGGTGCTGCTCCGCTTGCTGGCGCAGGCCAGATGATGGCCTCGGGTGCCGGTGGCTTGTATCCAAGCGACGAGTGTGGCCTCTCGGTGTTGTAGTA
>Ga0180223_1002457_pt1 | contig 11150 bp, 11 predicted proteins | sample eDN5th30CKraftOP_FD_151337 | JGI IMG/M metagenome (GOLD analysis project Ga0180223, IMG submission 151337) | Enriched Organic Plus compost microbial communities from Emeryville, California, USA - eDNA 5th pass 30_C Kraft OP (version 2) (version 2) ...
CAAGAGCACCGCCGAGAAGCGCATCGAAGTGCGCACGACGCGCAAGCGTCCCGCGCCCGGCGCGTTCGGCGCAGGAGGAGACGTCTGATGCCCTGGACCCGCGATCAAATGGCCGAGCGCGCCGCCAAGGAATTGCGCGACGGCTTCTACGTCAATCTCGGCATCGGCATTCCGACGCTCGTCTCGAACTATATTCCCGACGGCATGTCGGTGCAGCTGCAGAGCGAGAACGGCATGCTCGGTTTCGGCCCGTTCCCCTATGAGGGCGACGAGGACCCGGACCTGATCAATGCCGGCAAGCAGACCGTGACCGAACTGCCGACCACCAGCTATTTCTCGTCGGCGGACTCTTTCGCGATGATCCGCGGCGGCCACATCGACCTGGCGCTGCTCGGGGCCATGCAGGTGGCCGAAAACGGCGATCTCGCCAACTGGATGATCCCCGGCAAGATGGTCAAGGGCATGGGCGGCGCTATGGACCTCGTCGCTGGCGTCAAGAAGGTGGTCGTGATCATGGAGCATACGGCCAAGGACGCGCCGAAGCTGCTGCACAAATGCGACCTGCCGCTGACCGGCTCGCGTGTCGTCGACATGGTGATCACTGACCTTGGCGTGTTCTCGATCGACAAGAAGGGCGATGGCGGCATGACGCTGCTCGAGCTCGCGCCGGGCGTGACGCTCGACGAGATCACCAAGAAGACCGAAGCCAAGTTCAAGGTCGATGCGAAGCTGAAGCAGTAGGCTTTGGTACAGGACTGAAACGGAAATGCCCGGCCAACGCGCCGGGCATTTTTTTATGGGGCGAGGCGGATCAGTCGCTTGCCGAGGTTTTCGCCGCGATAAAGTTCGGCGATGGCGCCGGGGGCGTGCTCGATGCCGTCGGCGATGTCCTCGCGATAGCTGAGTTTGCCGTCGCGGACCCATTGCGCCAGGCGCGCCACCGCTTCCTCATAGCGATGCGCATAGTCGAACACGATCAGCCCGGCCATGCGGGCGCGCTTCACCAGGATGTGACGCTCGACGCGCGGTCCTGTCGGCCACGGGTCCCATGACGACAGCGCGGCGGTGCCGCAGATGACGATGCGGGCGCCGACATTGATGTGCTTGATGACCGTGTCGCTGATCGCGCCCGCGGTGTTGTCGAAATAGACATCGACGCCGCGCGGGCAGGCGGCTTTCAGCGCCGCGTCGAGATCGCCGCCCTTGTAATCGATCGCGGCGTCATAGCCGAATGCGTCCTTGCACAGCGCCACCTTTGTCGCACCACCCGTGATGCCCACGGTGCGGCATCCCATCAGCCTGGCGATCTGCCCGACCGCCGAGCCAACCGAACCGGCGGCGGTCGAGACGACCACGGTGTCGCCGGGTCGCGGCAGGCCGAGATCGAGCAGGCCGAAATAGGCGGTGACGCCGTTGAGGCCGAGGACGCCGAGCGACAGCGACAAGGGCAGGTCGGTTTCCTTGACCTTGCGGGTGATGTTGCTGCCGTCGCTGACCGCGTAGTCCTGCCAGCCGAGCATGCCCATCACCTTGTCGCCTTCGGCGTAGCCGGGGTGGCGCGATTTCACCACGGTGCCGGCGGCGAAGGCGCGCATGACTTCGCCGATGCCGACCGGCGTCGAATAATTGGCGACCGCCGAGACCCAGCCGCGCATCGCCGGCTCGACGGAGAGGAATTCGTTGCGGACAAGGAATTGCCGATCGCCGGGCTCCGGCACGGGCGTTTGCGCAAGCTCGAAATGCTCGGCCTGCGGAATGCCGGTGGGGCGGGATTTGAGGAGAACCTGTTTGTTGGTCGCGGCCATGATCGCTCCCTAAGCCGCGCGCGGCTTCGCCAGTTCCGACTTCTCGCGCGGCACGTAGGCGCCGCCGCCGAGCTTGCCGACCAGTTCGCCATCGCGCACGACGAACTTGCCGCGCACCATGGTCGAGATAGGCCAGCCGGTGACCTTGATGCCTTCATAGGGCGTGTAGTCGGTGCCGCCATGCATCAGCGACTGCGAGATGGTGACTTCGCGTTTGGCATCCCACAGCGCGATGTCGGCGTCGGCGCCGACGGCGATGGTGCCCTTCTTCGGGTAGAGGCCGTAGGTGCGGGCGTGGTTGGTCGCGGTCAGCGCCACGAACTCGTTCAGTGAGATGCGGCCCTTGCTCACGCCTTCCGAGAACAGGATCGGCAGCCGCGTCTCGACACCGGGAATGCCGTTCGGCACCCAGCGGAAGCTGGTTTTGCCCTTCGGCGCCAGCTTGCCCTGCGGATCGTCATAGCGGAACGGGCAGTGGTCCGACGAGAACAGCGAGAAGATGCCCTGCTGCAAGCCTTCCCAGCACGCCTGCTGGCTCTCCTTGTCGCGCGGCGGCGGCGAGCAGACATATTTGGCGCCCTCCATGTTGAGGCCGTCCATGTCCTGCTCGGTCAGCATCAGATATTGCGGGCAGGTCTCGCCGTAGATCTTGAGGCCGCGCGAACGGGCGCGGGCGATCTCGTCGCGCGCCTGGCCGTTGGAGACGTGCACGATCATCATCGGCACGTCGATCAGCTCGGCGAGTGAGATGGCGCGGTGCGTCGCCTCGCGCTCGACCGGAATAGGGCGTGAGGCGCCATGATAGAGCGTGCCGGTCTTGCCGGCCTGCTCAAGGCGGTCGGTGAGGAAGCGGATGGCGTCGTAGTTCTCGGCGTGGACCATCATCATGGCGCCGGTCTCGCGCGCCACGGTCATGACCTTGAGCATCTCCATGTCGGAAAGGGCGAGGCCCTCATAGGTCATGAACACCTTGAACGAGGTGTAGCCGTCATGGACGAGGGCCGGCAGTTCCTGGCCGAGCACGGCATCGGAGGCGTCGGCGATGATGAGGTGAAAGGAGACGTCGATGTAGCACTGGCCGTCGGCCTTGCGGTGATAGTCCTTGACCACCTCGCGCAGGCTCTCGCCCTTCTGCTGCATGGCGAAGGGCAGCACCATGGTATTGCCGCCGAAGGCCGCCGAGCGCGTCGCCGAGGCGAAATCGTCGGCCATGACGATGCCGGACCCGGACGGCTGCGAAATGTGGACATGGCTGTCGATGCCGCCGGGCAGCACCAGCAGGCCCTTCGCATCGACGATCTCGGGGGCGGTGCCAAGATCGCTGCCGAGGGCGGCGATCCGGCCGCCGGCGATGCCGACGTCGCAACTAAAGGTATCGGAGGCAGTGGCAACGGTGCCGCCGCGGATAATGGTGTCGAACGTCATAGGGCCTTCGGGGTGTCGATCGCGGAAGTTCGTAGTATCTCAGACTTTTGCTGCAGTTGCGATATGGTCTCGCGACCGCGTCGTGCCCGCCCGGAGACCCCCGCCCATGGACGATTTTGCCACGCTCAATGCTCGCCTTGTCGAGCTGGAGATCGGCCGCGCCCATCAGGAGCGCGCCATAGAGGATTTGAATGAGGCGATCACGGCCCAGTGGAAGCTGATCGACGAGTTGAAGCGGGAGATCGCACGGCTGACCGCCGAGGTGCGGGAAGCCGCGGTCGCCGCCGGTCCCGGCGAGCCGGAGCCGCCGCCGCCGCATTACTGAGGCTGCGCCGCAGCAAGGTGCGCTGCGGACGGCGGGCTTTGCCATTTGATTTTCGGTCTCAAGCCGGTACAGCATCGAGCCAACTGCCGCAACGACAACAAGATGGGAAGCGACCATGACCGAGTTCAGGCGCAACGCCTTCAAAGCCGGCCTTCGCGCCAAGAAGCTGCAAATCGGATTGTGGCAGAGCCTGTGCAGCAACATCGCCGCCGAAATCTGCTCCGATTCCGGTTTCGACTGGCTGTTGCTCGATACCGAACACTCGCCGAACGAGATTCCCGATCTGCTGTCGCAATTGCAGGCGCTGGAAAAGGGTACGGCGACGCCGATCATCCGCCCGGCCTGGAATGACGCGGTGCTGATCAAGCGCTGTCTCGACATCGGCGCGCAGACCTTGCTCGTTCCCTATGTGCAGTCGGTCGAGGAGGCCAAGGCGGCGGTGGCGGCGACGCGCTATCCGCCGCAAGGCATTCGCGGCGTATCGGTCGCGGCGCGCGCCAGCCGCTACGGCCGCGTGCCCGGCTATCTGACCAAAGCCAACGAAGAGATTTGTGTGCTGGTGCAAGTCGAGACGCGACAGTCGCTCGACGCCCTCGAGGCGATCGCCAAGGTCGAGGGCGTCGACGGCGTTTTCATCGGCCCGTCGGATCTCGCGGCCTCGCTCGGCCATCTCGGCAATCCGCAGCACGCCGAGGTGCAGTCGGCGATGAAGGATGCGGTCGAGCGCCTGACCAAGGTCGGCAAGCCGGCGGGCATCCTCACCGGCAACGAGGACGAGGCGCGCCGCTACATCGAATGGGGTTACCTGTTCGTCGCGGTGGGTTCCGATGTCGGATTGCTCGCCAAGAGCGCCGACACCCTGGCCAAGAAGTTCAAGCCGTCCTGATCACGACGGCTTGATGCCGCTCAAGTGGGCAACCTCGCCGGGGTATATTTCTCGTATCCATTTGCGCCATTGTTTACAATGGCGTGACAGCGGCTGCCTCTCCTTGAGGCAATTTCGTACGCAAAAGATATTTGCAACTGCGAGATAATGAAATACCAATATGCCCAAGGTCCTTGCCGGGAACGCGAAATGTTCCCGAGAATGAGGGCGAGGGGAAATTGCTCATGAGTGCGGATTTGATCCTCGAAACCGAGGGTCTGACGAAGGAGTTTGCCGGTTTCACAGCGGTGGGGGGCGTGGACTTGCGCGTCAAGCGCGGCACCATCCATGCGCTGATCGGGCCCAACGGCGCCGGCAAGACCACCTGCTTCAACCTCCTGACCAAGTTTTTGCCGCCCACCAGCGGCCGTATCATGTTCAAGGGCCAGGACATCACGGCGATGGCGCCGGCCGATGTCGCCCAGCTTGGCCTCGTACGCTCATTCCAGATTTCTGCGGTGTTCCCGCACATGACGGTGCTGGAAAACGTCCGCATTGCCTTGCAGCGATTGCATCGCGGCGCGTCGATGGATTTCTGGCGCTCCAAGTCCGTGCTCGACGAATACAACGACCGGGCGCTGGCGCTGATCGCCGATGTCGGCCTGTCCGACTATGCGCACTGGAACGCGGTCGAACTGCCTTACGGCCGCAAGCGCGCGCTGGAGATTGCCACGACTCTGGCGCTCGATCCGGAAATGCTGCTGCTTGACGAGCCGACCGCCGGCATGGGGCACGAGGACATCGCGCGCATCGCCGAGCTGATCAAGCGCGTCGCCAAGGCGCGCACGGTGCTCATGGTCGAGCACAATCTGTCGGTGGTCGCCGATCTGTCGGATACCATCACCGTTCTGACGCGCGGCCGCGTTCTCGCCGAAGGCAACTACGAAACAGTGTCGAACAATCCGGACGTGCGCGAAGCCTATATGGGGGTCGGCCATGCTTGATCGGACCGCGCCCCTTCTGCAGGTGAAGGACCTGCAGGCCTGGTACGGCGAATCCCACATCCTGCACGGCGTCTCGTTCGACGTGCGCGAAGGCGAGGTGGTTACGCTGCTCGGCCGCAACGGCGCCGGCAAGACCACGACCATGAAGTCGATCATGGGTATCGTCGGCCAGCGTTCGGGCTCCATCCTGTTCGAAAACCAGAACCTGATCGACAAGTCGTCGAACCAGATCGCCCGCTCCGGCATCGCCTTCTGCCCGGAAGAGCGCGGCATTTTCGCCAGTCTCAGCGTCGAGGAGAACCTGACGCTGCCGCCGGTGGTGCGGCCGGGCGGGCTGTCGCTTGAGCAGATCTTCGACTTGTTCCCGAACCTGAAGGAGCGGCTCGGCTCCAGCCAAGGCACCAAGCTGTCCGGCGGCGAGCAGCAGATGCTGGCGATCGGCCGCATCCTGCGCACCGGCGCGCGCCTTCTGCTGCTCGACGAGCCGACCGAGGGCCTGGCGCCGGTCATCATCCAGCAGATCGGCAAGACCATCCGCGCGCTCAAGCAGCAGGGCTTCACCATCCTGCTGGTCGAGCAGAACTTCCGTTTCGCCTCCACGGTGGCTGACCGTTACTACGTCATGGAACACGGCCGCGTCATCGACCAGTTCTCCAATGCCGAACTCGAGGCGAATGTCGACAAGCTGCACGAATACTTGGGCGTTTGACGACCTCAAGTGCTCAACAAACAAAAAGCTTCAACGCAAGAAGCGACAAGAAGACTGAACCGGAAACGCAAATGTTTGGGAGAGACAAGATGAAGAAAGCGATTGGCCTTGCGGCACTGGCCGCCCTGCTGCTGGGCGGCACCGCGTCCGCGCAGCAGATCAATGTCAAGATCGGCGTGCTAACCGATATGTCGTCGCTCTATGCCGACGACACCGGCATCGGCTCGGTCATCGGCGCCAAGCTGGCCGCCGAAGACTTCATGAAGACGAACCCGAACGTGAAGGTCGAGGTCGTCAGCGCCGACCATCAGAACAAGGCCGATAACGGTGTTAACATCGCCAACCAGTGGTACGACCGCGACGGCGTCGACGCGATTGCCGACGTGCCGAACTCCGGCGTCGCGCTCGCCATCGCCGAAGTGACCAAGACCAAGAACAAGGCGTTCCTGGCTTCGGGTCCGGCCTCTTCCGATCTCACCGGTCCGAAGTGCTCGCCGAACACGATCCACTGGACCTATGACACCTGGATGCTTGCCAATGGCACCGGCAAGGCCATGGTGAAGACTGGTGGCGATACCTGGTTCTTCCTGACCTCGGATTACGCCTTCGGTCACGCGCTCGAGCGCGATACCGCGGCGGTGGTCGAAAAGAGCGGCGGCAAGGTGCTCGGCAAGGTTCGTCACCCGATCAACACCAACGACTTCTCGTCGTTCCTTCTGCAGGCGCAGGCGTCGAAGGCCAAGGTGATCGGCCTGGCCAATGCCGGTGGCGATACCATCAACGCCATCAAGCAGGGCGCCGAGTTCGGCATCGTCGCGGGCGGCCAGAAGTTCGCCGGCATGCTGATCTTCGCGCCGGACGTCCTCGCGCTCGGTCTGAAGACCGCGCAGGGCCTGACCTTCACCGAAACCTGGTACTGGGATCTCAACGAAGGCACCCGGGCCTGGACCAAGCGCTGGGACAAGGAGCGCAACTCGCCCGGCAAGGTGCCGAGCATGAACATGGCCGGGGTCTACTCAGCTACGCTGCACTATCTCAAGGCCGTCGCCGCCGTCGGCAGCGCCAAGGATGGCAAGGCTGTGGTCGACAAAATGAAGCAGCTTCCGGCCGAAGACACGATCTACGGCAAGAGCGTTGTCCGCGAGGACGGCCGCGTGCTGCACCCGGCGTATCTGTTCGAGGCCAAGAAGCCGGAAGAGTCGAAGTATCCGGGAGACCTCTATCACCTGCGCGCCACCATCCCGATGGAAGAAGCCTTCCGTCCGCTCAAGGATGGCAACTGCCCGCTGGTGAAGGGCTGATCGCCTGATGAAATCGGGGACGGGCCCGCAAGGCCCGTCCCTCCGTTCGTCCAAGGACCGGACCTAGAGCATGATCACGATTTTCGGTGTTCCATCGGCGGCCCTGTTCGGCCAGTTGTTGATCGGCCTGATCAACGGCTCGTTCTACGCGCTGCTGAGCCTCGGCCTTGCCGTTATCTTCGGCATGCTCAACATCATCAATTTCGCTCACGGCGCCCAGTACATGCTTGGCGCTGTCGCGGCTTTTCTGCTGCTGCAGTTTACCGGCATCGGCTACTGGCCGGCACTCATCATCGCGCCGCTGATCGTCGGCGCCTTCGGCATCGTCATAGAGCGAACCTTCCTGCAGTGGCTCTACAAGCTCGACCACCTTTATGGCCTGCTGCTGACCTTCGGCCTGGCGCTGATCATCGAGGGCGTGGCGCGCAACTATCTCGGCTCCGCCGGCCTGCCTTACGCGCTGCCGGAGTCGCTGCGCGGCGGCCAGAACCTCGGCTTCATGTTCCTGCCGAACTACCGCGCCTGGGTGATCGTGGTGTCGCTCGTCATCTGCTTCGGTACCTGGTACGCGATCGAGCGCACGCGGCTCGGGGCCTATCTGCGCGCTGCGACCGAGAACCCGACCCTGGTGCGCGCTTTCGGTATTAACGTGCCGGTGATGATCACGCTGACCTACGGGTTCGGCGTGGCGCTGGCGGCCTTCGCCGGCGTCATGGCGGCGCCGATCTATAACGTCTCGCCGCAGATGGGCGCCGAGCTGATCATCGTCGTGTTCGCGGTGGTGGTGATCGGCGGCATGGGCTCGATCCTTGGCGCCATTGTTACCGGCTTCGGCCTAGGCATTGTCGAAGGTCTGACCAAAGTGTTCTTCCCCGAAGCCTCCAACACGGTGATCTTCGTCATCATGGCTATCGTCCTGCTGGTGCGTCCGGCCGGTCTGTTCGGAAGGGGCACCTGATGCAGGCAACATCTTCACCCGTCGCGGCCGGCCCCGTTACCGTACGGCAGCCCTCGCTTCTTCAGCGCCAGGGCGAACTCATCGGCTTCGTCGTCATGGTGGTGGCGCTGATCATCGCGCCGTTCTTCACCTATCCGCTGTTCCTGATGCAGGCGATGTGCTTCGCGCTGTTCGCCTGCGCCTTCAACCTGCTGATCGGCTATGTCGGGCTTTTGAGCTTCGGCCACGCCCTGTATTTCGGCTGGGCGAGCTACCTGTCGGCGCATGCCGCCAAGGTCTGGGGCTTCAATCCGGAATTCGCCATCCTGACCGGCACGCTGACGGCGGCGGTCTGCGGCTTCCTCGCCGGTTCGCTGGCGATCCGCCGGCAGGGCATCTACTTCGCCATGATCACGCTGGCGCTGGCGCAGATGATGTATTTCGTCGCGCTGCGCATGAAATTCACCGGCGGCGAGGATGGCATCCAGGCGGTGCCGCGCGGCTATCTGTTCGGCTTCATCAACCTGAACAACGAAACCACGATGTATGTCTTCGTCATGGTGGTTTTCCTCGCTGGCTTCCTGCTGATCTACCGCATCATTCATTCGCCGTTCGGCGAAGTGCTCAAGGCGATCCGAGAGAACGAGCCGCGCGCCATCTCGCTCGGCTACAAGACCGATCGCTACAAGCTGATCGCCTTCGTTCTGTCGGCGACGCTTGCCGGCGTTGCCGGTTCGACCAAGGCCATCACCTTGCAGATCGCCTCGCTGACCGACGTCAACTGGCCGATGTCGGGCGAGGTGGTCCTGATGACCCTGGTCGGCGGCCTCGGCACCATCTTCGGGCCGGTCGTCGGCGCCTTTGTCATTCTGGCGATGCAGTTCAAGCTGTCGTCGGTCGGCGAGTGGGTGCTGGTGATCCAGGGCGTGATCTTCGTCACCGTCGTGCTGCTGTTCCGGCGCGGCATCGTCGGCGAGATCGCGGCGCTGTTCAGGCGCTAGGTGCGCTGTTTTAGCGGTGGATGAATCGGGGCCCGGCGGCCGCGGAAATTGAACAAAACCTTAATGGCCGCCGCCTCTATGTTGTTTTAAACACAGGCGAATCACTTTAAACAACACAGTGTTATCCACACTGTGCCGAGGTCGTTTTTGTAGGGTTGTTCGTCGTTACGTCACACGTGACGATCAGGGGGTAGACGAATCGGCACTTGCAACTGACGCTTGCCAAGGCCTCCCCCATGCGGATTCCGCCCGGCAGTCCTGATCTGGAGAAGATCGCGCGGCGCTGGCACGATCTCGCCGAACAGCGCCTCGCTTACTATACTGAGATGTATCGCAGCGGCCGCTGGGAGCGTTACTACACCCAGGAAAGCTTTGCCGTCCGCATGCTCGAGGTAATCGAGGGCGCAAGGAAATGGCGTCAACTGGCAGGCCGGCAGCAAATGCCGATTCCCGAAGAGACCGCGAGCCACGAGACCGCGGTGCGGACGGCTGCCTGAGCGCCCGGCGGCGCTTTCTTTCCTCCATTCTCGCTCTGGCTACGGCGGCGGGGTTCGTCCTGACCGCGGCCGCTCCGGTATCGGCTGCGCCGACCGCCGAGGACCTCAAGCACGGCGAGGACCTCCTCATCACCTATTGCGGCAACTGCCACGCCACCGGCCGCACCGGCAACAGCCGCCGGCCCGACGCGCCGGCCTTCAGGACCCTGGGCAAGCGCTATCCCATCGATTCCCTCGAGGAGTCGCTCGGCGAGGGCATCATGGCCGGCCATCCGGACATGCCTGAGATGAGTTTCGATGGCGATGAGGTTGGCGCCATTGTCGATTATTTGAAGTCGATCCAGGTGCGCTGACCGGCGCATCGCTCTATCCTGCCGGCGAAATCCCGCCATCCCGCCAATCCCCTCCGATCGAGTATTTCCCATGAGCAGTGCGCTTTTCTCGTCCCTTCCGGTCGCCGGCGTCACACTGGCCAACCGTCTCGTGGTCGCGCCGATGTGCCAGTATTCCGCCAATGACGGCTCGGCCTCCGACTGGCACATGATGCATCTCGGCATGCTGGCGAATTCCGGCGCCGGACTGGTGATCGTCGAGGCGACGCATGTCGAGCGCCACGGCCGTATTACCCATGGCTGCGTCGGCCTGTACTCCGACGCCAACGAACTGGCCCTCGGTCATGTGATCGCCGCCGCCAGGACCTACGGCAAGGCCAAGTTCGGCGTGCAGCTCGCCCATGCCGGCCGCAAGGCCTCGTCGCAGCGGCCGTGGGAAGGCGGCACCTATCTTCGGCCGAACGAAGATGCGTGGCAAACCATCGCGCCATCAGCGCTGCCTTTCGGCGAGGGCTGGCACACGCCGCGCGAAATGACCGAAGCCGACATGGACCGCGTGCGCGACGCCTTCGTCAATTCGGCCAAGCGCGCGCTGCGCATCGGCTTCGACGAGATCGAGCTGCATCTGGCGCACGGCTACCTGCTGCACAGCTTCCTGTCGCCGGTGTCGAACAAGCGCGCCGATCAGTATGGCGGCTCGCTGGAGAACCGGCTGCGCTTTCCGCTGTCGGTCGTGCGTGCGGTGCGCGCCGTGGTGCCGCAGGAGGTGCCGCTCGGCGCCCGTATCTCGAGCGTCGACTGGCTCGACGACGGGTTGCAGGGCGACGACGCGGTGGCCATCGGCAAGGCGCTGAAGGCCGAGGGCATCGACTTCATCTGCGTGTCGTCCGGCGGCATCAGCGCCAATGCGCGCACGCCGACGACGCCGGGGCACAATGTGCCCGTCGCC
>Ga0180223_1002463_pt1 | contig 11124 bp, 9 predicted proteins | sample eDN5th30CKraftOP_FD_151337 | JGI IMG/M metagenome (GOLD analysis project Ga0180223, IMG submission 151337) | Enriched Organic Plus compost microbial communities from Emeryville, California, USA - eDNA 5th pass 30_C Kraft OP (version 2) (version 2) ...
GTTTGCAAGAATCTCCACGCCGTCCTCGACCGTCACCTCCGGGCCGAAAAATACGTTGGGCTCGATGGTGACGTCGCGGCCGATCCTGGTGTCGTAGGAAAACCAGACCGTCTCCGGTGCGATGAGTGTCGCCCCGCCCCGCATCGCCGCAACGCGCGCGCGCTTCTGAAAGATGGCTTCGGCAGCGGCCAGCTGCTCGCGTGAATTGACGCCGAGCACCTCTTCCTCATCGCACACCACCACACCTGACTGCATCCGATCCCCCGCGAGTATCTCGATGGCGTCCGTGAGATAGTATTCGCCCTTCGCGTTGGCATTGCCGATGCGCTGAAGCAGGGCGAAGAGATCGGGAATTTGCGATGGTCCGACGCGGAAGGCCAGAACGCCGGAATTACACGTGCGGATAGCGCGCTCGGCATCGTTCGCATCGCGATCCTCGCGGATCGCGGTGACGACGCCGCCTTCGGCGAGAACGAGCCGTCCATAGCCGGTCGGATCGGCCGCCTCGAATCCGAGCACTGCGGCAGCCACGCTATCGAGACGGTTCCGGAGCGCGTCCAGCGTGTCCGCGGTAAGCAGGGGTGTATCGCCATAGAGCACGATCACATCGCCTTGATGGGCAGCGATGGCATCGCGTGCTGCGAGCACGGCGTCGGCCGTACCCTTGCGCTCCTCCTGCACGAAAATCTGCGCGGAAGGGATTTGCCGCAGCGCCTCCTTGCGCACATCGTCCATGCCCGGACCGATCACCACCGCCACAGACTGCGGCTCGAGGCTTTGCGCCATGGCGAGAACGTGGCCGAGCATCGAGCGGCCAGCGATCTTGTGCAGCACCTTGGGCAGCGCTGACTGCATGCGCGTGCCCTGTCCGGCCGCAAGGGCCACAACGAGCAAGGGTTGGCGGCTCATCAAGCTCTCATGTTCGCAGTTTCTGGGATAGGCGCGCTGTAGCGGCTACGGGCCCGCCCGGCACATGCGACGCGCTACGAAAGATTCTCTTCACACGTTCTACACCAGCGGCTGGCTGCGCCCAACATGGCGGCGACATTGTGTCGATGCCTGTTGCCTTCCCCAGGCTTACCCATGTGGCTCACTGGGCACACCAATTGAGAGATGGCACGGAAAATCAAAGACTTGCTGGCCGGCGAGATATCGTCCACAGGCCCAGCGTGTGACGCGATGCACGCACGTTGCCGCCTCGGGGCGACTCACCCGAACTTCGCTCCACCATTCAAAGGCAGATCCAGCGGTGCACTCACCCTTCGCGCCCTCTGCCAGGCTCAGATCCTGTGTCGCGTCAGAACCCGTGGAAACAGAAGAATGTCCGTCCACTCGTCAATCGGCCCGGCGCGGCGCCGCACGCTCAGCTCATACGTGCTGCTTTACGTGATAGCGGCGGCCATGGCCGTGGCTTACCTCGCCTATATCGGCGCGCAACCGGATCTCGTCGCCTCCTGGCGCGACAACTCCGGTGAAACGCAGACCGCACTCGTCGAGGCGCAGCGCTCGGTGGAGCGGGTGCTTGCCGACGTCGACCCTTTGAAGCAGGGGCTCGGCGAGATGAAGATGGAAGTCGCCACCATCAAGACCAGCGTCGACGAGGGCGCCCAGCGTGATCGCATCCTGCTCGACAAGGTCGAGGCGCTGGAACGCACCACCGCGCAGGTGACCGAGAAAATCGCCGAGGTATCGGCAGCGCCTGCGCCGAAGAAGCAGGCGGCCGCAAAGGCACCCGCGCCGGTTGAGAAGTCTGCCGCGATCGAGACGGGAAGCATCGAGCAGAAGAAAGCCGCCGCTCCAGTGAAACCGGCGCCGGTGGGTGTGCTGCTCGCCACCGGACCGTCTCTGGATTCCCTGCGTCTCAGCTGGACCATTCTCAACGACCGCCACGCCGATGCGGTGCGCGCGCTCCATGCCCGCTACGTCGTGAGCGGCAAGGACAACGAGCGCACCTATGGCCTCGTTGCCGGTCCCCTCGAAAGCGTCGCCGACGCCAAGGCCGTGTGCAAGACGATCGTCGAACGGGGCATGGCCTGCGAGGTGAGCCAGTTCCGCGGCAACGCTTTCTAGACCATGATCGCTTCGGACCCTATCAGTCCGAAGCGTCGATCATCGGTCTAATCAAAAGACGAGAGCCGCATCGCAATTCGAAGCGATCGTGCTCGGCCGAAACCGCGACGACATGGGCGCAGCCTCAGGCGAGGTTGCGCTCTTATTCGTAGTTAAGCCGTTTGATTGCACGGCACGGCCGAGACAAAGCGTCTCCTTGGGCGCTTCCCCAACGCTCGAGCCGTTCCGGTTTAGGTGGAAACGCAGAACGGCTCTAGCTGATTGTTTGGTCGTGCTTCTTATCGGAAAACCGGTTCCCACTTTTCCGGAAGCACTCACTCTTGCCCGTGCTTCTTATCGGAAAACCGGTTCCCACTTTTCTGGAAGCACTCACTCTTGACCGTGCTTCCTATCGGAAAACCGGTGCCCACTTTTCCGGAAGCACTCTAGGGCTGAGGGACCGTGAACGTGTCGCAGGATTCCGGCATGCCGCTATTGACGCCGCGCAGGAACCAGCGCGTCCGCTGCTCGGTCGTGCCGTGCAGCCCCACACGACGCACTTTATCCGGCGGCTGATCCGCCATGAGCTTGTCGTCGCCGATATCCGACAGCACGGCGATCATATCGGCGCGGAAAGCTTCCGAATGCGCCCACGCCTGACTGTCGTGGATCCACACACCGGCAAGGCAATCGGCTTGCAGCTCGAACCGGCGCACGAAATCGGGTCCGTGCTCGGGCGAGGAATAGATCGCACGGCTCAAGGCCTGGAAGCGGCCGTCGATGTTCTGAATGTGGTGGCCGATCTCGTGGCCGACGAGGAACGTGATGCCCGCCTCCGCCTGCGCCCCGAACTTGGCCATCAGCCGGCTCGCGGCGGCGGTGCCGATGAACACTGTGCGATTGCCGCTGCAATAGGCCGGCCCGTCACCAGCGTAGAGCCCGTAACAGTTGCTGGGCGAAAGGCGCGAGAGGAACTGCACGCCGACCTCCGCCACCTCCACCGAGCGCTCGGACATGATCCGGCTCCAAGTCGCAACGGAATCGTCGATGGCGCGGACGACAATGGTGCGTAGACGCAGCTCAGGCGGGGGAGAGCCTTCCGCCATGTGCGCGGTGTAAGGAAGCCCCACGGCGTTGGCCCACGCGGTATTTGCAGCCGGAACGGGCGATACCGATAGCACTGCCCCGGCGAGGGACACCACCAGCGGAACCGAAACCCGTTTGCGTCGCTGCATGCACAAGCCTCTCGGTCGGCATAACTCCTTCTAGTCGCAAACGGTTGCGTAGACCCTCACCCGTCGATCAAAGACTGTTCGTATTGAAGGTATCGCACTGGGCGATCTCGCCCGATTCCAGCCCGCGCTTGAACCAGCGCACCCGCTGCTCGGAGCTGCCGTGCGTAAAGGCATCCGGCACGACGGTGCCCTGGGTACGGCGCTGAATCATGTCGTCGCCGATCTGGCTGGCGGCGTTGAGGCCCTCCTCCACGTCGCCGGGCTGCAGGCGGTTTTTCACCTGATCGTTGAGGTTCGCCCACACGCCGGCAAGGCAATCGGCCTGCAGCTCCATCCGCACCTGCAAAGCGTTCGATTCCCGCTCGTCCATCGACATCTTCAGCTCCTGCACCTTATCGGCGATGCCGAGAAGCTTCTGGACGTGATGCCCGACCTCGTGCGCGATGACATAAGCCTGCGCGAAGTCGCCCGGTGCATCGAAGCGGCGCTTCATCATGTCGTAGAAGGACAGGTCGATGTAGATCTTGCGATCGAGCGGACAGTAGAACGGTCCCATCTGCGCCATGCCGGTGCCGCACGCCGTACGCGTTGCCCCCGAGAACAGCACCATGGAAGGCTCGGAATAACGGCGCCCGAAGCCGGAGAAGACCTGCGTCCAGACGTCCTCGGTATCGGCGAGCACCTGAGAGACGAAGCGTTTCATGTCATCGCCCGTGCGCACCGCGGTGCCACCGGGCAGTCCTGGAATATCGGGTCCGCGATTGGCCTGCTGCCCGGGCAGGCGGCGCGGCGGCGCCTCGCTGGTTTGCCCTGGAAGCTGCGGCACCTGCGGGAACTGGCCGCCACCGCTCAACAGGTCGAGCGGGTTCACGCCGAGCAGCATCAGGATGACGCCGATGATGATGATCGTCGACAGGCTCATGCCGCCGCCGCCGATGGGGATCTGGATGCGTGTGCCTTCTCCGCCGCCCGGAAATCCGCCCGGGAAACGAAAGCCGCCACGCTGGCCGCGCCGATCCTCGACGTTCTCGCTTTCGCGATCCTCATCACCGTAGCGCATCGTCATCTCCGGTTTGCAGCGATACCTTGCCGGGCTGCGATCAGCGCCCCCGGAGTTACCGCACCGCGCATTGTGCCCGCTGAGCCCGACGAGTGACAAGGGCTGCGAACGCCGATCCCCCGCATGGCTCAGCTATGGCGCATTTTCCATTTGAATGTGACAGACCGGATCGCGTCAGAAGCCTGATCGCGCCCTTCCGATAGAGGCCTCAGGAGCCCGCACCCTCGGGCTCCGGCACCGTCTCGGGAGGCGGAAGCGCCACCTGGGGCGTGTCGGCCGGCGCAGCGAGACCCTTCGCCTTCAGCTTCAACAGCCCCCGCACCGCGCGCGAGCAGGCGACGATGCCCTCGTTCGCATACTCCTCGTGATTGCGCTCGATCTCCTTGGGGTCGTAGCGATAGTTGACCATGAGCCCACACGCTTCGCGCAGGCTCTTTTCCGACGTGTCGGCGAGGAAATTGATGCGTTCGAGCCGCGCGCCGTTGCCGAGATGGAAGCGCGCGACGGGATCGACGGGCCGGCCGTCCGCGCCTTTCGCAAGCAGAAAGTAATGCGCCGCCAGCGCCAGCATGCCCGTTTCTATTGCCGCGGCATCGTCTTCGCCGACGTCCTTCGGCCAGCCGGTACGCCGCATGGCCTCGATCAGGGCACGGGCATCCGCCGAGACCCCGTTTGTCCCCTTGTCCGCGGTGGTTGTCAGCCATTTAGCGAACTGCGGCACGGGAGAGAGGGTGACGAAGTTCTTGAGACTGGGCTGCTCGCGCGCCAGCTCCTCCACCACCTGCTTCAGCAGGAAATTGCCGAAGGAGATGCCCTTCAGTCCATCCTGGCAGTTCGAAATGGAATAGAAGACCGCCGTCGTCGGCGGTTTCGCGTCCGGCTCGGCGTGCGGTTCCTCGAGCACCGAGCCGATGGCGTCCGGCACGTCGCGCATCAGCGCCACTTCGACGAACACCAGCGGCTCGTCCACCAGCGATGGGTGGAAGAAGGCGAAGCATCGCCGGTCCGCCGGGTCGAGGCGGCGGCGCAGGTCGTCCCAGCCCTGGATCTCGTGCACGGCCTCATAGCGGATGATCTTCTCGAGGATCAGCGCGGGCGTGTTCCAGTCGATGCGGCGCAGAACGAGGAAGCCGCGGTTGAACCACACGTGGAACAGCCGGCGCAGGTCCGCATCGACCGCTTTCAATTCGGGCTCGGCGGGAAGCAGCCTCAGCAAATCGTGCCGCATGCCGACGATTTCCAGCGTCGCGCCCGGCGCCAAGTGAAGGCGGCGGAAAAATTCTGTCCGCGGGCTCTCCAGCGCCTTCTGCAGGTTGGCAAGCGCGACAGGGGTCGGATTTTCGATGTAGTTGTGCGCGGCGGTGCCGACACGCACCGGATCGGGTTGCATGTCGCTCGCGAGAAAGTGGAAGAACGCGGCACGCTCGGCCCCATCGAGCATCGCGTACCTGTCGAGCAGCGCGCGGGCGATGGCGACGCCCGAAGCTTCGCCGCGGCCCGAGATGAGCGCCCGGGCGAGACTGTTGACGTCCTCGCCATCTATGCCGAACAGCGATTTGGGCAGCAGCGCCCGACCCTGATCCGCAATGGAGCTCAGCAACTCCTGTAGAAACGATACGTTCAAAGCGTTGTCCTTCCGCCTCAGGCGATGGAAACGTGGGCAACGGGATTTTGCGCGACAGGCGACGATAGCGTCTCCCATGCGCGCGGGCACATCACCACAATCTCACACCTCGCAGGTGGGATCGGGCTGCGGGCGGCTCAAGCATCGCCCGTCAGCGTGACGGATTCGTAGGTCAGCACCCGGCGCGACCGCGTCCACGGGTCTGTCAGCAGCCGAAAATCGGCATAGTGGGGTAATTCCCGGTGCGTCCTGTACGCCGCCTCGTCCTCGTAGAGCTGGTAGAGCAAGAACACGCCTCCCTCGAGCGGATCGACACTGACGTCATAACGGTGACACCCCTCCTCCCGTTCGACGCTCATCACCGCGTGCAGGCGCAGTGTTTCCATCAGCTCCTGCTGCCGGCCCGGCTCTGCCTCCAGGAACACAACCACCACATGCATGGCGCTACCTCTCCCGACGCCGCGGACGCCCGTTAACCATTCGTAAACCTCTTACCATGAAATTTCGTTAACCAACTCAAAGAGGGATCAATGGATACCCTGGCCGTCTTCGACCGCACGCCGTCGGGACTCTCAGAGGCGAAGAACGACACCGGCCGCGCCGCATTCTGCGGACCTTACGTGTTGTCGGCTATCACCGGCTACCCGATCTCGAAGGTCGAGGAGGTCATCCGCACCGGGCTGAACTATCCGCGCGGCACGCCCATCAAGGGCACCTCCGCCGACGATGTCGCCGCTGCCCTCGCTCACTTCGGCTACGTGATGAAGCTGAAGGAGACCTACATGTCGCGGCCCCGAAAGGAGCGGCCGACACTCTGGACGTGGATGCAGAAGCCGCGCAACGTGTGGACGCATTACATCCTCGCCGTCCACAAGGGCAAGGAAGGGCACTGGATCCTCGTGAAGGGCGTCAAGATGTGTGACACCTACACCGAGGGACGATGGACATTCGTCGTCGACGGCCCGCACCGTGGCGCACGCATCATGGAAATCTTCGAGGTCAGGAAGTCGCTCGACTGATCGGCCGCATTGGAGCGGCGGCAAGTCGGCGCGGAGCATGCTCCGCGCCGTGTCGTGATCAATCGAAGGTGTAGGTGAGTTCGCCGAGCACACCGACGCGCTCGGTTTCGATCTTCATGTTCTGATGGAGATTCGGGTTCGCCACCGCCGCGGAATCGAAGGTCCGCCGGAAGCTGCCCGTCTCGCTCCACATCGCCCAATAGCGCGCACCGACACCGAAGCTGATATGCGGCGTGATATCGTAGGAGAGCATCGCCTCGATCTGCGCGCCTTTGCCATATCCCGTTAGCGGGTTGATGCTGGCCACGCCCGGCGTATTGCCGAGGAAGTGGTGATCGACGGCGCTGACCTCGACGTAAGGAAGATAAGCCGCGTCGGCGCTCACCTTGAAACGCGGCGCGAGGTAGAACTCGGTCGCAGCGCCGAGGCGCATCGACTGCCACCGTGCGTCCTGGGTGATGATCGCGTGTCCAGTGCCCGGAACGGGACCGCCTTCCGCGGCCGAGCACGGGCCGATCGCGCTCGCCGTCTGCTGGCAGCCATAGGCACCCATTTCTTCCTTGTAGTAGTTGTAGCCGACGTAGACGCCGAACCTGTAATCCGCCGTGCGCCAGATGTCGTAGCCAACGTCGATCGTACCGTAGAGCGGTATGTCGCCCGAAGCTGAGCTCAGCGTGTTCGTGTACGGCACCAGCGATCCCGGCGTTGGCCCTGGAATGCCGAAATCCTCGTCGTTCATCTTGCCGCCGTGCAGATTGCCGCCACCGATGAAGCCCTTGGCGAAGAGGTTCCATGGCGCGGTGACACGGCCGAACGCCTCGCCGGTGCTGGCCTCCATGCCGCCGTACGTGAGGCGGGATATCTGCGAGTACGACGCGGCGGAGCCCTTCATCAGGCCGAGGTCGTACTTATGGCGTCCCCAGCTGTACCAGTAGCGTCCGCCGAGATCGAACGAGAAGCCGTTGAGGCTCGGGCTCGCCGGGGGCGGCGTCGCGCTGCTGGCGAGCACGCTGTCACCGAAGCGGTAGTTGAGGCCCACCTTGAAAAGATGCAGCTCCTGGGAGATGTGCCCGCGCCGCTCCGGAACCGCGCTCGCGATAGCGCCTGTTGAAGTCATGTAGGCGCTCGGGAGCAGCGACACCGACTGATCGCCGAACTGCGCGTAGTTGTATTCTCCCTTCACCGACCAGTTGCCGGACATCGCGTATTCCGCGCCCGCACCCAGCATCCAGCCCCAGCGGTTGAGGTCTTTGCTCGAGGTGGTGAAGGTGTTTCCGCCGCCACCCATCGTTGCATCGTTGGTTGCAATGTCGAGGTTGCCGGTGGACCAGGCGGCGCCGGCCTTGCCGTAGATGAGACCGCGACCGTCATCGCCGACCGCGAGACCGAGACGGCCGGCGATGGTGCCGAATGCGTCGAGACCAACCCGGCACGTGGAATTGATGAAGTCACCGGACAGCGCCGAGCAGGTCGCCGTCGCTGAGGAATAGGGGAACGTCAGGTCCGCTTCGAGGCCATAGACGACGTTGCCCGATTGCAGGTTGTAGCCGATCTGAATACCGGCCATCGGAGCAGGACCGATCTCCGGATCACCGAACATGGAGCGGCCGGCGGGGTCGGAAACGTCGGAAAGGTTTGCGCCGCCCCCTACGTGCGCGCCGATGTAGGCACCGCTCCAGGAGAACGGCGCGCGGGCACCGCTGGCGTAGATTTCGCCGTCTGCGAGGGCGGCGCCCGACAGCAAGCCGCCCGCCAGGCAACTTCCGACGATCAAACCACTCCGCTTGGCCGCACGGCCCCCCATACCCATCGTGTCCCCCTGGCGCCCAATCAAATGGAGTGTCGCGAATACACTTCGACACCTAATTGATTCGCAGCCTGGTTTCCCAGCCTCCGCGCAGGGAAAACGGCGCTGATATTTCGCTTTTGCGTATCGAAAATGCGATCGGATGACAGGGCGTGCGTGCTACGACAACCCGCCGAGTCGCAAGGCAACGCCGCCGCATGGATGCGTGCGCACTACCCGTTACGCAGCAAATCGTCGGGAGACGTCCGGAAGATGAAAGCTCTCAAAGCCCTCGCCCTCGCATGCGGTCTCGCGCTTTCAGCGCCCTATGCCGCTGCAGCAGACGACGCGTCGGTCATCACCACGTGCCTGCGCGAGCAGGCCGAAAAAAGCAAAGATGCCCACGCCTGCATCGGCCGTGTTGCGGAGCCCTGCATGGAGACGCCAGACGGACAGTCGACCCCAGGGATGGTCGCGTGCTCGCAGCGCGAGATGAAAATCTGGGATGGGCTTTTGAACGAGGCCTACCAGCGGCTGCTGAAAGGCCTCAAACCCGAAGCCGCTGAGGATGTGCGCAAAGCCCAGCGCATCTGGCTCACGCTGCGGGACGCGGACTGCCGCGTCCCCTACTACTTCTACAACGGCGGAACGATCGTGCAGGTGCTGGGCGCCGGCTGCCTGCTGGATCACACCGCTGAGCGCGCCATCCTCATCCGCTCCTGGCGCGACATGGCCGAGGAGCGGTGAGGCTTAGGGTTCGCAGCGTAGTAGTGCGTCAATCCTTCGCGCGCTCGACGTACGAACCATCGGCCGTCATGATGACGACGCGCGTGCCGGTGCCGATGTGCGGCGGCACCATGATGCGCGCGCCGTTCGACAGCTTCGCCGGCTTATAGGACGAGGACGCGGTCTGCCCTTTGACGACCGGATCGGCCTCGACGATCTCCAGCGTCACGCGCTGCGGCAGCTCGATCGCGATCGGTACGCCCTCGTGCAGCGAGAGCGAGCACGTCATGCCCTCCTGCAGCCACTGCGCCTGATCGCCAACGACGTCCTTCGAGACGGTGATCTGGTCGTAGGTTTCCGGATGCATGAAGGTGTAGCCGGTGTCGTCCTCGTAGAGGTAGTTGTAGTCCTTCTCCTCGAGGTAGGCGCGCTCGACCTGGTCGGTGGTGCGGTAACGCTCCGTCACCTTCACGCCGTCGGCGATGCGGCGCATCTCGAGGTGCGTCACGGGCGTGCCTTTGCCGGGGTGGATGTTCTCGGCGTGAATGACGACCGCAAGTTTGCCGTCGAGATCGAGCACATTGCCCTTACGCACCGAGGAGGCGATAACCTTTGCCACGAAATTCTCCATATATAGAGGGCCGGCTCGGCGCTCTGGCGCGCTCGCAACGGGCCGAGATGGGGTAATTTTCGGCGCTCTCATACCCTTTCCCGGCCCAAACGCCAAGAAGAACGCCCGCCCATGCGCGCGAGAGGCCAACCGGGTCAACCTATGACCGGCCGTCCCAATTGCTCTAAAGAAGCCCAATGAGCACCGACCGCCCCTGGTGGACACCCGACATCCACGCCGACCGCCGCCCCGCACTGCTTGCCCGCGGACGCATCAAAAATGCGATGCGCGCCTGGTTCGAGGCCCAGGGGTTCATCGAGGTCGAAACGGGCATCCTGCAGGTATCGCCCGGCAACGAGGCGCACCTGCACGCCTTCAGCACGCGGCTGATTGGCACCGACCTTTCCGGCCGCGATCTTTATCTTCACACCTCGCCCGAGTTCGCCTGCAAAAAGCTGCTCGCAGCGGGAGAGGAAAAGATCTTTACGTTCGCGCCGGTGTTCCGCAACCGCGAGCGCAGCGCATTGCACGCGCCCGAGTTCACCATGCTGGAATGGTACCGCGCCGGCGCACCCTACACCGCGGTGATGGACGATTGCGCAGCGCTCCTGAAGCTCGCCTCCGAAGTTGCAGACAATCGCTTCGTGTCCTGGCGCGGCGTAACCGCCAATCCGCGCGCACGGCCCGAACAGCTCAGCGTCGCGGAGGCGTTCGCGCGTTATGCGGGCATCGATCTTATGGCGACGACGGGGAGCGATGGAAACGACCGCGATGCACTCGCCGCAGCGGCCGCGGAGGCCGGCATTGCCCCACGCCCCGACGACGATTGGGCCGACATCTTCGCCAAGGTGCTCACCGCGCTCATCGAGCCGAAACTCGGCAATGGGCAGGCAACACTGCTCACCCGCTATCCCGCGAGCGAGGCGCCGCTCGCGCGTCCATGCGCCGACGACCCGCGCTTTGCCGAGCGCTTCGAGCTCTATTGCTGCGGTGTCGAGCTTGCGAACGGCTTTGG
>Ga0180223_1002471_pt1 | contig 11091 bp, 9 predicted proteins | sample eDN5th30CKraftOP_FD_151337 | JGI IMG/M metagenome (GOLD analysis project Ga0180223, IMG submission 151337) | Enriched Organic Plus compost microbial communities from Emeryville, California, USA - eDNA 5th pass 30_C Kraft OP (version 2) (version 2) ...
CCGCTGATGAATGGCATGCGGGTGGTTGGCGACCTTTTTGGTGCTGGCAGGATGTTCCTGCCCCAGGTCGTCAAATCCGCCCGGGTGATGAAACAGGCTGTGGCCTATCTGACGCCTTTCATTGAGGAGCAGAAGACGCGCAAGCAAGGCGGCGCCCCGCGTGGGGCCGGCAAGGTCGTGCTCGCGACCGTCAAGGGCGACGTGCATGACATCGGCAAGAACATCGTCGGCGTCGTTCTCGCCTGCAATAACTATGAGATCCATGATCTCGGCGTGATGGTGCCTGCCGTCAAGGTTCTCGATACCGCCGCGGAGATCAAGGCCGATATCATCGGCCTGTCCGGCCTGATCACGCCGTCGCTCGACGAAATGGTCCATGTCGCGAGCGAGATGGAGCGTCGCAGCATGAACATGCCGTTGCTGATCGGCGGCGCGACGACCAGCAAGGTGCATACTGCGGTGAAGATCCACCCGGTGCTTTCCAAGGGCCAGGCGATCCATGTCACTGATGCGAGCCGGGCCGTCGGGGTCGTGTCCAAGCTGCTCGGAGCAGATCGGGGGGAGTTCGTCGCCGGCATCCAGGCGGAATACGAGCAGATCGCCAGCGATCATGCGAGGACGCAGCAAGAGAAGCTGCGGCTGCCGATCACGGCCGCCCGGCAGAACCGTCTCGTCCCCTCATTTGCAGGTTATCAGCCGACGCGGCCAACATTCCTGGGCCGGCATACGTTCCGTTCCCTGCCATTGGACACGATCGCGCGCTATATCGATTGGACGCCGTTCTTCCAGACCTGGGAATTGCCCGGCCGCTTTCCAGCGATTTTCGAGGACCCAAAGCTTGGATCGGCAGCGCGCAGCCTCCATGGTGACGCGGTCAGGCTGCTGCAGGAGATCGTCGATGACAAGCTGCTCGAATGCAGCGCCGTGGTCGGCTTCTGGCCAGCCAATGCGGAGGGAGACGACATCGTGCTGTTCGCCGATGACGAGCGCCGGCAGCGCACAGCCGTGCTGCATACGCTGCGTCAGCAAATGCAACATACGCGTGATCGCCCGAACGCCGCGCTTGCGGACTTCGTCGCTCCCGTTGAGACTGGAATCGAGGACTATGTCGGCGGCTTTGCCGTTACATCCGGCCATGGCCTCGATGCGCTGGCAGGCCGTTTCGATCGCAGCCACGACGACTATGGTTCGATTCTCGCCAAAGCGCTGGCCGACCGCCTGGCAGAGGCAACGGCGGAGTATATGCACGAGCGCGTCCGTCGCGAATTGTGGGGTTACCGGCCGGACGAACGCCTGACGAATGATGATCTTCTGACCGAGCGTTATCAGGGCATTCGCCCGGCGCCGGGCTATCCGGCGCAGCCCGATCATACCGAGAAGCAAACACTGTTCGAATTGCTTCAGCCTGAGCGAGCGATCGGCTTATCACTGACCGAGAGTTGCGCGATGTGGCCTGGCTCGTCCGTCTCGGGTCTCTACTTCGCTCATCCGGAAAGCCACTATTTCGGGGTCGGCAAGATCGGTGCAGACCAGGTCGCGGACTATGCGATGCGGAAGCAGATGAGCGTCGCGGAAGTGGAGCGATGGCTCGCGCCGATCCTGAGCTACGCTCCTGAACCGACCCTGATGGCGGCGGAATGAGATGCGGCCCCGCGCATAGATGGCTCTGCGCGCAGGCTTGATCGGCATGACGTCGGCCCGGCCGTCACAAGCCCGCGATGGTGTCCCTGCCATTGATGGCGGCGGCTGAGGTCGACTTCCGGGAGAATCTCAGAGGCTGAATTCTTCGATGAAGGAATTCAGCTGCTGCTCAAGCCGTGAATCAAGCGGCTCCGGGCGTCTGACAAAGTTGATGGAGATAATCTGCTTTGGAACAAGTGGCACGGCCACGATGGCCGTCTGCTCGATCTCGCGCCGCACAACCACACTCGGTACGGCAGCGATGCCGGCATTCGACAGCACGAGATGTTTGAGCGCCTCCATGTCATCGCACTCGGCGACGATATCCGGAGCAGCGCCTGCGACGGCCAGGGACTTGAGCAGCATCTCGCAATATCCGGCTCGGGGCTCGTTGACGATGAGCGGCAGGGCGTGAAGCTCCTGGGGAGCAATTCCCTCTGTCCTTGTCGCGAAAGCATGGGTGGCCGGTACGAGCAGAACAAGCTCGGTGGTCGCGATGGAATGCCACGCCAGCTTGTAGCCGGCGTCCTTGATCTCCCCTTCGAACAGAATTGCAAAGTCGAGGCGCCTCTCATAGAGCAGTCGCTGGATGCGGCGGCTTGTCGCCGTCGTCATTTCAAGACGGATGCGGCGGTGGCCCTTCGTCAATGCCGCCCAGATGGCGGGAGCGGCCGTTTGGGATAGTCCCGCACTCAGGCCGATGCGCACTTTGAGGCCCGGCCTGCCGCGAAGTTCATCGGCAAGCTGGCTGAGGTCGGCCATGCCGCGTACGATCGCTTCGACAGCCTTCAGGAATGTCAGGCCGACAACGCTGGGCTCAACCCCGCGCGGGTTGCGGTAAAATACGCTGAAACCCAGTTCTTCTTCCAGTTGGCGGACCTGATCGCTGAGCGATGGCTGGGAAACGTTGAGTTTTTCGGCCGCGCGGCTGAAGCTTCGTTCCTTCCAGACGGCGTACACGTACCGGAGTTGGCGATCGTTCAATCGTTCCTCTCTGAGGTCCTGTCCGGCCTTGCCGGTCACCTATAGGGCAATCCTATCTCTGTATTTTGAAATAATCCTAGATTTAAAAATGGGACGCAACTAGCGTCACCAATGCCGGTACACAGCGCGACAGTCCATGACGGATTGTCGCTTCAACGATCCATATTGGACGACACGGTCGCGCGGGGAGCGCTTCTCATGTCCATGCATGAATTGAACCGGGCCATTCATCACATCTACACGACCCGCTCTCAAACGATGGCGTTTCGTTCGGAGGATTATTCGATCCTCGACCGGTTTGGTCTGTCCAGCGACGAGCGTCGCGCCCTTGAAGCGCGGGATTTCCCGCGCCTATGGGCGCTGAATGTCCATCCCGTGCTGCTGTTTCATTTCTCCGCGGTGCTGTATCCGCGTGATTGGTACCTTCAGGAAGTTGTTCCCAGGATCAAAGGAATTCCGAACCATTGGTACGACTATTACGCGGATGCTGACCTTGGCACCAAAAATGCTTGACGAGGGGAGACGGGGTGGCGCCGATGGTTGATGTCGTCCACCGATCGGCGGCGGTCACGAAGCGGAGGCCTCGCATTGGCCCACGGCTGAGTCAGGTGCATGTTGGCGTCTGGCGATTGCTCGTTGCCGTGATCCTGCTGGGTATCTGGACGATCGTCAGTTTGCTGGTCGGACAGAACTTCGTGCCGACGCCGCGCGAAACGCTCCGGGCGGCGGTGCAACTGGTGGGTGACGGTACCCTTTTCAAAGCGGCGGCCAGCAGCCTCTACGTCTTTGCTTCGGGCTATATCCTCGCGATTCTGTTTGCGGTGCCGCTCGGCCTCTTCATGGGTGGATTCCGTGTCTTCGGCGCAGCGCTGGAGCCCTATGTCGACGCCCTGAGCGCGATGCCGCGGGTTTCCTTCATCCCCCTGATCATCATCTTCCTTGGCCTGGGCTACGAGGCGAAGATCTGCGTCGTATTCCTGGGCGCGATCATGCCGATTCTGATCAACACCTATGCAGGTGTGCTTCACAGCGACGGTGACTTGATCGAAATGGCCCGCTCGGCCGGCGCCACTGATTCCCAGATCTTCCGGAAGATCATGCTGCCGTGCGCCACGCCTTACATCATCGCGGGCATGCGCGTCGGGGCGGCGCTGGCTTTGATCAACACGGTGGTTGCTGAACTCTACACGGCGGTGCAGGGGCTTGGCGGCCTGCTCGCGGTTTACGGCAATACCTTCCGCATGGCGCCATACTTCGTCGTGGTCTTCGCTCTCGCGCTGATCGGCGTCGCCACGATGCAATCAATCAAATTCTTCGAGCGGCGCGTGATGCGCTATCGGCTGCAGGACTGATGGAGCAGCGAACGCACCATGGCTGACATCGTCTCTGTTGTCGCATCGACCCACAATCCGAGGATCTTCTGGAACCGCGAACAGGGAAACCGGGATGATCTGGGGGTGCTGAACGCCACATTCAACCAATTGCGCGTGATGCTGGCGAAGTCCCGGCCCGATGTGATCGTCGCTGTCGCTAACGATCATCTCGACAACTTTTTCTTCAGCAACATGCCGACCTTCGCGGTGGGAACGGGACCGTTAGCCGAGGGACCATTCTGGTACGAGGAGGAGATCATGCATCTCCCCAGGTACAAGGTGCCCGTTGATCAGGCGCTGGCCGACCACATCCTCCGCACCGGAATCGAAAGCGGAATCCAGTTCTCGCAGGTCCACGATTTCCGCATCGATCATGCCTTCACGCTGCCGCTGTCGTTTCTGCGGCCGGAGCAGGATATTCCGATCGTCCCCATCATCACCAATGCCTTTGGTTATCCGCTCGCCAGCAACATGCGATGGTATGAGCTGGGTCAGTTTTTGAAGAAGACGCTCGGCGCGTGGACCGCGGTGGACCGGGTGGCGATCATGGGCTCGTTCAACCTCAACATCGAGGTTGGCGGTCCGAAGGCCGGAACATTCAAATCCGATTTTGCGAGCTGGCTGCTCGAACGCATGCGGCAGGGTGACCAGGATGAGATCCTGTCGACCCTGACTGTGCCCCGGCTGATCGAGGAAGGAAACTCGACGGCCGAATTCCTCAACTATGTGACGATCTTGGGTGTGGTCGGAAACCTGCCGCCGAGCCTGATCTGGCACCAGCCAGTGCGCGGCATCGGGACGTGCCCGCTCGTATTCTGGAACATGGCTTAAACCGTAACACCGGCTACGGAGGACTTTTATGGGTTTACGCTGCTTGTCGCGCCCTCGGCTGGCGCTCTTGTTGACCGTTAGCGTGGGAGCGAGCTTGGGGTTCGGCTTGTCGTCGCCCATGGCCGCTCCGTTCAAGATCATCGTGACGGAAACCGAGACGCCGCTGGTGCCCAATTCCGTCATCGATCTCGCCTATCAGCTTGGCTTCTACAAGAAGGCGGGCGTCGATGTGGAGCTGGTGCGCGTGCAGCAGACGCCCTCTGCAGTCGCCGCTCTGCGGTCTGGTCAGGGAGACATGGCCAACATTGGCGTTGATGCAGCGCTGCAGCTGGTGGCGCGCGACCAGATGCAGTTGAAGGGCGTCATCTCTCCGGACAAGGCACTGCCGTTCCTGATTGCGGCCAAGAAAGAATACACCTCGCCGAAACAGCTTGAGGGCAAGGTCTTCGGCGTCGCTCGTGTCGGAAGCGTCGACTACATTCTCAGCCGCGCTGTGCTGGGCAAATACGGTGTCCCGCCAGATGGGGTCCAGTATCTGGCCGTCGGCCAGCCGCCCGTGCGCGCCACGTCACTGATTGCCGGCCGGATCGATGCGACGGCGATCTCGATCGGCGTTTGGACCAGCCTTGCGGACAAATCGGCGATCACGGTCCTGGTCGATCAGCCGAGCTTCTACAAGGCCGCTCCCTTCGTCACCAAGCTCAACGTCGTGACGAGCGAGACGGCGAAAAGCAAGGCCAAGGAGATTCAGGGCGTGGTCAACGGAATCATTCTCGCGTCCCGGGCCTTTGCCGCTGATCCCAAGATTTGGGTTGACGCGATGGTGAAGGCGAGGCCGGACGTGAAGCGCGAGGATTTTGAGGTCCTCGCTGACAGTTACCGGAGCAGTTGGTCCGTCAACGGCGGGCTCAATCTGGCGGACCTGCAGTTCACCACGAATACCCTCTACGACAGCCCTGAATGGACTGACCTCAAGCGCGTCGCTCCCAAGGACTGGATTGATGTTTCGTTCGTGGACAAGGCGCTCGCCGAGAATGGGACTGCGTCCACTGCCGATCCGGTGGGCCGATGAGGACAGCTGTCATCGCAGCAGAGCAAGGCGTGGTCGCGCGCGGAGCGGCGGAAGAGCCGGCGATCGTGGTCCGCAACGTCTCCAAGTGGTTCCGGCGCGCGAAAGGAAAGGTAGAGGTCCACGCTCTCGACAATATCGATCTCAACATCACGCCGAATACGTTTGTGAGCCTGGTGGGGCCGTCTGGCTGCGGCAAGACGACGTTGTTGCGGATGCTCAATGGGCTCATTCAGCCGGACAGCGGGGTCATCCGCATTGCGGGAGAGGAGCCGACGCCGGGTCCGCATATGGGGATCGTGTTCCAGTCCTTCCGGCTGATGCCCTGGCGGACCATCCGCGCCAACGTCTTTTTTCCGCTCGAGCTGCATGATACGGCGAGCCAGGAATGCGCTGAACGGGCCGACTATCTTCTCGCAATGATGGGCTTGCGGAAGTTTGCGGATTCCTACCCGCGCGAGCTCTCGGGCGGCATGCAGCAGCGCGCCGCGCTGGCGCGCGCTCTCATCGCCAATCCGGCATTCCTGTTGATGGACGAGCCATTCGCCGCCCTGGACGCGCAGACGCGCGAGTTCATGCAGATCGAGGTGATGAAGATCAGGCAGACGCTGAAGAGCGTGGTGGTCTTCGTCACGCACAGTGTGGATGAAGCGGTCCTGCTGTCGGACCAGATCGTGATGATGAGCCCGAGGCCGGGCCGGATCGCCGAGATCGTCAACGTCAATCTTCCGCAGCCTCGCTGGGACTACGATGTGCGCGCGACGAGCGAATTTGTCGAGCTGCGCCATTATCTCTGGGAGGGAATCAAGGCCATGGTGGTCAACGACCCGCAGTCCGAATTCTATCAGCGGTCCCGTGCCGCCGGTTCGGGCGCGTCCTCCGACTAGGCAAACGATCATGCGAAATACGATCACGGTCCACTCTCGCTGAAAGACCCATGGTGGTGGCAAGCTTTGTTCCATCAGAATCGGCAGGAGTCCGGATGGCACGGGGTGCCGCCGGTGCCGTTGCGTCCGGACACTGTTTGGCGACGGATGCCGCCATTGCCGTGCTGAACGAAGGTGGAAACGCGATCGATGCGGCGGTGGCGGGCGCGCTGGTGCTGTCAGTGGTGTGCCCCTATGCATGTACGCTGGCCGGCGATGTCTATGCTTTGGTCTATGATCCGGCGGCCGGTGTCGTCGGATTGAATGGGACCGGTCGTTCTCCCGCGGCGGTGACGCGGGAGCGTTTCACGGACGGGATTCCGCGCGATGGCGCGATGGCGGTGACCGTACCGGGGTTGCTGGATGGGCTCGCGTGCCTTCTGGCATCGCATGGAACATTCGCCTGGAAGCGTCTTGTTGCACCGGCCGTGGCTCTCGCAAGAGAGGGCTTCCCGGTCAATGCCTACTTCCGCCGCAACCTTGAGGATCGCAAGTCGCTGCTCGCGCGGGACCCTGGAGCGGCCGCGCTGTTCTTGCCCGCCGGCGTGCCGCTGGCTGAAGCCAGCCTGTTCCGGCAGCCTGATCTGGCCGATATCCTCGATCTGATCGCTGATGAGGGAGCGGCAAGCTTCTATCATGGAACCGTCGCTGACCTGATGCTCAGGGCTGGAGCCGTGGCCGGGTGGCTTGTCGGCCGGGATGATCTGGCAGCGCACCGGTCGTTGACACAGAAAGCGATCTCGGCGCCGTTTTACGGGCACGATGTCTGGACCATGCCTCCCAACTCTTACGGCGCCACGCTGCTGTTTCAGCTTCTGGCGCTTGAGGAATGCGGGATTGCCGAGGTCGATCCGGACAGCGCCGAATTTGTTGTGCGTGGTTACGAGGCCCGGCGGTCGGCCTACAAGGCGGCGGGAAGGTTCATCGGCGATCCGGAGCAACTTGAAGAGCCGCTGCGCCAATTGTTGGACCAAGCCATTGCGGCCAGGCGCATCGATGATCGGCACCGCATGCCCGCGGAATCGCTTGACCGCTGCACCACCAACGTCACCGTGGTCGATAGGCAGGGGCTTGCCGTGTCGCTGATCCAGAGCATCTCGGCGCCGTGGGGCGCGGGAGTGGTCCTGCCCGGCACCGGAATTCTCCTCAACAACCGGCTGGCGGGTTTCAACAACGATCCGGCCAGCGGCAACTGCATTGCGCCGCGCAGGCGCCCGGCGCACACGCTCGCCCCCTGCATGGTGACCACGCGCGGCAGCTTCTCCGCCAGCATCGGAACTCCCGGCACGGTCGGGCAAACCTGCACGCTGGCTCAGTTTCTGGCCCGGACGCTGGCCTGCCGTGACGATGCCATGAACGCAATCGACCGGCCACGCTGGTCGGTCGACTTTCAGGGGCGGCTCATTGTCGAAGAGACGATGAGCGAAGCCCTGCGGGCGGATGTTCTGACGGCGCAGCCTGAGGCTCGCACGATGCCGAACGGATGGATCAGCTTCGGGTCGATCAAGATGGCGCAGTCGGATCACGGCCAATGGATCGCGCTGGCGGATCATCGCCGTTCAGCGACAGCCGCTGCATTGAACTGACGACGATAAGGGATTTATGGATATGCCGGATATTCTGAACTTCGAGGTTGCCTGCATTCAGCCGCGCGTGCGTCAGGTGTCCCTTGACGATGACACACAGCGCGATCTTGATATCCGCGCAAACATCGATCGCATCTGCCAACTGGTCGACTACGTGACGTCATTTGGCAATTCCGACGTCAGGCTGATCGTCACTCCCGAATATGCGATCAATGGACACTGGTCGACCAAGAATGTCGACCAGTGGATCAAGATCTGCACCACGGTTCCGGGACCCTATACGGATATCATTGCCGAGAAGGCGAAGCAGAGAAAAGTCTACATCGCCGTGAACATGCTGGAGATCCACAACGACTTTCCCGGACGTTTCTTCAACTGCTCGATGCTGATTGGTCCTGACGGAAAAATCCTCATCAAGCACTGGAAGATGAACAACAATTGCTGGGTCTTCCCGTATACGACGCCGCCGGACATCTACAGCCAGTTCACCGCGAAATACGGGCGGGAGGCGCTGTTCCAGGTCGCCAAGACCGAGATCGGCAATATCGGTCTCGTGACCTGCGGCGAACTGGCATTTCCGGAGAATGCCCGCTGCACGATGATGAACGGGGCCGAGATCCTGCTGCATCTCACATCGGAGCCCAACAACATGAGCCACGGTGACGTTCGCAACTGGAAGGGGCTGCGCACGGCGCGCGCCTATGAGAACAAGTGCTACCTCGCGGCTGCCAATGTCGGCCTGTTCGAGGGCACGTTGCGCGGCATGCATGACAGCCACGGCGATTCCGCGATCTACACCTTCGACGGCACCATCTCGAATGCCATCAACGGACCGGGCGAGGCCACAATCAAGGGGCCGATCAATCTCAATGATCTCCGCCGTGCGCGCTCCAAGCCGTTCCATCCCACAGTGATTCGCGCCGAGCTCTATGCCAAGGAATATGCAAGCTGGCCGGGCTGGCGCAACGACGGCTTCGCCGATACGCCGATCCAGAGCATTCAGGATACGCGCGCCAAGTTCCACGAGCTTGTGCAGGAGCGCCGCCGCCTGGGCATCGATCGCGCGCCGCGCGATTTCGTGCAGGACTGATCGCGTCGCCGGTCGACTCCGGCGCTCGTATACGCAGGACTGATATTTGTATCTGAAAAAGCTTTTTGTATTTGCAGGTGGAGCTTTCTAGGTTCTGGCAGTGAAAAGGCCGCGATCCGCTGACGCAAAGGTCGCGGCCATCATCACCAGTCAGGAGATACAAGATGCGCGACGGCTATCGGGTTCTCGATGTTGACAGCCACGTCACTCCGTCAATGGAGGTCTTGCACAGATATGCCGGTCACTCGCTGAAGGACCGTTGGGACGAGCTCAAGCCATATGCGCGCGTGATGAACTCGCCCCCGGGCCGCGGCCATCCGACGACGTCCTGGCATTCCCTGCGCATCAAGCCGATTCCCTATAATCGGATCGCGGGCCAGAAGCCGGAGGTCGAAAAGGTCGAAAAAGGCGGGGCTGGCGCCACCGAAGGGCGCGTCGAGAACGTGTCATCGGAGATTTGCCACGAGCGCATTCAGCATGACAACCCGCATGGCCGCCTTGAGGATATGACCAAGGAAGGCGTGGACGTGAATGTTCTGATCCCGGGCACCTGGGCGCCGGGTTCGAGTGCTCTGGAGCCGCCGCTGACCACGGGCCTGTACGATGCCTATCACAACTACATGCGGGATTTCTGTTCGGCCGATACCGACCGGCTGAAGGGGCTGTTCCTCGCGCCCGGCGCCAACATCGAGTGGGCCGCCAAGGAACTCCGCCGCATCGGCAGGGAGGATTGGGTTTGTGCCGTGTGGCCGTCGCTTCCCGAAGGAATGCCGATCGATGATCCCGATCTGAACCCATTGTGGGACGTGATGAACGATCTCCACCTGCCGATCATGCATCACAGCTTCTTCTATGAGCCGCCGTATTTTCCGGGCTACCGCGACATCTGGGGAAATGCCGCGATCGCCCGCACCGCAGCCCATCCCTGGGGTGCGCAACGATCGCTGGCCTATATCATCGCCGGCGGCATCCTGGACCGCTATCCCAACATCAAGGTCGGATATTCAGAGACCGGCCACGGCTGGCTGCCATACTGGCTCAAGCGTCTCGACAGCCAGGTCACTTATGTCAAGGGTGTGGTGCCGAAGCTCAAATATCTGCCGAGCGAATATGCCAAGCAGGGCCGCATCAAGTGCTGCATCGAGGCCCACGAAGGGCCGGAGATGACCAAGGCGGTCAACGATGTGCTGGGCGACAACTGCCTGATGTATGCGTCCGACTTTCCGCATCCGGAATGCGACTGGCCGCATTCCGTCGACAACGTGATCAAATGGAAGGGCGTGCTCGGCGAGGAGGCCTTGCGAAAGCTGCTCGGAACCAACGCCGACGACTATATCCGCCATTGAGGATCGGCCGGAGATCGCAGTGAATTACGAAACCGCCCGTCAGTATTTCGACAAGGCGAAAGCCATCGGAGCGTCGAAGGGCGTGGAGGTGAGCGTTGCGGTCGTCGATGCCTCAGGCAGAACCGTGATGCTGGGGCGCGGCAAGGAAGAAGCCTGGCACGGGCCATATATGGCGGCAGGAAAGGCGCGGCTTGCGGCGGCGTTTC
>Ga0180223_1002473_pt1 | contig 11084 bp, 7 predicted proteins | sample eDN5th30CKraftOP_FD_151337 | JGI IMG/M metagenome (GOLD analysis project Ga0180223, IMG submission 151337) | Enriched Organic Plus compost microbial communities from Emeryville, California, USA - eDNA 5th pass 30_C Kraft OP (version 2) (version 2) ...
TCGCGGGCCGCCTCGTTGAGTTCGCGCACCTCCGCATTGGTGTGGGTGAGGATGATGCGGCTCGCATCCGGTGCCGCCTGCCGGTCGCGGTCCCAGCGCTCGATCAGATCGCCGCGCGCCTGCTTTCGCGTCTGTGCTTCATGCACCATGCCGAGGCTGTCATAGGCATGGATTGCCTCTCGCGTTCTGCCGCTCGCCAGATCGCGTGTTGCATCCCGCTGCCAGTCCTCGCGCTGGCGGCGGACCTCATGGATTTCCACGCCGCCATGACGCTCATGCAGCGAGCGGAAGGCCGCGCCGGCCTCTATTGCTTGGAGCTGCTGCGGGATCGCCAACCAGCACCACCTTTGCGCCAGCCTCCGCCGCATGCGACAGCACGCGCTCCAGCTGCCGCGTGCCGACCATACCCGCCTCGTCGATGACAAGCACGTCACGGGCAGTCAGCATATCGCGTCCGTTCTTCCAGCCATGCTCCATGCTGGCGATGGTGCGCGACGCAATGCCCGATCCGCTTTCCAGATTCTCGGCGGCGATGCCGGAAAGGGCGACGCCGCGCACCTCATAGCCCGCCGCCTCCCATGCCTCGCGCGCAACGCCCAGCATGGCGCTCTTGCCCGTCCCGGCATAACCGACGACAATGCCAAGATCGCGCCCGTCCGTAACATGCGCCAGCGCGTCGGCCTGCTCCCCGGACAGAAAAAGACCGCGCTGTTCCGCGCGCGCAAGTGCGGCTTCTCTGTCCCTGTCGGTGACCTCGTGGAATTCCTTCTCGGCCATCATCTCGGCGGCGCGATGCAGGCGCTGTTCGGCCTCGATCATGTCGCGGGTCGTGAATCGATCCTCGCCGCGTCCGTCCTTGCCAAGCTCGACCAGATCGGGCGAACCGCGCATCGCCCCCATGACCGCGTTGAACTGGTCGATGCCGTCGCTGTGCCGGTGCGCGAACATCGCCATATCGCGCCGCGTGAAGGTCGATTGATGATGCGTGATCGCGTCGAGAGCAATGGAAGGATCGGCGATGACCCGGTCGCCATTGTTCCGCGCGATCTCGCGGTGCATCTCGGCGCGGTCGGCTGCGGTCTTGATCCCTTCGTCGACACTGCGTGTCTCGATGCGCTGTGCGGCTGCGCCGATCTGGCTCTGCGGCTCAAGCCCGATGCCCTGCGCCTCAAGGCTGCGATGGTCGATGCGTGCGTCTATGTCGAGTTCGGCCAGCCGCTCATTCACATGCTCGGCCCAGCGTTCGCGCCACCGTTCGAGCATCTGCGTGCGGTTCCAGTCGCGCACCTTCTGGCCGAACCCGTCCCCGTCCACCTCGCGCATGGTGAGCATGACATGGGCATGGGGCTTTGGCATGCCGTCCTCGCCGATGTCCCAATGCACGTTGAGATCGGCGATCATGCCGTGATCGACAAACTCGGCCTGCACGAAGTCGCGGGCAAGCTCGATGCCCTGCGCCTGCGTCATCTCGCGCGGAATGGCGAACTCGACCTCGCGGGCAAGCTGGGCATCTTTCCTGACCTCGAACGCCTCCACATCGTTCCAGAGCCGTTCGCGGTCGGACCAGACTTCGGGCGCTCCATCCGGCAGCAGCACTTCGGAATGGACGACGCCGCGCTTCTTGGAAAAGTCCTGCACGCGCCCCAGCCGCTCGTCGCGCATCCGCGAGGCCGAGCGGTAGGCGGCAGACGCCACCGCGCTCGATCCGGCCTTGCGGCCAATGACCTTGACGTGAAGATGATAGATCGCCATGGCGATCCGAACATCTACACATTCACGCGCACGTCGGAACGACGTATAGGCGCGCCCTCCCTCGAAAAAATCTGGGGATGGACCGGGCCGTGCCACACCGTCCCGGCAACAATACTGCGTTCCGCCGTCTGCGCAACTATCCTTACCGCATCAACCACTTGCGACCGGGAAAGGACACCATCATGCGGAAACCGAGAGACTATGATGCGGAGCTGAAGGCGCTGGAAGACAAGGCCAAGGAACTTAAAACCCGGAAGGTGCAGCAACTCGGCGAACTGGTGATCGCCACCGGGGCCGATGCGCTCACCGCCGATGAACTGGCCGGTGCACTGGTCGCGCTGGCGGAAGCCAAGGATACCGGAAAGAGGGAGGCATGGGCGAAACGCGGTGCCGCGTTCTTTCAAGGCAGGTCGCGGCAATCTGCGCCAGCGGCTGACCGCGACAACGGCGGCGCTCAAACGCAACTGGGCGGCGCGCAACCGGCATCAGGCGCAACGGGCGCGGCATGACATGCGGCACTGGCAGGTCGAGCGCCGCAGGCGCACGCGCCATCTGATCGAACTCGGTGGCCTCGTCGTCAAGGCGGGCATCGTGGACCTGACCAATGACGACCGCGCCACGATCTACGGCGCGATGATCTGGATTGCCGAAAAGCTCAGCAGCGAGGGTGGCGAACGCGCGCGCGGCGTCTGGAAGAAACTCGGAAAGATGGCGTTCGAGATGGAGCGTTCGTCAGGCTCGAACCACAAAACTCAACCGCAGCAGAATTGAGCGTGACCGATGGCGGGCCCGACATGCTGACTTCAGGGGATGGGACCCGCCACACGTGCACCTTGCCGGGTTTGTCCATTGCCAGTTTGATGGTAAGGTGGTCGAGTTAAATATGATCGGGGGCAAGTTCTTTGCGGGAGGAGAGGCAAAGCAAAGTAATTTGGGACTGGACGCTGGATATCTGGGGTTGGATGCCGGATAGGGGGCGCTGGTCTCCAGCATATGGCCAGCCGCGCGAACCGGCCTATCTGGAAATTTCTACCGATGCGGAACCTCCACACGAAGCATATGACTTCTGGCGTGAAATGGTTTGGTATGGTTTTGATGCCAACAGGCCCAAAAAGCAAACTGGATTTCAGGCGAGAGCGAGCGTCACATTTAACGACGACGCGTATTTCGCCCATTACGTTTCCGATGAGGTTTCGGGTGGCCGCTCGCTGAAACAAAGTCGTGCCGATGGGCACGACGGCATCGAGATCGGCATGGTTCTGTTCGGTCAGCGTCGCCATCGACTTGAAGATGATGAGAGCTACCTCGCACAGCCAGGTCAGTTCTTTGTTTATGACTCAGCCAGGCCCTCACAAGTGGAGTGGGACGAGCACGAGGGAGTACATCTGTCGTTACGGCGCGAGAATGTCGAAGCCGCGCTCGGCCGAGCAATGCCGTCTGCAAGTACCCTGGCACAGGCGCTTTGCAAGTCTCGTCTTGCACCTGTATTGCGAGATCAGATGAAGCTTTTCGCCGCCCATATGAACGGCCTTGCGCGGTTTGAGCGTGGTTTCCTGTTCGATCAAACCCTGCGGTTGGCGCTGTTTGCTCTGGAAGGGCTGGCGTTCGTTCACAAGTCCCAAGCATCGGAACCTTCTCGGGCTGCGCTGTTTGTTGCTGCTCAGCGATACATCGAGCGGCATTTTACCCATTTCGATCTGGACGCGAACCGCATCGCTCTTGCGCTTGGAACCTCCCGCGCCACGCTCTACCGTGCCTTTGCCGATCATGGCCTGACAATTGCCGACACAATCCGTGAGATGCGGTTGGCCCGCGCCCGACGCATGCTGGGAAGCGCACCGCTACATGTTCCCATCAGCGAGATCGCCGCGAAAAGCGGCTTTACTGACATGCGGACGTTCCATCGCGCCTTTCGTACTCGTTTTAACATGAGTCCTGGCGAAGCGCGCACCATCAAAACATTTTGACGGTCTCTTTGCAGCGCTGCCTCTGGCTTCTCAGGTTTGCTATTCGTTGAGGCGGACAGGAGCATAGATTGCGAGGCGGTTGTCTGGGTCCTTTCCCCAATACTCAACCGCTGCTGGGTCCAATTGCGGGCTCCACTGCCGTAGTGCGCTGGCAGGACTGCCTTCACCCCTTCGTACAAGATGACATTCCGATCGAGAACTTGCCCCGGAGCCTCCATCGCATCGAACGATCACGCCGCCGCGACGAGAAACGATATTTTCGGGTTGTAGCGGCATGCCGGCAGCGGTCAGGATATGAAGATCGACGCCAGCGCCGTTCTCGTATTGAGAACAATAACGGGTACGAAGGATACCAAAATCGGGGTGCTCACCACGTTGTGGCTGGAGAGAGCGGTGATCCAGGCAAACTTCAATTCCGCACGAGAGCTGCCGGCCATGACTATCGATAACGCTAAAGAAAGGGCTCTGGGTGTCGTCAAGGATGCGTCTGCTGTGATCGTCCCAGCGGTCCCAGACCTCTGGACCTCGGCGAAGGCCATCGATATCGGAGAGGCGCTCCTTCTGCCAACTGCACAGGAGCCTTCCATTGTGAAACACAAGCGCTGAATTATGTACAATAGCGTGGTCTCTCGGCTCCTGTGGACCTTCTTTTTGAGGAATGTAAGGCTCTTTCCACCAGACTGTGCCAGGGGCCCATAGGACAGTCGGGAAAGCACTGCTCAGTGAGGCAAGATATTCCAGGCTGTTTAAAAAGGCGGGGCGCTCATACGGCTCTCCACTATGCCACTTGAAGAAGAATTCGGGGGCCAGAAATACGGGGAGAACCTCGGCCCGACTTTCTATTATCGGAAGAGCATATCTTTGGATAAGTCGGACCTGAAGGTTTGCCTGAAGGTGAATATATTGCTCTTGGGACATCTCGTTTGGGTCCGCACCCTGTCGCCCCATGATCTCGTTCATCTTATCCGAATTATGCGTATCGACCTCATACGCAAACAATTGCACACAAACCATGGTTATCCACCGAATGTTAGCTCTAAGTGCTTCAGGCAGATGTTAAATCGCGCTCCTGTAGGGAACACCAGCGTCCGTCTCCGTCGGGGGAGATACCCCCGACACCGAAGCCATGCCGGATTTTAGATAGCTGGTGGCGTATGCATCCCGGCATGATTTGGAACCAGAGTTCTGCCGACCTGAGAAACAGTTCTGCTGTCTTGTCTTGCTATGTAGAGAACCGGAATAGATTGACCTGTCCGAACAATTCCTTCAGCAAGGGTTTGCCGATAAGATCGGCCAGTCCTTTAAATTGGTCAGGCACGACCTTGTCGAGAATGTCGAATGGCGCCCCGAGATCTTCCTCCGGCGACGCGCCCTCAATTTTGAGCACTTGACCGGACGGCAAGGTGATCCTGGCAGAATCTCCGGCTTCGATCTGTGGAGCGCCAATCCACCAGTTGTTACGTGGTCCATTGCTGCCTTGACCGAGATAGAGAACCGTTTCGCCTCCAGACTTCCATTTGACGCGGATGCCGAAGAAAAAATTCAGTTCGCGCGGTGTGCCGCCCGATCCGCCTTGCGGAGCGTACTCATGGCCTTTACCGCCGGTGACGTCGTTGAATTTCTCGGCGACTTCCCTAGTTTTGTGGCGACCCGCTTTAAAAAGGACCGAAATAACGTCCATATGATGGTTTATTCGGGGAGCCCCGTCGGATGGCTGCCCCACCGAAACAACGGCTGAGTCAGGAATGACCGTCACCGATTCGATCTCGGCCGCTTTCAGAATTACAACATTTTCTCGAATTGTTGGCATAGTAACCTCCGGTTGAATTTGGGAGACCGGCTTCCAAAGCAACGTGACTTCGGGCGCGGTGCAGGATCCACCTGGACCGAGATTACATACAGAATGCCAATGCTCTTGAGTGAGGCGCGGAATCGCAAGATAAATGTTAAAATGTCTCAATGCATTTTCGTGATTAAAGGATTATTTATGATCAGAAGATAATAACTGTAAATATATACATGGATTTTAATAGACCATTTGATACAAATTCTCCGCATTTCGTAATGCAAAGTCTCGCGTGATACGAATTGCCACGTCATTTGAGACGTTTAGACAGTTGCGCCCACAGCCGATATCGCAGTATCTCGATTGTTGAGGTGTTATTCTAAGGGGCAGTTTTTGGGCGTGATGTGGAAGGGAGGCGTCTATACGACTTGTTGGCTCGCAATGCCGGCGCGGGCACAGTTTGCTGCGATCAGGGCTTGGGCGCTTATTGGGGTTTTCGGCCTGTTTGCCTGTCTCGGCTTATCCATGCCGGCAAAGGCTCAGGTCCCTGCCTGTGAGTGGCACCTTCTTCAAGAGCATGGTGGCCCGACGCTTCCGGGAGGAAGTGTTGAGTGGCCAGTAGGCGCGACCATCTATGTGCGGCTTTTTCCCTTTAAGGTCACAAGCATTTCCAGCAGCAATCCCGACGTCGTGGAGATATTCTCCTTGAGCACCGTGGGCGGCGATGCGACAACCCATCGTTCGGGGATCGCGACCATAACGGCCGAGACAAGCGATCCCGCCTGCGCAACCGCGACGCTGAACATCACGGTCAAGGTAACCGAGCCGCCGACGGTCGGCGACACGACCACGACCGTTGATGCCAACAGCTCGAACAATCTCGTCAACCTCGACATTGACGGTTACGAGGTCCAGTTTGTGGAGGTTGTCTCTGGCCCGTCCAACGGCAGTGCCACTATCTCGGCTTCAGGCACAGGAATCATTTACACACCAGATGCCGGATTTTCAGGCCTGGACAAGATCACCTACACTGCGACCAACGCCGCCGGCACCAGTGCCCCGGCAACGGCGACAATCAATGTCCAAGCCGCAACCTACACGGTGTCCTGGTCATCCAGCGGTCGGGGCGAGATTGGATCGGTCACCTTCAATGACGATCCGGAAACAGCGATCAGCAGCCCCGTGGAAGTTTCCGAGGGTCGAATAATATCCTTCTGGGACCCCATTCCCGATGCCGGCGCGACGTATCGCCAACCCAGTGGATGCGGCATCCATCCCGTGGGCAGTGCCTGGTACACCGATCCCGTCACGGCAGACTGCGCGGTGTCCTTCATCTTTGAGGAAATCACTTTATCCCCTGACGCCTTGCCCAATGCGAGCGAGGACACATCCTACGACGAAACAATCACCGCGATAGGCGGGCTTTGGGATTTCGCGTTTGCCATAGTGAGCGGTGCGCTGCCGAGTGGTCTCGAACTGCACGAAAACGGTACTCTCGCAGGCGCCCCGACCGAGACGGGCGATTTCAGCTTCACCTTGGAAGCCAGAAACGAACGCGGTCACTCTCGGACCAAATCCTATACTCTGACGGTCGAGGCTGCGCCCGAGATTGCCGTGGGACCTGCGAGCCTGCCAGGCGGCACGGCTGGTACCCCCTATGAGGAAGTGACCTTCACCGCCGAGGGCGGGAAAGCGCCCTATAGTTTCGCGATGACAGCCGGTGCGCTGCCCGAAGGGTTGTCGCTCGACGCGAGCGGCGAACTGTACGGCACACCGACGGAGGCCGGAAGCTTCACCTTCACGGTGACGGCAATTGACGCCAACGACTTCACTGGCGAACGGGAATACACGCTCACCGTCGATGCCCCCGAAATCGTCGTCACCGTGCCGAGCCTGCCCGACGGCAGGGTGAACATGGAATATGAACCTGTGCGGCTGTCCGCCTCGGGCGGCAGCGAGCCCTATGCCTTCAATCTGGCCTCGGGTGACCTGCCGGACGGCATGACGCTCGCCGCCGATGGAACCCTGTCGGGCACGCCCGCGGAAGGCGGCGAGTTCGCTTTCGCCGTCAGGGCGACGGATGCTTACGGATTCGAAGGTAGCGCCAGGGCCACGCTCAAAGTCGAAGCGGAGAACCTGCCCGTCGCCCAAAACCACACGCTTGAGGTTATGGCCGGAACCAGCGGTACGCTCGATCTGACGCGAGGCGCGGCAGGAGGTCCATTTACCAGCGCTGCCATCGCCACCCATCCTGCCAGCGAGGCCGGCGACGCCTGGGTCGAACGCGAGAACGGAGCCTATATCCTGCATTTTGCCGCTGCGGGCACTTTTGCCGGAACTGCCAGCCTTACCTACACCCTGTCTAATGCAGATGGCGCGTCTGAACCGGCGACTGTCACCATCACCGTGATTGCCCGCCCCGACCCTTCTCTTGATCCGGAAGTCATCGGCCTGATGCGGGCGCAGACGCAGACGGCAAAACGCTTCGCCAATACCCAGATCACCAATTTCAACCGGAGGCTCGAACAGCTTCACAATGAGGGTGAACGGCGAAACAACTCCATCGGCGTCAATCTCTCCCTCCAGCAGCCAACCGACAACGCCAACGCCTACGCGCCGAATGAGGACACGCCGCATGATCCAGCCGTTGACGCCATCGGACAGGTCGTATCCTCTGCAGCCGATAGCGGTAGCGCTTCCCAAGCCACCCCGGTCGAGAATCTGTTCGGCGATCCGGCCTTCTGGAGCGGCGGCTTTGTTAGTTTCGGCACCAATGACGATGGCGCGATCAATCTCGACCATACGCTGGTCGGCGTGAGCGCCGGTGTCGATTATCGCTTCACACCACAGCTCACCGCCGGCTTCGGCGTCGGCTATGGGCGCGATGTCACGGAGGCTGGTAGCAACGACACGGAAAGCCGCGCCGAAGCCTTCTCGCTGGCAGCCTATGGCAGCTACCGTCCTGTTCCCGGCTTCTTCCTCGACGGCCTGGCCGGCTACAGCACCATGACCTTTGACAGCGTGCGCTATGTGACGACGACCGGCGAATTCGCCACCGGCTCCCGCGGCGGCGATCAACTGTTCGCCTCGCTCTCGGCCGGCTACGAGTTCCGCAATGAGGGCCTGCTGATCTCGCCCTATGGTCGGCTTTCCGGCTCGCACTCCACGCTCGACGCCTTCACCGAGACGGGCGCGGGCATGTGGAACCTCATCTATGGCCAACAGACCATCGACACACTCTCTGGCACGCTTGGTTTGCGTTTCCAATACGCGATCCCCATGGAATGGGGTGTGCTCACACCGCGTGGGCGGCTCGAATACACCCATGATTTCGAGGGGGCGAGCCGCGCCAGCCTCGGCTACGCCGATCTCGGTACGCTGCCCTATACGCTCAATGTGGACGGCTTCTCGCGCGACCACCTGACAATCGGCCTCGGTCTCGATGCCCAGTTGGGCGAAAGCTGGAACCTCGGCTTCGACTACCGCACCGCCTTCGGCACCGATGGCGACAGCCAGGATCACACGTTCGGGGTCAAGCTCGGGGTGCAGTTTTGAAGTGACGACCTAACGGCGGGTCGAAGGGGAAATGGAAATCGGTTTCGTCACTTCGCTGGTTAGACGGGCACGGTGATCGATTTATGCTGGAAGTGCCATCTGGCAGGAACATGACGCGATCCCCGGCGGCGAAGCTTCTTTCTCCGCGTTCAACGGTGACGCGCATGTCCTCGCCCAGATCGCCAGCCTCACGCATCCGGTCGCGGGCGGCTTCGTTGAGTTCCCGCACCTCGGCGTTGGTATGGGTGAGGATGATGCGGCTGCTGTCCGGTGCGGCCTGCCGATCGCGGTCCCAGCGGTCGATCAGGTCGCCCCGCGCCAGTTCGCGGGTCTGTGCCTCATGCACCAAGTCGTGACGGTCATAGGCGCTGATCGCATCGCCGGTTCTGCCGGTCGCAAGATCGCGGGTGGCATCGCGCTGCCAGTCCTCGCGCTGGCGGCGCACTTCATGGATTTCCACTCCGCCGTGCCGGTCATGAATTGAGCGGAACGCCGCACCTGCTTCGATGGATTGCAACTGCTGCGGATCGCCGACCAGCACCACCTTTGCGCCAGCCTCGGCGGCATGGGACAGCACGCGCTCCAACTGGCGCGTGCCGACCATGCCCGCCTCATCTATGACAAGCACGTCACGGCTGGTGAGCATGTCGCGTCCGTTCTTCCAGCCGTGTTCCATGCTGGCGATGGTGCGGGACGCAATGCCCGATCCGCCTTCTAGATTTTCGGCAGCGATGCCTGACAAGGCAACGCCGCGAACCTCATAGCCTGCCGCTTCCCAAGCCTCGCGGGCAACGCCGAGCATGGCGCTCTTTCCCGTTCCGGCATAGCCGACGACAATGCCAAGGTCGCGCCCGTCCGTGACATGCGCCAGCGCCTCGGCCTGCTCGCCGGACAGAACAAGGCCGCGCTGTTCGGCGCGCGCCAGCGCCGCCTCCCTGTCTCTGTCGCTGACCTCGTGCCGCTCCTTCTCTGCCATCATCTGGGCCGCGCGATGGAGCCGCTGTTCGGCCTCGATCATGTCGCGGGTCGTGAATCGATCCTCGCCGCGTCCGTCCTTGCCAAGCTCGACCAGATCGGGCGAACCGCGCATCGCCCCCATGACCGCGTTGAACTGGTCGATGCCGTCGCTGTGCCGGTGCGCGAACATCGCCATATCGCGCCGCGTGAAGGTCGATTGATGATGCGTGATCGCGTCGAGAGCAATGGAAGGATCGGCGATGACCCGGTCGCCATTGTTCCGCGCGATCTCGCGGTGCATCTCGGCGCGGTCGGCTGCGGTCTTGATCCCTTCGTCGACACTGCGTGTCTCGATGCGCTGTGCGGCTGCGCCGATCTGGCTCTGCGGCTCAAGCCCGATGCCCTGCGCCTCAAGGCTGCGATGGTCGATGCGTGCGTCTATGTCGAGTTCGGCCAGCCGCTCATTCACATGCTCGGCCCAGCGTTCGCGCCACCGTTCGAGCATCTGCGTGCGGTTCCAGTCGCGCACCTTCTGGCCGAACCCGTCCCCGTCCACCTCGCGCATGGTGAGCATGACATGGGCATGGGGCTTTGGCATGCCGTCCTCGCCGATGTCCCAATGCACGTTGAGATCGGCGATCATGCCGTGATCGACAAACTCGGCCTGCACGAAGTCGCGGGCAAGCTCGATGCCCTGCGCCTGCGTCATCTCGCGCGGAATGGCGAACTCGACCTCGCGGGCAAGCTGGGCATCTTTCCTGACCTCGAACGCCTCCACATCGTTCCAGAGCCGTTCGCGGTCGGACCAGACTTCGGGCGCTCCATCCGGCAGCAGCACTTCGGAATGGACGACGCCGCGCTTCTTGGAAAAGTCCTGCACGCGCCCCAGCCGCTCGTCGCGCATCCGCGAGGCCGAGCGGTAGGCGGCAGACGCCACCGCGCTCGATCCGGCCTTGCGGCCAATGACCTTGACGTGAAGATGATAGATCGCCATGGCGATCCGAACATCTACACATTCACGCGCACGTCGGAACGACGTATAGGCGCGCCCTCCCTCGAAAAAATCT
>Ga0180223_1002474_pt1 | contig 11079 bp, 9 predicted proteins | sample eDN5th30CKraftOP_FD_151337 | JGI IMG/M metagenome (GOLD analysis project Ga0180223, IMG submission 151337) | Enriched Organic Plus compost microbial communities from Emeryville, California, USA - eDNA 5th pass 30_C Kraft OP (version 2) (version 2) ...
CACGTCGTTGGCGCCAGGCCCGGACGAGAACAGTTCGGAGCGGATGCGCGAGGCGTCCCAGCCCAGGGCCGCGGCCGCGGCCTGCGCGGCCTTGACCATGGGCGCGGGCCCACAGACATAGGCATTGGTGCCTTCGGGCTGGGCCGCCAGCAGGGCCTGGATGTCCAGCACGTTGCGGTTGTCGTCGCCGCTGACGTGAATGCGGGCGTGGGGCCCCGCCAGGCGCAGCACGTCCTGGCGATAGGCCATGTCGCCGGCCTGCCGGCCCGCGTAGGCCATTTCGAAGTGGCGGCCGCGGCGCACCAGGCTGCGCAGCATGGAAAGAATGGGTGTGATGCCGATGCCGCCCGCGATGAGCAGGCTTTTGCTGTCGCGGCGGTCCAGCATGAAGTGGTTCTTGGGCCAGGACACCTGCAGCGCGGTGCCCACCTGGAAAGTGTCGTGTATGTGCGCCGAACCGCGCTGGCGGTCCTCGCGCTGCACGGCGATGCGGTAGATGTCCGGCGTATCGTCCCAGCTGCCCGTCCCGCCGATCAGCGAGTAGTGGCGCACGATGGGGCCGCTGGCCGGCGAGACTGTGTGCAGCTCGATGTGGGCGCCCGGCTCGTACGGAGGCAAGGGCGCGCCGTCGGGCGAGCGCAGCAGATATTCGCGGATGCGCGGCGTCAGTTGGCGTATGCCCGCGACGATCACGTCTAGATTGCTTTTGACCAAGATATCGACTCCATGACTCGCGCCAATTTTTGCAGGGACGGAGTATAGCGCGTATTGTACTTTTTGGGATCCCAAATCAAATATAGGGGTTGATACTAGCATGAATTTCCCTGATTTGGGATCCAATTTTGGATTCAAGTTTGCTAATATGGCCAAGGTGGCAAAGCCCTCGCGCATCTTTCGCGCGACTGGTGTTATGGTTATCCCCGTTTCCGGTGGGCAAAGGCTTTATTCAAGTACAGATATGGCACAGCAAACTTCCGTCATCGTGCGGCTTCGCGAAATGATTCTGCAGGGCGAACTCTTGCCTGGCGAACGCATGCCCGAGGCCGAGCTGGCGGCCCGGCTGGGCGTGTCGCGCACCCCCATCCGGCAGGCCTTGCCGGCCCTGGCCCAGGAAGGCCTGCTGGTGCCCGCCGGCAAGCGGGGCTATTCCGTGCGCGCGTTCACTCTGCAGCACAGCCTGGATGCCCTGCGCCTGCGGGCGGTGCTGGAAGGCGTTGCGGCGCGCATCGTGGCCGACCGGGGGCCGTCGCCTTCGGCCCTGGCGGCCCTGAAAAGCTGCCTGTACGAAGGCGACGCCATCTTTGCCAACCGCGTGCTCGAAGATGAAGACGAACTGCGCTACGCCCGCATGAACGAGCGTTTCCACAACCTGATACTGGAAGAAGCCGCCATGCCGCTGCTGGACACGCTGGTGGAGCGCTGCAATGTGGTGCCTTTCACCGCGCCGCTGAGCATCGCGTTTTCCACCAGCAGCAAGGACAGGATGTTCGACCTGCTGTTCTATGCCCATGGCCAGCATCACAATATCGTGCAGGCCATCGAGGCCGGCCAGGGCGACCGCGCGGAATTCCTGTTCCGCGAGCATGCCCATACGCAAGAGCAAAGCCAGACGCCGGCCGGCTCGGGCATGCCCGAACTGGCGGCCGCCTCCAAGGCCAGGGCGGCGTAGTTGGGGCGGCGTTTGCCGCTCTTTTGGGACGGAAGGAGAAATTTGCGGCCGGGCCCATGCTCCCGAAAATGAATGTTATGTTATAACATTGCAAAATTTGCATCCAAGAACATAACATTCAGAAAGGGGAAATCCATGACACCAAGACTCCGCCCGCTCGCGGTCTGCCTGGCCGTGGCCGGTTGTCCGGCCGCGCTGGCGCAGACCGCCGTCCAGCAGGCGCCCGCCACGCCGGCGCGCACGCTCGAAACCATTACCGTGTCGGCCAGCCCGCTCGGCCTGGATGCGCAGTCCATGGCCACGCCGGCCGACACGCTGGACGGCTCCGAGCTGGTCCTGCGCCGCGAGGCCACGCTGGGCAGTTCGCTGACCAGCCTGCCAGGCGTCAATGCCGACACGTTCGGCGCGGGCGCCAGCCGGCCGGTCATTCGCGGCCAGAGCGCGCCGCGGGTCACGGTGCTGTCCGACGGGTCCGGCCTGATGGACGCCTCCGGCGTCTCGCCGGACCACGCGGTCACCACCGAGCCGATGCTGGCGCGGCGCATCGAGGTCCTGCGCGGGCCCGCCACGCTGCTTTATGGCAGCGACGCCATCGGCGGCGTGGTCAATGTGCTGGACGACAAAATCCCCGAAGCCGTGCCCGAGAGGGGCGTGGAAGGCTCGGTCGAGATAAACGGCACGACCGGCTCGCGCGAACGCGCCGGGGCCTTCGGCCTGACCGCCGGCCAGGGCAATTTCGCCATCCACGTGGAAGGCATGAAGCGCCGCTCGGACGCATACCGCGTGCCGCACTGGACCAGCGGCAAGGTGGAGGGTTCGCAAACCGAAAGCGCCATGGGCAGCGTGGGCATGTCCTGGATAGGCGACCGGGGCTTCCTGGGCCTGGCCTACACCCAGACCGAAAGCGAATATGGCCTGCCGGGGCATTCGCACGAATACGAGGGCTGCCATGCGCACCTGGGCGCCCATCCCCATCTTCATTGCGAGGAGCACGATCATGGCGATGAAGGGGACGATGGGGACCACGAGGATGAAGACCACGAAGATGAAGATCACGAAGGGCATGCCGACCATGACCACGAGCACGGCGTTCCCTACGTGAAGCTCAAGAGCAAGCGCGTGGACCTGCGCGGCGAATACCGCCAGCCTTTCGCGGGCATCCAGCGCGTGCGCCTGCGCGGCGGCTTCACCGACTACCGGCATCACGAGATCGAGGAAGGCGAAATCGCCACCACCTTCAAGAACCGCGGCTTCGACCTGAGGCTGGAAGCCGAGCACGAGCCCATTGCCGGCTGGCGCGGCGTGGTGGGCGTACAGGCCGCGCGCAGCGACTTCAGCGCCCTGGGCGAGGAGAAATTCATGCCCGAGACGCGCACACGCAGCACGGGTCTGTTCCTGCTGGAAGAATACCGCCTGGCCGACTGGCGTTTCGAGGTGGGCGCGCGCCAGGAATGGCAGTCCACCGATCCCGACGAGGGCCACCCCTCGCGCAGCTTCAACGGCACCTCGGTATCCGGCGCAGCCATCTGGAATTTCACGCCGGGCTATTCGGCCGCCCTGTCGCTGTCGCGCTCGCAGCGCCTGCCCAGCGCGCAGGAGCTGTATGCCGAAGGCATTCACATGGCGACCAATACCTATGAGCTGGGCAATGCCGACCTGGACAAAGAAACCTCGCAGAACATCGACCTGACGCTGCGCAAGCACGCCGGCGATGCGCGCTTCAGCGTCAGCCTCTTCCATAACCGCGTGAAGAACTACATCTATGCCAACACGCTGGACCGCTACGAGGACTTTCGCCTGATAGAGTATGCGCAGGCCGACGCGCGCTTCACGGGTATCGAGGCACAGGCCGACTATCGCTTCAACAGCCATTTCAGCGCCGGCGTGTTCGGCGACCTGGTGCGCGGCAAGCTGACCGGCGGCAAGGGCGACCTGCCCCGCATACCGGCGGCGCGCGCGGGCGTGCGCGCCAAGGCCATGTGGAACAACTGGTCCGGCAATGTGGAGCTGTACCGCGTATTCCGCCAGAGCCGCGTGGCCGACTACGAGGACGAGACGGGCGGCTACAACATGGTGAATGCCGGCATTGCGTACGATGGCCGCATGGGGGCGTCGGACTACACCATATACCTGCGCGCCACCAATCTGTTCAACCAGTTGGCCTTCAACCACGCGTCCTTCATCTCGACGGCCGCGCCGCTGCCGGGCCGGCGCGTGACGCTGGGGCTGCGTGTGGCGTATTGAGGCCTGGGCCCGCCGGCTGGCCTGCGGCCTGCGGGCGCTTTAAACTGATGTCCGCGCGCCCGGTCCCTGGGGCGCGCGGACATCGGCCATGAATTCGACGCTACCTTCCCCTGACCCGGCCCGCCGTATTGCGCATCTGGATATGGACGCCTTTTTCGCGTCGGTGGAACTATTGCGGTATCCCGAGCTCAAGGGTCTGCCGGTAGTCATCGGCGGCCGGGCCCAGCCTCCCGCGCTGCAGGCCGACGGAACCCGCCGGTTTGCGCGGCTGGGCGACTACGTAGGGCGTGGCGTCATTACCACCTCCACTTACGAGGCACGCAAGTTCGGCGTGTTTTCCGCGATGGGCATGATGAAGGCGGCCCAACTGGCACCGCAGGCCATATTGCTGCCAGTGGATTTCGCCGCCTACCGCGACTGTTCGCGCCGCTTCAAGCAGGCGGTGGCGCAGGTGGCGCCGTGTATCGAGGATCGTGGCATCGACGAAATCTACATCGACCTGAGCGGGCATCCCGAGCCGGACGACCAGATCGCGCGCCGAATCAAAGAAGCCGTCCGCCAGGCCACCGGCCTGTCCTGCTCCATTGCGGTGGCGCCCAACAAGCTGCTGGCCAAGGTGGGCTCGGACCTGGACAAGCCCGACGGCCTGACCCTTCTGAGCATGAAAGACCTGCCCGGCCGCATCTGGCCCCTGCCGGTGCGCAAGATAAACGGCATAGGCCCCAAGGCCGGCGCCAGGCTGGTTTCGCTGGGCATAGAAACCATCGGCCAACTCGCCCAGGCCAGCCTGGCGATGCTGCAGGGTCAGTTCGGCCCTACCTATGCCGGCTGGCTGCTGCGGGTGGCCAACGGCATCGACGACAGGCAGGTCGTGACGCATTCGGAGCCCAAGTCCGTCAGCCGTGAAACCACCTTCGAACGTGACCTGCACGTGCAGCGCGACAAGGCCCGGCTGTCCGAGGTCTTCCGGCGGCTGTGCACGCAGGTGGCCGCGGACCTGGACCGCAAGGGCTACCAGGGGCGCACCATAGGCATCAAGCTGCGCTACGACGATTTCCGCACGGTGACGCGGGACATCACCCTGCCGTCGGACACGGCGGACGCGGCGGCCATCCACCGCGCCGCGGGCCAGTGCCTGAAGCGCGTGCCGCTGACGCACCGCATCCGCCTGCTGGGCGTGCGGGTCAGCGGGTTGCGGCCGGCCCGCGGCGCCGACGGCGCGCCGCCCTCCGGAGAGCAGTTGTCGCTGATAGAGTAGCCTGCGCGGCCGCGCCGCTTTCCGGCATCGGCACGGCGCGGCGGCCCGCCGGCGCGGGGTCCGGGCGCCGCCTAGGGCCTGTTGCCGCTGAAAGGGCCGCCGCGCTGGCCGGCCAGCATGTGGTCGACCAGGCGCCGCGCGCTGGCCGACAAGGCGTCATACGAGCGCAGGCACAGGTGCAGTTCGCGCCGCGCCCAGTCCTCGTCCAGGTCCAGCGCCCGGATGTCCAGCGCGCGGGCGTAGTCCTGCGCCAGGCGCCGGGGCAGGATGCCCAGCCCCAGCCGGGCCTGCACCATCAGGCACAGCGCGTCATAGCTGGGCACCTCGAAGCGGCAGCGCCAGGGCAGGCCCGCTTCGCGTGCGGCGCGCGCCTGCTGGTTGTACAGCTGGCTGCCGCGTTTCAGGCCTATGTAGTCGAATGCCAGCGTATCGGCGAAGGACGCGCGGCGCCGGTCCGCCAGCGGATGGCCGGCGGGCACCACCAGGCTCAGGTCGTCTTTCCTGTAGGGCAGGATCTCGACGCCTTCGGGCTGGCCGTCCAGCACCAGGATGCCGATGTCGGCGCTGTTCTCGGCCACTGCGGCGGCGATGTCGGCGCTGAGCCGCTCTTCCAGGTGGATGCGCACCAGCGGGTTGGCGTCCAGAAAGGCGCCCAGCTCGGCCGGCATGAACTGGGTGATGGCCGACAGGTTGGCGAATACCCGCACATAGCCCTTGACCCCCGCCGCGTAGTCGCGCATCTGGTGGCGGATGTCGTCCAGGTCGTTGAGCACGCGATGGGAAAGAGTGACGAGGGCGCGGCCGGCGGGCGTGGGCTCGATGCCTTTGTTGCTGCGCACCACCAGCGGCGTGCCCAGCTGCTCTTCGAGTTCGCCCAGGCGGCGGCTGACGGCCGCGGCGGCGATGTGTTCGGCTTCGGCGGCCGCGGCGATGGTGCCGTGCCGGACGACGCTGAGAAAAAGCTGCAGGGATTTAGGGTCGGGAGAAGGCATGGTGTCGCGGGCGCGCCTGCGCCGATGCCGGGCCATTGCGTGGATACGCCGCCGCGTGGATAATGGCTATAATGTTCTGTACACTGAATAATTATTACGCAAGGTATTCATCCTGCCATGACCGAGACATTCAGCCGTCCGTTTGAGGACAAGCCGACCATAGAGGACGAAATAGGGGGGAGCCCCCCGCAGCACAGCCGGGATTTCGATATCATCGCGGGCGGCGTCTGGTCGCGCCCGGGGTTTCTTATTCGCCGTTTGCACCAGATACATTACGCCATGTTTCTCGAAGAGTGTAAAGAGGGGGGGATCACGCCCGTGCAGTACGGGGTCATGACCGTGCTGGCGCGCAACCCCTGGCTGGACCAGACCGCCATCGGCTATGAGGTCGGCCTGGACCGCACCACGGCGGCCGACGTCATCAAGCGCCTGGAAGACAAGGGCCTGCTGGAACGCCGCATCAACCCCCTGGACCGCCGTTCGCGGCAGGCCGCTGTGACTGAGCGGGGGCTGTCCATCATGGGCGCATTGCAGGACAGCATGGCCCGTTCGCAGCACCGTCTGCTGCAGCCTCTGTCGCCGGGCGACCAGAAGGTTTTCATGTCCCTGCTGGTCGAACTGGTCGAAGCCAACAACCAGTACGGCCGCGCCGCCCTCAAGGCCATCTAGGCACCTAGGGTTAACCACGATGAACCTCCCCGGTTCCCCCGTAGGCATCGGGAAAATTTGTCAGTATACTAACAGAATCATCGCTTTCACGGCGCCGCCGCGGGTCGGCCGGCCGCGTCCGAAAAGCCGGTTTCCATACTGTGTTGCCAGGGTTTTCGCCATGCGGCGAACGGCGACGCAGTCTACTTTTATGATCAGCATACTGATAAACAGCCCGGGCGGGCCTTGTGGCTGGTCGCATCACGAGGAGAATTGCAGTGAGTCGTATACGCAAGATTGCTTTTGAGGAGCACTTCACCGCGGTGGGGTTCGGGGATTATTCCAAGTCCTTCGTCAGCCAGATCGACCCCGAGGTGGCCGCCGAGCTGAACCGGCGCCTGAGCGATTTCGACGAACTGCGCCTGCAGGAGATGGACAAGGCCGGCATCGACTACGTCATCCTGTCCCAGACGGGACCCGGCGTGCAGGTCGAGACGGACACCGCCGTCGCCATCGCCCGCTCGCGCGAGAACAATGACTTCCTGGCGGCGCAGGTGGCGCGCAACCCCAAGCGCTACGGCGGTTTCGCCACGCTGCCCATGCAGGATCCCCAAGCGGCCGCCGACGAACTGACCCGCGCGGTCGAAACCCTGGGCTTCAAGGGCGCTCTGGTCAATGGCCACACCAACGGCGTCTATTACGACGACCCCGCCTATGACGTGTTCTGGGAGCGCCTGCAGGCCCTGGACGTGCCGCTTTACCTGCACCCGTTCAATTCCTACGGCATGCCGCATGCCTATACCGGCCATCCGGAAATGACCGGCGCGACCTGGGGCTGGGGGGTGGAAACCGCCACCCATGCGCTGCGGCTGCTGTTCGGGGGCGTGTTCGACCGCTTCCCCGGCGTGAAGGTCATCCTGGGCCACATGGGCGAAGGCCTGCCTTTCCAGCGCTGGCGCTTCGACAGCCGCTTCGCTACCTACCCTTGCGGCGTCACGCTCGAGCGCAAGCCGTCCGAGTACATAGGCACCAATATAGTAATCACTACATCAGGCGTCTGTTCTTCTGCTACTCTTATGGGCGCGATTGGCGAAATGGGCGCCGAGGCGGTGATGTTCTCGGTAGACTACCCCTATGAGTCCAGCGCCGTGGCGGCCGACTTCATCGAGCAGGCTCCCATGGACGACGAGACCCGCGCCCTGGTGTGCCACGGCAACGCCGAGCGTCTGTTCAAGCTTTAAAAGGTCGGAGATAGCATGAGTACATATCTGTATGGCGCCAATGTCCAGGCAAACGGCATTCGGCAGCATTACCTGCGCTATGGCGGCACGCAAGGCCAGCGCGCTTCGCGCGACGCCGTCATCATCGTGCCGGGCATCACCAGCCCCGCCATCACCTGGGGCTTCGTGGGCGAGCGCTTCGGCCAGCATTACGACACTTATGTGCTGGACATCCGCGGCCGCGGCCTGTCCGAAGCCTCGGACACGCTGGACTACAGCCTGGACGCCCAGGCGGCCGACGTGATCGCCTTTGCCCAGGCCCTGGGCCTGAAGCGCTACGCGCTGGTGGGACACTCCATGGGCGCGCGCATCGCCGTGCGCGCCGCGCGCACCAAGCCCGAGGGCCTGACCCGCATGGTGCTGGTGGACCCGCCCGTGTCCGGGCCGGGGCGCCGCGCCTATCCCTCCAAGCTGCCCTGGTACGTCGATTCCATGGCCCTGGCGCGCAAGGGCTGCGATGCCGACGCCATGCGCGCCTTCTGCCCCACCTGGACGGAAGAGCAACTGCGTCTGCGCGCCGAATGGCTGCACACCTGCGATGAGCGCGCCATTCTGGCCAGCTTCGACGGTTTTCATACGGACGACATCCATGCGGACTTCCCTTCCGTGGCCGTTCCCGCCCTGCTGATGGTGGCCGAGCGCGGCGACGTCGTGCGCGACGAGGACATCGCCGAAATCCGCGGCCTGCTGCCGGCCATCGAGTCGGTGCGCGTGCCGGATGCCGGCCACATGATTCCTTGGGACAATGAAGAAGGCTTCTACAGCGCCTTCGGCGATTTTCTGGGCGCTCCGCTGACGGCCCAAGCCTGAGCGGCGCCCCAAATACAGGAGAACATCATGGCAGTTAGCGATCATCAGTTACTCGAGGCCTGGCAAAAAGTCCTCAAGCTGTCCAATCTTGAAAAAGGGCAGACCGTCACTATCCTGACCAATTCGGCGTCCCATCCGCAGAACCTGGCGATGGCTACGATCGCGGCCCAGTCCCTGGGCGCCATCGTCAATCGCCTGGACCTGCAGCCGCTCAACGCCGACAAGGCGCTCAGCCGCGATCCGCTGGCCTACCTGGGCACCACGCCGCTTACCGGCAATACGGCGGCCATCGCCATGCTGAAGGAAAGCGACCTGGTGCTCGACTTGATGACCCTGCTGTTCTCTCCCGAACAGCTGGACATTCTCAAGACTGGCACCAAGATCCTGCTGGCCATCGAGCCGCCCGAGGTCCTGGTGCGCACAGTGCCCAACGAGGCCGACCGCAAGCGTGTCAAGGCGCACAGCGCCCGCCTGGCCAAGGCCAAGGAAATGTCCGTGGTGTCGGACGCCGGCACCGACATCCGCTTCCCGATCGGCGAGTTCCCGGTCATCAGCGAATACGGCTTCGTGGACGAACCGGGGCGCTGGGACCACTGGCCCAGCGGCTTCGCGTTTACCTTTCCCAACGAGGGCGGGGCCAACGGCCGCATTGTCATCGACAAGGGCGACATCCTGCTGCCGCAAAAATGCTATACCACCGGCAAGATCACCCTGACGGTCGAAAACGGCTTCGCCACCAAGATCGAAGGCGACGTCGACGCCGAGCTGCTGCGCGAATACATGGCCTCGTTCAACGACCCCGAGGCCTATGCCATCTCGCACATCGGCTGGGGCCTGCAGCCGCGCTGCTACTGGTCCACCATGGGCCTGTACGATCGTGAGCAATCCATCGCCATGGACGCCCGCGCCTACGAAGGCAACTTCCTGTTCTCGCTGGGCCCCAACAACGAGGCTGGCGGCAGCCGCACCACGGCCTGCCACATCGACATTCCGCTGCGCAACTGCACGGTGCGCCTGGACGGCGAAGACGTGGTCCGCAACGGCAAGGTCATCGAACCCGAGGGCTACACGAAATGAGCCAGGGCAACGACGTACAAACCTATGCGCGCCAGGGTTTCGGCACGCGGTTCGAGTTGAAGGCGCCCATCGGCCTGCTGATCATCGACTTCGTCAACGGCTTCGCCGATCCGGCGGTGTTCGGCGGCGGCAACATCAAAGAGGCTATCGCCAACACCGTGCCGCTGCTGGCCGAGGCCCGCAAGCGCGGCTGGCCCGTGGCGCACACCCGCATCGTGTTCGCTGATGACGGGGCCGATGCCAACATCTTCTGCCTGAAGGTGCCCAGCATGCCGGGCCTGAAAGAACATGAACCCAACAGCGCCATCGTGCCCGAGCTTACGCCCCGGTCCGGCGAACTGGTCGTGCGCAAGACCGTGCCGTCGGCTTTCTTCGGCACGTCGCTGGCGGCCTGGCTGGCGCAGCGCGGCGTGCAGACGCTGGTGGTGGCCGGAGCGGTCACCAGCGGCTGCGTGCGCGCCAGCGTGGTCGACGCCATGCAGTACGGCTTCCGTCCGTTGGTGCTGTCCGACTGCGTCGGCGACCGGGCCCTTGGGCCGCACGAGGCCAATCTGTTCGACATGGAACAGAAGTACGCCTCTGTCATGACGCGCAACGAAGCCCTGGCCGAGCTGGCCAAGCTGTAGAACCGGCTTTCCGCCCGTAAAAAGGGCGGGCGCCCGCGTAAAAAAACGCCGCATCATTCGATGCGGCGTTTTTGCGTTGTGGCGAAGAGCAGGCATGAGGCTATTCGAAAGACAGGCCGTTGTCGTCCGAGCCGCCCTGGCCGTATCCGTAGGGGTCTTCTTGCGAGCCGCCGAAGTCGATTTTCACTGTGCTGGGATCGACGTGGGTGGACTGGTCCTTGTAGTGGGTGACCAGGCGGGGCAGGCACAGCACCGAGATCACCATCAGCAGCTGGATGCAGATGAACGGAATCGAACCCCAGTATATCTGTCCCGTGGTGACCTTGGAAATGGTCTGTCCCGTGACCCTGTCCTTGTAGTCTTCCTTGGGCGCCACAGAGCGCAGGTAGAACAGGGCGAAGCCGAAGGGCGGATGCATGAAGGACGTCTGCATGTTGACCGCCAGCAGCACGCCGAACCAGATCAGGTCTATGCC
>Ga0180223_1002475_pt1 | contig 11062 bp, 11 predicted proteins | sample eDN5th30CKraftOP_FD_151337 | JGI IMG/M metagenome (GOLD analysis project Ga0180223, IMG submission 151337) | Enriched Organic Plus compost microbial communities from Emeryville, California, USA - eDNA 5th pass 30_C Kraft OP (version 2) (version 2) ...
CGGAAAGCATCGCTCATCAGTTGCGCGGCCTGAACCGCACGCGCTTCCTGCCGGTCGGCGCCAAGCACGATTGCCAGCACGGTCCTGCCGTTTCGGGTGGCCGAGCTTGCAAGATTGAAGCCGGATGCGCAGACGAAGCCGGTCTTCATGCCGTCCGCACCGTCATAGCGGCCAAGCAGGATGTTATAATTGGCCTGCACCTTCTTGCCTGCGCCCGGATCGATCGCTTCGGTCGCGAAATAATGTGCATATTGCGGAAATTCGCGGCGAAGCTGCACGGCGAGAACCGCCAGATCGCGTGCTGTCGTGTAATTGTTCGGATCGTGCAGACCGTTCGGATTGGCGAAATGCGAGCCGACCATTCCGATACGCTGGGCTTCCGCATTCATGCGCTGCACGAAGGCCGATTCCGTTCCGCCCACGGCTTCGGCAACCGCAACCGCAACGTCATTTGCCGACTTCACCAGCATGATCTTCAGTGCCGTATCGAGCGTCATGACAGATCCGGGCTTGTAGCCCATCTTGCTCGGCGGCTCCTTAGCGGCGTTGACCGTCATGCGCACCGGCGATTCCAGCGTCATCTGACCCGACTGAAGTGCACGGAATGCCACATAGGCCGTCATCATCTTGGTCAGCGAAGCTGGATACCAGCGCTGGAATGCCTCCTGCTGCGCATAGACCTTACCGGTCGCCACATCCACTGCAATCGATGGATTGGCCTCAGCGGATGCCAGTGCGGCAGCGGACAGGCCAGCAACTGCAAACCAGATTTTCAATGATTTCGACATCATTCCGTAGTTCCAATCGAAATAGCCTGCAACTTTTGCGGGTCCGAAGCGCGACATAATGGGGAGATTAACGTTTTCTTTATCTATGCCATGTGGCGATGAAAAGGCAAACAGGGATTGCCCGCTTTCACCGAAACGTCATATCCTGCCCCCTTCAAATCATGCCCAATCCGGGGAGCCATCAGAAAATGCCAGTGTTGAATCGTGCCGTTGAAATGCAAGCGGAAATCGCCGCATGGCGGCGAAAACTGCACCAGAATCCTGAACTGCTCTATGACGTGCACGAAACTGCAAAATTTGTCGAAGACAAGCTGAAATCCTTCGGTTGCGATCTTGTGGAAACCGGTGTCGGTCGCACCGGCGTGGTCGGCATCATCAAGGGCCGCCACGGCGACGGCCCGGCCATCGGCTTGCGCGCCGACATGGATGCACTGCCCATTACAGAGACGAGCGGCGTCGAATGGACCTCGCAAAATCCCGGCAAGGCGCATTCCTGCGGCCATGACGGGCACACATCCATGCTGCTGGGCGCGGCGCAATATCTCGCAGAAACCCGCAATTTCCGCGGCTCGGTCGCGCTCCTGTTCCAGCCAGCCGAAGAAGGCGGCGCCGGCGGCCTCGCCATGGTCGAGGACGGCGTGATGGACCGCCATAACATTACGGAAGTCTACGGCGTCCACAATATGCCGGGCCTGCCGGTCGGCCAGTTCGCGATGCGAAAGGGCCCGATCATGGCTGCGACCGACGAATTCGACCTTTTCATTTCCGGGCGCGGCGGCCACGCCGCACAGCCGCATCGCACCATCGATCCGATCCTTGCAGGTTGCCAGTTGATGATCGCCTTGCAGGGCATTGTCTCGCGCAACACCGATCCGCTCGATTCGCTCGTCATCTCGGTGACAAAGTTCATGGCGGGCGAGGCCTATAATGTGATCCCGGAAAGGGCGACCTTGTCCGGAACTGTCCGTACGCTCAAAAAGGAAACCCGCGCTTTTGCCGAACGCCGCATCCGCGAAGCGGCGAGCGGTATCGCTGCCGCTACCGGCGCGGAAATCAGCGTGCGCTACAAGAACAATTATCCGGTCACCTTCAACCACGATACGCAGACGGAATTTGTCGCCCGTATCGCAAGCTCGGTTGCCGGTGAAGGCAAGGTGGACGAGAATGTCGAGCCGATGATGGCGGCGGAAGATTTTTCCTACATGCTGGAAGCACGTCCCGGCGCCTACATCTTCCTCGGCAATGGTGACACGCCCGGTCTTCACCACCCGGCCTATGACTTCAATGACGATGCCATTCCTTATGGCGTGAGCTATTTCGTGGCTCTGGCGGAAACAGCACTTGCCGCCTGAAACGGAATAAATCCGCCCGCCCCGCTTTTTGCGGGGTTGGCGACCGGCATGAAAAACAGTATGTGTCTGAAAGCATTCGCGATGCCGGAATCACCGGCAAATGCGCATCGGCTGGTCCCGTAGCTCAGTAGGATAGAGCGACAGATTCCTAATCTGTAGGTCACAGGTTCGATTCCTGTCGGGATCACCATCGAAGCCTCTGAAATCGTTGGCTAATTCGAGTTGGTGAGAATCCTCCACATGTCGCGGATTTTTGCGTTTGTAGTTTTATACCACATTTATACCAACCGCCCGCCTGTCCACTAAGTTTGCATCCTTGCGGATCGAGGCGGATAAGCCACGGAAACAGCGTTGAAATTCGGCCTCTAGGATCGGTCGCACGAATCGATGCACCGTTCTTTTGCCTTTCCAGGTCAGGCGGTCGCCTACGCTCATGGACAAGCGCGAGCGTTCCCGATGGTCATCCAGCTGCCTCCCTAACCTCCCCTCAATGGCTTCCAGAACGGTCGCAATCCCGCGACCGACAGGAGGCCTAACAATGTTGCTCACCCGTGAACTCCGCACCCATCTCCGTCGCAACGCAGACGTTTCCGAACGGGGCGACGTCGATCACAAGCCAGTGGTAAAGCTGTTTACGCCTGACGCTGGCGCAACATGGCTTTTCACCGAACTTGCAGCCGATGAAGATACTTTTTTCGGTCTGTGCGATCTCGGCCACGGCACCCCCGAACTCGGCTACGCCAGCTTGTCGGAAATCTCGGCCCTTCGCGGTCCCATGCGCCTCCTGGTCGAACGCGACCGCCATTTCAGAGCTGATAAGCCGCTGTCGGCTTATGCAGCCGACGCTCGCAGCAAGGGCAGGATAGTCGCCTAGGCGACTATCCCCTGTTTCCCACAGTCTCGGCCTAGCTACAGCGCTGTTTGAGTTAGCGCGCTTTGGCCTCGCCTGTCGCCTGACAGGCTTGGAAGACAGGGAAACGAGTTGCCTGCAACTCGAAACAAATCGAGATAGATCATCTCAATTTGAGTTTGACACCTATAGGTGACAATCAACATCGATAAGCCATGCAGCCATAAGTCGCACGACATCCACAACTCCTTATTGAACGCGTGTCTCACGGTCGGGACAATCTCTGAAAGCTGATATAAGCTTCGCATGTTGATTGGGGGGGGGCGTAATGAAAAAACTGAGTGTCGATCTACAGCATTGCTACGGCATCAAAAAACTGTCGACAGCTTTCGACTTCGAAAAGAAGAGCGCTTTTGCCATCTATGCCCCGAACGGCATGATGAAATCGTCATTTGCGCGAACTTTTCAGGATGTCGCTAAGGGAGCTGCTTCGGGGGATCGTATCTTTACGGCTAGGCCTAGCAAGCGCTCGATCCTCGATGAGGCGGGAGCAGATATCGCGGCAGAGAATATTTTGGTCGTACAGCCTTACGATGAGGTCTTCGGGCATACCGAGAAGACCTCCACGCTATTGGTGAATGCCGAACTTCGCGTTGAGTATGAAAAGCTCCACGAAGATTCAGAGGCTGCCAAAGGACTTTTGCTAAAAGCCCTCAAGGCGCAATCCAATTCGAAGAAGGACCTCGAAAAGGAAATATCCGCCACCTTCACCAAAGGGACTGATAATTTCTACAAGGCGATTATGCGCGTTGAGGAAGAGCTGTCCTCTCAGAAGGATGCGCCCTTTTCTGATGTAAAATATGACGTTATTTTCGATGAAAAGGTTTTGGCCTTTCTTGATACGAAGGATGTGAAGAGTAGCATCCATGAGTACGTTACAAAGTACAATGAACTTCTCGCCGCATCTGTCTATTTTAAGAAAGGCGTTTTTACCTACTATAACGCAGGGACCATCGCAAAGAATCTTGCCGATAACGGCTTCTTTGAGGCGAAGCACTCGATCAATCTGAACTCTGACACTCGCAAGGAAATCAGCACTCAAAAGGAATTGGAAGAATTAATCGCCAAGGAGAAGGAAGCGATTAGCTCTGATGCTGCACTTAGAAAAAGGTTCGCCGAAATTGAGAAGTTGATAACGAAGAACGCTAATGTTCGTGATTTTGATGCCTATTTGAGTGAGCGCGAGGAACTTCTTCCGCATTTAGAGAATATTGAAAACTTTAAAGAAGAGGTGTGGAAATCATATTTAAAGGCTAATTATGAGCTTTACCGCGATCTAGTCGAGAAATACCGCATCTCAGAAAAGCGGCGTCTCGAAATTGAAGAGCAAGCGGCAAAGGAAAGAACTCAGTGGGAAGAGGTTATTGAGATATTCAATGATCGATTCTTTGTTCCCTTTAAGCTAGTCCCGCGAAACAAAATGGAAGTCATTCTTGGTCAAGAGTCCATGCTAAGTCTGGGCTTCGTGTTCGAGGACGGAAAGGAATCGGCGTCTGTAGATCGCAATGCGCTGCTGGCAGCACTAAGCACCGGAGAAAAGAAAGCCCTCTATATCCTGAACATTATCTTTGAGATTCAAGTTCGGCTCAAATCCCAAGTCGAAACCCTCATGATCGTTGATGATATCGCGGATTCATTCGATTACAAAAATAAGTACGCCATCATTCAGTACTTAAAGGACGTCTCTGAAGCAGAAAACTTCAAACAAATACTGCTTACCCACAATTTTGATTTCTTCAGAACTGTCAAGGGACGCTTCGTAGGCTACTCTAACTGCTTAATGGTTTCCAAGAATTCCGACGGCTTAACGCTAACAAAAGCCGTTGGTATCGATAATGTCTTTGTGAAAGACTGGAAGCTTGGCTTCTACAACGACCCGAAGAAGCGCATAGCATCAATCCCTTTCATGCGGAATTTGCTGGAGTTCACGCGGGGAGAAGAAGACCCGGCATATATAAAGCTAACCTCATTGCTTCATTGGAAGAGTGATTCAGCAACGATCCTGCAGTCTGACCTCTGCACTATCTACAATGCGCTGTTTGGTGGAGCGGAACAGCCAAATGACGGGCAGAACCACGTAATATCATCCGTTTATCAACTGGCGCACGATTGCCTAGCTGCCGGGGACGGCATCAATTTTGAAAACAAGATCGTTCTGTCCATCGCTATACGGCTCAAGGCAGAAGAGTTCATGGTCAATAAGATCAACGATCAGGCCTTTGTTGACGGTATTGACGCGAACCAGACGCCCCGGCTTTTGACCAGATTCAGGAAAGACTTCTCTGGTCATGACGCCATAAAAGTCTTGGAGAAGGTGTTGTTGATGACGCCGGAAAACATTCACCTCAACGCGTTTATGTACGAGCCAATTCTCGACATGTCCGATGAGCATCTGCGCAAGTTGTATGGAGAAGTGAACGCGTTGAATTGATTCACCGCGTGAGACCGAGAAGCAGCACCGACGTCTGGTCATTGCCGAAGCTGGCGGACGTCGCGGTCAAAGCCCGTTTTCGTGCTTGATTTCGGCTAATTGGTTCATACCCTCCTCGACTTCAACAAGGGCTTTGAATTTAGCTTCCTCTAGACTGTCCAACCAATGCCCAAACGGCGGGCTGTAATCCTGCCTAGAAGGACCTGCTGCACAGGACAATATCCAGCGGCCACGCGTTTGCGGGGAAAGGTAAACATACCAATCATCGACTTTGGCTTGGTGTGTGCCATGCTCCGTGACCTGCCACTGAAGCTCGCCATAACGATCCTTCAAGCGTCGGTGCTGTCGCAGCAGCATCGACAAAATGACGGACATTTCGGCTGAGACTTTGGTTTCACCCGATATCATGCGTTCAATGCTGCGCATGATCGCTTTGATTGACCTATCGTCCCCCAGTTTCTCCATTTTGAATGCCAGCGCCGCAGGCGTCAGTCGCAGTTCTGCCAACCCGTCTATAAATTCTTGGCGTCGTATTTCTGGCGAACGGGGCTGAAGTGGGCCTTCAAAAATATCGCTTTGCTCTTCCATATCTGCATCCATTCTTGGTTCCGTATGTGGAGCCAATATCGGAACGGCGTTGGGATGGCAAGGGCGGAACGTCGGAAAGCCGCGAAATAGGGATGACTTCACATATGGCAGCCCTCAAAACCTCGCATAAAATGGCCCTTCTGGAGCCTCCATTTCCCGCCAGCCCACCGAAAAAGTGGATTTCGGGCGCTTAAGCGCCCTCCAGGTTGCCCCTCTTCGGCGACAGTCGGTCCCGCCTTCGGCCGTCGCGGCGCTATGCCAAGGCTCCTACGGCTGCTGTGTTAACCGAGATCGGGGCCGCGAATTGGCTTCCGGCACCGAACCGACGATATCCATTTCGTCGGACGGTTCGGCACCTACGCTTTATGCGCTGAGTCTTTGCCTATGCTATTCTCGTTACGTAACGAAAATTCTTGCACACCCTGCCGCCGTCAGGCATATTTTCGTTACGTAACAAAATTAAGAACCGGGGCAGATGACCGAAGATATGCAGGCAGAAAAAAGAAAACGCGGGCGACCTGCTAAAGGCGACCAGCCCATGACCAACGCTCAGCGTCAAGCGCAGCATCGGGCAAGGGCAAAGAGGCGAGCTGAGGCCCTGCCTGTCGCGGTAGAAATTGATGATATTGTGCTGGCAAATCGCTGTTATAATAATCTTGGAACTTTCTTATCAAATCTAAACGCTCAAATTCTGGGATTAGAGAGAATGGTCAAAACGATTCCAAATTTCGTTGAAGATCATAACGGCGTGAAAGCTTCCTTTCATGATCGCATGCGCTTTGTGCATCAAACGAGTGATTTGTTGCGCAGCACATACGACGATCTAAAAACCGTTCTGCACATTCCAAAGCCGTAAGAACAATTTCGTTGCGGTTTTCCGCGACCTGATACCCGTCAGACAGCGAAACCCGCAAAGAAATGGCCCTTTCTGGGCCTTCTTTTTTGCCGCAACGGCCAAAATTGTTGAAATCGGCCAGTTCTCGCAGGCGCAAGCCTTTCCCACTCTCCGTTTCCCGAAGCTCCGTTAGTGAACTTTTTAGTTGACTATATCCACATATCCGATAATCTGGATATATGGAAAACGATGATGCAATCACGGCACTGGCAGCACTCGCGCAATCAACACGGCTTGATACCTTTCGGCTACTCGTCAAACACGAACCTGAGGGCATTCCGGCTGGTGAACTCGCTCGGATGCTGGACGTTCCGCAAAATACGATGTCGGCACACTTGGCGACTCTGTCACGTGCAGGATTAGTGAAAGGTGAACGTCAAAGCCGTTCCATTATCTATCGCGCCAATCTCGATACGTTTCGAGATCTGACCCTTTTTATGATCAAGGATTGCTGCGGTGGTAGCGCCGAACTTTGCGCGCCGATTATCAAAAGCCTAACGCCATGTTGCGAAGCACAGGCAACACCCCAATGACAAACTGGCTGGGATCGTCAGCCACTTTTTAGACGGACAATAAAATGACTGGCAAAGTCTACAACGTGCTCTTTTTGTGCACGGGCAACTCCGCTCGCTCTATTTTGGGCGAAGCAATCCTGAACAAGGATGGTGACGGTCGCTTTCGCGCCTGGTCAGCAGGCAGTCAGCCGAAGGGAAAGGTCCATCCCCTCGCAATCAAGGAACTGGAAGCTCTTGGTTACTCGACTGAGAACCTGACGTCGAAAAGCTGGGATGTGTTTTCCGGTCCCGACGCTCCACAGATGGATTTCATTTTCACAGTCTGTGACAGCGCAGCCGGGGAGGCTTGCCCTGTCTGGATCGGGCACCCGATGACGGCGCATTGGGGCATAGAAGACCCTGCCGCCGTCGAAGGCAATGAAGCCGACAAGCAACGAGCTTTTGCGCAGGCAGCTCGTTTCCTCAAAAACCGGATATCCGCTTTCCTTAATCTGCCGCTCTCCACCATCGACCGCATGGCCCTTCAGAACCATCTGAAGCAAATCGGCTCGATGGAAGGTAGCACCAGCTCGGATATGGAGAAACACTGATGCCCATGTTCGAACGATATCTGACTGTATGGGTCGCGCTGTGCATTGTGGCAGGCGTCGCGCTGGGCCATTTATTCCCAACGATTTTCCACACAATCGGCTCGGCGGAACTCGCCAAGGTCAATATTCCCGTCGCTGTGCTGATATGGCTGATGGTAATTCCGATGCTCTTGAAGATCGACTTCGCAGCGCTGCGCGAAGTTGGCCAGCATTGGCGTGGAATCGGCGTCACGCTATTTATTAATTGGGCTGTGAAACCGTTCTCTATGGCGCTTCTCGGCTGGCTGTTTATCGGCTGGCTGTTCCGCCCCAATCTTCCGGCAGACCAGATTGATTCCTACATCGCTGGTCTAATCATTCTTGCGGCAGCGCCATGCACAGCCATGGTCTTCGTCTGGTCCAATCTGACGAAGGGTGAGCCTCACTTCACGCTGTCTCAAGTAGCTCTGAACGATGCTATCATGGTCGTGGCGTTCGCCCCAATCGTCGGCCTCCTGCTCGGATTGTCGGCAATTACTGTCCCATGGGACACGCTTGTCCTGTCAGTCGTCCTCTACATCGTCATTCCGGTGCTAATTGCGCAGATCGTACGACGGAGCGTTCTGGCAAGTGGTGGTCGGCGCTCGCTCGATACCTTGCTGAAAACTTTGCAGCCTCTTTCACTGATTTCGCTTCTCGCCACACTCGTCCTGCTCTTCGGATTTCAGGGCGAACAGATCATCGCACAGCCGCTCATTATCGCCATGTTGGCGGTGCCGATCCTCATTCAGGTCTACTTCAATTCCGGCCTTGCTTACGTCTTGAACCGGATTTCCGGTGAGCAGCATTGCGTGGCGGGACCATCCGCGTTGATCGGCGCGTCGAATTTCTTTGAACTGGCAGTGGCAGCAGCAATTAGCCTGTTCGGTTTCTCGTCCGGTGCGGCACTTGCAACGGTTGTTGGCGTTCTCGTGGAAGTGCCCGTCATGCTCTCGGTGGTCTGGATCGTGAACCGCTCCAAGGGGTGGTACGAGCGCGGAGCCAATCAAAAGCCAGCAAGCGAAACAGGAAAGCTCTGATGACTGTTACGATCTATCACAATCCGAAATGCGGCACCTCTCGCAATACGTTGGCTATGATCCGTGCCAGCGGTGAAGAGCCTGTCGTCATCGAATATGTGCAAAATCCACCATCACGAGAACGATTGGTCGAACTGTTGACGGCAATGCAGATGGCACCCCGCCAACTGCTTCGAGAAAAAGGCACTCCATACGGCGAATTGGGGCTTTCCGATCCCACGTGGATCGACGATGAACTGGTCGACTTCATGATGGCGCATCCGATCCTCATCAATCGCCCAATAGTGGAAACACCTCTAGGCACAAAACTGTGCCGTCCGTCAGAACTCGTTCTCGACCTTCTGGAAACCCCTGTCTCGACCTTCACGAAGGAAGATGGTGAGCAGGTAAAGTATACAAGAAAGCTAGGCTGAATATGGAATTGCCTAATCTCGATCAAAATTCGTTTCGTCTGCCAGATGTCGACGCACTTCGTGCGAAATTCCCTACACACAAGCCGCGTATCCTATTGCTTTACGGTTCCCTTCGTGACCGATCCTATAGTCGGTTTCTGACGCTGGAAGCGCAGCGCCTTCTCGATGCGATGGGTGCTGAAACGCGTATCTTTCATGCTAATGGTCTTCCTTTGCCAGACGACGGCTCGGCAGAGCATCCGAAGGTTCAGGAATTGCTTGAGGCAATGCTTTGGTCAGAAGGGCAAGTCTGGACCAGTCCGGAACGTCATGGCGCTATGAGCGCTGTCATGAAATCGCAGATCGACTGGATTCCGTTGCCTGGTGGCGCAATCCGCCCTACGCAGGGCCGTACACTGGCATTGATGCAGGTTTCAGGTGGTTCGCAGAGCTTCAACGCCGTGAACCAGATGCGCATTCTCGGGCGCTGGATGCGGATGATCACCATCCCAAATCAGTCATCCGTCGCAAAAGCATGGCAGGAATTCGATGACTCTGGACGCATGAAGCAGTCCTCATTCTATGACCGCGTAGTGGACGTAATGGAAGAACTCATGAAGTTTACGCTTCTGACGCGTGGTATCTCTAACCATCTCACCGACCGTTACAGCGAGCGCAAGGAAGAAGCGGCCAAGCTCGAAAAACGTGTGTCGTTGAAATCAATATGAGTGCGGAACGGCTCCCAATAGCCGCTATCGTCGGCCTCGGACTGACCCAGAATATCGGCTACGGCACCTTATATTATTCCTTCAGCATTCTCGCGCCTTCGATGGCGCGGGATTTTTCTGTTTCTAATGAATGGGTATTCGGTGCTCTTTCGGTCGCGCTACTGGCTGGCGGCTTCTTGGCACCATGGCTGGGACGCTGGATTGACCGTTATGGCGCGGGCCGCGTGATGACAGTCGGCTCCGTACTGGCGGCTACTGCATTGGTAGCCTGTTCCATTTCACCGAATGCGGTCACGTTCGCAGCAACCCTTACGGTCATCGAAGTTGCGGCAAATCTCGTGCAGTACGGCGCAGCATTCGCGCTTCTCGTGCAACTAGCTCCGAGTGTCGCGCAGCGCAGCATCACCTACCTGACATTGATTGCGGGATTCGCCTCCACAATCTTCTGGCCAATCACGACATCGCTCCAGCAGTGGCTAACATGGCAGCAAATCTATTTACTGTTTGCCTGTCTTCATCTCGTGCTGTGCATGCCAATTCACTTCATGCTGGCGCGGGCAATCACTGTGAATGTGAGTAGACGTTCAGCGAACGGGTCATCTTCGGCTATTACGGCGGGCACTCTCCCGAAGCATCTTCTTCGGAAGGGCTTTATGCTCTTGCTCGTAGGTCTCTCTTTCCAATCGCTGATCGCCGCAGCCATCCTTGTCCATATGGTCCCCGTGCTGGGGTCGCTGGGACTTGCGGGATCGGCAGCGCTTATAGGCGCGATGTTCGGCCCCTCCCAAGTCGCGAGCCGCCTTATAAACATGGTC
>Ga0180223_1002479_pt1 | contig 11033 bp, 6 predicted proteins | sample eDN5th30CKraftOP_FD_151337 | JGI IMG/M metagenome (GOLD analysis project Ga0180223, IMG submission 151337) | Enriched Organic Plus compost microbial communities from Emeryville, California, USA - eDNA 5th pass 30_C Kraft OP (version 2) (version 2) ...
TCGGAAGGTTTTGTCGACGGTGACGTGATCGAATGCCCGTTCCACAACGGCCAGTTCGATATCCGCACCGGCGAGGTCGTGTCGCCGCCCTGCATGGTGCCGATGAAGACCTATCCGACCACGGTGGTGGACGGGAAGGTCGTGATCGAGGCGGATTGATCTGCGAACCGATGACGCCGCGGTCGGGAGCAGGGGCGAAGTTGGTGCTGCTTGCCTTTACAATGAGTCTTCGTTTCTTTGTTTGACACCGAGGCGCTGATGGTTCCCTCCCCCGCGAAGCGCGGGGAGGGTGGCGCGAGCGAAGCGGAGCGCCGGGTGGGGGCATCTCACATGCGGCATGCGATCAAGTCCCCCCCACCCCTGACCCCTCCCCACCGCGAGCGGGGGGAGGGGAACGGAGACGCCGAGGCTGCGTCGAAGAGGGCCAATGAGTTCCGGCCGCGTTAGTTCATTCGGCAGCGACAGCGAATGTATTTGTCTTATGCGCTAAATCCCGCAAATCCGGCAGGCCGAGGTGAAGCAGCTCAACGTCATCTGTCGCGGTGAAGGACGCGGCTTCGTCCCAGTCGAGATAGACGGTCGTCAGCGGGCGTAGCGGCTGGCCGTTCACGTTGCCTGTTCCACGGCAGATCACGTAGACGCTGCGGCCTTCGCCGTTCAATGTCGCCTTGGCTGCGACTTTCACGAGCCGGGCTGACGCGCGGCGCTCGGTGAACACGCCGAACAGCTTCTCGCACACGCCGTCCGCGCCGGCCACCCGCACCCACTCGAAATTCGCCTGATCCATCATGATCGGCATCGGATAGCGCGGCTTCGGATAGACCATCGGCCGGTCGTTGGCCTGCTCCCAGATCGCCTGGTAGCCGTCCATGTTGCGCTTGCCGGGCACGTCGTCATTGCGCTTGTAGACGCCGCCCTCGAACCGGCCGGACTTCGCCAGCTCGTCCATGCCCTGCTTCACTTCCTTGCGGGAAAGATAGCCGCCGCCGCTCGCGCCGCCGAACTGCAGCACGAAGGTCGTGGCGGTGTCCTCGCTGGTCTGCGGGCCGTAATGGGCGCCTTCCGGGAAATAGCCGAGCATGCCCGGCGTCATCCTGCCGTCGCGGGCGAAGTTGAGATCGCCCTCGAGCTGAAAACGGAACTGCTCGAAATTATGCCGGTGGCGGGGTGAGACGAAGTCCTTGTCGTTGCATCCCATCGACAGGCCGAAATTGTCGATGGTGCCCGGCGCGCCTTCCATCAGCTGGCGGAAGTGAAACATGCCGCCGCGATATTCGAGGCCGCGTTTCCACTCGATCTCGTCGCCCTGCACGATCTTCATCGTTTCCTCCGGCGCAGATTTTTGTTTCGCGGGTTCAACATACACCGTCATGGCTGGGCTTGTCCCGGCCATCCCGTTCATGGGTGCACTGCCTCTCTAAGCGAGATCACCGGGTCTCGCGCTATGCGCGGCCCGGTGATGACGCCGAGAATGTGGTGGGTCCCGGCTCTGCGCGGCAGCACTGCGTGCTGCATCGCGTCCGGGACACGAGGCCGAATGCTGGATCAGCGCGCGGCCGCCACGTCGGTCAGGGCGAAGCCGGCGATCGACTTGTAGTTCTCGGACAGCGCGCGCAATTCGTCCTGGGTGATGAAGTCGTCGAGATTGTCGAACGGCTTGTCGCCGACCAGCTCTTCCACCTTGATGTTGATGAAGTCCGGCGGGAATTCGCGGTTGGTGCGCACCACCTTGCCGGTCGCCTGGCAGCGCGCGTCCTCATAGGCCTTCAGCGCGTCGCGGGCGTCAGTGTGCCGCGCCAGCAGGTCGGCAAGCGTGCGCGCATCGATGGTCGCCTGCGCTGCGCCGTTCGAGCCACGCGGATACATCGGATGCGCGGCATCGCCCGCCAGCGTCACGCGGCCGAAGGTCCAGCGGTCCACCGGGTCCTTGTCGACCATCGGGTATTCGAGGATCTGCTCCGACTTGCGGATCATGTCGGCGACGTCGAGCCAGTCGAACCGCCAGCTCTCGTAGATATGGAAGAAGTCGTCGAGATTGCCGGACGTGTTCCAGTCGTTCTTGCCCTGGGTGTCCTGCTGGATCTCCGCCATCCAGTTGATGAGCTGGTTGCCCTCGCCATCGACGTTATCAATGATGGGATAGATCACCATCTTGCCGGTGAGGATCGAGCCGACGCGCATATAGGTGCGGCCGTCGAGGATCGGCTTGCGCCGGGTCACGCCGCGCCAGGTGTTGATGCCGGCAAAGGCGACCTTGTCGTTGGGATAGAACTGTTTGCGCAGCGCCGAGTTGATGCCGTCACAGGCGATCACCGCGCGGGCGCGCACCGGCGGCAGCGCTGCACCGGTATTGTCCTTGAAATAAACCGTCGCGCCATCGTCATCCTGCTCGATGCGCACGCATTCATGATTGGTGCGGATGTGGTCCGCACCCAGCCGCTCCACCGCGGCGCGATAAAGGATGAGGTGCAGGCGGCCGCGATGGATGCCGATTTCCGGCAGCGAATAGCCGGCATATTTGCCGCGCGGTTCCTTGTAGATGAGCTGGCCGAAGCGGTTGAAGAAGGCGCTTTCGCGATTCTCGATGCCGGTCCTGATGATTTCCTGATCGACGCCGAGCGCGGTGAATTCGCGCATGGCATGGGGCAGCAGGGTGATGCCGACGCCGAGTTCCTTCACTTCCGGCGCGCGCTCATAGACGGTGCAGGGAATGCCGCGGCGCTGCAGGTTCAGCGCCAGTGACAGGCCGGCAATGCCGCCGCCGACAATGGCGATATCCTGGGGCGTTTCCGTTTGGGTCATGGTCTTACCGTGATGACTGATTGTTTTGTTCCGAGTCATCACCGGGCTTGTCCCGGTGATCCCGTTCAGGGAAGCACTGCCGTCCTAAGCGCGGGATGGCCGGGACAAGCCCGGCCATGACGACGCAGGAGGCGTTGTGCAGTCGCAATCAGCGCCGGCCCTGGGTGTGGACGTTGAGCAGCGCGGGCGTGCCCGAACGCACCTTCTCCAGTGCGCGCTTGATCGCGTCCGGCAGCTTCGCCGGGTCTTCCACGCTCTCACCGTAAGCGCCGCAGGACTCGGCCACCTTCTCGAAGGCCGGCGAGGGGTTGAGATCGGCCAGCTGCATGGTGTTCGCCTTCGACGCCGCACCGTCCGGATAGACCGCGAGGGTCGATTGGCGCACCGCAAGCCAGGTGTGGTTGTTGGCGACGATGGTCAGCGTCGGCAGCTTCTCGGCGCGGGCGACGAAGTGATACGGCGTCGGGTTGCCGAACATGTAGGAGCCGTCGCCGAGGCAGCAGATCACCTCACGCTGCGGCGCGGCGAGCTTGGCGCCCAGCGCGGAGCCGAGCGCGGCACCCAGGCCGCCGGCCAGCGAGGTTCCGATGTAGCTCAGCGGCTCGGTGAGATCGAGGCGGGCCGGCGAGGTGCCGAGTTCGTTGACGATGATCGCGTCCTTCGCCTTCTGCTCGTTGAGGCAGTGGGCGAGCCAGGCCGGGTGGATCGGGGTCTGGTCCTTCACCTGCTGGATCAGCTTGTCGCGGGCGGCGATCATCTCCTCGCGCGCCGCGGCGACGACCTTGCGGCGGCCGTCGAGGGTGGCTTTGGAGATCTTGGCGCCGGCCATCGCGGCGCCCAGCAGGTTCAGCGCGGCGACCGGGTCGCCGGCGATCATCTGGTCCGCCTCATATTCCCGGAACGGGAAGTTCGACACCAGCGGATCGGCTGCGACGTGGATCACCTTGGTGCTGGCCTTCGGCTTGGCCATCTTGGGCATCCACGGCACGCCGCTGTTGATCACCAGCACGACGTCGGCCTGGGCGAGATGGGGGCCGAGATCCCAGCCCACACACATCGGGTGGTCGGTGGAGAGGCTGAGGTCGGTGGCATTCACCTGGACGACCGGGACGGCATAGTCACCGGCAAACTTCTCCAGCGCCGCCATCGCCTCGGCGGTGCGGCCGAGCGCGGAGGTGATGATCAGCGGATAGTCCGCCTTGGCGAGCAAGGCCGCGGCCTCTTCGATCGCCTTCGGCGAGGGCACGGGAGCGGCAGCGCCCATCGGCCGCACGTTGTCGCGGCGCATCGGCACGGCTTCATCGGCCAGCACCTCGCGCGGCAGGCACATATAGACCGGGCCGCGCGGCTCGCTCATGGCGATGTCGATGGCGCGATCGACCAGCGCACCGACCGGCTGGCCGGCGCGCAGTTCGTAGTCCCACTTGACGAATTCGCGCACCATCAGGCCCTGGTCGAACACCTCCTGGCCCCAGTGGATCGAGCCGTTGCGGGAGGCGGCATGGCCGGTCTCGGTGATCGGCGTGCGGCCGGCGGCGAGGATCACCGGCACGTTGTCGCGCGACATGTTCATCAGCATGTTGACGGTGTTGGAGGTGCCCACCGTGACATGGACCATGACGCCCGCCGGCTTGCCGGTCATCCGGTAGTAGCCGTTGGCCATCGCCATCGCGAGGTTCTCGTGCGGTGCAACCACGAAGCGCGGGAACTTGCGGCCGCCGGTGTTGCGCGACATCGCCTCGATGATCGGGGCGAAGTCGGTGCCGGCATTGGCGAACACGACGTCGACGCCCCGTTCGGCGAGCCGGGAGAGGAACGCCTCGGCGGACATGTCGGTCATCGTGGCGGCTTTGTTGGCAATCTGGTCCATGGGACTCCTGACCCTCTTTCGATTGGAACGGTCCAGCCTCGTGGGCTGGTTTTGAGCGCGCTTGGGGACGCTTATAGCGGCTGCCGCAGGGGCCTGCCATGCCCGTTTTGCATGGAGACGCGCCGTCGCTGCGGTCAGGCTGTGTCGGCGTTCGCGCTATGGGCGAGCCGCTGGATCGCCGAGATCACCGCGCCCGGGTCGGCCTTGTTCTTGCCGGCGATATCGTGGGCGCTGCCATGGGCGACGGAGGAGAACAGGATCGGGCTGCCGATCGGCAGGCCGGCCGTGCGGTTGAAGCCGAGCAGCTTGGCGGTGATGTGCCCCTGGTCGTGCAGCATCACGATATAGGCGTCGCAGTCGCGCTTGTGGAACATGGTGTCGGCGCCGAACGGGCCCGACACGTCGAAGCCCGCCGCCTTCATCGCCTGGATCGCCGGCGTGATGGTCTCGATCTCCTCGGTGCCGAACAGGCCGTCCTCGCCGGCATGGGGATTGAGGCCGCCGACATAGAGTTTCGGCTTGTCGATGCCCATCTTGCGCAGCGCCGCATCCGCCGCGCGGATCACATGCTCGACCCGCTCACGGGTGATGAGCGCCAGCGCCTGCCGCACTGACAGATGCAAGGTCATGTGCACGATGCGGATGTCGTCGAAACAGATCATCAGATAGACGTCGTTCTCGTCCATCCCGGTCTCGCGCGCGACGAAGGTCGGGTAGCCGTCGAACTTGATGCCGGCCAGCGAGATCGACTTCTCGGTCTGCGGTGCGGCGACGACGGCATCGACCTCATGCGCCAGCGCCGCCTGGATCGCGCGGCGCGCGGAGGCCAGCGAGGCGCGGCCATAGGCGGCGTCGATCACGCCGAAGGTCAGCGGCACGTTGTCGGGGCTGCGCGCCTCCAGCACGTTGACCCGGCCGTTCGACCAGTCCGCCTCGCCGACGTGGCGGATGATGTTGAGTTCGGGATGCAGCCCGCTGGCCTCGGCATGCTGCAGGATGGCGGACGGATCGCCGACCAGCAGCGGCTGGCAGATTGCGCGGACATCGTCATGGAGCGCGGCCTTCAGGCTGATCTCGGGACCGATGCCGGCAGGATCACCGGTCGCGATGGCGATGCGGGGCTTGGCGGTCGCCTCCATGTCAGTCCTCCCTTACGATCCTGTTTCCGTCCGTGCGCTCGGATGCAGGCGTGGCACCCGCCGGGCGCCCAGGCGGTGATGCAGCTTGTCCAGCATCAGATAGATCACCGGAGTCGTATAGAGCGTCAGCAGTTGCGACACCACAAGGCCGCCGATGATGGTGATGCCGAGCGGGCGGCGGAGTTCCGATCCGGGACCCACCGCAAGCACGAAGGGCAGCGCGCCGAGCAGCGCCGCGAGCGTCGTCATCAGGATCGGTCGGAAGCGGGCCAGGCAGGCTTCATAGATCGCCTGTTCCGGAGCAAGACCACGCTCGCGCTCGCCCTCCAGCGCGAAGTCCACCATCATGATCCCGTTCTTCTTGACGATGCCGATCAGCAGGATGATGCCGATGAACGCGATCAGCGACAGCTCGGTGTTGAACCATTGCAGCGCCAGCAGCGCGCCAAGCCCGGCCGACGGCAGCGTCGAGAGGATCGTCAGCGGGTGGGCGAGGCTCTCATAGAGAATGCCGAGCACGATGTAGACGCCGAGCAGCGCGGCGACGATCAACAGCAGTTGCGAACTCGCCGCCTGACGGAATGCCAACGCATCGCCGGCGAAATCGGCCCGCAGCGAATCCGGCACATGCAGTTCCGCGACGGCGCGGTCGATCGCGTCGGTGGCCTGTTCGAGCGTCATGCCCTCATCGAGGCTGAACGAGATCGTCACCGCGGGAAACTGGCCCTGATGGTTCACCACCAGCGGCGCAAGGCCACGCTCGACGCGGATCACGGCGGAGAGCGGCACCTGCGTGCCGTTGGCGCCGCTGACATAGACCTTGTCGAGGTCGTTCGGGTCGCGCTGGTAGCGCGGTTCGACTTCGAGGATCACGCGATACTGGTTGCGCTGGGTGTAGATGATCGAGATCTGGCGCTGCGAGAATGAGTTGTTCAGCGCGTTGGTGATGTCCTGCATCTGCACGCCGAGACGCGAGGCGGCCAGCCGGTCGATGGTGATGTTCGCCTGCAACCCGCCCTGCTGGCGGTCGGTGTTCACATCGACGAGGCCCGGCAGTGTCCGCAGCTTTTCGGTCACCCGCGGCGCCCAGGTCTGCACCTCTTCGATATTCGGCGACCACAAGGTGAACTGGTAGGAGGAGTCGCTCTGCCGCGCGCCGGCGCGCACGTCCTGCATCGGAAACATGAACACCTGCAGCCCGGCGATCTTCGACACGCTGGCGCGCAGGCGTTGCAGCACGCGCTGCGTCGGGTCGCGCTGGTCCGCCGGCTTGAGGCTGATGAACAACGTGCCGCGGTTGACCGAGGCGCTGTTGCCGCCGCCGACCGACGAGCCGACATTCGCGACCGCCGGATCGGCCATCACGATGTCATTGGCCTGCTGCTGCAACTCGGCCATCGCCTCGAACGAGATGTCGGTCGAAGCCTGGGTCGATCCGAAGATCAGCCCGGTGTCGTCCTGGGGAAAGAAGCCCTTCGGCGTCTTCACATAGAATGCCGCGGTGAGCAGGATGGTGATCAGCAGCGTCAGCAACGTCAGCCCGCGAAAGCGCAAGGCGACGGAGAGGCTGCGGCCATAGGCCTTCACCAGCGCCCCCAGCACACGCTCGACGATGCGGTCGAACAGCGTGGCGTTGGAGCTTGGCGGGCGGCGCAGGAAATGCGCGCAGATCATCGGCGTGACGGTGAGCGACACCAGGCCCGAAATCGCGATGGCGGCTGCGAGCGTGACGGAGAATTCGCGCAGCAGCCGCCCGACGATGCCGCCCATGAACAGCAGCGGGATGAACGCGGCAATCAGCGACACGCTGATCGACAGCACGGTGAACCAGATCTGGCGGCCGGATTCGAGCGTCGCCTGCAGCGGCGACAGGCCTTTCTCGAGATTGCGGAACACATTCTCGATCATGACGATGGCGTCATCGACGACGAAGCCGACCGAGACCGCGAGCGCCATCAATGTGAGATTGTTGATGGTGAAGCCCATCGCCCACATCACGGCGCAGGTCCCTGCAAGCGAGAGCGGCACGGTGACGCCGGCCGCGAGCGTCGCTGCGCCCCGGCGCAGGAAGGCGAACACGACGAACATCACCAGCATCACGGTGGCGATCAGCGTCAGCTGCATGTCGAGCACGCTGGCGCGGATCGTCGTCGTGCGGTCGGACAGGATCGAGATGTCGAGGCCTTCCGGTACCCAGCGCTTGATCTCCGGCAACAGGTCCTTGATGCGGTCGACGGTGTCGATGACGTTGGCGTCGCCCTGTTTGGTGATCACCAGAAGGACCGAGGGCTGCCGGTTGAACCAGCCGAACGAGCGGCTGTTGCGCACGCCCTGTTCGATCGAGGCGATGGCCGAGAGGCGCACGACCGAGCCGTCGCCGGTCTTCACCACGATCGGGTCATATTGCGAGGCGGCGCGAAGCTGATCGTTGGTGCCGATGGTGTAGGCGCGTTCCGGCCCGTCGATGGTGCCGATCGGCCCGGCGGCGTTGGAGTTTACCACCGCAAGCCGCACGTCCTCGCTCGACAGGCCCATGGAGGCGAGCGCCGCCGGGTTGATGCGGATGCGGATCGCCGGCTGCTCCGCGCCGTTGACGGTGACTTCGGCGACGCCGTCCACCTGCGACAGCCGCTGGGCGACGACGGTGTCGGCCTGATCGTAGATCGCGCTCGGCGCCATGGTGTTCGACGTCAGCGCCAGGATCATGATCGGCGTGGCGGATGGGTTGGCCTTGCGGAAGTTCGGCCGCGACTGCAGATCCGGCGGCAGGTCGGTCAGCGCGGCGTTGATCGCGGCCTGCACGTCGCGGGCGGCGCTGTCGACATCGCGGTTGAGGTCGAACTGGATGGCGATGCTGGTCGAGCCGAGCGACGAGCGCGAGGTCATCTCGGTGATGCCGGAGATTTCCCCCAGCCGGCGCTCCAGCGGTGCGGCGACGGTGGACGCCATGGTCTCGGGGTCGGCGCCGGGCCGGCTCGCGCTGACGCGGATGGTCGGGAATTCCACCGTCGGCATGCTCTGGACCGGCAGGTCGCGATAGGCGACGACGCCGACGAGAAACAGCCCGATCGCCAGCAATGTGGTCGCAACCGGCCGGCGGATGAACGGTTCGGGGAGGTTCATGGCCCGCCCCGTGTGTCATGCTGGCTGTCTCGCCTTTGTGAGATTGCCCCTCTGCGCACGGCAAATTCGGCCCAACCTCTCCCGCTTGCGGGGGAGGTCGACGCGCGACGCGCGGCGGGTGAGGGGGCGTATCTGCGAGTCTGAGCAAGTGGAGATAGCCCCTCACCCCATCCCTCTCCCCGCACGCGGGGAGAGGGAGCGGAGAGGCCGTGCCGTGCCGCCGGATGAGGCCTCCGTGCCCCGGACGCGACGCGGCATGCAATGCCGCTTCGCAGAGCCGGGGTCCATTTTGTTTGTCTTCTGGGTCCCGGTTCTGCAGTGCATCGCCATTGCGCTGCACTGCGCCCGGGACACGATGCTGTGGATCTGGCGGAATCCATCCCTCACTCCGCCGGGTGGGGCGCTGGCGTGGGGCGTCGCGTGAGGCGCGCCTTCATCCGCTCCATCAGCAGATAGATCACCGGCGTGGTGTAAAGCGTCAGCAGCTGGCTCAGCAGCAGGCCGCCGATGATGGTGATGCCGAGCGGATTGCGCAGCTCCGATCCGGTGCCGCTTTCCACCGCCAGCGGGATCGCACCAAACAAGGCCGCCAGTGTCGTCATCATGATCGGGCGGAAACGCAGCAGGCACGCCTGCACGATCGCCTCGGGCGGTGACAGCCCCTGGCTGCGTTCCGCCTCCAATGCGAAGTCGATCATCATGATCGCGTTCTTCTTCACGATGCCCATCAGCAGGATGATGCCGATCAGCGCGATGACCGACAGATCATAGCCCAGCAGCATCAAGGCGAGCAGCGCGCCGACGCCGGCGGACGGCAGCGTCGAGAGGATCGTCAGCGGATGGATGAAGCTCTCATAGAGCACGCCCAGGATGATGTAGATCGTGATCACCGCGGCGAGCACGAGCCAGGGCTGGCCGCGCAGCGACTTCTCGAACTCCGCCGCGTCGCCGGAATAGAGCCCGCTGACCGATGTCGGCATGCCGATCTCGGCCTCGGCCGCATCGATCGCGGTCACCGCGTCGCTCAGCGCTCCGCCGTCGGCGAGGTTGAAGCTCAGCGTGACGGCCGGAAACTGCTCCTGGTGGGAAATCACCAGCGGCGCATTGGTGCGTTCGAACCGTGCGATCGACGAAAGCGGCACCTGCACGCCGGCGGCGCCGGGGACATAGATGCGCATGAGCGACGACGGATCGCTCTGATATTGCGGCAGCGCTTCGAGGATGACGCGATACTGGTTCGACTGCGCATAGATGGTCGAGACCTGACGCTGGCCGAAGGCGCTGTTGAGCGTGTCGTTCACCGCCTGCATGCTGACGCCGAGGCGGCCGGCCTTTTCGCGGTCGACCTGCACCTTGAGCATCAGCCCGTTGTCCTGCGCCTCCGAGACGACGTCGCGCAGCACGGGGGAGGATTGCAGCGCCTCGGCCAGCCGTCCGGCCCAGAGCGAGACGTCGGCGGCATTCGTCCCGGTCAACGTATATTGATACTGCGCCCGGCTGAGCCGCGTGCTGATCTGCACGTCCTGCACCGGCTGGAAATAGACCAGCACGCCAGGCACGCGCTCGACCAGCTGATTCAGCCGCTCGATGATCTGCCCGACATTGGCTTCGCGCTGATTGCGCGGCTTGAGCGTGATCGCGAGCCGGCCCGCATTGGGTGTCGCGTTCACCGGCGTTGCGCCGATCACCGAAACGACGCCGGTGACATCCGGGTCTTCGCGCAGCGCGGTCTCGACGGATTTCTGCAGCCGCTCCATCTCGGCGAAGGACACCTCCTGTCCGCCCTCCATCACGCCATAGATCAGGCCGGTATCCTGCTGCGGCAGGAAGCCTTTCGGAATGATGATGTAGAGCCATGCCGTCGCCACCACGGTGGCGAGGAATACAAGCAGCGTGAACCCCTCGTGGCGCAACACCCATGCGAGCGTGCGGCGATAGAACTCGACCGAGCCGTCGACCAGGCCGTGGAACAGCCGCGTGACGCGGTTGCCTTCGGTCACTTCCTCGCGGGCCAGCAGCCGGCCGGCCATCATCGGCGTCAGCGTCAGCGACACCACCGCCGAGGTGATGACGGCGATGCTCAGTGTCAGCGCGAATTC
>Ga0180223_1002485_pt1 | contig 11005 bp, 10 predicted proteins | sample eDN5th30CKraftOP_FD_151337 | JGI IMG/M metagenome (GOLD analysis project Ga0180223, IMG submission 151337) | Enriched Organic Plus compost microbial communities from Emeryville, California, USA - eDNA 5th pass 30_C Kraft OP (version 2) (version 2) ...
GCTGCTCGAGACAATCGGCAACATCCCGCCCGCCGAAGCCGAACAACGATATTACGCCATGCTGGACGACAGGCCCATGGCCGCATAACTCAAACCAAACGGCCTCCGGCAATCCCGGGGCGGTTCAGTTGCTTGGCACAACCGTGACGCAAAAGGGCGTCCAGGATTGTCAGCGAAGCTGAGGGGACGAGGACTTTCTGACTCTGCGGAGCGAAATGTCGGCAGTCTGCCTGTCGGACACTTTCCGACAGGGATTTGATGACGGGGGGCATTCGCGGATTTTGACGGAAGCGTACACGCGAGACCCCACTTCAAGCTAACTGATGGCAGGTCCACGTGACACGTTCGAACAGATGGCTGGACTGGCGGTACCACTGATTAGTGCACTGTAAATCTCGCAGAGCTGGCTATGAACCCGGGAGCTAGAGAAGAGGGCTTGCTGTCGCTCGAATCCTGCCTTTCCCCACTGCCGGAGCCGGGCCTTGTCGAGTCCTTCCAGCAAATCGGCGAGGGTTTGTGGGTCGTCACCCGGGACGATGAGCCCAGTCACCCCAGGAACGACGATTTCTGGAAGGGCCCCTCGATCGCTGGCGATCACTGCGGTCGATTGCCGCATTGCCTCGATCGCCGAAAGGCCGAAGCCTTCCCAGCGCGAAGGCATCACCAAGGCATCCACCGCCGCGTAGTAGGCATCCAACTCCTCGCGCGATAGCCATCCGAGCATCGTTACGTTCTCTGCATCGGCAACTGCGCAAGCGTCCAGCACGGCCTCACCAGCCATGTAGAGATGGATGTCCTGTCGCGAAAGCCGCTTCATTGCTTCCAAGAGGATGTCCGCGCCCTTGGCGTAATCGAGCCGCCCCGCAAAAAGCAAGTTGATGCGCGACGCCGGCAGAACGAGCCGTCTTTGTTGTCGAGTGGGGCCAACCCCGCTCAAAATCAGATGACACTTGTCAGCCGGAAGTCCCACAAGGAGCGCAGAATCATGCTCGAACTGTGAGATATTTATGATGGCCTCGGTAAAATGTGCCAGCACGCGTTCCACAATCGCATAGGCCCGTTTCCGGCGTTCGGAAACATCCATTATGAATGACCACCCATGGGCGCAATAGAGGACTGGCGAACGGAAAACGCGTCCGGCACGAAGAAGACGCGTTACAAATCCTGCAAAAGTGCTGTGCGCGTGAATGAGAGAAAATCTATTGCTCTTCAAGATATTCAAAATCTGTATAGTATAGGAGCAGAGATTGGCAATCGTTCTTCCATCATAGTCAACGGGAATAAGGCATTCTTCTGGAATGCTTGGAAGCTCTTTCAAGCTATTTCGAGGTATGACAAATCGAACTCCGTGAAGTCCAAACTCATCTATTTGCAATGCTCCTACCTCATCAAGGTAACTGGCGATGCCACCTTTGATGGTCTCGGAGATATGCAGTATCGGCCCACCTTCCAAATTCATGACCGCAGCCTCGCCTCCCGATGGGCAGGATTAAATCTCGCACGAGCGCCGGCTTTTGCTCGGTCCGCCACGCTCAAGAATCGATAGTCAATCAGGACCAACGCGGGAAGGAGGTATAACAACGCGGAACTTGCGTGCCGGAGATAGGATCCCAAGTCGGGTTCGAAGATGTGAAGAACTAAAATGTGTGAAAAGAATAAAATAGTCGGAAGTCTTGTTCGTTCATTGGGTGACTTCAGTCCGAGATTGATCAGAAATGCATAAATCGCAATATTAAGCGTTAGAAATAGCTCCTTCACCCCAAAGCTGAAAAGCCAAGGAAAATTTAGACGAACGATTGCGTGCGCATAATTTATGACAAAGTTTATGGCGTTTGTAGGCGGAACGAGATTGAAAAACGCCGTCCTGTTTCCCGTCGCGTCAAACCACCTCCCCCGGTTGACAAAGTCGCGAGCATTGCCAATCTCGTAAAAGTAAGCATCGGGCAATAGCATAAACACCGATAATGCGAGCAGCGCCAATACTAGTCTAGCGTACCAATTAGATATCTGAAAAATCATTAGGAGTAGAAATGCGCCCGCTATGAGAAGGTAATATTGCCTGAAATATATGCCGTATGCGGCATAAAATATTAAAACTAAGAACATTCGAAATATCAATGGCCTGTGTGAAGACAGGACTAACAGGCAAATCGCGGTGAGAAGGGGCGTGAATGTGTCTTTCATATAGGCGAAAAGAAACATCAATATGGGGGTCACGCATAGAAATGACGCGAGTGCGGCGGCGGGTAACGTTTTGATTTTGGAGAATATGATCGAAATAAACAGGATTGCAGTGCTAAGAACCAGCCACTCCTCTCCTCCTGAGGGAAGGTAGGATAGAAGTAGGGATGTATAGTAATAGCCTCCGGCCCCATTGGAAATGTCATCCAAATTGGTCGCCATATCCGCCACAGTTTGTGCATCTGTCGTCTGAGAGGGTAAGATAAAGTCCGGTCCGATAATGTAGATCAGAAGGAAAAAGGCGAAGGTTGCAGAGAACCCAATCACTTGGGGCGCGGTGAACTTGATCCGGCGCTTGCGAGGGGCTTTCGCACTGTTCACTTTCGGTTTCCTTGCGCCGAGCCTCGTAGGTCGCATTGAGACTTCAGGAGAGCCGGTTTGGGGCCAAGCCGGCTGTTTGCAGCAGAACGAAACCGATCCGTGCCGCCGAGACGAGTGTGACGTCCTATCCATCCCACCTCGGGCGAGTGTTGTGAGAGGAACGAGGGCATTCTAACCATCGACAGTGGGAGCTGCCACAAATCGCGCGACATGCGCGTCCTCTTCTTTTTCGAAGTCATCTGGATCGATGTACCGGCGATAATGCTGACCAAATTCCTTGGGGCGTTCCGCATCTTGAGACGTCCGGAATTCAAGAAAGAGACGGTCTTCGCTATTCATCAACTGCCGTGTGTAACGAAGAAGTCGGTTCTGAGTGTCTTCATCTATCGAATGAAGGAAGAACCTAGCGTAAAATATCGTTCGACTGCTGGGATCGCGCCATTCGGAGATGGCGTCCGATAGCTGTTCGAGATTTCCACATCTCCAAAGCCAAGGCTGACGACCCCCACTTTGGCTCTCAATGAGAGCGCCCAGCCCCGCCATGAGCTTGCTCGCTCGGCACGTACACCAGCGGCGCGCGCCTCCTCCAGTTCTTTATCGCTATGTGCGAGCCACACGCAGTCGATATCAGGCCGCCGTTCCCGCACATACTCCATCAGGTATCTCGAATTGCCGCCGAACATGCCCTTGCGGCCGAACACCCATAGATTTGCCCGTCGCGGTGTGATCATGCTCACCAGAAAGACTGCGCCGGCGACGGGCATGCGCGCCAGGTTTTGCAGATTCGACCGTCCAAAACTGAATGCCATTGACGAGCTGATCCTTCACGAAAGTGGTGGCAGATCCGTGGGATTGACCTGGGGCACGATGGGACCGGCAGCGGCCTTAGCGACGCTTTCCAAAATGACAATCGACCTCCATGATTTGTCGCCCCATTGTGCAGCCTCGGCAAGCCTAGACTGCTTCATGTTGTCGGCATGCCGCTGCGCGTCATCAGAAGCCAGAACAGTGCCACCGCTATCGCAGCTGAGATGGCCGTGGAGCCAACCAGCGCTCCGGCGGCGCCATAGGTTATGCCCATGGGTACGGCCACCAGGCCTACCGTGCCGATACCGATCGAGTACCCGAGGAAGGTCGAGCGCGAATCGCCCCGGGCGCGCAGCGAGACTCGCAGCACTGCGATGACGGCCCATATGACGGGCAGCGCCAGCCCGTAGAGCACCAGCTGTGCATCGTCCGCGCGGCGCGGGCCATAGACCCAGGTGAACGCTGCTTCGCCGCCCAGCGCCAAGGCCAGGCTGAACGCTCCGCCTCCGGCTGCCGCTGCGGCCAACGCGAGACGAGTCAGCCGCGTTGCCTGCTCGGTCCCGCCATTCGCATGAAGCCGCGCCAGTATTGGCAGCCCGATCAGCGAGAGCCCCAGCAGAACCTGCTGGAACGGCAGCAGCAGGTTGAGAACCATCTTCAGCCGCCCCGAATCCGCGACCGTCGATGCGAGGGGGAGGGCGACGATGTAGATGTTGTTCGTGACCCATGTCAGCACGCTCGCAGGCGCGGACCAGCGGCCATACGTCCACGCCTTTGCGGCGAACCGCCTCGCCTCCGCGCTCGTCGGTCGGGCTGGCCGCGCCCAGTACCGGGTCGAACCGCTGAGCGAAGCGACGAGCGCGGCGGCGCCCATTACCGCGAGCGCTCCCTCTATGCTTGGGGCGGCGACGAGCTTGAGCGCGACCACTCCGAGCACGGAGCCTCCGCCGTATATTGTGCTGCGCGTGAACGCGGCCCACGGCCTCAGATCGGCGTAGGCTGCCTGCCGCACGTACCAGAAGGTCGGCATGGCAACCGCGAGGAACGGGACGAGCAGCGCCGTTCGCGCCGGCAAAAGGCCGACGGCGACAAGAATCCCCGCACCCGCCAGGCCGACGACTGCGGAAATGGCGGCGAAGGCGAGGTTGAGCGACAGCGCCTCGCCGACGAACGCGCGCGTCCGCTTGAGATTCTCGCCCCAGAACACCGCGACCGGCTGCGCGACCACCGCGGCGTGTAGCTCGTTGAGAAAGACGACGACCGAGTAGACGAGGGCAAAGACGCCATACTCCTCGATCGGCAGCCACCTGGCCAGCAAGACATTGATCAGCAGGTGGGTTCCGGCAAACAGTGCCTGCTCGCCGACGGAAGCGGCTCCTCCTCCAGCCAGTCGCGCCCAGCGGGCGGGCCGGCGCGTGCCGCTTTCGGCAAGCGTCTGAGAAGCGGCGGGCAATGCGGGTTCTGCAGGCTGCGACATCACTCAGCCGCGGCTTCTGGTCGTGCCATTGCGGGGGGGGCGTGTTGGGGCACCTGCCAATGTCGATCCAATCCGATGAACGAAGCGCGCGCCGCGCTCTCTATTAGGGGCGGGCGGGAATGTCAGCATCGATCTTCACCGTCGCCGCCCGTGGGCCTCACCCGGCGAGACTGAGGCATAGGTCATTGACTGCAATGCCAAAGACCTTATGCGCCTCGCTCGTGAACACGAACCACGCCAGCCTCTCGTCGGGCCCGCGGCGGCGTCCTTCTCCCCGGCGCACGCCGCGCTTGGCAACTTTAGTGGCATCTCCCCGCTCACGGCTGGCGGTGTTCGGTGCGTTCGTCGCTCTTGTCGCCGTGCTAGGCGGAAGCTCGCGCCCGGACGTTTCGGGCCTGGTGCTGCTGCGACCGATGGCAATCCTCTTTTGCCTCTATGCCCTTCTCGTCGTCTCGTCGGAACAACTGCGCAACGTCAGGGCGGCATTGCTGCTCGTCGGTTCTTTGATGATGCTGGCCGTCCTTCAGCTCGTGCCGTTGCCGCCGGGCGTATGGAGCTCGCTGCCCGGCCGCGAAATTGTCCTCGAGGCGGATACTCTCATCGATCTCGGCGAAATCTGGCGGCCGCTCAGCCTCGACCCGGACCGTACGTGGAATGCGCTGTTCGCTCTGTTCGTGCCGCTAGGTAGTATCTGCCTCGTCGCCGCGCAGGGGGACCGTTCGCAACGGACAGTGCTGTTGGCACTCGTCGGCGTTGGTATGCTGAGCGCGATGCTGGGCATTCTTCAAACGATTGGCGGTGGCTTGCATCTGTACGAAATCACACATGCGGGCTTTCCCGTCGGGCTTTTCGCCAACAGGAATCATCAGGCGATCCTGCTGCTATGGCTCATGTTGGCAGCAAGCTATCTTGCCGCGACGGCAGAACCACACGGCCCCACCTCGACGGCGCGGTTAGGGCTGGCGCTGGCGGCAATCGCGGTGGTGTTTCCACTGCTCATCTTGACGGGATCGCGTGCGGGCCTTGCCCTCTGCCTCCCCTCTGTTGCGGTTTGTGCCTGGCTCCTGCTGCGTTCTCCGGCGATGGTCATGTTGCTTCAACGGAGCCGTTGGCGGGGTAGGCTCCTCCTGGCTGGCGGCGGGGTAGTGTGCCTCGGCCTTGTCGTATTCGTTTTGGTCACGCTGGCGTATTCCGCGCGCACGACCGCTCTCTCGCGTCTGTTCGAACTCAGTGCGGCGGATGACCTGCGTTCGCTGTATTTGCCGCGGTTCATAGAGATGAGCCGTGACTATTTTCCGACGGGGGCTGGACTAGGTGCGTTTCAGGAGGCGTTCAACGCCTACGAGCCAACGTCCTCGTTGACGGCTCGATACATGAACCAGGCTCACAATGATCCAGTGCAGCTTCTGATTGAAGGTGGCCTGCCTGGCCTGGCTATCATCCTGGCCGGGATGATCTGGCTCGCGTGGGCAAGCTGGCGTGTGTGGACGGCGGCGGGAAGGCGCGCGCGGGAATCGGCAGTCTTTTATGGTGCTTCGATCACGCTGTGGCTCGTCGCAGGCGTCGTCGACTATCCATTGCGGACGCCGCTTGGGGGCATGGTGGTTGCGTGCTTGACCGCACAACTGGGCATCCTTAGCAGGGGTGGCCGCTCGGGCGGGGGCTTGGTCAACGCCGTCCGCTAGCGGAAATCTTACGCCTTATTGATGCGCACCTGCATAGCTCTCGGGATTGATTATCGGGCATGATTCGCAAAGCTGGTATAATAGCACCGCTTATCCTCCTCGCTGCGTGCGCGGGGACGCCGCGGATCGCCACGGCGCCGACGATCGATCAAGCTCCGGACAACATTTTGCCTGCGCCCGCGGCGCTCGGCACGCACGGATTTTTTCGCTACACTCTGGGGCCTCTCGACAAGGTTAGCATCGAAGTTGACGGCTTCCCCGACCTCCTCCGAGAAGTCGTCATCGACGCCGAAGGTATGATTTCATATCCAATGGCGGGGTCCATCAAGGCAGCTGGCCTTACCACCACGGAGCTCGCCGTTGCGCTACAGTCGCAAATGCGGGCGAATCACGTTCGCGATCCTCGGGTTAGTGTGAATATTGTCGACGCCGTGAGTCAGGTTATCACGATTGATGGAGAGGTAGAGAAGCCCGGCCTCTATCCAGTTTATCGGGAGATGACGCTTTCGCAAGCAGTGGCGTTGGCTCAAGGCGAAACCGATTTCGCGAGGACGTCCGTTGTTTTACTGTTTCGAGAGGTGGAAGGGCAGCAATACGTAGGCCTTTATGACCTCAAGGCGATCCGTTTTGGAAACTATGCCGACCCCAAAATTTACCCAAACGACAGGGTGGTCGTAAGCGAATCGGAGTCGCGGCGCTTTCTGCAAATGGTTGGGCCTTTCGTCAGCCTAGTAACTACGCCACTTATCTATCTCATACGGAACAACTGATCTGATGACGAACCTGGCCGATACGCCGCGGGCTTTTTCCGATCGTGAAGATGTCACGGATGCCGATAACGGAGAGGAATTTGAGCCCTCTCCCCTTCAGTTGATCTGGCGAGTCTTCTGGCTCAACCGATTGCTGGTAGCTGGGATTGTGGCGACGGCTATAGTTATAGCCCTGGTCGCGACGTTGTTGATGACGCCGCAATATACATCAACCGCCCGCGTACAGGTGAACCGGATCGAAGCCAAAGTGTCCGATGTCGAAGGCGTTCAACCGCAGGGGGACGTGCTCGACTATGACGAGTTCTATAACACGCAATACGCGCTATTGGAGTCTACGACGCTAGCGGAGCGGGTTGTTCGGGCGCTCAATCTTACGGGTGATGACACCTTCATGGAAGTCATGGATCTTGCCGATGAGGACGAGATCGTCAACGCAACCCCTCGCCAGGCAGTGCAGAAGATCGGCGAAGTTCTTCTCGACCATGTGTCGATAGCGCCTATTCGGGGGTCCAGCTTAATTGATGTTCATATAACAACTCCTTCACCCGAGCTATCCTCACGTATTGCAGAGGCATGGGTTGGAGAATTCATCGAACTGAGTATAGAACGCCGATTTGCTGCTACAAATGACGCTCGACAGTTTCTGCAGGAGCAGCTGGCGCAATTGCGCGAGCGGCTTGAGGATTCTGAGCGGCAGTTCGTCGCTTACGCGTCGAATAGTGGAATCTTTGCCATTCCCACGGGAGAGAGCACGGGCGAACAAACCGTTGCGGGGCCCACACTCATAGGGACGGATCTTGCGACGATGAACGCTGCCCTTGTTGCCGCGCGAGCCGATCGAATAGCTGCGGAAAGCGCCATGCGGGCCGGTGAGAAGACTGTGGACGACCAGGCGATCGCGACAATGCGGGCTCGCCGTGCGGACATTGCAGGTGAAAGGGCTCGGTTGCTTACACGGTTCGAACCCGATTACCCACCAGTCCAAGAGCTAACCAACCAACTGGAAGAGCTCGATCGAGAAATTGCAAACGCCGAAAGCCGTACGCAGCAGGATCTGCGGCGAACATATGAGGCAGCGCTGCAACGTGAGCGTGGGTTGATAGCGCAGGTTGAGGCCCTCAAAGGTGACTATCTTGATGAGCAGCGCGCGACAATTCAATATAATATCTTGCGTCGCGAAGTCGATACGAACCGCGAACTCTATAACGGTTTGCTGCAACGCTATAAAGAAATTGGTGTCGCAGGCGTAGAGGCGAGCAATGCGTTGCTCATCGATGCTCCCAAGGTGCCTGACGAGCCATCGAGTCCGAACTTACCGCTCAACCTGGCGTTGGGCCTTCTGGCCGGTATTGGTCTCGCAGGGGGCGTCGTTTTCGTCCGCGAGCAGATTGATCGGAGCCTTCGAGATCCGAACGATGTGAAGGCGGTTCTTGGAATCCCGCTGCTTGGCACCACGCCGCGACTGTCGGACGAAAGTGACATCGTCGAAGAACTGGACGATCCGAAGAGCGCGATGTCGGAGGCCTATTTGTCTGCGAGCATTCTGCTCGATCTCTCAACAGACCATGGCTTCCCGCGCGTAGTAATGCTTACGAGTTCCGCTCCAAGCGAGGGCAAGACCAGTTCGTCGTACGCGCTTGCAAACCGATTGGCGCGCAGCGGACGCAATACGGTTTTGGTGGATTTCGACCTTCGCAATCCGTCGGTAGGTGAACGGCTGGGAATTCCCAATCGCGTGGGTGTAACCAACTTTCTCACCGGAGAGGACGAGTTCGTCAAATACATTCAACGGGACGTCCGGCCGAATCTAGCCGTCCTCACCGCTGGCATGGTGCCGCCGAACCCGGGGGAGCTGATTTCCGGGGGGCGCACAGAAGCACTAATTGAAAGGCTGTCGGAGATGTTCGATCATGTCGTGATTGACTCGCCTCCGGTCCTAGGCATCGCCGATGCGCCGGTTCTCGCTTCGCAAGTTGAGGGTGTGGTCTTCGTGATCGAAGCCAACCGAGTTGGTTTGCGTCAACTCGCTGGCGCGATTGAGCGGCTCAAAGGAGCCCGCGGGCATGTGCTCGGGGCCGTTGTGACGAAGCTCGATACGCGCAACTCTGACTACGGTTACGGCTATGGTTACGGATATGGCTACGGGTATGGCCAGCAACAGGATAGCGCCGGCTGATCTAGTCTGACGAGGAGATGACGGTCGTAGCACGCCTGTTGCTGGTCCCGGTCGGACTATTGCTCGCCCTACTGGCGTTCGTTCATTCAGCGTCAGAAACCGGACGGTTGATCTTGCCCGTCGGCTTTTTCGGCCGATCAGGGATCGACGCCCATGTAACTGGCGAATTTGTAGACCGCCTTTTTCGGGCGGAAATGCGCGCCCAGCAGGCGCATGCACTGGCAGAACAAGGCCAGCTTTCGGAGGAGGAGATCGCCACTCTAGCGGCGGATCCTGTTGCTCTCCAACGCTTCATTGAGGAGCGGCAAACCTTAGCGCAGAGTGAGCCGGATCATTTCCCCAGAATATCGGACGACCTGTTGCGGCAAGCTCGCTTGTCTTATGCCTCCGATCCGCTCAATGTCGCCACTTTGCGTACCATCGCACTCGGGCACGCCTTACACGAAGACTCCGATCGAGCCAGAAAACTCATGCACTTAGCCGTTCGCATCAGCAAGCGTGATGAGATTACAAATTTGTGGCTGGCCCAGGACTACGGTCGGCAGGGCGACCTCGTGCAGATGTTGGCGACTTTTGATCATGCCTTGCGAACGAGCCGGCGTGCACGAGAAGGAAGCATGGCCCTTGTCGTGCGCGCGTTGGACTCTGAAGAAGGTCATGTCCTGATCGGCAATCTCCTTCGCGCGGATCCGGAATGGCAGAATGCATTTTGGGTGGAGTTTGCGCGCAATCCAGTTTCACTCGCCAACGCGGAGAATTTCTTTCTTAAGAGTGGAATTCCTCTCGAAAAAATGCCGGAAAGATTTAGAGGGATACTTTATACAAACCTCAAGAGAGTTAGGTATTACAATACCTTGTTTGACCTTGCGAGATTGGAGCCTGAGGCGAGTAGAGGTCAGCATGCAGGTGCGAAGGGTTTTGGGCCTTCCGATGGAGTCAACCCCCTAGAGTGGACTCCCTACTCCCGAGGTACCTTTGCTGCGCGTGTTCACCAAGCGAGCGGTGAATTGCAGATCGACGCTCGCGCAGGCGCGTTTGGCTTGGCGGCAGATCGAATCGTTCGAGGTGGCGATGATTTTCGAATGGTGCTTGAGATGGCGGAAGCCGTGCCTCCTAACGCCGAATTGAAGCTAACAGCAGTTTGCGCGGACGCTGATAGGCAAAGGCGCAGCCTTGGCGAAATCGTGTTGTCGTCAAGTCAGGTTCGGGGCACAACTGCCGTTCAGGCGCGCGATTGTGCCTTCATCAACCTCGAACTCGGCTTCGATGTGGATGAGGGGCGGCAGGATTCCTTGATCCGCGTCGCCAATATCTCATTCGAACCGTTATAGCCCCCAAAAGTCCAACGCGTTCAGCGACCAACGCGGAAGCGCCGGCTTCTCAAATCCATGTGCTGAAAAATGGTCGGGGAGAGAGGATTCGAACCTCCGGCCCCTGCCTCCCGAAGACAGTGCTCTACCAGGCTGAGCTACTCCCCGACCGGCGCCTCCGGAACGCGTCCGGGGCGAGGCAGAGGCGGCCCTGTAGC